>Ga0209952_1002491_pt1 | contig 13726 bp, 14 predicted proteins | sample ThiBiot_750_biof_2_FD_183951 | JGI IMG/M metagenome (GOLD analysis project Ga0209952, IMG submission 183951) | Wastewater bioreactor microbial communities from Cape Town, South Africa - Thiocy_cont_750_biof (SPAdes) | ecosystem: Engineered > Bioreactor > Thiocyanate-remediating >...
CTCTCTACCGCATCCGGCTTTCGTTGCGGATTAGCTCAAGCGTCTGCCGCGCGTGCTGAGTCTCCCGTACCGCGTCGCTCATCACGTCCTTGACCTCGCGCAGCAAGTCGTTGGTGCGGCGGGACTGTTCGGCAACGTCGTGCACCGCGCCGATCATGTCGTGCATCGGGCCAATCATCAGCCATTGTGGCACCGGCTCGTGAGGCGGCAGCGGCGGCGGTTTATCGCGAGTAGCGCGGATCACCAGGTACAACGCGCCGAGCAGGATGGTGATGGCAACCGCGGACTGGACGATCGGATAGGCGCCAAGTGCGGCGAAGGCCTTATCGTTGATTGCGTCCATTGTGTCCCGCCAGCGCCCGATAGATTGAGAAAAGCTCGGTTCCGGTCAGGACCGCATAAATCGGGATGCCGGGCGAAGGGAGAGCGAGCAGGACGAGCGACAGGCACATCTGCGACCAGATCAGCGCGCCGAGCAAAGCCCCGCCAGCGCGCATCCATGGTCCGTATAGTGGCCAACTGCCGTTAGCGACGAGCGCCGCCATCCGTACCACGCCAACTGTCAGGAACGCTGGCGCCAGCCAATCGTCAACAATAGCGACGCCGATCAGGTCGAACGAATGCGCATCGGCAGCCGCCGGGTTCGTCACGATCAGCACGGCAATGCCGATCATCATCCATGCGGCGCTCGCCTCGGATATCCGGTTGTTGAAATGGCGCACGAGGCCGGCGAGCGAACAGGTCATTGTCGCCCCTTCCAGCAGCCCTGCTTGGCACCAAACTCGTTGTGAGCGAGGATCTGCTGCTTGGTGCCGATGGTCATCTTGTCCGACCGGGACGGCAGGATCGGCGACCAGCCGGCGCAATTGCTGGTCGCGCATCCGCCGAGGCTAATCGCGCCGCCAGCGATCAAGGCGCTTGTCAACATCGCTCGGACTGAGATTGCGAACTTCATCGTCAACGTCCTTTCGGTTCTGGATGGCGTGAGCATCGGCTTTGGCGCGGCGGCCGCGCTCGTCTTTGGAGCCCTTGTTGCGGCCGGCGACATAGGCGGTGAACAGCGCGCCGGCGCCGATGATCAGACCTTTGAGCCACTTCGGCGCTCCGAGCCAAAGGGCCATCACCGGCTGCCAGAACACCACCAGCAGCACGACTGCGATGACGACCCACACCCACCACGGCACGTAGTTGAAGGCCCAGGAGAGCGTGTCCATCAATTCAGCCTCCCCGTCTGATAATCGGCGACGGTCGCGGCTTCGCTCTTGTTGGTTGAGCGCCAAATCGCGAACCCGACCGCGCCGATCACCAGCAGCCAGACCCAGCCCGGCACGCTGCTGACGTACTCCTTGCCCATGGCGATGTAGGGGGACGCAGCATCGTTGGCGGCCGGGATATTGCTGACGACGCCCCACGTCGCCGCGCCTGCCGTGGATGGCACCGCCAGCACCTTCGACCAGAACCGCGACCAGGCGTTCTGCTTCACCGCTTCGACCTTCGGCGCGATGTCCTTTGCCGTGGCATAGGCGCGCGACGGCGCGACCGGCCGTGGCCAATTCTCAGCTTTGGCCTTGGCGATCTCGGCCACCAGCGCCGGCGTGATCGACGTCGTGGCGACCTCGTGCCGATCGTTCATGAACGCCGCGATTGCGCCGCGCGTCCGACCGCCGATCAGACCATCGACCTCTCCGACTTCGTGATAGCCGAGCGCGACAAGATCGGTCTGCACCCGCTTCACGTCCGCGCTGAAATCGGCCTTCGGCGGGGCGACGTTCTTGGCGGCCGTGTTTGGCAGCTCGTTGGCGAACACCCGTCGCTGCGCTTCGATCCAGTCCGCCTCCGGCGCGGGATACGGCTTCCCGGCCTCGTGCCACGCCTGAGCCTTCAGGAACGCGATGCCCGATGGCGACCGCCAGAACGTATCGTTCATGACCGTGTTGCGGGTCATGCCCGGCACGCGCTTGAGCACGAACGCGATATAGCTCTCGACGTTGTTGTGGCCCGACCAGACCGCAATGGCGTCGGCAAATGTCTTGTTCCGGTAGTTCTTCGAGGACCTCCACAGATCGAGCTGGGCACAGATCCCCAGCACATAGCTCGGGAACACCGCGATATTGTTGCCCTGCCCTTTGCCGTCGTTGAGCGTGACAGGCTTGGGATCGGCGCCCCACTTGATCGCGAGCGCGCTGCCCCACATTGCGCCGGGATTCTTGTAGCGAATTGCTGCTGGTTCTCGTGCGGCCATAGGTTCTCGCTCCCGAAAGATGGGTTGGATGGGACGGTTTTTTTGAATATTGGGCGCGGCTAGGGGCTGCGCTCAGCCTTAGGCCCTCAGCAGGGACATTGAAATCCTGCTGTCTTTCCGCTATCCGCAGGCATGCAGAAACATCGCGCCGATTTGCAAGGTGTGCGGGCCGTCGCTGTCGCGATGGTCGTGTTCTATCATTTAAATATAGGCTGGGTGCCAGGCGGATTTGTCGGGGTCGACGTTTTCTTTGTCTTATCCGGGTTTCTCATCACCCGCGTGCTGTATTTTGAGGCTGTTAATACCGGCACGATCGACCTCGCAAGCTTTTGGCTTCGTCGCGCAAAGCGGTTGCTGCCGAACGCTATCCTCACGCTCTTTTCGGTGATTGTCGCCTCATGGCTGCTATTGTCGCCTTACCGATGGGATTCAATATCGCGAGACGTTGTTTCGGCCGCTGTATTCCTATCAAATTTCCGATTTTCATCGAACGCGACAGACTATTTTCACTTCGATGATCCGCCTAGTCCCATTCTACATTTTTGGTCACTGAGCATCGAAGAGCAGTTTTACTTCGCGCTCCCGATAATGCTGTTCTTGCTCCTGCCGGCTCTCAGATTGCGGCCTAGAATTACCCTAACAGTATTGCTCTCCACAATTTGCATGGCCTCTTTCACTCTATCGCTGGTGGTCGGCAGCGAGAGTCAGCCCGCCGCTTTCTTTGGCACCCATACGCGCATTTGGCAGCTCGCGATCGGCGGGTTGCTCGGTGTCAACTATGACCTGCGATGTTCGATACACCATGCAATCCGCGGCTTCTCAGCATGGGTTGGGCTTGGACTGATTGCCTACGCGGCACTCCTGTTTAGCGATGACCTAGTTTATCCGGGGTTGTATGCCTTGGTGCCAACATTTGGCGGCGTCCTGATGATCCTCGGACTTGATGCCAGCCACGCTGCACCACTGCGGAATTGGCTCTCAACCCTACCAATGCGATGGATTGGAGATCGATCATACAGCATCTATTTATGGCACTGGCCGATCATCGTCTTCGCACGCGAGATCATCACAATTGATGCGGGTTCGTCGCTTTTATTGATCGCCTTGACCATTACAGTCAGTCACCTCGCTTACTTGGCAGTGGAGTACCCCATCCACAGAATGGATATGAGGCTGTGGCCCCGATGGGCATTTGCATCTTGCGCTGCTGGCGCGATCGCCATGGCGTCAACATCATCATTTGCGCTGACTCATGCAAACCAGTCGACTAAATCAGCCGCGCGATCAGAGGCCATTCACCGCGCATCGAGAGACCTTGGAGCAAATTACAGTGACGGATGTCATGCAGACTTTGAGCAAATAGAACAGGCGGACTGCACTTCCGGTACGCTCCGATCCAGAAAAAAAGTCGTTCTGTTCGGCGACAGCCACGCCGCGCAGTGGGCCGGCGCACTTAGCAAGGCAGCTTTGCAAGAGGGCTGGGAACTGCGATCATGGACCAAGACATCCTGCCCGCCCGCTGATGTCGCTATCTGGTATCCTCCGAAAAAGGCAACTTACTTTGAGTGCCCGCAATGGAGAAATACCACGATCGGTAAGATCGTGCATTTTAACCCATCTGTAGTTGTGATGGTCGCTACCGCGTTATACTCGGGGTGGATTGCCAAGGGTGACCGAGTTCTACGCGGCGATGATGCCGCCGCTGAGTTTCAACGCGGAATGATCGCGACCATTGACAAGTTAAGCGCAAACGGTCGACAGATAGTCATCATTCGCGACAACCCTTCAATGTACCGAGGGTATAAGGATTGCCTGTCCTTCGGCCAGGGCGATTGCGGACGACCGCGTTCGGAGGCGTTAGGTCGCTCCTTAGACTTCGTATCTAATCTCAAGGCATCTCGCCCCGCGATAAAGATATTGGATTTGACGGACCGCGCATGCGATGATCGTTGGTGTCCCGCGATCAGGGATAGTCAAATTCTGTATTTGGACCAACATCACTTTACGGCGACGTTCACGAAGTCTATCTGGCGGGATTTTCTACCGATCTTGGCCGCCTCGGACAACCAAGCCGCAAAACCGCGATAAACTGGGCTATTGGTCACTTGCTGCAAAATTCGGTGATAATCACGAGGCCGGGGGCTCCGTCGCCGCCACCCGCGCCAGTCCCGGAATTTGACCCAGCACCGCCGCCACCACCGGACGCGTAACCCTCCGCGGCGAGGCCGGCGCCTAATGAGCTCGGCGCTGCCGCGCCGCTTCGGCCGCCGGATCCAACTGGTGAATCTGCGCCGGCGCCACCCAAGATAATAACGGCTGTGTTCGACGTGGCCCCCGCCGCTCGAGGTGAAATCGCCCCTGTAACAGCAACATCCCCGGTGCCGGGGGTTGCCCCAGAAGTAGAGGTTGATGAATACCCGCCAGCAGTCCCGCCAGGGCCGCCGTTGGCTACACATAATGAACCTACAGATGTGGGGCTGCCGTCGCCCCCTGCGGTGTTGCCAGAGGAAGCGCCCGCACCGCCGCCGCCGATCGTCACTGTTTGAGACGCGCCTATGGCGCTTACGGGCGCAGCAGTTCGCGAATAGCCACCAGCGCACCCACCTCCACCGACATACGCTACGCCGGTCGTGCTCCCGACACTGCCGCCGCCGCCGCCGCCGCCGTAGCATTCAATGATAGCGGCGATCAGATTCGGATCTGGGGTGTAGGTTCCGCTGGCCGTAAACTTTTGAATACGAATAACGCCGAGGGCATCGAGGCCGGATCGCGCTGTATCTTTATCGAGCGCCTTGGCGAGGGCCTTACCCACAGCCGTAAACTCAAGGTTGTCGAGCGCTTCGTCCGTATCATCCAGTGATGCCAGATTATCCCACGGTGTCAGGATGTCCGCCGCGCTCGCGACAAGAGCAAGGACCGCCGTGCCGCTGAGATTGATCTTTGTCGTGCCGGATGTGCCGCCGATCTTCGACTTGGTGACGGTCGTCCGCTCCATTTCGGCAACGGAGCTTTTGATGGTGCCGACGCCTTCCTCGTAATCGGTGCCATCGACGATCACGTAGCGGACTTCGTCGGCATCGGCGCAACCGGCCTCTATCGGCGTTAGAAAGGCAGCGGACGCCGCGGAGCCGAATTCGATATCACCAACACCAGTCGTTGCAATATTGACCTTCACCCGGTCGAACAGTTTCACCATGATTGATTCCTAGCTTGCGATTGCGTTGATGCGGATGCGGCGGCCTCGCGCGTCGATCTCAATGGGCGGCGCGCCGAACACTATATTGAGTGTTGAGAGATCGAGATTCTTGCCCGGCAGGACGCCGAGCGGATGCGGCGTCAGGCGCAACTGGACAGGCCTCGTATATTCGATCGATGTCGGCGCGCCCTCGCCTGTTACAAATTCGCCTAACGCGCCTTCGCCGAGAGAGCCGATCTCAGTTGTGATCGTGAACGTATCCGCGAGATTGAAGATGCGCCCGGTCTGGATATCGACCGTGCCGAACACAAACCCGAGAGCCTTCGGCGGCAGGCTGATCGACTTACCCGGCAGCGGGGCGATGAGCTTTGCCGAGGCGCTGAATGTGACATTCGGCAGGTTGAGTTGCTTGCCGGGCCGGATGCCGATCGCTGGGAATACTGACGTAAACTCGGCGCGCGACAGGTCCAGATTGCGCCCGCCACGAAATCCGACCGTGGCAACAGCCGCGCTGATCTGAACGGGTGGCAGAGAAAGATACTTGCCGGGGTCGGTCGTGCCGAAGTCGGCAAGCGGAAACTCCCCGAGCGCGCCGAACCCGAGCATGTCAGACCGTGAGCGAGAGGATGGTGCCGGGCGAGCCCGTCAAGTCGAACGTCAGTTTGAAGTCGGTCGAGTCGCCGGCATATTCATCCTGCCCGAGATCGTAGAGAATGAGTGGCTTCTTGCTGGCGTCGTCATAGAGCAGGACGTATCGACATGGACCGATGCTGCCGCCCGATGCAGTTTGAGAGGTTTGGTCGCCAGTCAGTTTGGCGTCATTCGTGGTGACGGTTGTGGCCGTCACAGTCGTGACCGCCTTGCCGCCCTGCGGCCATGAGTTGCCATAGAACTCGTTGGCACGGTCCGGACTCGCCGCGCCGGCCACCTGATCGACCGTCGTATTCGCTGGCGTGAATGATGCGCTGGACGTGAGCAACATCAGTTTCAGGTTATCGAGATCGACGGTCTGACCGGTGATCAGCGCAGCGGTATGGTTGTAGACATTGGCTGTGACGGCCATGGGTATCCCCTTCTGTTATCGGAATCCGACGATGGTGAAAGCGATGTCCGAGAGCGTGTCGTCGCGGGTCGGTGCGACCAGCGTGAGCACGTCTCCGGACGTAAAATCGGTGTCTGTTGCGCAGACGAATGTCGCGGTTGCGTCGGACGCCGCGAAGGTGATCGTCGCGAACTCAACACCGTTCTTTCGCAAAGAGAAAACGGTCTCAGCGGTTGCGGCCGCGTCTGCATCGGCGACGCTCTCGGACAACCCGGCCCTGAAGGTCACCAGCGACGGGGCGACCCACTTCCCAAGTGTTGCGCCAGAGCCCGGCCTGCCCGGCACATCAATAGCAATGTCGTAGCGACTGAATGCAGGATCTGAGGTGCCGAGATATGTCCAAAGACCCGCTTCTTTTCGCCAGCGCTTACCGGTGCTGGGCTGGTAGGCGTATTGACCGTTTGAGCCATATGACGGGTCAGGCGCAGTCAGCGTGCTGGCAACGAATACCTCGTACCAACTGGCATTGAGCGCGGCGGTCTGCGACCGCAAGTCCTCCGCTAGCGCAACATCATCGTACCGGAGCGAACTGCTCTGATAGTTGATGTACGGCTGCGCTGTTTGCGATGAACCCGGCCAAGGCGTGATCGTCAGTTCCGCGTCGTCCATGTTGACGCCGACGATAAGCGCCGCAGCGTCGCCGATCTCGATGACATCATACTTTGAGAAGTTGATACCGTCGACGATGGCTCCGATTAGCGCTACCGTCGCGCCACCAGCCGTGACAGTTGCCGCGCCTGTGCTGTAAGTGCCGCTTGCCATCATCAACCCTTCGGAACGGCGACGACCGGCTGCACGCCGCCCTGCCGAACAATGTCAACTGCGATCGGAGCCGGACCCGCCACGGCGAAATCACCGACATGCTGACCCGCGATATCGACGGCGAATTCAGCGGCATCGGCCTCGGTATCGAACATCCCGAAGCATCGCTGCCGGCCGCTGTCTGCGGACAAATCGGTGCGAACCACAAAGAACATCGCGGCTATCTCCTGAAATCAGCGACGAACAATTGACCGCTATCCATCGACGCGGATCCTTGGAGCGCGTTTTGCCCGCCCCACTCACCACTCGACATTCCGCGCACCACGAATGAGTGATTCCCAGCCGACAGGCCTGTGATGAGAGCGCCAACGGAGAACGGCGAGAAGTTCTGCCACCTGCCTCCGTCTGTCTGACAGCCAAAGACGTACCGTCGCTGCAAAACTCCATCGACGGCGAGGCCAAAGCCGCACAACACGGTGTCGCCGCCGGACGATCCAATCCAATCCTGATTCCACGCGCCAAGGATACTGACGAGCGCCGTGCCGGATACGACGTTGACGGTCTGCGACGTGAGCACCGTCGAGGCTGACACTTGCGATACGCCGGAGAAGTTGAATGCCTTCGTATTCGTGACGGCGTTCTGGATGATCTGGTCGAGGCCAACACTGTTGATCGAGAGCTTCTGCGTGTTGATCGAATAGGATTCGATGTGGACGGCGTTGACCTGACCAGCGCCGATCATGCGCGCAAGTAGCGAGCCATCGCCGACCATATCGCCGCGCCAGACGATCTTGGCGACGCCGTTGACGTTCGAGATTGCCCATACCGGTATCGGAGCGCCACCGGTCGAGCCGGGGAACGTCACCAGAAAGTTGTTCGCATTGACCGTGAATGTGCTCGACGATGCGTCGCCGTCGATTCTGATATAGCCAACAACCGAACCGTTGATATCGACTGCGACGCCCCAACTCGCCGCTGCGTAGCCGTCGAGCGTCGCAATGGCTGTGGTGTGCTGCTCGACGGTTGCCTTTACGCCATCGAACTCCGCGCCGACCGTTTCCTCAAGATGTGCTACGGCTTCGGTATTATTGGCGATGGCGATTGCCGTCTGGTTGATCTGGCCTTCGGCACCGTCCACCCCCGCAAAAAGACGGGTGATATTTTCTGCCATCGCAGAATCGGCATCGGCCGCCGTGGTCTGCACGTTCTCAATGAACGCCTTGTTATTCTCGTAGAGCGATACCTGGTCTTTGCGGATTTCGATCTTGTCGAGCGGCAGACGCCCCATCGCCTGTTGGACGACAGACCCGATTCGTGAAACACGTTTGTTGGTATCGTCGATTGCATTCTGAAAAACGTCAGTGACTTGCTTCTGGATCGCCTTCACAAGCGACGCAAAAGCTACGGTCCCCGACATGATCTCGATCGTCGGAGCGCTGACCGGAACTTCCGACCACGGACCCGGAAACTGCCCGACACCCTGCACTCGCAAGGTGAGCGCGCCCAACGTTACGAACTTTTCGAACTTGGTGTCGGCGCCCTGATAGACCTCGACCCATGAATTGCCGGCGTCGTAGCTGACCTCGGCGCGGTAGTAGAACGCACCGGCAGCCGGAAACCAACTTGCCGTCAGTTGTGGCTCGGCGACACCCTGACCGAACCTTGCATTGAGCCCGACGATCAGCGGAGAGTCGTCGTTCTTCGGGAACTGGCCGACCGGCAGAATCGGAGGGTCGCCCAAATCCGTCGTATGGACGCGCTCGTCGTCGACCACAATCGACAGCGTGAACGTCTCGCCGTTCGGCTGGCCGGTGAGCACCTTGACGAGCTTGGACTGGTTATCCGCCGTGCCGAGCGCATAGGTCGGGTATTCGCCGCCGTCGGCGCGCAGCAGCACGTTGGCGAGGGTGATGCCTTGTTGGCTCTCGACCGTGGCGAGGTCGCTACTGTTCAGCACTGCCTCGGCGTCCGTGTCACCCTTGGCGGCGCGGATAGGCCCGAACTCCTTGCCGTTCGGCCGACGAAGGCGAATATAGTGCGTCTCGCCCGTAGCCCATTCCGGCGCGGGATCGAGCGTCAGCGTGAGATCGTCGCGATCGACAACAGCGCCAGCAAAACCGTAGTCCTGCGGCAGTTCCGATTGGAGCCGCAACGTCTGGCCCATCGTGATGGCGCGGCCTTCGTACTCACACCCGATCGAACCCGCCTCGCGCCGATAGATCGAGCAGAGGTAATAGAACGCGCACTCGCGGTAGGCATGATTGCGGTTGACGATGCCGTTGACGCGCTTCGTCTCTGGCCGGGTCGCCGTGAAAATCTCGGTATTCGGCGGATACTGCACCGTCGCCGGCAGCCAGGTGTTTTCATCGATGTATTCGATGATGACCGCGTCCGGGTCTTCCTCGCCCAGCATCGTATATTCGAACGATGTGCTGTCGCGGACGATCTCCCGATCGGTCAGCATCATCGCGGGGACCGTGTCCCACTGGTCGCGGATCAGAGACAGCGTGTCGCCCAGCCACATATGCCGCGCGCGCGACGGCGTCAACGCGGTGTCAAACGCCTCCGGAACCGGGACCGCCGACTTGAACACGTAGTCGAAACTGTCGCCGCGCGATGAGCAGCCGCTCGCATGATTGACGATGGTGTTGAAGTCAGTTTTGGAGACCAGAACTTCCGCGCCGTACTGCTGGTTCGTCGCCATATCGAGCAGAGCCCAAGCCGGACTGCGGGTCGCTTGCGTGACGAACGTGGAGCCGTTCCACGCCGGGAGTTTCCGGGTGCCGATGACGCCGAACTTGTAGGAGCCTTGGGTGGTTTCGGTCGCTTTAATGCGGATGGCGATCGTCGAGACCGGGAACGTGTTGTCGCCGCGCAGGTACGCGCGCAGTCCGGCCCATACGACCTCCGCCGCGCCCTTGTTGTCGGCTGGTACGTCGCTGGTGCGCCGGAATCTGACCTGATAGCGGCCTTCAGGAACGCCGACCAGCAGCGTCTCGCGGATTGGCGAGCGCGACGCGTAGGATTTCGTCACCGTTCCGAGTTCAACCCAACTTCCGGTTGGCGCGCCGGCATCGTCGACCGCTTGCCGCTCTGCGACGACCGTGACACTGAACGCCGTCGTCTCGCCATCGTCGTTCGTGGTGTAGCAGCCGGCTGGGAAAACGTAGTCCACTGCCAGTTGATAGGCTTTCGTCGCGGGCGCATTCGCGATGTAGGGTCCGACGAAACTGTAATCGTGCGGGAGTTGCTGCCCGCTCACCTCGTCCGATTGCGTGACGTTGACCGGGAACAGCGTGACCGGCGCGTTCGGCTCGTAGAACTCTACCTGTGCGGACGAGAATGCCGGCAAAACGCCATCGGTCGGATTCCAGAACGGGGTGTCGCTGATGAGCAACTGTTCATAGGACATGCTGCCCATGGTCACGGACAGCAGGACGTTCAGATATTGATCATTGCCTTGAAACTCGCCCCACGGCGTTGCGGCGAAATCGGGATAGTCCTTGTTGCGGCCGTACCAGATCGGGAGCGGTTGCCCGAGACGCGCGCGATTGCCGGCGGCGGACGCGGTGTAAATCTGATCGGTCGGCGTTCCGTCGTTCGTCGCACCCTGTTTTGGCGCAACCAGCGCATTGACCAATAGCGCGCCGCCAAGGCCGATGGCGCCCGTAATGAGCCCCCCGGCAATGGTTGACCCGCCGAAATAGGATGCCGCCAGAGCCGGACCAGCCCATGCAGCAAAGGCGGCAACCGCTACCAGCGCGACAAGGCCGAGAACCTGCTTGCCCTGCTTGCCACCGCCGCGCGGGAACGATACGAACCGCACGTTGTCGTTCGCCGCGATCTTCGTCCGGCGCCAATCCTTTCGCAGGATGGCTTCGCCGTTGACCTCAAGGATCGTCGGCAGGCGCTTGCGGAACTGCCAGCCGTAACGCGGATCGCGCGTCGCCCATCCAGTGCGACGCAGGAACGCGGTGACGGTCTCGCCCTTGCGCGGTACGGCCTGCGCGACCTCGAGCCCCGGCGCAATGACGTGCAACACCGGACGGCGCGCGGACGCACTGCGGCGCTCACGGCGCGCGCAGGAGCGCTCCACTGGCATCTTGGCCGGGAGTTTCGGGAGAGATGCGTGCATGTCGCCTATTTCGGCTCGAAGAATCTCAGTTGCCGCCAGCCTTGCTGACGCAGCGCCAGCGGCGTCTCAAAACAGACGCCCGCATGTTCATCGCAATGAATGATCTTGCCTTCCTGCCGCATCCAGACGCCGACGTGTCCCGGTATCCGCAAGTGCGCCATGAGACACAGCGCGCCGTCCTGAGCCCCGACCAGACCGCCCGGCCCTTCCGGCACCTCGGACCAATTCGCGCGCTCCTGATGACCGTCGAAGGCTTGGAGAACCCATCGCTTGGACAGGTCCGACGGCACGGACACGGCGGGCAGCATTCGGCCGAACAGCGCGCGCTGGACGTGGCAGGCGAAGTCCCAGCAATTGCCGCTCTGCCACGACCACGGCTGGCCGATCAGCGCGGAAAGGAAATCGGAACGGTTCATCCCGGCAACAAGCTCCGGAATCGCGTGGTGGTGTAGTTCTGATCGGCGCGCGGGAAGCGCTTGTTCTGAAGATTGCCGACCATGATCGTGCCGGTCAACGTCGAAGCCTTCACCGAAACCTTGGACAGAATGAATTCGACCGGTCCATAGGCGGGTTCGGTTAAATCGCTACCTACGTATTCGCGATATGTGACCTTGATATAGGACCGCACGCCCTGCGCTTCCTTGATCTTCGGTATCAATTCGCGCTGAACGTTATCGATCGATACCTTGCATTGAGGGGCCTGACCTTCTGCCTGCTCCGGATAATCGGCCTTGAACGGACAGGCGATGTGATTGACCATCGCGCCTTGGTTCGGATCGACGCCCGCTTCGATGCCTAACTCCATGTCATCCGCTACGTTTGCGACGACATAAACCGGTTGATCGAATGACGGGTGCTGTAGTTCCAGCGCGTAGTACGTCAGTTCATCCGGAGGGCAACTCGCGTTGGCCTCCAACATAGCTTCGGCATGAGTGGGCATCAGACACCGTAAACGCGAAGCGTCATTTGCGCCGCGACATGCGTGGGCGAGAACTCAATCGGTTTCGGCGCGCCCTCATGGAACTGACAGACCTTGGGTGAATAGGCAGAGCCAAGCCATACATTCACTGTGAACCGGCCCGTCCACCAGCCAATCGTCGTCTTGCCCCACGACGCCAGCGTGTCGTACTGCGCCCGCGTCATCAGAACCGACTGCTGGATGATCGCCACGTTATCGCCCGGCCTGCGACGGAGTCGGACGTTGCCCTGCTCCATCTCTGTTCGGATCGGTTGAAGAAATGGCGTGATGCTGAACCCATCCTTGAGCGATTCATACGGTACGCCGGACGGCCAAGACGGGACTGCCATGCTCAGCTCCCGTTATTGCCGCGCGCGACGGCCTTCATGGTCTTGGTGATCGGGCCGCCCCTGCCGACGTCATCGGATATAACGCCGCGGACAGCATCGCGAATGAACACGTCGAAACTGCCGTCCTGGTTCTGACGAACGCCGCCCTGCTCAACCTGACCGCTGGACTGGTTGATAATGTTGATGACGGGCGCACCGCCACCCGCTCCGGCAGCACGGACGCCCAATTTCCCATCAGATCCGCGTTGCAGCGGCATGATCGCCTCCGCCCCAGCCTCACCCATCAGGCCAACGCCATTCGCAAAAGCGAACATGGTCGGCTTGGACACAATCTGGCTGGAGAATCGAGAGATGCCGTTATCGTTGGCCGGGAACACGCCGCCATTGGCGAACAGCCCGCCTGTGCCGGATAGCGATTGGCCCGTTCCGGCACCGCCGCCGAACAGATTGAAGCCGCCGAGCGCGGCCTGTAGCGCCTTGGCGAGCGGCGTGATGATCGTGATCTTGATGATCATCTGCTCAATGGCGCGGATCACAGATTGGCTGAGGTTATTGAACCCATCTGCCGCCGACACGGACCCCGATGTGATGTCCACCAAAGCATTCTCAACGCTGTTGAGGCCCGACACGACGCCGTTATCCAGAACGCCCCGGAGGTTGCCTCCCTCATTGATGAGCCGCTGGAGTCCCTCCAGAGGCGCGGCAGCGACCTTTGCCGCATCTGCCAATTGTTGAGTGTTTTTGGCAAGCACAGCCTGCGCTGCCGCCATTTGTTCCGCGTTGGTCGGATCAAGCAGCTTCTGCGCCACCCACGCCTTAAGCGTGTCCCGAGCCGCCTTGTTCGCAGCGTCCAGATTGAACACGCCGATCTGAGCTTGCTGGTTGACGCGGTTCATTTCGAACTGGGCGAGCGTCACCAGTTTGAGCGCGTCCGCCTGCTGTTTCGAAATGCTCACGTTGTTGAGCGCGGCGGCGTTGATT
>Ga0209952_1002492_pt1 | contig 13725 bp, 11 predicted proteins | sample ThiBiot_750_biof_2_FD_183951 | JGI IMG/M metagenome (GOLD analysis project Ga0209952, IMG submission 183951) | Wastewater bioreactor microbial communities from Cape Town, South Africa - Thiocy_cont_750_biof (SPAdes) | ecosystem: Engineered > Bioreactor > Thiocyanate-remediating >...
AGCCTGGAAGCGCCTTATGAACGAAATTCGAGATCCAACGGCACCTACAGCAGCGTATTGGCTCAGGGGACAACCTCGTCCTTAACGCTAGCTAAGGAAAAAAGAAGAAGACACAAGAGCTATCTGTGCCAGTAGCAGGACTTTGTTTAGTAATTGGTGATTGAATTACATTACCACCATTAGTCATTGGAGTATTACAGGCATTAGCAGGCCATGTATTACCAACTGTGTTGTTGGCAATAACTGTTGTTGCAAGAGTGATTGTCCCAGTACAAGAGGCAAAGGCGGCATTAAATGCCCCAGCATAATTATTGGCTACAGTCAAACCTGAAAATAGCCCTGCTACTGGATTTGAACAAAAAACTGCAGCACCGAGACCGGTGTATGCTTGATTTGCTATTAGATTAACATTGTTTAAAACGACCCATCCATCGTTAGAAAAAAAAGAGTCCACCAGCACCACTTGCAGAATTGTTAACAATAGTTGTGCTATGAATCGACACAAGACCACCTTGAATATATAATCCACCTGCTAAACCACTACTACTTGCTGGTATATAATTACTATCGACTAAGACATTATCAAAGGCATTTTGTTCACTTCCATTGTATGATACACGAAAGAAAGCACCACCATATTTATTTCCTTGATTTGCAGTAAATCTTGTTCCACATATAGTATTATTTCGACCTAGTCCATCAAAACTGATTGCACCGCCATTACCACCATTACCCGGATTTCCACCATTGCTAGTTGCCTGATTGTTTTCAAAATGGCTGTTATAAATGATTAATCCACTTCCGAGAATACCTAAACCACCTCCATTGGAGCATGTATTTCTGCTAAAAACACTTTTAATTACAGTAGTCGTACCGCCACCAATCGTCCATATAGCACCACCAGCAACATCTTGGCCAACGGTAGGACCAATATTATTTTCAAAGATACAATTGATGACAATTGTAGTTCCACCATTTGCCTGTAGAATAGCACAACCACCATCTGTATCTTGACAATAGCCATTGATAAATCGCATTCGTTGTACAGTTAATGTTGGTGTTGCATACCGAAAATCTGCACGATTGAATTTTAATATTCGAGTAGTTCCTGTTCCATTCAATGTCACAATACCTGCTCCATCAAGGACAGTATCATTGACTGAAGAAATATTTAATTGATTCGTTATAGGAATAGTTATCGGTTGTCCACCAGTTCCACAATTAAATGTAATAATTCCACCTCTTGAAAGTGCAACTGCTAATGCGCTCTCGGTACATGATGAAGGTGTTCCGGTACCAACAACACTAGTCGGTGTTGCAGTATTTTGTAAACTAACAGGAGAAGTACATACATCATTTGGTAGAGACCAGCATTGTATTGCATGAATTATGCTGAGCAATGAGATTGATGTCCAAATGGTAAATGATCTCATAGTCTTTATTTTCTAAAAGAAAAAGTAGAAAGTTTTCATTCTATATTAAACATAATATGTAGCACATGCCCAGTTTTTTAGTAAATATTTACCTCTATACGTCAATTAATCTATTGAGAGTGAGTGAATATATATGCCGAAAAGAAATTTTGTACTTTTACAAAACAGTTCTGTTATTTAATTTTGTTTTTTATTTTCGATTGTCACGATTTTTGTGTTTGTTTTATTGCCAAAAAAGTCTTTGATTGACGTCGACACTTTGAGAATCATTAGTTACCATGAGAGAGGCAGCCGTAAAAGTTCAACAGTAAACAACATAAATGCATCGTCTAAATGTTCGATAGAATACAATTTTGTACCGTTTCGTATATAGTCTTAAAAGTACAAGGGCAAAGTTTTGAATTCGATCATTTGTGTACCAAACCCAACAAAAAGTTGTGCTGATCGTGCTTTTTTCGTAAGGTAAGATCCTCGGAAAAATTAAGATTTCAACAGAAATTGACCTTATCCAGCTATGAAAAAGAACTGACGGTTAAACAAAACTATAAAACGTTGCTGATTGATAATTCTGAACTATGAAAGATTTTATAAAATAGTAACTTATTTTGGACTCAATTTCATAGTTTCATCAGTGGATTGAATTATTCTGCATATGAAAATATTTGTTGATATTGAGTTGGATCTTCATCATTCGACATATATATATATATATAGTTCCAGTACAAACATCTCGCAAATGATCACCATGTCTCATAAAAACATCGTATCTAACTTTTTGATAAGCTATTTAAATCATTGAGGATGTTGAATTTCTATGTCAACATGCAACAACTCCTGGTCGAATCAATGGTATGACTATCGATACATTAATGAGAATGGCTCGTCTCGTTTTGGATACGAATTGTTTCGTGTTCGAGAAGCAATATTATCAACAAATTCCTGGCGGTGCCATGGGTTCACCATTTACAATGACACTCACAAATATCTACATGTTAAAATGGGAACAACCATTGATTGAACATTAGCAACTACATAAAGAATTGTATCTCCGATATATTGATGATGTTTTTATGACATCGAATCTCTCATTGAATCGAATATATACATTACTTGATCAAGGCAATAGCAAAGATCCCAATATACATATTATACCATCAATTGGAACGAGTAGTGATTTCCTAGATGTCACTGCAGTGAATAATCAAGGTGAATTACGAACATCCATTTTTCGTAAATCAGCTGCACAGCCATATGTAGTTCCATTTTCATCAGATCATCCACGTCATGTACATCGTAATATTATCCGAGGTGCACTCTATCAATGACTTTACTCTTCAATGGCTATCCACCAAGATTTATTACCCATCATTTCAAACGATTTTTCTACAACATAATGCTATATCAATCATCGAACAAACCAATAATGACTTGTACATGCATTTACATCTAGAATTAAGCCATCAATTAACAGGACGTGAAAAATAACAACAACAACAACTCATTTTAAACAAAAGCCAGATTCGTGTACCATTCACCTTTGAAACCGGTCAAATACTGCAATTCGGACGTCAATTACATCAATTGTGGACGAAATCGTATGGTAATCAAGAGTCATCAAAGAATAATATCATTTTGAAACTTGAAACACGAATAAACAGATCACTTAGTCAGCTATTGTCTTCATCAAAGCCATCAAGAAATTTATTAAGATAATTTTTCTTGTAATTTCATCATCATTAACAATTTCTATTTTTCAACTCAAACAAATAAACCTATGATATCAATTTTTCTCTCTTTTTAAATTAATTCATGAACTATGAATATTTATCCTACCATCAACAACAAATTCATATCATCTAATATCCAATCGTTCCATTTATTCAATGAACACAACCATCTACAACTATAAATTGTTGATCTGCAGCTATGGTAACGCCTATCATGGTATACACCAGTGAAATTCAAAAACGGGAAATCAGGATCGTGGTAGTTCTTTATATAAGCCTCACCCTCAACCCTCAACACCCTCAAGATAGTCGCCAATTGAAACAAACAATCGAATCGGATATATAACACAAGCCACAAAGCAGATAACTCGTACAACAGCCTTCCATTTTCTATTGACATTTTTTTAATGTAAATCAAATAAACTGACAAAGTGAAAAAGAAAAACAAACCGAAAACTAATCTCATTCTAACCACGTTTGAACTTTCTCAATAACGACTCATAAACTAAACTACTTATACTCTGCATAGTACTCAAGTCTAATATAAGCATATTTATTTTCCAACGAAATCATCTGAAAACCTCTAGATACAAAGTAAAAGCCATCTGATGATTCCTTTAGCCGGGATGAAATCGCGATAATGGTTGCTAGACTCACCCTCAACACCCTCAACTAACAGCAGATTTTTTAACTATATTTCCCGATGTAAAATTATATTATGAATTACGTTCATCGACGCAAATTTCGTCTCGAGAGAGCGTAAAAATAATTATGATTATGGGTGCATTTGCTACATTGAGACATTTCGAAGAACAAGCACAATATCTTGCCAATTATTTTGTTTCAAATTAAATATCGATTGAAATTCTAACTTATGATTATCGAGGTATTGGGAAATCCATATCGAATCATCCTCGATCATTGCATCTCGCGGAAGTTATGTTCGACCGATGTCATTCAGACCGCGTATTTAGTCAACAATGATGCCATTATTAATCAAAAAAGATCGACAAGATATCGTTCCAAATGATCTTCTTCCTGCGACATTCTCTCCGGAAACTTTAAAAACAAATGGTGGGCATTCGGAAATGCAAAAGCTTGTGCATGTCGAGCATCCGCTGCTGGAAGTCATTATTTAACAACGGATGGAGTTCATTTAATTCGTCAAGCAAATATTCCGATAACCGTTCAAATAGCAACACAAGATAAATTAATGTCACCGAAGAAACAATTGGAATTAGCTGAAGTATTGAATGCAAAAAAGATTGTTTTTGATCAAGGTCATATGGGTGATGAGGAAGTGAAGAAGCAAATTTATTGTTCGATTATCGAACATATTAACAATGTTATATAGTTACTCTTTTTCTATTTGCATTGCAAACAATAAATATTTCTAACTCATTAATCATATGTGAACTTTTCAATTGACGGAATCAACACGCAGAATTATATAGAAAACAATAGCAATCATGTCAAAGGATTGATTCTATTGTTCGATAATTGTTGGTGCTGTTGTTGTTGTTGTTGTTGGCTGCATGCATTACAATAAACTTCGAACAAAACATAAATTAATTGACGACGAAATCGTTCCGATGTACAGATATAGATGTAAAACGGATTCTATAAATACCTTATAATATCAAATCTGAAGTATCATTGTAAAACTACTTACAGCAAAATATAGGTAGTATATAATCAAAGTCACTTGCAAATTCAGGTCAGCTTGTGCTTGAACTAATGCACTACTATTACTACTTTGTACGATCTTTGATAGTATACTAGCAATAGCATAAGGTAAGAGACTCAAAATACAAGCAATCACTTGAGTTAAGATCATTCTGGTGATTTGCTTGTCTAATTCTTGTCGAATAAGTGGAACAGTGTAATGCAACATGTTCTTAATATTACGCAATGCCATTAATCCAAAAACAATGATTATTGACAATGGTAAAAAACCACTGAGAACAAGAAGATAAACATAGCTTCGATACTGTGAGTAGATATTATTTATGATGATGCATTGCACTGCACTCGAATTTGATGATTGATTAGGTTGAGAAAAAATTATATATGGAATTCCATGTAAAATCCAAAAGATACAACCAAGACTAACTAACATTGCAGCAGTTTTAATTCGACACATTCGTCGTAATTTTTGGTACGAAGATGTGCCGCAATATTGATCAATAGTTGCCAAACAAAAGCATGTCAATGAAGTCATGACACAGACATGAGAGGAATATAAGCGAAATTTACAGTAGAATATCGAATTATCGTACGAGTTGTTTGGATTAATAAAAGTTAAAGTTCTTGTTAATAAACCGACAAGTAATTGACCTATGTTGAAGATTGTCATAATAATTAAATAGAAAGCCGAAGAACTCTGACGAAATGTTCGAAGTGTGAGAAAAATGAGCAGATTGAGTGCTCCACCTAGCAGACCAAAAATCAAGACTGTTAAACCACCATAACTTGCCACGTGTTGTCCGGCGAATTTCAACGAATTTAAGTATACTGTAGACATTGGAAATCTTCGTAGAATAGATTAGTATAGATATGCAACTATCCTTTTTTCCGATACTCGTTTTATATATATATATATATAGTCAAAAGGAGAGAAAAAGCTGCATCTTTAACTCGTAATTGGTAACCGTCCAATTAATCTGTACTATTAATTATTTGATCCGGCTTCTCTTTGTATGTATTTATATTTTTAATTTGAGAACTACAAACGGAATTGTGTTTGATTCAATCCACATCAATTAGATACACTTGCATAGTAATTTCTTCTCATACTTCATAAAAATAATTAAAAGTTACGCTTCGCCTGGATCTGCAAATTGAAGCTGAATAGATCATGGAAACGTTGCGTTCTCTACTTTGAGTTTCTTCAACAAAAAAATGTCTTTATCCATCTTATTTATATCTATTTGATTTCTTGACGAAAGAGTTTACGTCAGTCCTATGATAATCAAATGAAGCATATATCGGTGTTTTCTGCATTGCACACATTATATTTGCGTGTTTCTTATGAGATTGAATCTAACTGACGTAGACGTTATAATCTTCACGAAGTTGATAAAGTACTCTTGACACTGAACTACAAATTTTGTTAGCACATCTAACCTCTAATTAATATGTTTCTACGCAAGTCGAAACTCAAAAGATTTAATCATGCTTTGAAATTATTCTAGTGTAATGAAATAATTGTATGTCACAACTAATAACCTCTAAAGGACGACGATGTCAAGTGTTTTCCTGTGAGGTAATTACAACTTCAAATACGGAAATGACCCCATTTTCAAAGTTGAAAATCAGTTTTTTTCGAATCTCTATGACTCTCTCTTACTATTAAATTATTACCAGACAGGCTATTTACAACAGTAATGTCTTAGTTTCTCATTTGGTGCACGAGAACTTATAAGAGATTTCAATTTGAATCACAAAAATCATAGATTTTTCCTTGTGAATAATTAGGAAAAACAGCAATTCGAATTTGAACTTGAACTTGAATTTGAATTCAAGTTTCAAGTTCGACACTACTGTTAATTCCGTAGTAAATCTTTTTCTTTTTGTATTACGTACTCCATTATCCGGTGCTCATCGTTCCGTTTCCCATGATAATTATCTTGATATTGTTATCATATGCTTTACGATAAACGAAATCCTTGCTCATTTTAGAGATGGTAATGGTAATTTCGAATTCGCAAGATTATCACAGTAGTGTAAATCTGAATCGCTACATATAATTAAGTGTTACAGGCAAATGAACGGTATTCTTTAAAACAAAACAAAAAAATGAAAAAAGGTTTGTTTAAATTTCATGCTATCAACACTTTTTCTGATTGTTTTCATTTATTAATCATGCTTTAGTATAATACACATGAATTATCATGTATTTACAGATGACAAATACCTTTAAACATTCTTTGTCAAATTAATCTTGTAGAAAAGTTTCTTTTCCTATATTCACTACTTTCTTAAATTTGTTCTTCATTTTTTAGCATGTAATGTTTCATTTAATAGAACAGTGTCAGTAAATCCAAAATATTTTTGGAAAAACAGGAATCGATTATTAAGAAGGCTAGCAATTGAGACAACTTCATATTCCCAAAAGTAATAAATATCTAGGAAATTTGAAAATAATCAAGGGAACATTGTAGTTCTATTGATCAGGTAAGGAGACAAGTTTTATTATTTCGAACACAATGTGACTCACGGTTCAGCAAGATATTAAATGAGAAAATATTTCAACAAAATAAGAGAACTAGTAGAAGTTAACATCATGAGCCGTACAGTTATGTTGCTTCTCGTTACTATTATCGAGTACTCATTCTCACAAACTATTCACACAATATATCTGTCAGTACTGATCCAAGTTGTTCACCGTCTATTACTAATTACTTTCGCATCAACGTTGATTCATTGTCAAACGAATTGTTTATCAGATAATAATTGTCGCACAGTCACTTGCAACCAATTAAATAAACGGGATAGCATCTTTGTTTCGTACAATCTCATCGTCTATCGATACATACGTATGTCATTTCCATTACTTTAATATATTACGAGCGAAATACACAGAACTTCTTTGTCTTTATCGTTTATTCAAACTACCTCTGTAATCAAATACTTCAATAAATATTTACTTTCTAATTCTACTATTGATATAAGTATGTATAATATCATCTAGATTATTAACATCAACAGCAACAACTACAACCGGTAACTGATAAACTAAATTATTAGTATCTTCTAAGTTATCAACAATAGGATTCATTTTATGAAATAAAATATATTGTCATTGACATATCTTGAGAGAATGCTGTCCAGATAAGTTTTTTTTATTTTCTTCACTATTTTACTTAACCCTTTACCCCCGGTGAAGGTTCCACAATAACCACTGACGAAATAACCGTGGAAATGGAATATTGGTGTCCTTAATATACCAAGGCTACTGACAAATCGACCGAACGCGCACTTTTTCTTCGGACATTTCTCTGAGGGGGAGTACAGGGAACTAGGAGATAACAATTTCTTGGGCCTTCTGTCAAACTGAAATAAATTCACCCTCAACGTCACATCAAGCTTGGAGACGTTTTATTTTGCACAGAATTGATTGCTCTTCAATCTCATGTGGTTTAACCAGAAATATATCCTCGATTAGTAGCGATTAAATACCTAGAATTTATACTTTATAGACATTTTTTGAGATCACTCTATTTTTCACCTCGTCGCACTTATCCGATGTTCTTGAAACTCTCGAAACTAATTTAAATCATTAGTGGACGTTCTGTTCGATATATTATAGCACGTTGAAAATCGCCAAGGTGCATAGCGCTTCTAGTTAAAAGAATACTTTTTAAAGGTATTGTATTATATAAAAAGACTTCCTTCTATAAATTGTATTATTTTTGGTTAGCGAGTTAAAAGAAAAACAATTTTTTTATAAATGGATGGCCCGTGAGGCATACTACAAGTGTGCGCTAAGAGTTTTTAAATTCCTTCCATTTCATATTTTCTACAGTCATTATATCAATATCCACACCTGTGGACATCCGGGGGTAAAGGGTTAACAATACTGAATATTTAGTTTCAAATGATAGAGAATTACAGAAATAAATGACAAAATAATATATAATTATAATTTTGTTTCTTACTGAATACTTATTCGAAATGTTTGCAAGGTCATTGGATTTATTGGTGTAGTTCGATTATTTCGAAATCGTTTCATTAATGCATTTCTCACATCATTGGACATATATAAATAAATGCAAAATGTGCTCATAAATGTGGCATGATAAAATAATCGCATGATCTGTGTTATTAAATGATCAGCAGCTTTTTCTAGATCACTTTTTTGTACATTTGCTGTTATATCAATATAAACACTTTCAATACCAAACGGTATTCCACATACAGCTAAAATAATTGACCAGCAAAGAATCGTTCCGACGATTGCATATCGAACTCCAACGATGACGAAAACATGCATCTCGTTTTCTACTAGTATATTGATCGAATGTTGTCCAACATGGAAACGAAACGGCAGCAACAGTTGTAACATAGAAAAAGTAATTTCGTAAACGACATACAATATCATTAGTATTGTAAACACCTAAACCGAAACCATCAATGAGAACACTTTGAAAATAAATCGATGGCAAATGAACGACAGTTATGATGGCTCCTGCTAGAAGATATGTTGTAGTTGAATTACGACGAAATGAACGACGTTTGATAAAGACAAGAATTGTCAAAGTCCCTCCAATACAACCGAATACAGTTATTATAATGACCAAGATATAGTTTAACCAACGAGAAATTATATTTAATGTTAATATTGCCGAAGGCATTTTTATTTTGAAAAAAAATGAAAAAGATGAAGCACATTTATAACAAAGATCAGAGAGTACTCATTAGTAATTATATAGATCATTTTCATGAGGCAAAAAAAACAAGTTAATTATTGTTTTCATACGAGATTTCCTTTGTTCTAATCAATATTTTTATCTTTGAGGATGCTGAGTGAAAATACTTTTTAAAAACTGAATAAAGATCTATCGAGAACAAATTTCCAAATTATGTTCAGACAAAATTATTGAGAACATTGTATTTGTTGAGCTCAAGGTGGAATATTTTAGATAAAAGAGTATCGTGTTAAGATCATCATCAAAAATGCTTTCAAAAAGCAACAACTAACAAATAGTATATGTACATTTCATAAACACACAAAAAACATTTTTTCTTACTGTTTCTCGTTGCCTCTTTAACATGACACGAACATTTTATTTGAAATTTTCAACTAACTACTTATGTTTCAACTGTCGTCTTATGTCGACCAACAGATTTACAAACAAACTTACCATGAAATAATGTTCGAATGTATTCAAATTATTTTAGTGTATGTAGAGAGGCAACTACCGAGCATATTTATGTTAATTGGTTTTTTCCAATTAATATGTGTTTCGATGAATCAGTCAACCGTAGTATTTTATGCAGACGAAAATTAGATACGCATGTTTTCTTTCATCACATTGCACTATACAGTCGTGTTTTTTCTTTAGATTCTTTGGTTAAGATAAAAAAACAAACCTGTACACTGAAAAAAAAATCAGTCAAACAATCAATGTTTAAAGGGTTGATAAAAATGCAACGTATCATAAACCCTATCCATCCGTTTATGAAGTTCGTCATAAATCCTTTATTTAATCGAAAAAAATGCGGTAAAAAAGCGTTTTTAAAAATCATAAACTGAAGTAGTAGCAGTGAAAACAAACGTTTAATAGCACAAAAAATCCAAAATGGGTATGTGATACGTTGCATTTTCAAATACCCCTACATTAGACGGCCGAAAAAAACCTCAAAACCCATTCGAAAAACGTAGTTGATGATTGTATTGACCGGTTCCCAGAATCGAATCATCCATTTATGCCAGAGTAGAATATTTCAACGACGATTTTTTGTTGTGTTCTAACATCAAGGGGGAAAAAGGTCATTCCCATCCATTCCCACGGGTGCGAATGGCTGCGATTGGCTAGGTGTTGTTAAGAATACATGAGAATGGATGGGAATGGATAAGAATGGATGAGAATGGCTCGGAATGGATTTGAACACGTGTAATAAGTCACGAAAAATTGGAAATTCGTAGGGTTGGTATTTGCCCTTGTAATAAGAAATTAAAATATGTAACTGTCGAAATTTTTTGACAAGGCGAGATGTATAAAACAAGCATGTCATCGTGCTTCCCTGCGATACATTCTGCTCGCATTTGATTTATCCAAAATGACTCAAGTAAAGGATCAACACTTCTCTCGTAGAAAAGGATATAAGTATTCTAAATTTGCTTTAATTATTTTCAGGTATAAGCAAATTTCTAATTTACTTAAATAAGTATCAAGTACAAGTACACGTGCTAATGCTGAACACAAGAAATTATTTTCTCTTCTATCGACGAGATACTGTTCATTATAACGAGAGAATAGAAAAAAAGATATATATATAAATAGAGAGAGAGAAAGAGGAAGGGGAAGAGAAAGAAAAGTCGTTATAAGAGAACGTAGAAAACGTTTATCGTTAGTTTCATACGTTGTTTGTTTCAAATAATGTCGATGGCAAAATACGATTTGTACAATTTACCAGACGATGTTTTATTTTTATCTAAAGAAGATTTTAATGATCTTGTTGTTGAAATTTGTGGCAAATCTGAAGCAAATCTTCTAAAAGTTCAAGGGATACAAAATGCACAATCTTTAATTCGATGCATGAATATTTTCTCAATTCTTGATATTGATTGTGATGAAGTCAATAACTTAAAATCGATTGTTTGTTTCCAATCGAGAAATGGTGATTATGTTGTCAAACAAGGTGTTCAATTGAATTTGGATAATCTTGTTGATACATTGAAAGCAAAACATGACAAATATAAAAAAAAGAAGAAACATCAATCGGGATCGGCGTTATCTTATAGTTCAATTATTCCAACAACAAATTCAATTGACACTAACACTTCACTCGAAGCAAAATCGAATGAAGCTACAGCAAGTACAATAACTTCATCTACAACAAATTCAAATCAATTAAGTTGCGAATCAATCCACGATCATATGCGATTTATTCAAGATTTAATCGAGAAGTTTTCTCAAAAAACATTTTCAATTGTATTTAAAAATGACGAGCATTATCATTTGAAAATGACACAAATTGGTCAAAATTTCAATGCACTTATTAAATGTCAATGTGGAGCAAAATTGACATTACCATCTCGTTCAAAAACAAAAACATTCATTTTATCCAATTACTATGCACATTTGACAACGACTAATTGCTCTATGATCGATCGTATAAATAAACAAGAAAAAATGAAAAATAATAACGAAATTCAGCAACAACCATCGATTTCTGGTTCTCCAAAGCGAGCAACCGTTCTTGTTGATTCATCTCAAGCTAATACGAATTCAAATAAAAGACAAAAGAAAAATTATCAAAATTAACTTTATGAACAATATTTAATCATTCAGTATTATTCTATTATTTTTCAATATAATCAACTACATAAGAGTAATTTTCATTTTTTATATACGTATATTTGCGACATTCAGAATTCTTTTATTTATTTATTTATCTTGATATTCAAAAAATGTTTATTTCTATTGAATAAAAGATATTTCTACTATGACATATTTTCATTCATCAAGTTTTTTATTAGATTTGGTTACCTTTTGATCAATATACTGAATTAGTTTTCTTGTCGTTGTTTCATCATCATCTTATACATATTTTTTATAAACAAAACTTCCTTTAAATATAAATAGTAACAATACAATGCATCAAATCTCATCTGACAAATTTTACGACCTCGTACGATCAATGGCTGGTGATATTGAAGTCGAAATCTTAAAAGCACAAGGAATCAACAATGTTCTTTCTTTCTTACGATCAAAAGATTTATATTTGATGTTTAACTTGGATTGTGAACAACTGGATAGTTTAAAAGAACGTGCTTGTTTACAATTAAGAAATGGTGATTATATGGTTCGTCCAGCAATAAAAGAAAACTTCGATTATTGTATAAATTTCTTCAAAGATTGTTTGTCTCTTCAGCAAACTGAACAACAATTAAATGTTGAATTTCATCAACAAAATCTTATTGAAAAAGAAGACACGTTCATGTATACATTTATTCGTAATTTAATGAAGAATATGAATCGTTCGAAATATAGTTATGAATATGATACTCAAGTACCAAAATTTGCAACTGCAGTTTATGGATTAGGTGGTCGGAATTTATATGAATTTTTAAGATTAAACTTACCTGGTGGCTTTCCATCAATTCCGACATTAGAATCATATAGTAATGCATATTGTACACGTATCGAAGAAGGACAGTTTCGATTCGAGGAATTATGCAGCTATTTAAAGAAAGTGAATTGTTCATTTGCTTATGGATCGGAAGATTGTACAACTGTCGTTAGTAAAGTCCAGTATGAAATTGACACAAATTCGTTCGTTGGATTTTGTGTACCGTTACATAATGGTTTACCTTCGGTTCGTCAATTTCAAACTGATAGTTTTTCAAAATTAGAACATTGGTTCGATACAATGAATCAAGCAGGGCTTGTTAACATTCATGTTGTTCAGCCCACTGCGAATTCTACATTGGCACCATTGTAACGAATTTTTGGTCGCGATGAATAGGTGGAATATTCTTTTCGTTACGAGTGATGAAATGGAGAAGCAGCGTACCGCCACTCTCGGTATATGATATTTATTTAAAGCTACTTCATGACTCCAAATCATGTTTAATACAAAGGAGAGACACGCTTTATATACGTCAAGAGAAGAGAGAGAAAATGAACAGAACATAGGTAGATGTAACGTTACACAACACTAATGCGATACACATATGACACACTCATTGTTCTTCGCTTTGTGCGCCATTGTCACGATTTGAATAAGGTGAAGGATACTCTATTATACAACGATATGTTTCGTTGTACTGAATAAGCGCAATCATCGTTCATAGAAATAAGAACGAAAAGGAAAACAGAATCTGTAAATGGGAA
>Ga0209952_1002498_pt1 | contig 13694 bp, 10 predicted proteins | sample ThiBiot_750_biof_2_FD_183951 | JGI IMG/M metagenome (GOLD analysis project Ga0209952, IMG submission 183951) | Wastewater bioreactor microbial communities from Cape Town, South Africa - Thiocy_cont_750_biof (SPAdes) | ecosystem: Engineered > Bioreactor > Thiocyanate-remediating >...
TTCGTTCTCGTTTGACTCGCACATTAACAACCGTTTCATTAATGTTCTTAGTTCTTTATTTTCCTCATGCATTAAATGAAAACGTGTTAATTTATTTAGTTAAACGATATAAAGATCGATGTGATGTTAATTCATTAATTGCAATTCGAATTCTCAAACGTTTATGTGAATTATTGAATATAATAGCATATAGTATGAATTTTCTAATTTATATCTTAGGAGTTCATCATTATCGTTCAGCAGCTATTCAAATGTTAGGTTTACATCATTTTCAAATGTTTTTACCGTATTTAACTATTGAACATCGACATTCAATAGGTTCAGCTGCATTATTTGTTAATCGAAGAAATACTCAAACTGAAACATCGACAGTTAAATTGACGAAAGTGATCAATCAACAGAACATCAATCCAAGTCCAACATTACCTTTGATAAACAAAAGTTTATCGAAATGAAACGAAGAGTTCATTTAGTTTTCTGGTGTTTTGTTTCTCTGTGATATTTTTATTTCAACATCTCATTTGTTGGGTTCTTTTTTCAACGATTTTATTTTTCTCGTTTGATCAACAAGACGACGAGAAGAAAGAAAAAGAAGAACTCATTTTATTTTCGGAGGTTTTTCTAATAAAACTATTTTTGTTCATTTCTGTAAAAATTGCCAACATAAATTATCGTCTTCGTCTCTTTTTTGTTGACTCCATTTGAAAACAATGAAAACGTTTGAGAAAAACAAAGATTATTCTTTCTGCGAAAATCGTCCAGTGACGACAAATACAAAACCAAGATTAAGATTTAGATTAGAAAAACCCAAAATCAATCAGCCGAATATTTCTTTAAAACTAAAATGAGAAGATTTGGAAAATCTGTCTATGTCTCATCGTTCGTTCAAAATCGCGATGACATTTCAATCGATTTCTTTTTTTTTCTCGTCAAACATCGATCGAAAACAAATAGAACGAGGTCTCTCTCTCTCTCTCTTTTTGTCTCATCGAGTCTCTTCACACAGTTTTCTACTTGAAAAACAAAAGCAACATGAGATTATTTTAATAAAACAGATCTCTCACCAGACAAACATAAATCCTCAAAAAAGAAAAGATCATTTCCTGAGAAGAATTTCTTCAAATTTCATTATGAAAAAAAAGAAAATTAGAGAGTATTTTCAGTTGTAATATGGTTGTGACAGATGAGATCAATCTGTAAAAGTAGACAGACTTGAGAGTTTACTCGTGATGAAGATCAAAATGAACTTTGTGTAGAAGATTGCTCTCTACTGACATCTATCAATGAATTCACATTTTTATGTTCAACAATTTGTTTTCTATTAAAATGATTAAAAATTTATGGTTTTTTTTGTCCGATTGAAACTAATGGAAAATAGTTTGAAAAAAAATGTAAAATGACTATTGAATTGGTCAAGTCAACGATCAAATAACGAGATAAATCGATGTCAAAGAGAGACGAGATCCGTGGGAAAAGACAATTTGTAAATTCTTCCACAAGGTAATAGTAACAAAATTCGACAATGACGAAACAAGAATTAGTTCGATTACCCAATGAATTAATCAATGTTGTTTGGGGCAATCAAATCGATTCAGCGATCTTCGATCGTTGGTCTCAATCATTTCGATTTTCATCCGATGAAAATTCAGCATTAGTTCAAGACGAAGGTGGTCCGTGTTCGGTATTAACAACTGTTCAAGCGTATCTTTTAAATGAATTAATCTTCTGTCAACGTTGTCAATTCCAATGGCGTCAAACGTCTCAAGAAGAAATTGATTTACATTTTCTCAATGCTCTTATGAAAATTCTACTTTTGTTGTCAATCGATCAACAACACATTTATTTAGCTCAATTTACCAATGAGAATTCCAATCAACGATTGACTATCGACGAATTTCACAAGAAAATTCATTTCGATATTTGTCGATCGACTATTGAGCTCAAGGAAAAGATTTTCTCTCGTTTAAATATGTGGAAAAATCAGTATGGTGTTCTACTTTTTCTTTATTCGTGTTTAATGACGAAAACAATCGATCGTTTGAAAGGAGAAATCGACGATGAAAGTTCATTGCCATTGATTGATCAAGCACATGGTCATGGATCGCAATGTTTGACCAATCTTTTTATAACATCAATTGCTACACCTCATTGTTTTGATGGAGAAAAAGATGTTGCTGGTTTGAAACTCTATGGAATTAAACAACGAGCCAATATTGGATTTCTTTCTTCGCTTGAAGTTTATCATTTGTTAGAAGTTGGATGGTTTTTAAAGAATCCGAAATATCCCATTTGGATTGTTGCATCGGAAACACATTTAACTGTTATCTTTTCAAAAGAACAAACGCTTGTTGAACAAGATCAAACACCGTTACAAAAAGCGTCAACAAGTTCGAATTTTTTAAAACAAAGAAAAAACACGATTTTCGTTTTTTGTTTGTTAAAATTTAGTTTTTACAAAATATGATACGGAAAAGAATGGTTTCATTTCGATAGAACTTCTTGAACAAGTTCTTAAAGAACTTCATGAAGAAAAGCTAATTCAAAAAATGCCTCAAATCAATCAATTCACAGAAACAGTTGATCCTGAAAATACACGAATTATTTTGAAATCTTTATTTTTAAATCAATTATTTCCTCTTGATGAATCGAATTCATCGAATCAACAATTAACAACACCATTCAATGGCAAACCTTTTCTCATTTATCATTACAATGGTCTACCAAGATCAAATCAAAACAATCGAGTTCGTTATGCTTCAGCACAAGCGGTTATCTCGGATTATGGTTACGGAAATGATATTCCTTCACATGCTGCTCAACCTGTTCCACAAGGTTTTCATCTTTCTTTCTTTCTTTCTCTTTCACTTGAGTTTGCAAATTTTATCTTTGTTTCAAAGGAACTTATCTACCAATAACAGGAGTGTTGAGAACGAAATGGCCAACAATCGAATTGCAATGGGATGACAATGTCAGACCATCACTCAATTGAATTTCATTTACATTCAAACTCGAAACAAACAACGTTTCTTTTTATTTTCTTTCTTTTTTTCTGTTCGATAATGACGATTGATAAAAAAAAAAAGATTTCTACTAAAACTTGATTATTGTTTAATAAAAACAAAACGAGATTGAAAATCATCGAGAAAACTGTTGTGTTGTGCTGCTCGAAAGAAATATTTTTATTTTAGATTTTAATTTCAGTTTCGAAAATGTTTGACTTGCAAATTCTAAGAATAAAAATGTAAGAAAAATAAATGTTCTAGTTACATTTCGACGAATAATTCAAATAAAAGAATAAAAATGGACTGAAGATGTTCGACAAAAGAGAAGAAAAGGAAAAAGAAAGAAAAAAAGCACGCAATGTACTAATCACCTACCATCCGTCCATTTCACTTTTACTAAGAATAAGTCGAACAGAAAAGAATTTATCATGTTTAGTCGGGTTCTTTGTTTTTCTCTTCACAATTTCACAGAATCATCATCATTAGAATTTTAAAAACGGCAAAAGTTTTTCTTTTCTTTTCTCGTTTCACTGTAATAATTGACATTGAGTATGTCTTTCACGTTCTCATATCGTTGATATTTTTCTACTTGTTTATAAATTATCTCTCATTTACTTTTGTTTTGTTTTTTTGTTTTTAGAGTAACAGTCAATGATTGAATATGAATACATCAACTAATAACAAATCCAAACGATCATATTCAAGTGAAGATGCGACTAAACGTTCGCCTGCCAAAAGGTAAAAAGAACGTTCTGTTTGATAAAAGAAAACAAGTTGACTCATTTCCTTTGTAAAGACAACATCGAAATCAAAATGAAAAACGTCGTCGTGATTTATTCAGTCAATTGATTTGTAATTTAGAAGAAACGCTAAATCTTGATATAAAATCAATCTCCAATCAACAATTAACTAAAACATCGACTTTAAACAATAATAAATTAGATAAAGCGTCGATTCTTCGTGAAACAGCTCAATATCTAAGAAAACATCAAAATGGTATTATTTTAGATGAATTTCTAGTCGAAAATGAAGAATTCTATTGAATTTAGATTTGATTGTACAAAAGAATTGTTCGACATCGAAATTAGCCGAAGAACTTGTTGATTTCACTTGGAAACCAACTTCGGATTTAATTACAATTGAAGAATGGATTCAAATTGCCATTGAAGTTAGAACACATTTGTGTTTGCTTTTGATTTTGATTGAAATGTGTTTTAGTCGATGCATTGTTTTCTGTTAATTGCTAAATCAGATCCTCATAATGCACAAATTGTTTATGTTTCATCGAATATCAATTCATTACTTGATTATTCTCAAGTAGAACTTCGAATTAGTTTTCGTGTTTTCAATTTGATTTTAGACTGAACTTTTGAATCGTTCATTATTCGAATTAATTCTCTCACGTGATCATGATCAATTACGTGATTATCTTCTCAAAGATCATCGAGGTTCAACGAAATTCTAAAACAACAAAAACAAAATTCAGTTTTCTTTTTCAAAGTTTTGAATCAATGTCATTTGTCATGGCGACGAGCAACAGCCGATGAATACGAGCAATGTACTATGATTGGAGCATTTCGATCAGGTTTTCTTCGAATTTTCTTTGAATAAGAACTAAGTGATCTCGTTTTTCAGTTAGTAAAAAAAATGAACCTGATGAAAAATATTTGATGTCGATCGTTGAAGTGAAAACATTAGATCGATGTTTAGTTGTAAATAATCATCATCAATCGAACGATCAATTTACAACAAAATTAAATCTTCAAGGCAAATTTATTTTTATTGATTCAAAGTTTGTTCGATTTCGAAAAACAAACGAAAATTTTGATTTTGACTTTTGACAAAAAAAGAACTCGCGAGTCTCTTGGCTACACTTCCTTCGAATTAATTGGTCGTACACATTTCGATTTTGTTCATCCAGATGATTTGCCAATTATCAGTCGAGCTCATCAAATCTGTACGAATGATTTTCAAGATTTCAATTCGAAAATTGAGCGTTGTTCTTTGTTTTTTCTCGTAGGGAAAGAAACGGGAAATGGGAAAAGTGAATCGTATCGATTTCTAAGTAAAGGACAACAATGGATTTGTCTTCAAACTCAATGTCAACCTCAAATCAATCCATGGACTGGAAAACCAGAAAGTTATCTTTGTACTTCTTTTATTTTATCAAAGTATTTTAATTTTCATATTTCAAATGAATCAACGTTTTTTTCTTCTTCGATTTTCAGTCCAACTGAACCCATTCACAAACAAATCTCCTCGTCAACGAATATTTCGACAAATTCACAATTAGTTGACAATAATTCTTCAAAAATAGTAACAACAACAACAACAACGGACGTGTCATCAGATTCTCAAATAACTGTATCGTCTTTTCTCTTGTCGAAACAAATATACATTTGTTTTCTTGTTTTTTTTTCAGTCGTTTTTATCACATTTAAATGATGAAAACTATCGAACGAATATTCGAGACAAATTAAATCAACGAAAATTATCCAAAGAAGCAGAAATTCGTATTCGAGAAGAAGAAATCAAAATTATTGAAGATGTTATTCAATTTATCGATCAATTTCCATCGAAACAACAAGGTTTGACCTTTGTTTTCAAATGAAATCCATTGATCTTTTTTTTTGTTTAAAAAAGATAAAGACTCAATTTCATCGAGTGATATCTCTTCTCCAGTATTGAATGCAATCGACGATGATTTATCTTGTTATTCTCCACGAATTTGTCGATTAAATCTGTCGAAAGATGAAATGTTAGTCGATGGACTTCTGTCTTCATTGAACAGTCCGTATCAATCGATTTCATCGCCTCTCATTCCATTGACAATTGAAAGTCCAACGAATTCTTCATCAATGACCGACAAAACAGTTCCTTCAACGTCTTCATTCTCCACTACTTCAACAATTCATTCAAATGAACAAACATCAACGAAGAAATCATCATCATTTAATCGATCATTACCACATAGTTTGGTTTCATGATTTTCTTCGTCTTCTTCATTTTTTTTTTATTTTCTCTGTTAAATAAACATTTTGATTTAAATGAACTCAATTTAGTTTTGAGTTCAATAACAAAAACACAATCATCTTATGAAAACACGAATTCGAACATTTCTATTTTTGTTATTTGACATTTCGATTTGTCGTTGACCACCTGGTGAATTCGATTGATAAAGAATCTCTTTGGCAAAGATAAGACAAATTTCGTTGTTTCGACGCCACTTAGTGTCTCGATATGATTGTTGGCGTCAACGTTTGACAATTATCTACGTACTTCATTCGGCAATGTCGATGACAATCAATTGTTTGTATTTGATCGCATGTTTAGAAGTTATTAATAATAAGATTTGCTGTTTTATGACAATCGATTCAATTGGTTCGATTGTCGTGTCATATTGAACAATTGATTAATCATCATCAACAACATCTGGACACAAGATTTTCAACTCGACTAAATTTGTTCGTTCGTATTTACTTCTAACCGGTAGTGATTTAAAGAAGAAAAGAAGCCGATATTGTCGATGTCTCATATGACACCATCATAAGAATAAAAAAAAAAAAGATGGTGACAATATTGATTGATACACATACAAACAAGTAATCGGACACGCGACGTTATTCAATGTTTGTTCATTTCCTTTTCACACTTTGACGATCTTTTGTAATTGATCAAGAAAAGAATTTCGTTTTGATTGTCAAACGAATCGAAATCGATTGACAGTTGTAGTTGTTTCAAAAAGAAAAAGAAAATCGTTCAATCGAGTGCATTTTCAAGTGGATAATTGCTCAAATTGAATGACCAGTTTGTGAACGATGACAATCATTGATTAAATAAGATGACAACAACATGAATAACAACAGATTTCGAGGGAGGAGATTATTTCAAATAACAATTCTCAAGTGGATTCATCGTCATTTTCATTTATTTCAAAACAAAAAAAAAACAAAATTCTACAAAAACCAAATTTGAACGAAATGTTTCTTTGGTTGAAATTGTTGATTATAAAACAGAAAACGATAATCAGTTCGTTTCGTTTCTTTTTTCTTTTTTTTCTTTTTCTTAACGAATAAATTCGTCGATTGATTGGGAAATGATTTCGGAGTTGACGTTCGTGGTCGTTGTGTCATCGAACAACGTTGTTGTGGAATCGGTGTACTTGCACGATTTATTGGTAATTCTTTCCAAATATGATTCGTATGTTGCATCGTCGATCAATTTCGAATGAAAACAAAAACGAATCGAATCGTAAAGAGAGAGAGAGAAACGATTTTCTTTTCTTTTCTTTTCTTTTCTCTCTCTCGGAAAATGTTTCCATTGGAGAAAAATGTTTGAACCAATGAGAATGGAAATGTTATCTCGAATTGAGAGATGAGATGATGACATTCTCACGTGTCAATATAATCATTCTCATTTTCACCTGAAATTTTTCGAGAAAAAGAAATCAAAAGATAATTATAATCTGATGCTCATCGTTGATTAACATTTTATCTCCACATTCCTTTTCGAATTCGATTTGCAACTCATTTTTATTATCAATTTCGAACTGATATCACGAATAATTACGTTAAAGTGTCTAATGACAAAACAAAAAAACGAAAGTACATCGACGATTTTCCCTGTTGTTGTTGTCGGTTGACAACGTACTCTCAAATGACTAATCTTTTTAAACAATTCTTTGATGAATTCGATTCATATTGATCGATAGACATTTAATGATGTTTAGACACACATATACGCATCTTTAATTGACCTTTTGTTTGCACATGATCATCATCGTCGAACACAATAACAAAAACAACAACAGAACAATACCTTCGCTTTTTGTTTTGTTTTTCCGAATGAAAAGATCAATCGAACTATTGTTTCGCTTTGGCGACAGACTCGTTTTCAATTAAACGCGATTTTAGTTTCTCTCATTGATTTTGAATGAAAACAATCGTTTGGTGATTGATTGAAAATTGTTTATTTTCTTTGAAGAAAAAATTCAATCAACACGTTGGACAACTTCCGTTCGAAAAGAATCTATTGACAAATGTTAAACAACATGTCTGTTTGTTATCTAACCAACAAAATAACATCCGATCAGCAACTATGTTAATCTTACTTATTTACGAATCGATTCGTTCGAATCATTTCAATGTGAAGTTCGTTTCGAAACAAATGTCATTGAATTTAACTTGTTTTCAAACAAATGAAAATTATTTTAATTTTACAAATAAATCGAATTCAATTTATGAACATCAATTCTATCAAATCAATCCGAGTTTTCTCTCGAGATTTGCGTTATTTCTCAGTAATTCGTTGTTTTCATCGAATGATTTTAGAATTCTATTTCAAAATTTTCTTCTCAATCAAAATAAACTTCCAACTAAATTCGTTTCATCGATTTTAATTTATTCGATTTTAATTTTGATTTTATTCGTTACACTTTCGATTCTATTTTATATTATCTCCTATTCCAATGTTAAAATCAATCGAAATTTACTCAAATCTCGATGGAAATACGTTTATTTACTTGTTCTAATGATGTTTTCATTCTATTTTCTCATTGAAATGATTTTTTTAATCGAAGATTTGAATCATTTGAAGAGTTCCTTGGAAAAATCATTCGATTATTTGAAAAAAGAATTCAATTCGAAATTATTTGTTAAACATTTGAATGATTTATTCGTCAATTTACAAAGTTTGAAGAACGATGAAAATCTATTCGATTCAATTGAACATTTTATCAAGAAAATGTTCGTTAATTTATTGAATAAAAATTATTCGTTGGATAAATTAAATAAATATTTAAATAATATCAATGAATTTATTCAAAATAATTCGTTGAATGAATTGTTTCGTTTCTATTTGAATTTAATCGAAGATATTTCCAAGTTCAATTCGAATCTTTGCTTTTATTTCAATGAAAATTATCTTCAATTCGAACGAGATCTTTCGAAAATCTTTTCATCAATTGAAAAACAATTCGAAATTCTCATTGAAATTTTAAATGAACAAATTCTAACGAAAATCAATTGGAAATTTGTCAATGACAATCAAATCTATTCGATTATTTCTCTCGTTACAAATTTAACCATTCTTTGTCTCTCGTTTTTAACGTTAATTCCAATTGGTTTTTTCATCATGATCACAATTAATTATTTTTCTGTTCGTCTTCAATTAAAGTAAAGTTTGTTTGTTTTTTTGAAAAAAGAATAAGAATTGATTCGGAGAGTTTTGCATAGAAATCGAAAGATTCGAAGTGAATTAGCGATCAGTGAACAGATGAGTCAATCGCATCGATTGAGATCGATTCTCTCGAAGAAACTCCATCGAAAAGAACATCGATCGAATAAAAATGAAATTACTTTTCGAAAATATCAAAATTCAATTCGAATTTGTTTTGGTTTCCTAACAATTCTCTTAATTGTTCTTTGCATTCTCAATGGTCTTCTCTATGCGTTCGATTTATTTCTGCAAAGTTTCTGTCGATTAATTCATCATGATCAATCGTTTTTCATGTCTCTCTTCTCAGGTAAAACACACGAAAAAACAAGGAAAATTTACATTGTTTCAATTGAATAAAATAGATAATCTGATGAAATCAGTCGATCAAATCGATTTAAATAAAACTTTACATAATCTATTAAATGATTGCAATCGAAAGATTCATTTTAGTCAAAAATTTGTCAATGAAATCTCGTTTCAATTCAATGGACAATTGATTTCGATTTTAAATAGTTTTAATCGAAATTTTGAAAAAGAATTTCGACAACGAATTTCAGTTGACAATTTCAATTTGCAATTTCAATTTATGCAGAAATTATCTCAATTTACACAGTTAAATCAGAGAAATTTCTTGGAAATTAATTTCATTTTAAATCAAATTCTTCAAAAGGATTTTTATCTCTCAAATCAATTTCTAATCGAATCATTGGAACAGGTAATCGAATGTTTTCAACAATTTCTTGTTTAAACAATTGATTTTTTTGTTTCTAGTTTGAATTATTTGTTGAAGAAATGTTCGTTTCTCGAATTGAAATATGTCCATTACCAATGAAACATTTAATCAAAGCAGATCTTTTAGTTTGTCATCAAACGGCCAATTTTCTCAATGGTTTATGGTTAAAAATTTTATTTTTTACTTTTTTTCTTGTTTGTTCTCTTTGTATTTTTCCAATTTATCTTTATAAAAGATTAAATTAAAAATAAAAAATGAATTTTGAAGCTAAAATAAAAATCGTTTAATAATTGTTTTTGTAAAAGTAAAATCGAGTAAAAGCGATGAACTACTAATAATCTGTTCGTAGATAAGAATTCCTTTGTCAATATCAAAAGTAACATTTCCAATTAAATCTGCAAATGCAGACATTTCTAATGTACCTTCATATTCGATGTGTGCAAATCGATTTTGTTCGATTGATTTGAATTGATATTGAATTTGTCCGAGTGAATTTGCGATTGGATGAATCCAAGTTTCATTGATTTCGATTTGATTGCGTGGAAAATAAATTTCATTTCTTGGTAATAGAAGAACATTTCCATTGTACGATGATAAAACAATTGGTTTCGACAAAGATTCTTCGTCGATTCGATGTGAATTTATTTTCGATAATTCTTTGAATTTGAGATCATTTTTTGGAATTATTTTCAATGAATTCATTTGTCTTCGAATAATTTTCATTGAATTTTCTTCTTCTTCTTCTTGAATAAAATCCGTAAAATTCATTTGAATAAATTCAATTGTTTCCTCGACACCTCGATTTCGATCATGACGTTCAACAATTTCAGTTTGAAAATAAGTTAACTGATCTCCAATTGAATATTTATATTTCAATTCAATTGAATCGATATTTTCACAAGAGAAATAGATCACAAATAGAAATACGAATCGAAACATTTCGTGTCGTTTATAAATTGTAAATGTGACTGTTTCCTTTGTTTGTTTGTTAATCACATTTGAATTCAAGGTGAATATTCGAAGAATCAATTTGAGTGTAAACAACAACGGAGCTTTATTTCGAAAAGAAAACGAACGCTGAATCGAGATGAATAAATGGGAAAGAAGAAGAAAAAAACAAACGAAAGACAAATCTAAAAAGTGATCACTAGTTGATTAAATGTAGTTGAACGGAAGAAAGACAAAAAAAAACTACGTAGTTAATCAATTTTTTTTCTTGTAAGTTCAATGTTGAGTCCACCTTCGGGCGCATTAACAACATCAGCAGCGACGTAACACGATTGCAAAGTTGAACATTCAGTTGGTGTTAAAACATGATCGAGATTTTGGTTAATAAAATTCGTCATTTTCGCTTCAGCATATCGTCCAAATTCATCGGATTGTTCTCGTAAAGTTAATTGTTGAGATAGATTCGAAAAACTTTCCCGTAAAGTTGTTTCTAAACGAAAGTTTTCGTCTGGATTTTTGCCGAGAATACATTTGTAAACTAATTTAGCGACATTCATTGCATAGATTTCTAGGAAAGCTAATGTTTCTTCGTTTGTATTTGTTGCATCTTTATCCGTACGAAAATTCTTTGCTAACATTTCTATTTGCTGTGAATTTGGTTTGTCTTTACCAATCATTGTTAACCAAGCTAAATTGAAATCGGTCATATGTAAAGATAAAGCTGTATTGCGCATGAAATCACGACAAGATTTACTACAAATATACATCGGATGTAAATCTTCATAGTTTAACGCTTTTAAACCTTCGTAAACACTTAAATAAGTTAGAAAATGAGTTCCACTATGAGCAGAGATTCGTTCGACTGTAATTGCACGATTGCTTAATAGTTTGGGAGTTAGTCCTCGTAATTGTACAGCTTTGATTTGATTGGAATCGGTTCCGTGTCCTCCACGTTTCGATGGTCTCGAACTGAGATTACCGAGAATAACTGAAATCCACGGTGCATTCGTAAATAATCGATTGAAATTCTGATTTCCTGATTGATGTGAATCATCGTCATCTAATGGACCCATAAAATGAAAATAAGTTTCTCTCATAACTTGACAAGCTTTGTAGAAATAATCGATATAAAGTCGTTCGTCATAGTTCGGCGGAGCTTTCCGTGGTTGAACATAATGTTGTCCATCGGGTCTCAATTCAGTTTGAGCACGTGCATAGAGATTTTGTGCAACTAATGATTCTAATGTATGTAAACAAATCGATTGTGGAGAGAAAAGAATTTGAATTTGATGTCCTTGAAGAGTTAGAATCGATGGACCAATTGTTTTAGCGTGAAATAAACGTGCAATACGTCCATTGTTATGTGGAACTTCAGTGACACGTCCACCACCTCGTTGTAACGCAGCACCACCACCACTAAATCCTTGAATCGATAAATATTTTAATTCAGGATATTTGTCTTTGATTGTTTCTAACATTGCATAGACTTTGCCAAGAGCTTGTTCTTGTGATGCTTCAGCTCCTCGACCATTTCGTCTCACAGTATCACTTTTAGCAATCATTGGAATTAATTTTTGTCGATAAGATAAATGTTTTCGATAGATTGGATCATCGATTAGCTGTTGAATAAGATCAGGTAAAGCTTCAAGATCTTTAACTGATTCACTCAATGTGACAATGTCAATAATGGAATCTTCTTCTGCAACTGAATTGTCTGTTGCTTTCAAAAGAAGAAAAACAGCGAGAACATGAACGATCGATGTCGTTTCAGCAATAATAAATTTATTGAAAATATCCAAATCATTTTTGATTAATTTCAATCGTCCAAAGATTCTTGCCGCTGTTGGACTACTTTCATTTAAAAGAGTTTCATCTGTTGATTTCAATTGATCGATTGTTTGCTGATTATTTATCGATTTGACAATAAAATCTTTTTGTTGGTCCAACGACAGAGAATTGAAATCATTGTTAAGTTGATTGACTCGGAAAAGATGCGAAAGTGTTTCCATAACATCAACTGCATTATGTCGAATATCGATTTGAGCATAATGAAAACCGAATGTTGTCACTTTATAAATTAAATCTTTTGTTGTGTCTTCGAATTGTTTTAAATCTTCAATAAATTCATTTGGATTTCGATACGAATTCGATTGAAGTTTTTCGATAAATTCCGATTTATTTTTGAGATCTAAATTTTGTAAATCATTTAAATACAATTGTTTGATTCTTTGTTTTAATTGTTGAATGGCATCGGCTAACGCTTTGACATTGGCATTTTCATTTCCATCTCCATCGCCAGCTGGCCAAATCGCTGGTTGAATCAACGGTCGATTGACATCGATCACTTGTTCGTATTTAGGAAAATCTTTTAAAGTATTTGCTAATTGATTTCGAAGTGAAACCGACGATTGATAGATAATATCTAAGACAGCGATAGTTTCTTCGACTTCTTCGAAAACAGTTTTCTTTCTGCCAGCTAAAGTTAATGTTTGAATTTGTTTTAAATGTTGAATATAACTCGAATCGTCGTCGAGATGTTTGTCGAAACGAATTCCTCCTTCGACAGAATATTCGATTGATGTTGGATTTGTTGGATGCATTGTTAAACTGAAAATAGCCAATGCACTTTCATTGAAAAATCTTTTCAGAATTTCTGGTTCAACATTTTCTTGATCCATTTTTTGAAAAACATAATCGAATTGATCAGCTGTCGCTGTACTATTTGGATTTTCGATTTTTTCATTGTAGATTTTAGCGTTGACAAATTTTCTAACTCGTCTTTCTAAATCCATAAT
>Ga0209952_1002499_pt1 | contig 13693 bp, 12 predicted proteins | sample ThiBiot_750_biof_2_FD_183951 | JGI IMG/M metagenome (GOLD analysis project Ga0209952, IMG submission 183951) | Wastewater bioreactor microbial communities from Cape Town, South Africa - Thiocy_cont_750_biof (SPAdes) | ecosystem: Engineered > Bioreactor > Thiocyanate-remediating >...
TGAAGATATTTCAGTAGTTAAATAATTGAGAAGACCTAAACAGAAATAAATATAAAAATATTCAAGAGAAAATTATGTAACCGACCAGGAATATTTCCTAAAGGTTGAAAATATGGAAATAAATGCATTGTAGCAGGACCCTGATAATAGAAACTAATGTTACTTGATTCGAATTCAATTCAAGTTTTACCATTAATGATTCTCGTCGTTTTCCACTCGTGATAATCGATACACCTTGAGTTTCAATTGCAATACCAGTACGTTGTACATTATCTTCGATATACCAATTGACTAATGATGATTTTCCTGTTTTTTTTTTATTAGATCAAAAGGTCAATTAGAATCATTTCTTTTTCGATCAACTTACCAGCACTATGATTTCCAATTAATAGAATACTGATTTTCTTATTTGGTGCCATGATTGGTACGCCAAGATTTTGAGCAATAGTAACAAGACCTGTGTCAGGATTCTGATAAATTTTCTCGATTTCATTAACAATTTGTTCATATTGAGGTGTTATCATACGCTGCATAGTTTCCGAAAGCGTATTATTATTATTCTTTACAGTCGACGTCATTATTCTTATTAGTTTTCAAGTTCGAACGAAATAATAAAGTGAAAACGAATTCGTTTGGTTATTTATACAGAAAATAATAGACAAAGTGATATAGATTCATTGTGTGTGTATTCGAGATGGCAGATGTCGTTCATAATCATTGCGAGGACAAAAAAGAAGAAATATTCAATTTTTGAATACAGCGTCTGTTTTTCTTTTATTGTTGCCATAGACATTCACATATTTACACTTGTAGAAAAGAAAAATACATGATAACCACATAGTTTATTCCCGTTTCTTTTAAATGTATTTTGTTTTGTTATGTAAAGAAAGACGCAGACAGACACACACGCACACGTATCAATACGAAAAGAAGAGCACAGAGAGAGAGAGAGAAACCAAAGAAGAAGAAACGGTTTAGAGCAGCTGTAATAAGTAGTTATAGAAAAAAAAGAAGAAGAAGAAGAAGAGAAACAGCAACAACAACAACAACAAGAAAGAGAAAATTTTAAGTACACTGTGCACATTTGATGGTGAGTGTTTGTCGTTGTAGCAAAAATAGTTTGCTCGAGGAATTAGAAAGCTTGCTTTTCTAGTATGGATTGGAGCGATTATCTCTGCTTGAACCGTGACTTGCACCACGACCACTGCCACGATATTCACCACCGCCGCCACCTCCTCCTCGATAATCTCCGCCACGATCTCCACCTGAAACATATAAAAACAACAAAAACTAGAATTCAATCATCATCGTCGTCGACACATACCTCTGCCACGGTAACCACCGTGATCACCGCCACCACCTCCTGAAAAAAGTGAGATTTGGAGAAAACGAATGGAATGTTAGAGATTGAATGTACCTCGATTACGGAAACCACCACCACCACGGCCACGTCCTCGACCACCGAAATTCGAAGCACGTCGTGTAGCTAATGAAATTTGAACGATGTTTGAGAGGACTTCTTTGTCTGTTTTGAAATTCGAAAAGTTAGATTTGCTAAAATAAAATTCAGATTTGTCTTACTATGATACCAATTGATAGCGGCTTGGGCAGCTTCATCATCTTCATAAGTAATTGTTGCTTCACCTTTGCCTTCTCCTGTTGTTTTATCTTTATAAATCCAGATTTTCGCTTGACCTGTTTTCTTATCATTCTATTTCAATAAAATTACATTTAATCACATAAATCAACAAAAGAAAAAGTTACTTTAATCATGCCAATTTGACTAAACACATTCTTAAGCTCATCTGTAGTCACATTTCGTGGTAAATTCTGAATAAAAATCGTATCATATTGTGTTTCCATGCGGTTATCATCTCCACCACCGCCACTATTATCATGATAATCACTTCGTCCACGATTATATCCACCGCCGCCACTTCCTCGATCATCATTATTACTGTGATAATCATTTCGATTACGGTTGTATCCGCCACCACCACCTCCTCTATCATCATTGTTTTGATAATCATTGCGACTTCGACTGTATCCACCACTGCCTCTATCATCGTTGCTGCTTTGATGGTCATTTCGTCCACGATTGTAACTGCCACCTCCGCTTCCATAACCTGCAGAGAGGACAAATTCTGTGCTGCTGCCACTCATCTTCTTGTATCGATCGTCGATTCAAAAATCGACATACAAGATTCGAGAAAAAGGTTTTTATGTTTACCTCCACCGTCGCGTGAATTCGAATCGGAATAGTTTCGTTTTTGTCCTCTAAAACATCCTCAATTCTTCTCTCTGCATTCGTAAAACACTCGAAATTCACTCACCCATTGTTGTCATAATTATTTCGACTGCCACTTCGTCCGGATTGATAATCATTACTCGAATAACCACCACCGTATCTAAGTTATCGAAAAGAAAAAACACACGTAAAAAGTAAGAAAAATCATTTTTTGAAACAAAGCTGTTGTTAAACAAATTCTCACCCGTCACCACCACTACCGGAATCGCGACTGTAGCCGGACATTTTCTTTGAAATTAAATATAAAAAATCTGAAGTGACGAAACAATAAACGTTGGTCGAGGTAAATTTATGAATAAATTTAATCTTAATCAAACGAAGAGAAAAAAAGAAAAGAAAGTAAATAGTGCTTTTACTTTCCCAATACTGCTACACGTACAATGGATATGGGAAAACAACGAATCAGAGACGAGTTTTTTGAAAAATATTTTTTCGAAATCGATGAAATTTTCTTCGGGAAATTATTCGAAAACATCTCAATTCGAATTTCAATTTTCGAAATAAAATATATCATCGAGATTTAATTCGAATTCATGCATTGATCACTGTCTCCATCTATCAGAATCGTACAACAAGGTGATCTTTCTGCCTACGGCTAGAGTTTATTTGATTTTAAAAAAAGGGGCCAGAGAAATTTACAATCGATTATATACAAAAAAAACACGCATAATCAATCTTCTTCGTCAATTGAATGATCTGTTGTTTCATTATTATCTGCATCATCTTCTTCTTCGTTTTCGTTATTTCCCGTTGTATTTCTTGCAAAAATCAATCCAGTTCGTGTTAAACCATAGAAAGTCGATGGTTTCAATGCCGGATTTCTAAATCTCCAACCGAGATGATTGCCACAAAGACGACATTGTGCAATTGTCCATTTATAACCCGGAAACCACGAATGTTCAGCTACTTCCGCGCCAGTCAAACGAATATTTTTGACTTTAAGTACAGTTAATGTTTCATGAATAGCTCCGTGTGGATTGACATAGGCTGCCATCAATCCTGATGCTGACATCGAGAATATATCTCGATCTTCGCAGATATCAGCTGCACAATTATGACAAGCAAATTTTTGGTACCGCCGAAGCCATGAGAGGACAAAACGTACTTAAAAACAAGAGAGAATATTAATTTTTTTGTTGTTGTGAATTCATCAATTTACATCGTTGAATAGTCGTTGAAAACGAGAGAATCTTTTGTACAGTTTGAATTTCAAACGGGATATTGATCAACAACCAATCTGCAAAACGATCTGCGGTGACAGGCAACGAACCATCGTCATTTGCTAGCATTGTATTGCTCAATTCGAGTTTTACTAATGACATGATATAGATTTCATCGTACTGGCGTATGACCCAGTATGGATAAGGCGTTAGAGACCAAGGACATCCGCGTGAACGTAAACGAAATAAATTCTGTTTCGAGAGATTCACAGGTATTAAACCTACAGAAAACAAAAATTCAGATAAATTCTAATTTTGATTTCATTTTACTCGTTTTAAGATCTTGTGAATTCGTTGACGACGTCGACGAAGTTGTTCGTTTTCGTTTGATTAAATTTAATAGACCTTGTGCACAACCTGTTGTTTGCTGGTCGTTGACTTCAGTGTCTCGTTGATGAAAACGTTTTTGTCTTTGCAAATAAATATCGTATTGCAGAACAAAATTGATCGTATGAATATGATTGTGACTTATAAATGGCAATGGAGGGCGTTTCAATTTAATTTCCGGTAGAATTCGAACTTGCGCACGAAGAATGCCATTTAAATCGCGTTTCATTGCCGATGGCTCATCGATAATGAAACGTTGTCGACCGATGATTTTCAATTGCAATGAATTATCATTGGTTTCTTCGTAATACGAGACAATTTCAGCTGTTGTGCCGTATTTTGCATCGGTGGTTAACATCGATGAACAAGCATCGATCACACCGAAGAGACGTTGTTCTTGTTTAACTTGTTTAATCATACGAGATGTACGTGTGTTGAAAACTTGCCAAGGAACGATTTGATTTGGGATTAGGATCATATTGGCTAATTCGACAATGTGCAGAAAAACACGACGATCATCGGATAACAGACAAACACCGCTGAATTCTTGACAATTGTCAACATTCATGTATGAATGAGTTGTTGGAAGAAGACGATTGTAAGTGACGGCAGTAGACGGATGTTCGTCGTCACCAGATGATGCTAGAAGACAAAGAATTGGATAAACTATACATTGTATCTTTTTTTTGTCGAAATGACTTACGGATTTCTTCATCATCCCAGTTTGCATCATCGTCATCGTCTTCATCGTCCGGATCATCTAAGTGTTCTTGTCGATTATTCAAATCTAGCAGCAAATGTCTTTGAATATTACGAATTTGTTCTAAATCACAACGAGTATATTTTCATACTTCTACTGGAAATCAAATCTACCTTGTAAATGATTGAGTTGTGCTTGTTCGCGATTAAGATTATCTTCTAGAACATCCATTTCGTGTTCATCAGCGAACTCATCATCATCATCATCGTCATCGTCGTCAATTTGTTCTTGTTCAATACCTTCCCATGGATGAAAAGCGAGAGCAGGTATCTGCGGAAAACGTCGTCGATTTTCTTCATCTAAATCCGGTTGCTGTTCAACAGCATCTTCAAAACGTAATGGTTGATCATTTTCCGCTAAAAAAATAAATTCAATATGAAATCATGATTTCAAATATTTTTCTCATCAAACCTGCTGCTTCGTCGACAGGAGAATTGTCATTATTTTCATTCGAAGCCATCTGAAGTGACAAAACAGAAAAATCAAATTCTATTCAAATTCTTCTTGTTTTTTATATATTTATCAAAAAAAAATCACACGGTTATAGGACGAGCAAAATTAACTAATTTGTTTCAAACGTTGTTGACGTTTTCTCTCAAGATAATCTTCGACTTCACGTGCTTCGTCTTGTCGAGCTTGATATTCCAATTCGGCACGTTGAATGAAATCTTTGTAATCTTTCATAGGATTCAACCATGAATGAGCTACTTGCGAGCCAACCATGAATGCAATGGAATTGACTACGGCTAAATAGAAAAGACGACGGAGTGGATGCATAATTCTCAATGAATTAGTCTAGATTTTCGGAGTATCGGTTGTGGATGGTGATAAAGTTTCAGGAGTGACGGATTTGAGATAATCTTCAAGTTGATGTTTCTTAAGAACAAAATGTTGGGCTTGTTTACGTTTATAAACGTCGTCTAGTGAAAACAAAATACGATTCAATAGGAAAAATCGAAAGTAAACATACAGAAATTAACGTTGTTTATACGTAGTTTACAAAGAACAATCTCGAAAAGAAATCCCGCAGCAAAGAATATGGGTGGGAAACGCCAATCACCGAGATATTTCTTTCCAGGAATCGAATTCGATACAACGTAAGCTATAAATCGCCAATCGGGCAATTTAGTACGAAGTTTCTTGAACATATCATTAAAAACAATCGACGTAGAATATCTTTTACTCTCGAACAGTTCGTTCGTTCGTTCGGCAAGGAATCATATTCACTGGTGGAAAAAATAGTCAATCTGAAAGAGGTTTCAAATGCGACATCTTTTTGATGTAAAACAGAATTCAGACGGCTTCGCTCTTCACATATGTGTATGTAAAAAGTGAGAAATGAGATATCTGAAGGTGCTGATTTATTTTCACTTGAAAAACAAAAGAAATTTGACTAAATACAGAACTATTTTTTGCGTTGAACTGTAGCATATTTAACACCAAGAAAAAAACCAATGAATTGTACAATAATCATTGATATGTAACGAATATCATATTGAGGGTGTCGAGTGATCTTGGCCTATAAATTGACAAAATATTCATGTGAATATCGAAGCATTTTATGAAAAAAGAAATTCCCCCAAAATTATGGTAATTGTCATTCTGTTTAGCGTCATCTGTACACATGTGCGAGATCGTTTTATTTTTGAAAATTTGTCGTATTGATCTCGACGAATATATAAAAAGGGAGTTTAACGTTCAGAATTTTTGAAAATTCAATGGAACAACTACAATCACCGCTTGTGGTCTTCGGACCTGATCATATCGATACGAGTCGAGCAGAATTATTGGTACAACGATTAAGTAAGCGAATTTTTCAGCTGAAATATATATGCAGCGATTATTTATTCGGGATTTCAAGGTGATAAAATCAAAGAAAAACGTTATAAATTACAAAAAATGATTCATATCAATGAAGGTTTGGTCTTTGAATGAAAACAACATCATGTTGAGATACAATTAAATGTTCGTTTTGATTTTTTTTTCAATAGAAAAGAAAAAACGTACAGAAATGATGAAAAACGAAGAAGTACAGTTAACAAATAAATTAACAAATATCGAACAAGAGAATATTGTTCGAGAACAACAACTTCAATCCGAACAAATTCGAATCAAAGAAATTCAATTCAATATTCAAATGTTAGATGAACATAACAGTACATACAAAAAAAACTTGTCTAATTTTCGATGAAATGAACTATAAAATCGATTTTTAGATTCAATTAAACGTGATTCGATTAATTACGAACAAAAATATGAACAAGAAAAATCGACACTGGTCAATAAATTCGAACGTATCAAACAGCAATGGACTGAAATCTTCAAACCACAGTTTGTTTATTTTCGATTTTCGTTCGAATTTCTTCGAAAACCTGATTTATAGATACGAACAATCGAAAGTTTATCAATATTTAAAACAAGGCGATTCGGCATATAATTTACTCGTTCAACGAAAAGAATCTTTACTTAAAACACAAAAATTAGCATTCAACGAATATTTAAAACGTCGTCAAGAATTTTGTAACGACAAACTTCTCAATTTGTCAATAATTTCGATTGCAAAATCGTTTATTTTACGGCGTGATCAATTGACTAAAATCAATCGAATGAAAGAGAATCTATTCGAACTTGAAAACAAACAAAAACAATTAATCGAAAGTAAAAATGATAAAATGAAGGCTTGGGAAAGTGTTTATACACAACCAATTAAACGAGATCTCATGGACATATGTTTACAATCAAATATTGATCAAACATTAACACTTTCATTTGCTCCAATACAGCAAATAACTTGGTCACAACCAATGACACCAACACCACAAAATGAACAACAAATTCATAGTAAATCAACTGTCACGTAGGTTTAAGAGAAAATTGAAAACTCAGAAATTCAATAGTCAAAGATTTTGTTAGATTTCAATCGGCAATATCAACACTTCGTGAACAATCGAATCCAGTGATTGCATCGACGATTACAATCGAACCAAATACAAATAAAAATACATCGGTTAGTCATCTTACAACTGCAATTGATGATGATGATGAATTATTTTCTGCATCTCGACGAAAATTACCATTGGATCAAGTAGAAATTTCGTTTTAATTTAGCGAATAGTAAGAAAAAACGATTTTACTAGATGGAAAAAATGACTATTCATGAATATCCTCAAAGTACACAAGCATTTATTGTGCCAAAACCAGCCATTGACTCAACGGATGATATGGATCAAACAACGATGCCATCAACATTACCTGAACCAGCTGTCGAAGATAATTCAATGACATCAATTCCATCGGTCAACGAAATCGTCAACAAATCAGTTCAATCAACTGTTACTTTTCAACTTGCATCTCCACGTATTCAACCTCAAGTAACAAGTAACGATGTTCAACAAATGTTATTAACATTTTCACCTGAACCAGCAACAAACGATGAACCACAAGCAATGGAAGATGAATCTCTTCAAACACCGACAGAACAACAACAACAACAACAACAAAAACCTGCATTTTCTATGCCTTCGTCAATTGAATCAACTGCGAGTACTGACAATGGTTATACGGGTTTTAATTATAATTTTAATTTCGATGGCAATACAACTGAAAATGCTAATGGCGAACGAGATTTTCCATCGCCGATTAATTTTGGAAATTGGCCTAATCTTGGTTCACCTGTAACAACAAGTTCGAACGATCAATTTTCAGCTTTTTTACAACAAACAAACAGTGGTGAAGCAGGTGTTGATACTTCGTTTTCATTCGGCACATTCAACTATGATGGTGAAACAGATCCAGTCGGTTCATTTAGTTCTTTCTTTTTCGGTAATCAACAACCGGACAACGATGGAAAAGCATAATGTCAATTATACTATATAGTTATTTATTTATTTATATTTTTTATAGTATTCAATAAAAAAAATAAAATTAGAATGATAGAAATAAGATTCGAACGCATATCGTTACATTGCATCATAATGTCACTGAATTATTTGTATAAAAGGTAAAAAAAAAGGAATTTGCCAGGGATGGGGATCGAACCCATGCTCACTATTGTGAATTGGATCTTAAGTCCAACGCCTTAACCACTCGGCCACCCTGGCACGATGTAAACCGACTGACGTGGATCTTTTGAATTGTATGACCGATAGTAAAATTACATTGTGTATACAGTCAAACTCGTGAAATTTTATTTCGTAATAACTATGAATATATACACATAGACAATACAAAATAATATAGATTTACAAAAATTATGAGTGAATATTCATTAATTTAAAGGTGGTAAACTTGAATATCACCATTTTGAGTGGTATTTCCGCGCTCGCCATGGTTACTGTCGTGATTGTCACTGTATTTTTGACGTAATTTACTACGTACAAACTTATAGTACAGTGGTTTAAAGGCCAATTTATAGGCAAGAAAAGCCAAACCGAATAATTCAAGACAACAAAGTGAAAAGAGAACATCACGGAAGATAATTTCTGAATGTCGAGCAATAGGTTCTTGAGAATTTTTAACATAATACGATGTTTCAGTGATATCAATCGACAAAGTTGTTAATACTAATGCTGATCGAACATATTGATCAATCGTAACGAATAAACTATTCATGTCAACAGTAAATGTTGGAATATAAATTCCAGTAAAATCGGATTGATCACCTTCCATCGGTTCTGTTTCATTGATGACTTTAGTTAGAGATAAAGCAACAGGCAACGTTCGAGATAAGACATGTTCATTTTTCCAATATGCTTGACGAAAATTAAGTTCTCGAAGTGTATAACTACCACTATAATTCGATAGGCCCGACAGACCCATACGTATTCCACCGACTGTTTTTGAATCTTCTAAGTAAACTCTTACGGATATTAATTGAAAAGGAAGTTCAACGATTAATGTTAGAATAGCATTGATATTATTACAATCCAACCAACGTAATGTCGTCCATGTAAGACCATAGAGACCTTCAAGCCAGACAGCATCACAGTTAATCATTGTATTAATAAAATCAATGGTTAAAGTAAATCTTTGTGCATTCAATAGATCAAACATTGTCTGTTCTTCTTTTGCAAATGGTATTGCCAATGATTGCACATTGGTTTCGAATTTAGCATTACGAATCGTCGGATCACAGGCAAAATACGAAGGACGTGATGTTTCAATCGGATATTGTTTCACATATTGAACACTGAATGCACATGCAAAACCGACTATTACAATTACGCAAAAGGATACTAGACCACTAATCCAATATTCGCCTTCGCCAATGAGATCAGTGTGTCGAAAGATTGTCTGTAAAATTTTTCTCACTTTTTTACTCCGTTGATTTGTTCCGAATACATGAATTATCTCCATTGCTACAATAATAAGTATTACAATAGTGGCGACAATTACAGCCCAAAACATCGGAGATTTCACCAAACATGCACCTTCACCGATACTAAACATCGTTGTTAGAAGAATCTCATCAAAAACCACGCTACTAGTCGATCGTGGATATGGTATAGCTTGTGATATTGTTGGAAATAACGAATAAGAAATATCTGCCACGCTACCCAATGGACAGAACGATGATGCTTCGCATGGTATGCATTGTCTACTTGAATTACCAGGATTTTTCGTTCCTGATGGACATAATACACAGTCATGCACTCCACTTTTGTTTTTAAAGAAACCAGCTTTGCATGGTGCAGCCGAAGTAACAAACGGCATTCTTCCCGTATCTTGCACATTTGGATAATATTCAGGTTTGGTAGGAGTAAAGATCAGAATATTTCCTTTATCATCCAATAAAGCTAATGCCGATGATGGTGAAGAAACCACATTCAAAAATACTGAACTAAAACTTGATGGTAATGTTTGACGACTGTTTGGGAAAACTGATAATGGTATTGTCGTAGATATATATCCTGTCGCATAAATATCGAATACAAATACTTGTGACATTGTCCAAATATAATTCATTGTATATAAATTTACCAGTATAGCGGCGATTCCGTTATCGGACCAAGCAACACTTTTACCGTTGCCAATCGTTCGACCATTAGTATATCGACTCACAAAATTTAGATGGATTGGATTAGAAATATTTATTGATAATAGAAAAACACGATTGATAAATTGCATTCCAACTAGGACTTGACGATTTTTATCAATACTCACTGACATATCATATTTTGCTGAATAATAATACACATCTGAATTCGTAAGAAGATCTTGCCATGTATTTGGAGTAGCTTCTGGTGTATACTGATTAACGATAATGATTCCCTGTTGGCTGTTCAATATATTAAATTGAAATAAATAAATAGTTGCATTATATTTCACTGTTGAGTTTTGAGAATTTTTCATAAATCCTGTGACTACGCCAAATGTATCACTAACATCAACTGCATGTGGAATAAATGAAGTATCATTCCATGTCACATTACCAGACCAAATATTCAGGTTAGATATATTTGCACTATTCCAAATGAAAATAAACTCATTCGAAAATCCATAAACGAATTGACCAGTTGGATGAGCAGCGATAATATAATACTCTTGATGTTTATAATTATCGAGATATCGAAGTGAATAAGTTAAACTTCCATTACATGTATTCGATGGAGTGTATGTTGCCAATCCAATGAATGGTGTACTTTGTTCTCCATTAATTTGTTCACCAGCAAAGAAGAAAAATAGTTGAGATTGATTTTGTTGTTTTCCAATATGAACAGTATAGACGAAGAAGCTATTTGTTTGTGGATAAGGAACTGAACATTGTGTTGAAGATGATTGCGTTTGATTGAAAGGTCCAAGTTGAATGAAGAAAGATGGTGGATTTTTATTGTTTTGTGCGAGAATAAGAAAATAATCGTTCATTGTTATTTTAACTCCATATGCATTATAATCACTCGAATCAGGTGAAAATATACCATCGACTTGTTTTAACAAGAATAGGAAGTAATAATAGTGTAAATAGTTAGGAGACTTCATCGATTCAATGATAGTTACAAGCTGGAAATTTTCTAAAATTATATAGAAAGAATATATATGATGTTGTCGTCGTCGTCGAGGTATGTCGGCGAATTAAATATTTTTGATGAAAGGTTTAGTCTTTTGATCTTAGTGAAGAGCGCATTTCCGCAAGAATCTCATGGATATTTGATTTAGAACGACATTTGCGATAAGCTCCATAAAACGAGATGAATGTTGACTAGCCTAAAAAATACTGATTTTTATGAATAGATGTTTCTAAAAAAAAACGTTCTAGATCTCATGTGAAGAAATAAAATAATCGAGCATTGACGAATGTCTTACTGCAGATGGAAACGAACGAATTGTAGATAGAATATGACATGATTTTCCTTTTTCTATCTCATTGTTATCAATTTATTCTTTTTATTTCTCACAATGATACGACGCAGTCTCATTTTTATGACATCTTAACTTACTTCTAATCTTTCTCTATTGTACTCAAGTAAAAATGAAACTATGAAAATAGAGGAGCACTAAAAAACTGCGTCATACTTGAACTTCTGACGTTGAATGCACTTTTCCTGACAATTTCTTAAGTTTTGTCCTATTTTCCATCTGTTGGGCAGACAATAAAAAGTCTGCAGTATAATATTGTCTGGGCACCTAAAAAATCTATTTTTTCCTATTCTCTTTTGAATCTATTTAATTAAGCTGAATTTATTAAAGAACAACAGACAACTTAATCTGACTCATAATAATAATAAGAAAAAAACACCGTTTCTAATAGTAGGACTAAGAAAAGAAAATACGAGATGTTCTTTTGACGGCAGTGACAAATAACAAACTACGTGATCAAATAATTTAAAAAAATGATTTGGCATATGTCTTTCGATGAGAAAAAATGCATGTGATGATTATTTATGGATATGCATGCTGTTTTTTCTTTTTCATTTGTCAAAATAAGTAGACAGATTGAAGGCAAGGCTATTTTGTCGATTATTATAATGAAAAAAAATAGGAACTATGATTTTAAAAAGTCGAAGAAGTATAATCATTGTCATTTTGATCGGTTTTCAAGGCGTCAATTTTATAAATGATAAAATTCGTTTTTTGCTTATCATCTCTTGTTATTTGACTGTTTCTTTGATATTTGTTAACTGAAAATTGATACAATGGTCTGAATAAAAGTCGATAGGATAAAAATATGAGACCGAATATTTCCAAACAAACAATAGTAAATAATAAATTACGAAAGATAATTTCGGGTCGTCATCGGCAATGCAGAACGAACAAATTGATCATTCGAAACAAACAAACTGTTCATATCCACAGCAAATGTTGGAATAAAAATACCACTGAATTCTCCATGTTCACCTTCCATAACATGTGTTTCATTGATTACTTTCGTAAGATCTAATTGAATAGGTAGTGTCTGAGATAGTATATGTTCTTTCTTAGCAAATGATTCATAGAAATGTAAGTCGCGTAGTACGTAATGTGAATTTTCATCACCTGGTCCTGAAAGACCCATCCGTAATGCACCAATTCCGACTGTATCTTCTAAGAATAAACGAACGGATATTTGTTAAAACAGAAGAGCAATAGATAATGAGAGAATTGAGTTCCTATTGTTACAATTTAACCAACGACCAACTGACCAAGTCAAACCCAATAGAAACTCGATAGACACGACGTTACATTTAATAGCTGTGTTGATAAATTCGATGTTCAGAGTAAAATTTTGTCTTTCCTATAATGTGAACATATGTTTTTCTTCATTTGTAAATGGAATCGATAATGACTGTAGATTAGTTCGAAATTTTGCGTTTCTCATTGTTGTATCGCAGGCAAACGTTGACGGAGATGCTTTAAGAATTCACTGCTGAACGAATAAGCAAAACTAGCAAGCACGACGACAGCAAATGGCGCCAATCCACCAACCCAAAATTCACCCTCACCCTCAACACCCACCCTCATATTTTTATCAATGACGTATAACATTTGAATTAGATAATATTTCGTATTCTGAATGACGAAGCTTATATCTAATGAATGATCTGTCAAATATTTTGTTGAATTTCAATGACTGTCAATTATCTAAGTACCTTGCAAATAGAC
>Ga0209952_1002507_pt1 | contig 13662 bp, 14 predicted proteins | sample ThiBiot_750_biof_2_FD_183951 | JGI IMG/M metagenome (GOLD analysis project Ga0209952, IMG submission 183951) | Wastewater bioreactor microbial communities from Cape Town, South Africa - Thiocy_cont_750_biof (SPAdes) | ecosystem: Engineered > Bioreactor > Thiocyanate-remediating >...
AGCACTCTCTACAACAAACCCACGCGGTACCAAACTGGAGCGGTGGAGTGCCTGCTGCATGGCGCTGATTCTCCTCCAATCAAAGCGCCAGACATCCCGCAAACTGCATCAAAAGTGAGTCAGAGCCAATTTTGCATGCCGAATAACAATATCATGCCGAGCCAGATATCGATCAGCACTATTTCGCCCTGGTCCTGAAATCCTGCATCGACGGGACGGCGGAGGCTGGACTTCACCCCGCCGCGCAATTCGGAAATATGTCCGGAGATGAGCTGGCTCAGATCATTCTTCTGATCACCAGCTTTTATCTCAAACACATTCGCTTCGTGGACGTCGGAAAACGAACCTATCCGCAAGTCAACTACGCAATGAGCCTGACGATTTGGAAATCGAAAGCCGAATTCATTCAGTCGGTGTCTGCCTTCACGGGTTTATCCGAACAGACGGTTCTGGCTGCGATTGACTTCATCACGGTGAGAAGAGGTGACGAAGCGTATTTTCAGGAAGAGACAACGCCTTTCATTCCGGTCTTTATTCAGCTGGGCAAGGACCATCTTCTGTCTCCGGTTAGCAGCGTGTTCAAAAACCCGCTCACCAACATCCGAATGCTTGCCGAATTCCGCGACAAGTCCGCAACAATTGAAATTCGCAAGCACAGAGAAGAGTGGATGAGAAATGAGCTCTACAATCTTTTCGAGGGTCATCCGTATCTATGTATGAGAAGGCCGCTGAAACTTCGACGCGGAAAGCAAACAGCAACAGATATCGACGCTGCAGTATTTGACCTAGCGACAGGCGAACTCGCGCTGTTTCAGCTCAAGTGGCAGGACTTCAACTCTAATGACGTAGCAAAGCAGCGAAGCAGAGCGAAGAACTTTGTCGATCAGATCGACGCCTGGACGCTGGCGACGGAGGCATGGCTCGACGACTTTGGCGCTGAGGCAATTCTGAGCGAAGCTCGCCTTCCTGCCGGCACGAAAGTTTCGCGCGTGCTGTTCTTCGCAATCGGGCGCTCAGGTGCACGGTTCAAAAGTTACGGATATGCGCCGACTGCGGGAAATCTTGCCTCCTGCACCTGGACGCAGCTTGTTCGGCTGCGGCATCAGAATGCAACTTCTGACAATGTTCTTTCCCGCCTTCATGACGCGGTACAGACTGAGAGGGATAGCACGGTGCAACTGAGGCCACTTCCGCAGACGATAACGGTCGGCGGATATCAGATTGTCCTGGAAAATCTCTGGAACGAGTTCATTACGGACGAAACGGTTGAGGATTCGATTACAGACACTCGCGAGGACTGACCTACTTCCGGGTTTTTGAGGACAACAGTTTGTTCTCATCTTGTTCTCCGGAAACGAATCTGCCAATGTGTCAGAAATTGACCCAGAGGCTTCCCTTGTCCGAATTCTCCGTCCTCCGCCAGCAGGCTGGCCTGTCCGTCCCCGAAACCGCCGTCCGAATGGGCTTTGCAGAACGCACTGTTTACAGATGGGAAGCCGGAGAGACTAAGCCGAAACGCGCCGTCCTTGATCTTCTGAAATCGATGATCCCGGCGAACAACTCCGAAGTGTCGGGCGATTTCGGGTTCAATTTCATTGACCTGTTCGCAGGCATTGGCGGGCTTCGCAAAGGCTTTGAATCCATAGGCGGACACTGCGTGTTCACGTCCGAATGGAACAAGTACGCCCAGCAGACCTATTCCGCGAATTTCCGCGACAATCGTCCTATTGAAGGCGACATCACGAAGATCGACGCCGACGATATCCCGGATCATGACGTGCTGGTGGCGGGTTTTCCATGCCAGCCATTCTCGATAGCGGGTGTCTCAAAAAAGAACTCACTGGGCCGTCTGCACGGATTTGCGTGTGACGCGCAAGGCACATTGTTTTTCGACGTTGCAAGAATCCTTCTGGCCAAACGCCCGGCAGCTTTCATGCTGGAGAACGTAAAGAACCTTCAAAGCCACGACCGTGGCCGCACGTTCGATGTCATCATCCGGACGCTGCGGGACGAACTCGGCTACAAGGTCTTCCACAAGGTCATTGATGCGAAGCACTTCCTGCCGCAGCACCGCGAGAGAATTGTAATTGTCGGCTTCCGCGATGATGTGCCTTTCAACTGGGATAAGCTTGTCCTGCCCGAGAAGGGGTCCGTTCAGCTCAAGGCAATCCTTCACCCTGAAGATGGATCAGAGAAGCCGGAGCCGCCATACACCGAGTCGGATGAGGCAACTGTAAACAGCAAGTACACGCTGACGCCGAAGCTCTGGCAATATCTTCAGGACTACGCAGCCAAGCATAAGGCCAAAGGGAATGGTTTTGGTTTCGGTCTCGTGGGGCCGGACGATATCGCTCGTACACTCTCAGCTCGTTATTTCAAGGATGGCTCAGAAATTCTGGTCAGCCGTGGGAAGAGAAAAACGCCGAGGCGTCTGACGCCACGCGAATGCGCGCGGCTTATGGGCTACCCGGACGATTTCCGAATCCCGGTGTCCGATACGCAGGCTTACAAGCAGTTTGGTAACTCGGTAGCCGTGCCAGTCTTTTGTGAAGTTGCCAGGATCATGCTTCCGCATATCCAGGCTCTGCTGAAGCCAGCGCGGCGTAAGAAAGCGGCGTGATTTGCCGGACGTTCACGACACGGCCACACGCAGCAGGAACATGGCGGCCATCAAAGGCAGCCATACAAAACCAGAAATTCAGATCAGGAAGGCAATGCACGCAGCCGGGCTTCGGTATCGGCTGCATGTGCGCGATTTGCCCGGCAAGCCTGACCTCGTATTCCCGAAATATAAGGCAGTGATCTTCGTCAATGGATGCTTCTGGCATCACCATGACTGTCATCTCTTCAAATGGCCTGCGACTCGGCGAGAATTCTGGAGGACAAAGATTGACCGGAACGTCGCCAACGATGCATGGGCAGAAGCCGCGCTTTTACAGAACGGCTGGCGGATCGCGATGGTCTGGGAATGCGCGCTGAAAGGTAAGACGCGCCTCGATCAGGAACACGCTATGCGCTCTCTGGCTGAATGGGTACAATCTGACCAGCAAACAATAACGATCAGGGGGAGCTAGGTGTTCGGTTCGCTTTCGCAATTGCTCTCAAGGATGCGCGATCTGGGCGCAACGAGAGTGTATGCCAAAAAGCTCGCGCCGAACGACAACTCGAAGAACCAGATTTATCTGGGCGGTGATTTCTCTGTACTCAACGTAATCCCGCACGGAGAAATTTATTCAGACGACGAAGAAAAGGCTGGCAGCAAGCGGGAGCGGGCGAAGGCCCGTGTGACGTTCTTCTGGGTGACCGGAAACGGCAAGTACCTGGCACCGGACGCTAACCTGATCCTCTATCCAAAATACCCCGAAGTCCGCATGTCGGGCTTTCTCAAAGGCTGCGAAGACCCTCCATCCGAGATTATGACCGTGCGCGACCCCGGACGTGTACTCGTAATCGGTGTTACGACGGACGGCGAAGTCCTTGGCTATGCGGCAGCGGCTGACAATCCTGTCGCACGCGAGATCGAGGCGGGCACATGGGAGCAGCTTGGTGTATTCCTGGAGCTGCCCGCCCGGCCAGACCTCAAAGCCAGCACGAAGGAATTGCTGCTGGCCGAGCTGAAGCGCATTTATCAGCTTCACTGGATCATGTCGCAGAAGCTGGGCAAGGACGGCGTCAAGGCTCCATATGCGGCCCGTAACGGTGGCGGATACACGCTGGAAGCCGAGCTTGGTATTACGCCAAACGGGTATTCCGAACCGGATTTCATGGGCTGGGAGGTGAAGCAATACGGCGTAGGCGACTTCAGGAAATTCCTGCCGAAGACGCCCGTAACACTCATGACGCCGGAGCCCACAGGCGGCATCTATCAGGAACAGGGCGTGTCGGAATTCCTGCGCCGCTTCGGCTACGCCGATAAGAGCGGCAAGGCAGACCGGATCAATTTTGGCGGCGTCTACAACTGCTCAAAGGATTTTCATGCCGACACCAAACTGAAGATGGTCCTCGACGGGTATGACGCGGGCACAGGCAAGATGACCGACCTGGACGGCGGGATTTCACTGATCAATCCGTCCGATGAAGTCGCTGCGCACTGGTCATTCAAAGGCATGATGCAGCACTGGAACCGGAAACACGCACAGGCCGCTTATGTGCCGTCGTTGTTCCGTACCCCGCCGCCTGAGTATTCCTACGGCCCGCGTATTCTGCTGTGTGAACGAACGGATTTCCTGCTCTTCCTGAGAGCCTTTGCAGAAGACACTGTGTACTACGATCCTGCGATTAAGATTGAAAACGCATCCGGACCATCTCCGGTAATCAAACGGCGCAGCCAGTTTCGGGTCAGGCACAGCGAGGTGACGGAGCTGTATTACGACAATGAGACCGTAGAACTCGTTGTTTAATTTGAGGCCGCAGCATTTCGCTTTAACACAGGAAACTACCCTTCGTTAAGTTCCTTCTTTAGGCTTGCGAATTTTATGACGTGAAATGAGGTCCGATGACAGACATTGTCGAGGTCGGAGCGGATAATGCCGCCGCGATCAAGTTTCTGGAATCGTTTATCCAGTCAGGAAACCTGAATTTTTTGATCGGCTCCGGAGCGTCATCACCGGCGATAAAGGTCGCCGGCACGATTGAATCCGAAATCAATGCCTTGCTGGCTGCGGGAAAAGATGCCGAGGCTAACCAGAAAAGCGTCCAGTTCATTGAGCAGATCAACAAAGTTCAAGCGCAGATCAAGGACGGTACAGACCCGAACGTCAAAGCAGTCTCGGAGCGTTACGCAGAATTTTTCGCCTGCGTTGATCGAATCCTCTTCGCGCGAAAAAACATTCTGCTTCCACGGCAGGCAAACCTTTTTACCACAAACTACGATATGTTTTGCGAGTATGCCGCAAAGTCAGTGCCGACCGTTTTGCTGAACGACGGTTTTGACAGGACAAGTGGCATTGGTACCGAGTTCGTGTTTGCTCCCGAGCGCTATTTTGATCGCACTTATCGCTCTGGCGCAAATTTCAGTCACCAGATCGAAATCCCGACAATTAATCTGATCAAACTTCATGGCTCTGTGTCTTGGAGGCGCGGGGCCGAACACCTTCATTTCGATCCGAATGCGTTGAAACCCTTATCGCCAGCGGACAAGGGTAATGAGGCCAAAGTTCGCGAATTCCTCGAAAAGCACTTCCTCATCCTGCCAAACTTGCGCAAGTTCCACGCGACTCTTATGGACCGGGTCTATTATGATCTTCTTCGCTTATTCTCAAAAGCGATGGATCAGCAGAACGTCGTCCTGATCGCGTTCGGATTTTCCTTTGCGGACGAGCATATTCTGGACATCACTAGACGGTCACTCCGTAATCCGACCTCGCACCTCATTATCGTTGCCTATGACAAACCGTCAGTTGATGGCTACAAGGCGAAATTCGACAAGCAGCGGAACGTGACGATCCTGTCACCAGCAACAGGGACGCAGATCGACTTCGCGCGAATGAACGCGATTCTGAACGCAACCTTGTTGGGTGCGTCCGATGCAGCCTGACCGACTTGAAACAGAGGCAGTCCTGCGTGTTGGTGAGGTCTGCGCCGTAACCGGAAGACGTATTTTCATCACGGTTGATACAGACAAGAACCTGTCAGAGCTGTTTTTTGATGGTGACGTTATCCGCAACATCGCAGTCGGCAGCTATGTTGATATCCGAAAAGGTTTTCTCAGCCTGATCGGAAAGGTCGAGGGAGAGAACGCGCAGGGAGACTCGACACGTCCGGGGCAGCTGCTCAGAACGCAGGAGCGAAGGGTACTCACAGTCGCGCTTGTGGGGTTCCTCGACAACAAAGGCGCATTCTTTGGCGGTACTAAAGAGCTTCCGCTTGTCGGCAACGAAGCGTTTCTTCTCACCAAGGAAAAAGTCCATCAGGTCCATAGGCTTGTCAGCCTGGCCGGACTCGCGCTTGATGTCGCGGTCTCCGAATATGAGGGTTATGATATCGCGCTTCCTGTCGATGGTCTGATGAACAGTCACATCGCGATTTTCGGCAATACGGGAAGCGGCAAGTCGAATACGCTGGCGATGATCTACCAGGAATTCATCGCCAAGATGCGGGCACGCAACACCGCAGCGTTCGAAGCAAACTGCCGTGTTCTCCTTCTCGACTTCAACAATGAATACACGGGAGACAGCTGCCTCACTGAACACAAGAAGGTCTTCCGTCTTACGACCAGGAACGACACAGGTGACAAAATTCCGCTGGGGACTGGCGGCCTGAGCGATATCGAGATTATCAGCATTCTTGCTGACGCTACGGAAAAAACACAGAGGCCGTTTCTCAAACGCGCCCTTGCGCTGCAACACAAGGCAATGGCAGCCGGTGATCCTACAGCGTATACGAAAGGCATTCTCCGAAATCAGATCACGTCTGTCCTTCAGATGTCGGACAAGGTCCGGTGGGACCTTCTGATGGATTACTTCCGTGAAGTCCTGCCCGACAATGATCCGGCGGGCGAGCCAGTTGAACTTTCAGCCGATCTGACATGGCATAATCAGTCTGCGGAGTGCAGATACGACGGCCACTGGCTCAAGCAGCATCCGGAGCATATCCCAGATACCACCGTGTATCAGCACATCGAGAACTTCACCCTTCAGAACGATGCGATTTCCGATCTGATCAGCTTCGCCTACATTCAGCTGATCAACGATGTTCTCGCGAACCGGGCGCAAAACGAGCACATCGCACCGGCGATCAACAAATTGAAAAGCAAGCAAAATGACATCCGGAAAATCTTTGATCCCGGTGATGCGGGCGATCTCTTTGAGCGTAATGTCGTCGTCCTAGCGCTTGGGGATGTGAACCTCGAAATGCGTAAGACCGTCCCGCTCCTGCTTGCGAAGCTAGTCTATGAAAATCACAAGCGTGTAGGTGGCGGGAGGACCCTCAATCTCATCATTGATGAGGCACATAACATTTTGTCGCGGGAGTCATTTCGCGAGGCCGAAAGCTGGAAGGATTACCGTCTGGAAACGTTCGAGGAGATTATCAAAGAGGGACGCAAATTTGGTGTGTTTGTGACAATCGCTAGCCAACGTCCAAATGACATATCGCATACGATAACCTCGCAGGCACACAACTACTTCATCCATCGATTGATCAACGAGAAGGACCTTCAGTCGATTGCCAGCGCCGTGTCGTATATCGACAAGATCACCGAAGAGTCGATTCCGACGCTTCCGACCGGAACGTGCATTTTCAGCGGCATCGCCGGGCAGATGCCACTGAAGTTAGCCATTCGGCCGCTAGATCACGCCCTGCGACCCCGCAGCGCAACGATCCAGTTCAAGGAAGTCGTTGCCCAGCAGGATGCGTAAGAATTCGTCGGTACTTAGCGTGACAGAGCGAAGGGGTGCAGGAGCGGGAAATTTCCCTGCGCGTGGTTCAGCGGCAAGACGCTTGACCATGGGGGTCTCGGGGGAGCCTGGAGGCTCCCGCCCGTGTGGCGCTGGACCGGCCATAACGGTCCTCCTTGGTTCGGTGCAGGTGGAGCGGGAAGGCTCCAAGTCCTGCGAGTGATTGACCGGCGCCACGGTCTGCTGACGCCGCGTGGCTCGATGCCAAGCGCGTCATGGGCCGGGGGGATGCAACGGGGACGCGCCAGCGGGTCCCCTTGCCAGGATGGTGCGGGTATTACCGCACACATCTTGCAGTCCGACTTGATCGATCTTTCGGAGTGAACTAATCGATCTGCGTTCGTCTCAAAGCGGGCATGAAATAAACGAAGACCCGGTGCAATGACCATGCAGAACCGCTCCGCTGGATGATCGTGGGGAACGCATCAAGCCTGCGCTCCTGAATTGGGAAAGCAGGATTGGCACCCTCCGTTAGCGCCGCCATCAGATCATTGCTACCCGTCACAACATAGAAAGAGTCCGCTAGCCGCTCGTCGGAAACGATGAGCGGCGCGGGGCTGACATCGTCTTCATCTCTCGTGAGCCAGTGAACGCCGGAATGAACATTGGCAACGATACGGCCCGGCAGAGGCTGGAAAAACCAGTATCCCTTATCTTCGCGGAGGCAGACCGCCGCACCGTCGAAAGGCGCATCAAACTGGAGGTAGAACGGTTCGCCGTAATACACAGTGCTGAAGCCCGGTGGGTCCCGGTAAACGGGCGGCGTTCCTGCCTTTACCGCTACGATAATGAGACGCTGGCGGTCGTCCTCGGTGTTGTCGAGGAAGCTGGACCAAACGGTTTTGACTTGAGCTGGTGCGAGCGAGCGGCGCAATTCGTATGCCGCTTGCGGGAAATTCTTTTGCAGGAATTCCGAGATCAAGTGCGCATCCTTACGACTGTTCAAGCCGCGCCGAAAATTTTCGAGGTAATCCGAACCTGGCTGGCGACCGAGCGAGCGGTCAAACATCTCGTTCCATGAAACGAACCCTCGGTCCACCAGCGCCTTGCAAGCTGCGTAGAGAAGACTGCGGTCCGCGTTCGTCGCCGCAAGCCAATCGAATTCTCTGTCTCCTGGCACTGTTGAATCCGTCTTACGGGGTCATTACGGGAGCGTAGGTGATTCCTCCACGCTATGGAAAAGGAGCGACAAAACTGGCATTTAGGACCACAGTCCTATATTCTGCTGGGTTCGGGTCAACAGCAGAAAAGGACCGAAGACGAGGAAGACCGGCATGAGCGACCAGAACCGGCACGACGCGATATCCGCCCTGAATAGCGAAGCGTTTGCGCCGCTGGCGTTCGATCCGGACAAATTCCGGTCGTTCCTGGGTGACACGACCCCTAACCCGCAGCAGCAGGACGAATTGCTCAAAGACCTGTGGGTCATTCTCGTGGGCTTCGTTGATCTGGGCTTCGGGCTTCATCCAATCCAGCATGTGAGCGATCTGCGCGGGACTCTAGAAGTGGATTCCGCCTCCATGCTACCCTTCCACCAGAACTCAGAAATCATTGAGACTGATAGCGCGGCCAGAACGAAAGTGATGGCTGCGGGGAAGGAGGATTCATGACGGCACCGATGGTGAAGCCAGCTACAAAAGCAGTCCTGTATTGCCGCGTGAGCGACAAGGCGCAGGAAAGAAAAGGCAACGGCCTGGCATCGCAGGAAGCGTGCTGCCGTGAATACGCGCGATTCCGCGACTACGAAGTGGTCGAGGTTTTTCGCGAGGTCCTGACCGGCAGCTCGCAGGATCGTCCGGCGATGACGCTCCTTCTAAAGTACCTGAAGCAGAACAAGCGCGAAGGCCGCGTCGTCATCATCGATGACATCAGCCGCTTCGCGCGTGATATTCGCGGCCACTGGCTGTTGCGCGAAGAGCTGCGGACGGCGGGCGGCCTTTTGGAGAGCCCGCGCATCAAGTTCGCGGACGACGCGGACTCCGTGTTCAACGAAAACATTCTCGCCAGCGTCGCGCAGCATCAGCGGCAGAAGAATGCTGAACAGACCAAGAGCCGTATGCGCGGGCGCGTGCAGAATGGCTACTGGCCGTTCAACCCGTGCATCGGGTTAAAGCACATTCGCAAGTCGGGAGAAGGCATGGTCCTTGTCCGCGATGAGCCCGTCGCGTCCGTCGTGCAGGAAGCGCTCGAAGGGTTTGCTTCGGGGCGTTTTCAGATTCAGGCGGAAGTTAAACGCTTCCTGCTCAATCATCCGGACTTTCCGAAGCGGCCTGAAGCGGGCGTCACCAATCAACAGGTGAAGGTGTTGCTATCGCGTATCCTGTACGCCGGATACGTCGAGGCACCAGAATGGGATGTCCCGCTTCGTAAGGGACGCCACGACGGCCTTATCAGTTTCGAGACCTTCGAGCGCATCCAACAGCGAATGAAGGAAGGCGGATACGCGCCCGCCCGTGCGGATATCAGCGACGACTTCCCGCTGCGTGGCGTCCTGGCATGTGACCACTGCGGAAAGCCGCTCACGGGCTACTGGAGCGGCAGCAGCACCGGCAAGAAGCACCCGTACTACATGTGCTTCAACAACACTTGCGCCCGGAAGCGCAAATCGATGCGGCGCGATCAGGTCGAAGGGGCATTCTCCGATCTGCTGGAACGGCTCACTCCGCAACCCAAGCTCTATGAACTGGCATTGGCGATGTTCAAGGACGCCTGGGCACAGCGTAGTCAGCAGGCGCTCGCGGTGGCCAAACGTTGTGAAGAGGAAATGGGGAAGGTCCAGAAGCAGATCGATGTGCTTCTTGACCGCATCGTGGATGCGGGCTCCGAGACAATCGTGGGCGCGTATGAAAAGCGCATCACGATGCTTGAGCGCAGCAAGATCGAGCTGGTCGAAAAGTCGAAGAATGTTGAGCCGGTGAAGGGCACCTTCGAGGATTTGTTCGAACTCGCCACTCGCTTTCTGGCAAGCCCTTCAAAACTCTGGAAGTTTGGGGACGCAGCGCAGCGAAAAATGGTCCTGAGACTGACGTTTTCGGACCGTCTGCGCTATTGCCCGAAAAACGGATTTCGAACGCCAAAAACGACGTTACCTTTCAGTGTCTTACAGGGCTTTTCAGGAGGAGGAGAAAAAATGGCGCGCCCGAAGAGATTCGAACTATTTTGATATTGTTGCCGGTTGCTGCTGGAGATCGGCGAAGAATAGCTTGTTTTCAGCTCAGAAAGGACTGGCGTTCTGTGGCGAAGCGAGCATTGCTGTGCTGAGAGGTGATCCCTCGGACGGCCCCGCAGCGCAACATGGCTGACGGGGCCTCGGGCGGTGCGACCCAGATGTCGCATCATTCCGAGGGTCTCATGCAAAAATCATCTCGCAATCGTAAGTCATCGTCAAACCGCGGCGGGCGCAGCAAGACAGGCCGCGCGGTGCAACCGGCAAAGCCGGCGCCGCGCGCATCGCGGAAGCCGTCAGGTCGGCGCCCAACGCGTCTGGTGAGTCCGACGGTAAATCCCGGCGTTGTCGGCATCGCGGCAAAAGCAAGCAAGCAGGCAGCGCTGCTCGATCTCCTGAAGCGACCGGCCGGAGCGACGATTGCCGCACTCTCGAAGGCGTCGGGCTGGCAACAGCATTCCGTGCGCGGATTTTTGGCCGGCGTAGTCCGCAAGAAGCTGGGGCTTGAATTGGTCTCCGCCGTTGAAGCCGATCAGCGCATCTATCGCATCGTGGCAGCGAAGCAGACCTGACGGTGGCTGTCACCTTGAACGACGTGGACACCAAGGCTCGCGATTCCGGCCGCCGACGATCGCAAGCTCGCGGTCGTCGGTCTGCGCTGGCGCATCTGCCGAAGCATCTACAACTGGCGATCACGACCTATCGGCGACAAGCCGAGCTGCAAGGCGATCTCGATCCAGCCATTCGCCGCTTCCTCGATCGTATCGATGAGAAGGAGACGAGTGAATCCGTCATGGCCAGGCTCGTCGCCTTCGACCGAGGTCAGGTCGAACTGAAAGCCGGCACCATCCTGTCGCGGGAATGGAACAGCATCACCCATCGGGCCATCGTCGTCGATGGTGGCTTTCTGTGGGGCGGGACCCGATACGACAGCCTCTCGGCCATCGCCTTCGCCATCACCGGCACCCGCTGGAACGGTCCCCGCTTCTTTGGCCTGCGGGATAACGCGATCGGTGAGGAGGATGCACCGTGAAGAAGGTGACTAGCAGTTCCTCACCGAAAGCGGCCATCCGGTGCGCGATCTATACCCGGGTCTCGACCGACAATGGCCTCGACCAGGAGTTCAACTCGCTGGATGCGCAATACGAGGCCTCCAGTGCCTACATCAAAAGCCAAGCCCACGCCGGTTGGGTGCAGGTCAAAACTCGGTACGACGATGGTGGCTTCTCGGGCGGATCGACCGACCGGCCAGCGCTTCAGGATTTGCTGAAAGATATTCAGGCCCGCAAGATCGACGTCATCGTGGTCTACAAGGTCGACCGCCTGACCCGATCGCTGGCCGACTTCGCCAAGCTGGTCGAACTGTTCGATAGCCATGGAGTATCGTTCGTCTCGGTGACCCAACAGTTCAACACCACGACGTCGATGGGACGGCTGACCTTGAATGTTTTGCTGTCCTTTGCCCAGTTCGAACGGGAAGTCACCTCGGAGCGCATCCGCGACAAGGTCGCCGCCTCCAAGAAGAAGGGCATCTGGGTCGGTGGGCCCCTCCCCCTTGGCTATGCGATGGACGACGGCAAGATTGCCGTCGTGCCGGATGAGGCCGAACGGGTCCGCCTCATCTTCACCCGCTACCTCGAACTTGGCAGCGTCCGGACCTTGATGCGGGATCTCAGGGACCACAATATCGTCAGCAAGAAACGCGTGTTCAAAACGGGAGCGATACGGGGTGGCGTGCCATTTGGCTGTGGGGCTTTATTCTATCTGCTGCGCAATCGTTTCTATATCGGTGAGGTCAATTACAAGGGGCAAATCTATCCTGGCGAGCAGCCTCCGATCCTCGATCGCAAGCTGTATGACCGCGTCCAGCAGATGCTGTCGAACCAGCAGAGCCATCAGACCAGAACCCGCACGTCCTTCAGCCATCTCCTGACCGGCCTGATGTTTGACGATGCTGGCCATCGGATGTCGCCAACCCAGGCCCAGAAGAATGGGCGACACTACAGCTACTATGTGTCGCGCCCGCTGCTGTTCGGGAATGCCGCCACGGCCAATGTCGGTTCTGTCTCACGAGTGCCCGCCCATGACGTCGACGATCAGGTTCGCAAGATCGTGCTGGAGCCGCGGATCAAATACCAAAGCACCAGTGCCATCGACAACGCATTCGCCTGCGCGGTGATCGCGCGCATCGATGTCCAGCAACAGCATCTCGTCGTGAAGCTCAAACCAGATCCAGATGGCGTCGTGGACGAAAGCGAGTCCACCATCGTCATCCCCTGGATCAAGCCGCCATCCAAACGCGCGCGGTCAATCCTGCGTCCGACCACCGCCAAGCTCCCTCCGCGCCCGATGAAGCTGGAGCGACGTGCCACGCTCGTTGCAGCGATTGTCCGTGGCCGACGATGGCTCGATGAACTTGTCGCCGGTACCATTCCGGATACGCAGTCCATCGCGCGCCGAGAGCATTGCAGCGTGCGTCACGTCAACCTGACACTGTCGTTGGCCTTCCTGGCGCCGGCGCTCGTCAAGGCCGCCGTCGAAGGACGCCTGCCCCGCGGCATTGGCCTGGAGCAGCTGCGCCAACTCCCACCGGAATGGGATCGCCAGTTCGAGACGCTCGCGCTCGATCCGATCTGAAAACGCCGCCTCGCACGACCCGGCAGTTCGATCTGGCTGCTGACCTCCGCCGCCTTGCGGAATCTCAGCCTCGTGCGCAGCCACCTAGGCCGCCTCTTCTGGCGATTGGCGCAAAAACTCACGTCCCTAAGAGACCATTGGCTACCCACACAGTCAGCGAACCGGTCTCCACCGCTTCGTCAGGAACGGGAATTTCAGCCGCAGAGACGGAGCCGCCTTCAGCGCGGATTTGCCCTCCTGAGACGCCGGCAGAGACAGGACAAGATACAAAAAAGCCCGCAATTCGCGGGCAAAACTCGAAGATACGACACCTAGTTCGGTTCCTGCGAACTGGGTGGTGGGCGATGTAGGGCTCGAACCTACGACCCGCTGATTAAGAGTCAGCTGCTCTACCAACTGAGCTAATCGCCCAAGGTCCATCCGGACCCTCTCGGGTGGGCGTCGTTTAGCAAAGCGAACCCC
>Ga0209952_1002509_pt1 | contig 13652 bp, 11 predicted proteins | sample ThiBiot_750_biof_2_FD_183951 | JGI IMG/M metagenome (GOLD analysis project Ga0209952, IMG submission 183951) | Wastewater bioreactor microbial communities from Cape Town, South Africa - Thiocy_cont_750_biof (SPAdes) | ecosystem: Engineered > Bioreactor > Thiocyanate-remediating >...
GCTGTTTTCCTCTCCATCGTCTCTATTTTCAATCTGATGATAACAAGTAGAACTCATCGCTCGACTTTGTATCTGATTACTCGATACATCTTGATATATTTCTTGAATTTGACTCGGACTATTCTTTATTTATATTCGGTAGTTAGTAGTTCGTGAAAAGATATTAGACGTAGAGAAGCAAAGAAAAGAGAGAGAGAGAGAGAACGCAAAGAAAGAAGAAGACGACGAGATGGATGTCTCAAGAAAAAAAACGCATGCGTGCGTTCAACAGCACTCCTCTATACGCATGATTTATGGTGCGCAATGCGTGAATGAAATAGATGGTAGGTAATAGAATTTTAAAAAAGATGAATGAGCAGAATGCCAAGTAAAAGAAGAGAAAGAAAAATGAAGAAGATGTTGATGAAAAAGAAGAAGAAAAGAAAGTAAATGAGAAGAAAAGTAAATAGAACAGAAATTTTTATTTTTATTTTATATTTTTTATCAAGAAAATAACTGAGAGACCAATTGTTCGTTTTTCTATGTTTATTATTTTTGAAGATTCTATTTTTCTGACAATTATTCAATATGCATTGCACGAGTCAACTCTTCTTTTTTTTCTTCTTCCTTTCTTTGCCGTTTCATGTTGGTGACAAACATCGATATTGATCAAATTACACTATTATTCTAGAATTGCCTGTTTGCTATTCGGCCCTATAATATTCTTTTTTTTTCTTCTTCGTTGCTTGTCTTTGTTTTTGTTCTTCGACTGCCTAATAGACTATAAAATGTCAATTACTTTCGACATCCTGCTTCGTTTCGCTATTTTACTGTATAACGTCTATACATGAATGAGATCTGTGCGTATAATACATCCGACTAATAACAGACTAAATCAAGGTAGCATCGATTGATGTGTCCTTGTGTAAATTTCTTTCGTTTTTTATTTATTTCAATCTATTTCTAGATGATGTATAACATAATATAAAACGCTATTTTAAATCAAATGTCGACGATAAATTGATTTTGTGTATCATCTTAGACGAAAAACAAAATTTCCTTTGAACAAAACAGTGAGCCTTAGTAGATATGTCTTTCAGTTTTACAGCAACAGCCGTTGATCCACATGGTAATCATCCTACATCAATGAACAGTATGCATCATCAACAGTATATGTCACCATTAACTGGTTCGTCATCATCATCAACAGGCGGATCACCAACGACGGTCGCTCAAGTCCAAGCGGCTGTTGCTGCTCAAGCAGCTGCAAATATGCCTCTATTAACATCTATTGCTAATGTTAAAGATTCACGTTGGTTAACACTTGAAGTTTGTCGTGAATATCAACGTGGTAAATGTACACGTTCGGAACAAGAATGTAAATTCGCTCATCCGCCAACACACGTCGAAGTCAATAGTGGCAAAGTTATTGCTTGTTTCGATTCACTTAAAGTTAGTCTTTTCATTAATTTTCTTCTTACGAGGACATCTATACACACGCACACACATGTTGTTAAAGTCTAATGATTAAAATTAGAAAACGATCAACCGTTGATTGTTTATTTTGTTTATCTTTTTTTCATTCACGAGTGCAAGTGCGTGTGTATATATATCGCGTCTATCTGAACATCGTTGATTAGAACGACCTTTGCAACGTGCGCATGTACACACGTTTTTATATCAAAGAAATCAGTTTTTTTTCCTCTCTTGCTGATGCATGAATACGTCGAAGAAGAGATAGGTGACAAACTAAAGGTTTTTTTTTTATCAAGATGAGTTAAACTAAGGTTGTGTAAGTCGGATGAGAGAATTATTCTTTTCATTTCTTATCGTAAAACATACAGATAGAGTCACATTTTCTTTTCATTTTACATCCGAAGAAATTTTACAAATGAGTAACAACAATTCGTCGCCATCGAAAGGATCAGTATGCATTGAACTTTTTTTTTTTCTTCTTCTTCTGTTATCGTGATGAACACACGATAATTTGATAATCAATTTTTCGAATATATGCACAGCAACGAAGTAAAAAAAAAAACGTTTTTTTTTCTTTTCTTCAAATAGGGTAAATGCAATCGTAACAATCCACCGTGTAAATATCTTCATCCACCACAACATTTACGTGACATTCTACTTCAAAACGGACGCAATAATTTAATTCTTCGTAGTATTGCTATGAATATCGCTGCCAGTCAACCTATTTATCCGCAACCAGCAACCCATTTAGCGTATCCAAATGGTGCTATTCTTCAAAGTCCTTTACAGCAACCTGCGTCCATCGTATGACTCATTGAAAAGCCAAGCTTTTAAATTCGACTCTTTCGTTTTATTTTTCGAAAACCTTAGGCATCTTATCCGCACATGGGTACGAATGGTCCAGCTCAATCTACATTAGTATTCAATTCAGCTGGTCAAGCTTTTAGCATTCCTTTGCCTGCTGCTCATTTACAACAATTGTCTCAAACAGCAACGACGGCAGCTATGTTCAGTCCAGATGGTACGCAATACTATCAACCGGTGACGCAATTAGCTGCCCAAGCAACTGGACCAAAAATAACTCGTACGGATCGACTCGAAGTATGTGTTCGATGATATTTGAGGAAATGAAATTTGTTTTTCTTACTCTCATTTTTCCCAATCCTATCTTTCGAAAACAGTGGTAAGTGAGGTACATAACTGTGTCTATCTAGCAGCCAGGCGCGCCAATATATTCATATAATATTGCTCGATTTGCACGCTGAAGCAGCTCGTTAAGTCAACAAAATTGAGTTCTCTATTCGAGCAGCAACAGTAAGCCAGCCAGCCACCCAGCCATCTATTTCTCTCCCTGCCTTTCTCTTGTGAGCTCTAAGCTCGATTTGGTTCACTAATCTGCTCCGAGCCGTTCTTGCGTCGCCATTATTGCTGCTCTGTTACTACAACAACAAAAAAACTACACATACACGTACACTTCAAAGTTTAAATTTACCAAATATAAACTGGGAGCATGTTTCATCTCGCTGATATTGATGTTTTTTTTACAAAAAGAAATCTATGTCATTCTTTCTGTATATCGACATTGAGCGCTCTCGTGCAGCTTTATCTTTGTTTATTCTGCTGCTCGATTTTCTCTATGAATATTTTTTGGTTATGGTATTAAAAAAAAACAAGTAAATTCCCAATAAAAATTTTCCGCTTCTCTAGGTTTTTACCAATAATAATAATAATAATAATTCCAATAATGATAATCTAAAGGTTTGTTATTATTGTTCTTCAATAACAAGTATTGTAGACGTGGGATAGATGTATTTTGATGTATGCTTGTCTTCCGACCTGACATACTTGACCAATCTTGTTTTTTCTCTCTCTCTCTTTTGTTCTCCATATTCATCACATCTATCCTTTTAAAAATAATCTGTATCCCATTTAGTCTTACCTTGATCTTGACACGCTCTATGTAAGTGACAAGTTAGATGAAATATTATTTCATACAAATTGAGGCCAGCTTATTCTTTTTCTTGAAAATCAAAAACTTAGTTGTGCACATGTTCATCTTCTCCTGCATTTATCTGTGTGCGTGTACTTACTTTTTTAAAAAATGCGTTGCCTATGCTTGGTATGTGACCATTTATCTATCTCCGGTGTATATATCCTTGCTTGTTGCTTGCTTTGTATCTAGTTGTCTGTATATATGTATTGTTTATATTTATATATATATCTTTGCATGCCTCTTCTTCTATGTTCAGCTTGGTATTGTGTTTTCAATTATAGGTATGCACAGATTTTCAGCATGGACAATGTTTGTTTACGTCAGATACATGTCCATACGCACATCCTCAAGCACATTGTCCACTTGATGCCGATGGTCTCGTTACTGTTTGTGTTGATTATGTTAAAGGCAAATGTGCACGTGATTCATGCAAATATTTTCATCCACCTGATCATCTTGTTGCACAATTGAAAGCTGTTAAAGCTCAATCGGCAGCAGCAGCAGCTGCACAAGTTTTATCAGCAAATACGCTGCAATATACACCGTCAACTTTTCAATTAGTTCAGCCATATTCATTGAATAATAGTGGATCGATTTTGTCGGCACCACCTACAACATATATCTATCCTCCTCAAACATCTCTTGCATCTGCTTCTTCGCCAACATTGGTATGCTTATTGTGATTGCATGTTTTATTTGCTTGTGCTTTTGCTTCTTCTTTTTTTCAAAATCTATTCAATTAATTTAATGAAAAGAAAAAAAAAGAACGAGCGAATACAAATTTTGACCTCAATTTTTAACTTGTTTTTTTTAGCAACAACAAACTGCTACGGAAGATGATAGCACTTATCCAAATGGTTTTGTTTCACCATATCAACCATATCCAGGGTCATTTCAAACTATCTATGCACACGCACCGTCTGTTGATTTAAAAGATGTAAAGCATCAATCTGTTTCCATTAAGCTAATTCAAATAATATTTGTTTGTTGTTTTTTTTTCTTTCGTTTAGTCAACATTAGTTACTGCACCAAATATGACTAATGGTGATACGTCCGCAGGATCATCATCATCAACTGCAACGGATATTAAGGTTGGTAAAAGAAAATTCACGAGATCGATTTGTGTGTCTAGCCGTTTGGTTCTATTTGACTATGTATATTTAAAAAAACAAATACCTATATCGATCTATTATTGTGCAGATGCAGCCTTTCTCTTTTTCTGCCGTTGCCTTCTATGGACGTGATGATAATCAATCTCCCGTGTTTTGTTTTTAGGAGTTCTATCGTACGTGCTTACGCTTGTTTTAAGACGGACAGACAGACAGTGAGAGACAGAAAAGAGAAAAAAAACGACTGACTATCTTGACAAAACCTAGTAGCTTGTTGTTTGTTTCATATTGTTGTTGGTTAACCTGAAAAATTATTTATAAAATCATTATTATTATTATTTTATTTTATTCTTTTGTTTGTATTTGCTTGTTGCACACACGATCTTTTCTCTATTCCTCTTTTCTACTAATCTAGGCAGTGATCGATCCTGTCAGCAGCAGCAGCATTACACAGCAGACAAAAAAACGACCGCTTGAAGACGATACTGTTGCTCCTACCGGTGCCTACCTGCAGCTGGTATTGCACATATTGCTTTCTTATTTGTTTTTTTTTTAAATTTATTTCCGAAACAAATTTATTAGTTTGTTTGTTTAATTTATTTCTTTTGCTTGTTTTTTCGATGAGAAACTGATCGAACCACAATTAGTCGTTTTCGTTTTTTGTTTTGTCTTTCATAAGCTTGAATTCTTGCTTTGAATTTCGCTTGTTGTGGTTTGGTCAGTTATTATTCTCTGCTTACAACATTTTTGAACATCAGACACATAAAAGCAAAGAAATAAATTAAGAAATAAACTTTTGATTTTGTTCGATTCATTTGACATTCGTTCGATCGTTTTCGTTTCGTTTCGTTTAGCCACCAGGCGCACAAATCATTGCCGCACCACAGTACGTCCAACAAGGTCAACAAGCAGCAGCAGCAGCAGCTCAACATCAAAAACGTTCAGCCGTTGCCGATCCCAAAACAGGCATACCCATGGCTGCATATCCAGTAACAGCGTTTTCCTATCCATCACCATCGCCATTGCCGATCCAATTTCAACAACCGTATGTCACTGCGGTGCCAATGGCTTGTAAGTTGTTTGTTCGTTTGATTTTCTGGCTTCGAAACTATTGAAAATGTACAGATTTATCATCGCCGGAACTAGTCGCAGCTCAGGGCGCTCTGGTTTCCGTCGGTTCATCTTATGTAACTTATATCGATAAAAAAGGACAAGTGAGAGAGAGAGAGAGTTGATTATCAGCGCACAAATGCATGTTAAATCTAGGCGAAGAAAAAAAATAATAAAGATTCGTTTTTTGCATATTATTTTTCTTTTGCGTTCTATTCAGCTCAAATTCCAATGAAACGTATGTAGTAAAATTCTCTCGACGAAGACATTTTGTTTGCATGTTAAAATTATCTTTTGATTTGTTCATATGAATAATTTGCTTTTATGCTTTTGTTTTTAGTTACTGGATATACTTCCCATATGCCGAGACTTTAAATCCCACCGTTGTCTAAGACCTCAATGCAAATATGTTCATTTAGCTGATGGTAACACATCGAAATATTTTGTGATAAATTTGATCTTTTTTTCTTTTTGTTGAAATTTTAGATTCTGTCGAAGTTAAAAATGGTTATGTATCGATTTGTAAAGAAGCTATTTTGGGTAATTGTTCAACAAGTGAATGTAAATGTTTATCATATTTGTATTGACGAACTTCATCGGCAACTGTTTTCTTTTAATTATAATAAAACTTGGCAGCATTCGAACACTAATGTGTCTTAATCCAACAAATAATTCGTATTAGTTTCTTTTTTTGTTTCGTTCTTTTTTTCTCTTTCGTTTACTTTCTAATAATATATATACAAACATATACTCTTACAAACAAGAACATAAACGCATTTGTCTTTCTTTGTCATCACTTTTAAGAAAATCATGTAACTCATTTGTCTCTTTCTCTCTCTCTCTCTCTTTCTTGTTCTTTGTTTTGTTTTGTGATGAAAACAGTTTCTACACATTGAATAATTATTCGAACTGTATGTGTATGCAAAGAAAAACCGATCGATCTAAACGACAGCAGTTAAAAATATTTCCTTTTTTTCTTTCTTCTTTGTTTTATATATATATGTTTATTTATCATTGTCTTTTGTTCTTCTACTTCATGCAGAAAAGAAAACAAAAACACACACATATACAACAAGAAAAGCTAATCTTTTTGTTGTTAGATGATTTTAACATCCTGAAAAATCGAACAGTTGAAAATCTTGTTGAGATTTCACTGGTGCTAGTCCAGTCGATTGTGTGTTTGTTTTGTTTTTAAAAAAGAAATAAAATCAACAACAACTTGCAAAACTTGATCTTAGTAATAACCAAATTAGATCAAAAGACAAAGTATACTAGACAATCGTTTTTCCTTTGATGAAGTAGAAAATGCAATTGTAGTGCATAAATGTATTTAATCGATTATTTTATTTTATTTTTTTCAATTATAAGCAAAAATATCTATATTGAATTATTGTTTCTCTTTATTTGATCGATCATACTCGAAGTGTCATATTACGATGGTGTTTACTGAGCGTTAATTGGTTTAATTACAAAGGTTCGAGAAAATGTCATGTTATTTTCTCGATGTTGTTATTATTATCATCGTATCAAGAAGTTCATTAGCAATAAGCAGAGATGTCAGAATGCTTCATTTCTCTTTCACAATAATAAGAATAATTTGTTTAAGTTTTCTTAAATAGTCGTTTTTTTCGTCACGTTTTTTTTTATAAGACACAAGTGAAATAAAGAAAAGAGAAGGAGAGCGAAAAAAAAAGTAGTGAAGAAGGTGCGTTTCAGAAAATTACAGTTCATGCACACACACACACACACATACACGAATATATAATGAATAGAAGAAGAAAAGAAAAAGAATTGGACGTTTCTGAACAAGAACTTGTTTTCAGTAAATATGTGAATTGTGAATTTGTGTGTTTTTTTCGACGACGAGACGGAAGACAAGCGGTTTGTATCATCGCCTTACAAGGATCGAGAAAAACAAAAAGAAAATCTGTACGATTATTTGCTCTTTCGAATGACTAGAAGAGAGAATGAGATTTCATTTCAAAATGGACTAATCAAGAGAAGCGATTTGCTGGTGTTAGATGTCGATGGAATGAGAGGACAGATTGCACAAAGAAAAACGATACATATACATATGAATGAAATACGCACACGCAACAACAACAACAACAACAAGCGTATAAAGAGAGAGAAAAAAAATGAAATGACTAGATAGCAAGACGATGAGCAATTTTCAGACGTGTTGATTCAACTGTTGGATCTTGATTGACTGAATATGGCGATGTGGGAGGATGGGTCAGAGAGACATTGGATGTTGATGAAAGCGATGAGATTGATGATGAAGATGACTGTTGTTGTTGTGTTTGCGTTTGTGGACTTGTTTTACCATCTGAAAAAAAAACAGATAACATAATTGACAGTTAATTATTCCTGATCGTTACATGGCGATGTTTGATTGTTAAATAAAGACGAAATAAATGAAGCATTCGATCTCGGTGTCATCGGCGTACTTGAATTCGATGAATGAGATGACGTAGCCGTTGAATATCCACTCGATGTCATCGGTGGTCGATTATTATCATGTGTCGAAGTTTGCGGACGTCGTTGTTTGGCGAGACGTTCTTTACTTGTCAAGAATAACGTTTGAATTTCTTCGCATAACTTCTTAAAACGTCGTGCTTGTCCTGTTATGAGCGTAAATGTAATATAGAACGTGTCCGATGTTGTTGTATCAATTGATTTAACTGTACAAATTTCTACATGAAAACGTATATTACGTTGAAACATCGACGAACGATCGGCACGACGATATTCACATCGATATTGTGTGCCCGATAGAACATTATGAACGAGATCAGGCGTCGAAAGAAATGCATGAATAAGATCAGTTTTAATTGCTGATAATGGTCGATCTTTAACGACGATCATGTGATGATCTTCTTGCATAGCGTCGATAATATGATGAAATAGAGATTTTTTCGTTGCTTCAGGTGTTGTGCCGTATTGTGCTGATGAATTCGATGTTGTAAGATTATCGTTTTCGTTGAAGAGAACTTTCGGTCGTCGGTGAAATCGAGGCGTGCCAACGCTTTGAAAGCTTTGCTTGAGATTGTTTAATTTATGTCGCCATTGATTGTTATTCGGCGTTTGTGGCGCATTGATAGCATGCGGTGGTGTGTAGACGAGTGAATTGTTGCTCGCTGGTGAGAATTCCATGTTCATCGATTCGGATGTTTGAGGTGGGAGTGGGTGAATAGGTGGTGGTATGTGTCGACGAGCATTGGTCGAAGTGTTTTCCGTGTGAATCGATGATGATGATGATTGATCACTGTTAAGTCGGCCGATGGATTGAGCCGAGGGTTGAGTGGTGAGAACGGTTTCGTTTTGCGAGACAGTCGATGTGTTACGATGATGACGATGAATCGGTTGAGTTGGTGGCATGTCGGTGGGTGGTTTTGTTTGATTGAATGAAGTGATTTTGTTGAAAACATCTTTTTTAATTATCGTTGGAGATGGACAAGGACTGACTGATGGAGTGTTGTTTGCTGAAATGGTTTTATTACTAAAGGAGAAAAAAAAATACGAAAGATTTGAAGTTTAGTTTTGAGATTTTGAATTTACTTGATGTTTGAATAGAGTGGACGACGAGATACTAATGGTGAACCTTCGGCTAATTGACCGACTCGATGAGGATTCGGACTTTGCCCGTAGCTGTTGCCGTTCGAACGATGACGATCGACACGTTTTTGTGGTACATCGGCTAGAGAGAAAAAAAAAGCAAAACTAAACAAACAAATAAATTTATCGTGTTTTTCCTACGTGAACCAGAACGACTTCGTTGTTTAGCATCATCGGTATCTTCATGACTTGGTTGACGCATTTTACGATCAAGTAAAAGAAAATAAATCACTTTTTCCGTATTATGTCTACATAAGAATCGTGAAAATAAATTTAGTAAAACAAAAAAACACAAGTTTTACTTCGAATTTAACAAAGCTTCGATCAATCGTTGTCGATCTTTGAAACAACCTAACGATGTCATAGCCGCAAATACATCGCCATCGATATCTTCTTCACTTGGAATGATCGTTGTTTGCACAACTTGTACCATCGGTAATTCCAATTCGAGTTCAGCCTTTGTTCCTCTACGAAAAACAAAAATTCAATTTAAACAACCCGAACAAACCCAAATATCTATTCAATTCATGCAAGCAAACAAGCACGACGTTTTTTTTTCGACACCAAGCTAGATAGGAACCACATGCGTATCAACAACAAATATAAACAAGCAAAAAACAACAACAACAACAACAACAACGGATATATACATCGATGGTGACTGCTGAGATTTTCTCTTAATTGATGCTGACGATGTACAACGATTAGACGACACAGGTAAACGATTACGACGATGAATAGGCGTATGTTCGCCATTTACGTACTGTGTGACCCACGAATGACGACTAACTTCTTCCAACTGTAGAGAATTTATTTATTAAAAGAGAAAAACAAATCATAAGCAAGCGAGCATGATTAGGAAAAGGAAAATCATCAAATGATTTTGAGAAAATTATCTTGACAAAAATTACCGTTAAACGTTTAGCTGGATCGACTTCGATCATGCCGCGTAGTAATTGCTGACAATCGGCAGGGACAAAATGTGGAATATGAAAAATGCCTTTTTTCACTTTTTCAAGTAATTGACGAAGATTATCATCGTCAAATGGTAATGCTCCCTAAATAAATTCGATTTTCAAACATTTCTTTTCGAAAAACTCGTTGAACTTCTTCTACCACAAGTAATGCGTAGAGAATCACTCCACATGACCAAACATCAGCTTTTCGGCCATCGTATTTTTCACCCTAAGATTACATGCGTATATATATATAAATCGAAAAAAAAATCAATGCTTCTACTTTAATGACTTCCGGACAAGCTAAATAAATAGAAAAATAAAGATTAGAGATGAAAAGATCGAGACACGACAGGAAAACGAAAGTTATTTACCGTAATGAGGCGAACCACAACTTGTTTCAAGAAATGATCCTTCGACTTGTAAAGATGCCATACCGAAATCAGCTACTCGAATGTTCATTTTATCGTCAAGTAGAAGATTTTCCGGCCTAAAGAAAAAATGACAAATAATCCAAATCGAATACTTTTCTCTTCTTGCCAATTACTTCAAATCACGATGACTAGAAAACGAGAAAAAAAAAGTCGAAATTATTAAATAAAATCTCTTGTTTTCCTACCAAATCATATGATTATGACAGAAATCCAACGCCGAAATGATCTGTCGAAAGAATTTTCGTGCTTCTTTCGGCGTTAATCGGCCTTTTTTCACCAAATAATCGAATAATTCACCTCCAGCTACATGTTCAAGAATTAAATACAAATATTTTCGACTCTCATAGACATCATATAAACGTAAAACATGTGGATGTTCAATTAATTTCATAATTGCAATTTCACGTTCGACCTTCATTAGTACGGATTCCGATAAAGCTTCACGATTCACGATTTTAATAGCAACTTTTTCTGCAGTTAAATAATGTACACCCAATTTAACAAGTCCTAAATGACGAAAATGACAGGTGAATTTTCAGTTTTTTTTTAGAAATCTACCGGTTTGGCCTTTGCCTAAGGTTTTCTGTAAGAGATAAGGTCCGACATATTGAGAATTTCGAGGCGGTGCAGCCGTACTCGATGTTTTGACATTGAACGACATTACTAAACAAGCAAAAAAAACGAGTCAACACAAGCATCTATCGATGAACTTGGTACGTACGTATTTAATTTTGAAATAAGATGATAAAAAAAAACGAAGAAAGAAAAGGTAAAACGTAAGAATTATCTATCAGCTATGAAACATTCTTTTCCTTTTTTGACCACAATCAACTACTCAAACATAATTTTTCGCTAATCGTTAAAACAAGATGTTAATTTGCTTTGGATAAATCGGGTATTTATTGGACATTTTCATCGACCATAATCGTTTCTTCATTCTATTGCATAGCTAACTCAGTCGAATGCATTGAAAAAAAAGTTTATCATCGAGAAAAATTCGTCATTTTAGTTTTTAATTCGAAAAAAATTTTTTTCTCAACAACTTTCAGCTGTTTTTGCTCGTCGAACATTGTCGAACATACCTTCATAACCTCTCTCACGGTGTCCGTTCGACTTTGCTTAGCACCAAAATTCTTTCCGATATCGTTTCGTCTATTTCGATACACTACCCATCTTCTCTTTCTCATCTTCGCGATTCGACCCTCGATGATCGATTAAAAATCTTTAACATTTTTGTTGTTTTTTTTTCTAGTCTAGATGCAATTTTTGAATTTGTAAAATCAAACAGATAAGAAAAAGAAACCATGTCGCTTGATTTTGAATACGGTGTTAACACAGGAAATCGTTTCCTTCAATTTGTTGATCATGATGAAGAACCCGAAGATTTCATTGCTGCTCAAGTTAAAGAAGAAAAACAATCCAAACCAACATTGACCAAAAATGCTAAACAAACAACAACAACAGCAAAGAAAACGACAACTAAAACAACAACAGCAACAAGTGCAAAAACAAACAAAGAAAATTTAACCACCAAAACAACGAACGCTGATCAACGACGTCCACAATCGGGCAATGTTTCAGCTGTTTTCAGTGATAATAATCAACAAACACGTGGTAAGATATTCTACTGATCAACAACACGAATCTGTTTACTTTCCTATTCAAGGAGCACGTGGTGGTGCGAGAAGAGGTGGAGCAACTTTCGATGGTGCTGGCCGAGGAGCCCGTTCGCAACGTTTCAATAAATTCGAAGGCAAAGGTCCATCAAACGAAACCAGTTCGTTCGAACAAGGTGGCGAAGGATGGTCGACCGGTTCGACACGTGGCCGTGGCGGTCAACGACAAGGCAACTTCGAAGGTGGCCGAGGTCTCGGCAATCGAGGTCGTGGACGAGGTGGTCGAGGCAATTTCTCGAATCGAGCCGATGACGATGCTCAACAAAACGATAACAACAACAACTGGCAACAATCGTCGGACTCGCAATTCGATCAAGATGTTTCGTCACTCGAGCCAGATAACACTCGACGTAACAATCGAGGTTCGAATCGTCCTCGACCCAACCGAAACTACGATCAAGACAGCGAAGGCCAAGATTATCGTGCCAATCGTCGTCAATTCGATCGACAACCTCGATCGTTTACATCGAGCGTGAAAGCCATCGAGAAAAAAGACGGCGAAGGCGCACACAACTGGGGTAATCCAACAGAAAATCCCGAAGAACACCCCGTGTCCGATGAAATCACCGAAACGACTGCTCAATCGACGGCCAACAAAGATTGGGCGACGCAAGTCGATGAAGCCGAAAAACAAATGACTTTGGACGAATATAAGAAACAAGTCGAAGAGAAGAAACGTGCTCATCAAGAAAAAGTACCACAATTCAAGAGACGTGAAGCCGGAGAAGGCGAAGATCCGAAACAATGGCACAAATTCGAACAAGAATATCGAAAGAAGAACGGTGATGATGACGAAGACGAAGACGAAGATGAGGAAGAAGAAGAAGAAGCCGAAGAAGAATACGAAGAAGAACAAGCAGGCAAAAAGAAAATCATCACAATTCCACTTCGATTCAAACCAATCGACTCGCAACGTGGCTCAGGCGGCTCAAGAGGCGGCCAACGACGTGGCGGCAATCGTTACCGTTCGAACCGTGATGATCAACAACCATCTACGTCACCTAACCAAGGTCAACAACAATCATCATCATCATCATCTCAACAATACGATGATCAACAAAGATCTTATCGAGGTGCCCGAAATAGCGGTGATCAACGTCGTCCAAACCGTGGTGGTTATCGTCAAGGTCGTGGTGATCCGAACGCACCTGCTCTTGACAATCCAGAAGATTTTCCCACACTTCCAAAACAATAAGATGGTTAAATTGACAAACAAACAAACACACTTCTAGACTCTCTATTCTTCCTCACATTTTCCTTTTTCTTTTAGTCCAAAAACAAGCAAACGTATAAACACATTC
>Ga0209952_1002516_pt1 | contig 13618 bp, 14 predicted proteins | sample ThiBiot_750_biof_2_FD_183951 | JGI IMG/M metagenome (GOLD analysis project Ga0209952, IMG submission 183951) | Wastewater bioreactor microbial communities from Cape Town, South Africa - Thiocy_cont_750_biof (SPAdes) | ecosystem: Engineered > Bioreactor > Thiocyanate-remediating >...
TAAATCAATAATATGATTTATCAAGACAAACAAAGTAAGATCAACAAATAAGTGTATGAGAAAAAATCGATGAAAAAATAATAAAATAAAACTTATATTCTCCAATCCACGTCATTATTCACTGAATATTTCAGTCCGCAAATATTTGGACAGGTGTTAACCAGAGTAGGAACAGCACCAGTTGTTTGATCAACTTCGAATAGACGCAATCGATTCTGATCTTATCGAACCGCTATTTCCATTTTATTCGTTTTTCAAAAAAAAGACTTGTTGAAATGTAGGGACAAATAATTTGCCATAAATGAAAGGAAATAATGTTTTTCCAAGTGAAATTTACACTAAGCCATGTTAATATCCATGGAAGATGAAATAAATATGAGCAATTTAATTTATTAATAATTTTTTGATCGATAAATTCAGCTAAACAAATCGGACATTCTTCGACTAGTAGTAATGATGGTGATGAATCGGTTTTTGTCAAAATTGAATTTATGAAAGTGCATCAATTTCATCTTGAAATAATCGTGATTTCAAATTTAAATTCAACATTCAAGATAAACGAATCATTCCCTACAAATAATAATTATTTATTTATTGATCTAATTTATCGTTTTATTTGATTTGATCTTACTTCAAGACTTTCAACTTTAAATCGTATATTCAATCGATTGTAAATAAAACCGAAGAAAAATATTTGATCGAAATTATCTACAGCATCTTCGAGAGATTGAATTGAATCGAAAACAATTTCAATAGCACGATTAAGACTCAAATGGTCACCAATTTCATTCGTAGAATGATCGGAATTGTCATTTGTTGGTGAACCTGTCGGATCGATATTTGTACGTGTATTAAAAGAAATTACAAAAAAAAGATTATCAATAAAGAGATTTGAAAGTGAATCTACCGAGTATGATTTGTTGCTTGTGCTGTTCGATGATGTGTAGTTGGTGATGTTTCATCTTCATCATGCGTAATTAAATTCAATGTTGTATTCATAGTAGATAATGATGTTGATTCAGTTGTTGTAGGTTGTTCATCATCATCAGATATATAAACAAAACGATATTGCCATCGTTGAATTCGACTTGTTCGATCGACCGATGTTTTAGATATATCGGATAATGGCATTGAACGATTTCATGATGTACGATTTCTGCATGATGTCGATGATAAATTGTTTCGTCGACGTTTTGGTAGCGCCGTTCTTGTTGATGCTGATGTTGACAATGTTTCTGAAAGATCATCATTATACTTTCTGATATATTATTCGAATGTATTCGTTTCTTTGACACAGTTGATGTCGACGATGGCATAACTAATTTATATTTTCAGGTATAAATGTGTGTGTATGATTAACTGAGCGAAAAATGAATTTTTAAGAATCAATAAACCAGTAAAAGATTTATTCGAAACAAAGATGAAAAAATTGATGAATTGATTAGCAATTATTGAAGCAAATTGTACAAAAAATGTTTTATATTGAATAATTAATTATGAAATGTCGCATTTTGTATCATGCAGTGTTTTATTCATGTTTTGTGCTCCGGGAGGACGAAACAAGATATCGGGAGCGTAATGAGCATAAATTGTGGTTTTTATATTATGCATATTTTACAAAATCCACCAATATTTGTTTGACTCAAAAATATGCCAAGGAAAATTTTCTGAATACCATGATTTGTATGTGCGTTTGTCGTTTGTTTGATTGAGTGGCGATAATCTCGATAAAGATCCAATTGATAATTAATCTGACTATGCTGACTAATACTCTAGTTGAATATGTATTCTTATTGACCGAGTGAATCTCTTTAGATCCAGTATTCATAAATTGAATAATCGCATTGACTCGAAACAATATCTAACTTAGTAACTATATTTCCATTGGTGACACATTGTTTTTTCACTGACGAATTATTGTTGTCAGTTTCTTTTCTTTTCAAAAAATAATTCTTAAGAGAATTCTGTTTTAACATATTCAAGATATTTATTTCTCTATTTTCGTGCAGTGTCTTATGGAAAGTAACGTGAAAAAGAAAAATGAATGCTACTGATAGGTGTTAGGAAAGAAATGAATTTAATAGCGTGTTTACTTTAATGTTTTCAATAATAACTATTTTTTTTTATCGAGATGGGAAAAAAATCTCTCTCTCTTTTAATGTTGTGTATAATAAACGCTTATCTTTTCAATCATACGTATTATATATGATATGTTACTACTAGTTATCGATATTGTTTTCTTTAGATCATGTCACATTTTCTTTGACATATCGTGTGTTGTGTTATATACGTCGACTAAGTGAACCAAGAAACGAAAGAGTCTTTTCTACATTTTATTCGCGCGATCGTAAACAGAATCGAAACAATTCAACTATTTTGTGAAAATTGTCATACAAGCAACGAAGTACGGAATTATCTAATTGAATTAAATACTATTATTACATTAAATCAATTCATAAGATAAAAGCTTTTTTTAAATAAATCGAATCACTTGAACAAATTTTCAAAAACAGAGTTGAAAAACTCGTACAAATTCCACTTTTTTTCAAATAAATTGTTAATTTTTTTTCAATGTGAGCTTGAGTTTCGGGGAGGGAGAGCGAAGTGAGACACCGAGAGGCCGAAATATCCCTTGTTCTCCCTTCTCCCCATTGGATAAACCACAGGTATCATGGAAATATCTTGAAAGTTTTGCTGATAAATAAAGAAGATTTTATCAATGACGAACTCAACATTTATTAGGAGAAAATCTTTTTTTCTACATGCAATGACATCTATCTGATTAGACTTGCTTATTGATCATACGATTTACTGTTCGAGGTAGTGAAAAAAATAACAACAAACTAAGCTGATTTCATGATTTCGAACACTAGTTATACATTCACATAGATCATCAATTGTTTGAAAACAATATTAACATCTCATTTTCTCACATACAACAATCGTCAACGTTCGATAAAGAAAAAAACAAACTATTTCATTAAGTATTTTATTTTAATAGTATAAACTTCGTATAATGAAAGAGAAAAGATATCGGTTGAGGTTGACATCTAGAGTTGAAACTCAATTTCATTGGCTAGATATTCTATCCTATAATGATTCGTCATAATACGCTTTTCAGTTAGAACGATTTGTTTAAAACGTCAACAAAGTAAAAAAAAATGTTCATCAAATCAAGTATAACCGATGCAACACAATAATCAACTATATTATTCTGACTTAAAACAGTGATTATTTCTTTCGTGAGTCAAGAAAAAAGTAATCAACATGATCATCAATAAAATTTAAAATTTGTTTACTCGCATTTAGATCCAACAATCTTCAGACATCTTATGATATTATTCAATGAAAAATATTCATATGATTTAAAATTGACTTGATTTATTATTCATCGAAGTACAAGAAGTTATTGTGATGATTCGCATGAGATAATTCAGCGAAATCAACATCAACATGAATTGTTATTTAGAAGATGATATGATGACGATAACAAATGAATCGTGTTCAATTAAATTTCACTTTATTTTGTCTGCTGAGACGAATTTCTTATCAATGGTGATCGATAACATAATTATGAAAATGAATCTGTTTTCGAAGTTCTCTTCTGATGATCTTGAACTTTTCAAAGCACATCAAATCATGCTTTTTATCATGAAATTTTCGATCATAATGTAAATGAACTTATCAATGAGCAAGATTTCAATTTAATCACAATGTTAAAGATTTAGTTGAAACAAATATGATGAATAATTATTTTATGTCAGGACTTCGTTCGTTTTCAATGTTCAATATCGATTGTCTTGTCATTGATGATAAGTGTGGCGAAAATGAAATCGTTTTTTTAGAAATTTCACAAATAAATACATTATTTTCCGACTGAATGTCTTTATTTTAAAGTATTTTTCAGATTATTCGCTCGTACATTTCATCGACTAATTTTCTTCAAAAATGAATAAAATGAAAATCAAGATTCGAGGCTATGATAATAAACTTTATAATTTCGACGTTGATGAAAAAACTGGTGCTGTTCCTAGTCTGATTCGTTTTTATCCAAATATTTGCTTACTGAAATATAAAGTGGATAATGACGACAGTTGGAGTGTGTAAGTTTTATATATTATTTTTGAATTCATCTTTTTTTTTGATCCGACTACCTGTTTATTTTAATTTCTTTCTGTTAATAAATTACATTATTGATCAGTTATATTCTTTTTTCTTAGAATTGGAATAATCAATGGATGTTTGGAGGTAGACCCGGCAAAACTGAATCTAAACATCGAATATCATCCTGTTCATCCAATACGAGGTGAGTAAGACAAAAAGAAAAGTTTATAGCTGATTTCACTACAAAATCAGAAAATGAAAATGAATTAGAAAATATAGAATAACATTTCATCTTTTTAGGTCCACCTGCTCCAACAATAACCGCACCACATACAACACCAGCTATACCAAACACAGCTGATGTTGCAAATGACAAACTATCAGTTTCAATGGATACTCGTAAGTCTTTTTGTGTTTTTCATGAGGTTCCTTTTTCTTTCCTTTCGATTCAGTTAATACTAAGCCTTTTCATCTATTAAATGACGACAAGTTTTCTGTTAGATTTGGAGAGAAATTGTTGATCAATATAGGATATGTTCATGTTTCAAAGATATACATGAGAATTATAAGGAACTTGATATTGTTAAATAAAATCAGATGACTAATAAATCTAAATTGAACTCTTTTAGGATTATCGTGGTGCGATTTTATGAAACAGTGGTGGTATGGCGATAATAAAAAACATCTTAAACTTGAATAAACTGATGGAATTGCTTTGTTCACATGATTGTGTTGTAAATCTATCGAAAGTTGTAGATTTTGTTTTTTTTGTACAAATAAACATTAAGTAAATTAATCTATATAAGTCTAGATTCAATTTTATTAGGAATATATAAATTTCAACGAAAATATATCTTTTCTATATACAAATGAGTATGAATTAAGTGGATACACAATGTTGACTAGATTGAAATTGTTCTAACCAAATCAATTGAAATTTGTTTGGTAACCAACGAAGATAAAGCTGTTCATCGATTTGAACATAACCAACAAGACGTACTGTTCTTATTGGATTTTGATTATTGTTAACTAAAATTCGATCAGAACGTTGAATGACTTGAGAAGATATCTGACTTTTGCCACTAACATATAAACATAAATGTGCACCAAAATTTTCATACGAAGGACTTATCAATGCAAGTTTTTTTCGAACTGTTAAATAAAAATTATTCATAAAAAAATAAAGATTTCTTAAATTAATTTGCGTATTTTTTGCTAAAATGCCAATGCGTGGCGTTGATGCAAGATAAACAAGTGTAAATTTCGATGTATTAAATTCTTCGAGTGGAATTCGTGATGATATCGAATGATTTAAATACAAACGTGCTTTCGATAGACATCGATTTTGATAACGTTTATATTGCACTTTTGAAATAAGATAATCATCATACAATTTATTCAAATAATCAATTGATGATAAACGACCATCATTATCGATCTACGTAATTTATAATCGTCAAAGCTAACAATAACGAAAAAAAAACATCGATTTACCGCTGTTTTCACTTCTTGACAGTAGGGTTTTTTCGAAACACATAAATGTGCATGAAAATGTTGGTGTTTTTGTTGATACCATACGCCTCGATGGAATGATAATATAGCATTAATATCATATTGACATTTATCAATAAGAAATTGATGAATTAATTCGAAGAGATCATCGACTTGTTGATCGGTTACATTGCTTTTTCGATATTCATCACGTTGTGTAATGATAAAATGTGGCCGAGGCGTAAGAATATCAAAGATTATTCTCATCGAACGATTGGTTTCCTTACATGAATCATTCGCATTGATTTCGATCATTTTTTAAGATGGAAATAAAGAAAAAAAACAAAAACAACGTGTCTAAATTAAAACAGAGAAGATATTGAATATTGATTTATTTGCAATTTTCATTTAATCAAGTAAACAAACGAAAAGAGAAGTAAAAGACAAAAAAAAACAGATTCAATTTGATTATATATATAGAATTGAATAAACTGCAAATACGCAAATTAACAGCAAAACCCAAGCAAAAAAAAGAGAAAGAAAACAAAACAGTTTATAATTGTCTTGAAAGAACAGTTTGTTGAAGAATATTGATTGGTAATGGTTTAAGAATAGGTTCATCTTTCAATTGAGGTTTTAATTCAGTTGCAATTTCTTTTAAAACTTTGCCCAATGCATTGATAACATTGTCAACTTGTTCCAAAGTAATTGTTAATGGTGGTTCAATACGTATCGTTTTAGCATTGACCAACGTACCAGCACAGAGAATTTTCTCACGAAATAAACCTTTAGCAACGCGAAAACCAATATCGGTATCAACAAATTCTAATGCCAACATTAAACCTTTGCCACGTGCATCGATTGTTAAATGTGGTGTATAAGGTTTAATTGTTGATTTCAATTTTGCTAAGAATATATCGCCAATATTCTTAGCACGTTCACAAAGACGTTCTTCAAGTAGAACATTAATCGTTGCAATTGCAGCTGCACATGCCAATGGATTACCACCGAATGTTGTCGTATGTAGAAATGGATTGTTAAAAATTGGTGTCCAAAGTTTTTCAGAACCAATAAAAGCACCTGCCGGCATAATACCACCGCCGAATGCTTTGCCTAAACATAGAATATCCGGTTCGACATTCCAATGTTCAATGCAAAACATTTTTCCTGTACGTCCCATGCCTGTTTGAACTTCATCAGCTATCAATAAAGCACCATATTTATCACATAAACGACGAACACCTGGAAAATACTCATCACTCGGCACAATAATACCGCCTTCGCCAAGAATCGGTTCTAATAGAACAGCAGCTGCATCATCACCTGTAAATTGTAGACAAGCTAATGTTTGTTCTAAAGCTGTTAAATCATTGAATGGTATATGACGCATATTGTGTAATGATGGTAGAAATGGTTTTCGAAAGACGGCTTTCGATGTTGCACTCAATGATCCCAAACTTTTACCATGAAAACCACCGACAGCAGCAATGATCGTTCGTCGACCTGTTGCAAGCATAGCCATTTTCAATGCGCCTTCAACTGATTCCGTACCACTATTGGTAAAGAATGCGTATTTCAAGTTGCCTGGCGTAAGATCAGCAAGAATCTTAGCAAGATAACCACGTAATGGATCGAGTAATTCTTGTGAATGAAGTGCTTGACGTTGTAATTGATCGCTAACAGCTTTGAGAACTTTTGGATGACGATGACCGACATTATAGATACCATAACCACCTAAGCAATCGATGTATTCTACACCTTTAACGCATGTAAACGTTGAACCTTGATCAGCCCATTCAACAGCGACATAATCAGGTGAAAATGATTTTCGATATTTTAAAAATCCTGGATTAATATATTCATTGAAATTATCCACTGTTTCAGTGATTAATTGTTGTTTCTCATCATCATCTAAATCGCGTTTAGCGATAAGATTGAGAATTCGTTGTGTTTGTTGAAGTGTATCAGTTTTCATTTTGGATCAAGAAAATAAATTGTACTATTAAACTTAATACGTTGTCTTTTATAATTACGATATTGAACACCACCTATGACTGATTGATTGCGTATGTAAAAGGGTTCGATATAAAATTCCACCATTAAGCCTTTGGCCGTTTTATTCGTACTCTTCTCGATCGATCTGTTTGACTGACTGAAAGATGAAGATATAGAAGAATGAATTTTATGAATCGATAGGTTTAATTCTTGCCTTTATATATTCGCATTTAGATAAGGAACGCAAAGAAATAAGAGAGAAATAGATAGAGAGAGAGAGAGAGTGATCAGTCAATGTTTGCATAGCGAAAAATTCACAGTGTGAAGAACAACACCTGGATAAAGTCAAAGAAAATCAAAGGGCTATAGCCCTATTAGGCACACCCACTTTGAGAGAGAGAGAGAAAGATAAATGCCCCTCCAATAAGAGAGTGATTTAGAGATTATTATCTTTCTCTTTCTTTCTCTCTCACGCTCACGCATTGCTGACGATGTTAAACAATACAAGATTCCAGAAATAAACGCACTTTTACAACAAGAAAAAGCTTTATCAAGCAAGAACTCAACTAAATAAATCCAATGATCAGATACATAGAGGGCGAAATGATTCTATTGTATTCGATCGTTTCGATTTACTTAGCAGAGTTCTTGCTACTATAAAAGTAAAACAGCATACGGGCACTGTTCGAATCTTGTTTTCATCATTCATAGGGTTTTTTTCTCCTTTATAAAAGTCAATTGATTGTATGTGGTGCAATATCTTTCTTTTTCTTTTCACGAACATTCTAGATCAATTAGTAATGATAACCGATTTGAGCTTTTCAACCGTTGAGAACATAATACAGGTGCTGATAGATAACGAATGATGACGATGTAAAACAAAGAAAAAAAATCATTATCTATATACAATCGTTTTTCGTCTTTTTCGGTCAATTCTCTATCATGAACCTAGGGTACGAATTAAAAATAGAAAAAGGGTTAAAAATTAAAGAACGCAATTTGATTTAAATAGTTATCAATTCAAGGTTACAATCGACCAAATGACTACTCTATTTCATGAATAAAACAACGTACTCAATAGCAGTATGTATAGAAGATTCGTGTGTAGTAAAAATGAATGAAAATCTATAGCCAATTAAAAATCAGTTCGATAGATATCGTTTAATAAAACCGTTGTTTCGAAAAAAAATCAATTAAAATTAAATGACAAAGCAATTGATTTTGAAAAAAAACAATGAAGACGTAGAAAATACTCGAATTCATTCTCGATTGTTCAGCGAATTTGTCCAATCAAAATGTTCCAAATAGCGAACGAACGAAGACGAATGAAACGAATAAACGAAATATAATAACGTAACGCGTGTCATTATCATCACGTAAAAATAATAATCAAAAACGTCTCTGACAGATGTATCGCATGAATATATTCATTTTATTATTTGTTATTTTTTCTAATACTCCAACGTATCAACAAGAAATACCAGGGGCATATGAAGTTCGTGATTTGAGTCTTAACCGTCCATATCCATTTGGTAGGTTGTTGTTGTTATTGTTTTTATTTGAAATATCAAACGAAATGTTTAGTCTTTTCGACAATCAATTCTCATTGGCAATTAACTGGAAATACATTAGCAACTGATAAATTCATTCGTTTAACATCCGATTCACAGAGTCGTGTAGGTGGTCTCTGGAGTACGATACCTGTTGTCTATCCTGATTGGGAGATTCAAGTGCAATTCAAAGTTCATGGGGAAAATAAAAACATTTTCGCCGATGGTTTTGCCATTTGGTATGTTAAAACGCCACTCAAAATCGGACCTGTTTTCGGCTATGAAGATCCATTCAGCGGTCTGGGAATTATTTTAGATACCTACGCAAATAAATACAGTCATACGGTAATTTTTGATGAAAATCGAAAGAACGAATTTTGAGTTGTTTGTTTGTTTGTTTGTAGCATTCGTTTCCGTACATAGCTGCAATTGTGAATAATGGTACACTTCATTATGATAGTGATACGGATGGTGAAAATATTACGATAGCTGGTTGTGAAGCCGCTTTTCGTGGCCGTGATACGGATACATCGATTGCTATTCGATATGAAAATGATCGTTTGACAGTTTCAACGGATATCTTTGGAGCAAATACATGGACAGAATGTTTTTCACGTGATAATATTCAGTTACCAACACATTATTATTTCGGTTTTACAGCTCATACAGGAGATTTAACTGATAATCATGATATAATATCTGTTCGAACGTTTCAATTAGAATCAAGTGACGCACGAAAAAATGAAGATCGTTCATTGATAAGTCCGTCGGCACCATTGATTGTTAACACTGAAACAGTTTCACATGGAGAAAAATCTTCGAGTTGGACGGCCTTGAAGATATTTTTCGTTGTTATTGTTGTTATTATTGTTATAGTTGGTCTCGTAGTGTTTTTATATTATCGTCAAAATCGTCAACGTGGTCCACGATTTTATTAGATAGTTATTCAAAAAATATTCATTTCTTTGGGGTCTTTATCTTTACTAACTTTAATTCTTTTAGGTGAATTCGTTTTAATCATGTGATATATCTGTATGATTATCTTCTTCTTCTTCTTCTTCGCTTTGTTTTTTTTTGTAAAGTTTCAATAATTCTTCGTAGTCTTTCATATTAATAAAACACTCAAGGAAAAAAGAAAGAAGTCCTTTAGATTACGTGCGCCTCCTAGGAAAGCAATGGGTTGGCTAAAAACTGTGCAAATGATTCATCAGTATTTCTCTTCGGTACTTTGTAGGTCATTTTCGAAAATGGATCGTCTCTTAACACTAGCTCGTTCTCGCTCAATTGCTTTTCTCACATCGAAACGTTCGTTATCATCATTCAAACCGAATACATTCGATTTTCAATCACGAGCTCTCTTACATTTAATCAATCAAAATGATGCATCGAAAACAAAAATTTCGCCTATTGCAATACCAAATACGGATTTAAATTACGAACATAATCCACTATTTCCATTGCCAGGTCGTATTGGTCTTGCACCACACACTAACATTTCCAAAAACAAATCTCATCTATCGAAAAAGATTCATCAAAATCCAAATTTAGAAATTCGTTCCTATGATTGCTCAAATTCATTACGAAAAGATTTGCAAAGTTTATTTTTGAATTACGATACAATTAATCAACCATTAACAGCAATTACAATTGTATTTAAAACCAAATCCGACATGTCGAAATGGTCGATTGATCTCGAAAACGAACGTAGAGAATTAACAAGACAATTTATTAAATTAGCTGGTCAAATTTCAAATCATTTGACCAAAAATCAATATTGGGTCGATTTTATCGATCCGTCAAACGGAAAACCTTATTACGGACCAACAACGAATGATGCTTTGTACGAAACCGATGAACGTCTTCGAAATTTCGGTATGGATATTGTTGATTTAGGTTGCTGTCGAATCATCGAACATTTACAACACGGTAAATCAAAGTTCGATCGATATTTCAATGTTTAATACTTTTTTAAAACTAGGTACTCATGTTTTCGTCGGTTGTCTATTCACAAGTGCTCCGAAACATGCAGCAAATATTCAAGAACTTGTCAAAGAATTCGATGTAACCTGCTAAACACACACACACACATATCATTATGATAATAATTAGGACTAGAATTAAAGACACACTGCACCTGTATTAACCTAAACCTAGTTTTTAACATAATAAAACGCACGTCTATTTAAATTCTGAAGATAGAATTTCTTCGGTTGCCCGAGAAAAAGAAACGAGAAAGAGAAAAAAAACGCCACTTGAATTTCTCCGTCTCGCAAACTATAATAACCGCATTATATCTGTTTTTTTTCTTTTCTTCTCCGTTTTTTTTATTATTATTATTTCTACTAAACGTTTGGCAGCATTGTCTACACTTGCACACATTTTTTCTAACTTTCTTCGATCGTGTGCGTCGATTTTTTTAAAAGAAAAAGAAAAGACGGGTACAATGCGTCCAGAGCCACCGCCTCGTGAAGAATTTCAAGAGACACTCCTTCGGCCACAAGTTCCACGGCGAATGGACCTTCAGGAGCAACAAACAAAATCATCACATCAAGTAATAATTCAATAATTAATTTATTCGAAATGAATATTCATAAAGTCAGAAGAAATAGAGTTAAAAAAATATGCCGCACATATTCATTAGATCAGACAGAGAGATGAAGGGTATTGCTGAATTAATTGCTGTAGGATCATATCAACGAAATCGTTTGAACTCGAGTTTTTTTGTTTTTCTTGAATTTAGACGGACTATAATTATGATCGTTATGCAACGAGGAAAACAATTGGCAGTGGTCTCCTTGGATTTGCTTTACTTAGTAAATAAAATAAAACACATACAATAATCGATTTTTTATTCGGTTTTTAGCAAGTAATGCAATGCAATTACGAACTTTGATCGCACAGAAGCAACGTGATGGTATTTGGATAGCTTCACTTGTGCTTGTTTGCGTTTCGATCGTTTTTCAAATTCTTCTTGCTTATCTACTTATTGTTCTTGGCAAAGGCAATATTCAAAATGCTGAAAAACAAACGAAATTAGGAAAACATAATAATATATGTCTGTTTTTAACGACATTGATTTCGATGATCAATGTCGTGATAAACGTATTTATGATTTCGACAAATCCAAAGAGTTTTGTCGATCCAAATTTACTTCAATATTCGACCGATCAAAATTAATACTTAATTATACGTATATATTTAATCAGGAATCGGAAGAATCGATCTAATTATTTTAACTCTGTTTATCTATTGTCAATACATATATTTCTCAATAATAAACTATCTTTTTTCGTTGTTGTTACGTCATAAGAAAGAAAAAAAACTGACTGGATAATTGATAATGTGAGCTTTTTACTCTTTCTCTCTCTCTCTCTGTTTTTTTTCTCTTGCTATATAAGCATTACATAGTTCTCCCAGAATTATTTTAGTTCTTCTTTATTGACACGCGTTGCAAACACAAAAACAACAAACGAAACATATTGAATTGAATTTCGAATGCAATCAACTAATCAAATATCAAATCCATTTTGGATCGATGAAAAACACGAATTTATTTCATCGTTTTCAAATAATCATTCAGTTGAAATGAACAATAACAATAATGAATATGATATTGTTATTATTGGAACTGGATTTTCCGGTGTTTCTTGTGCATATTGGTTACGTCAATTATATCCCGTCGAACGTTTTCCTCGAATAGCACTATTAGAAAAAAATCTTCGACCTTGTTCAGGCGCATCTGGTCGTAATGGTGGTTTCCTTTGGCCAAGTTATGATTATCTAGCAGGTTATGTCGAAGATTATGGTTATGACAATGGATGTAAATGGGTTGAATTTCAACATGAAAACGCACGTTCTGTTATTCGAGCTGTTCAACAAAATAATATCGATTGCGAGTTAAATATGTCACGTGGAAATGCAGCTCTAGCTCGTACACAAGATGAACTTGATAGTATTGTTAAATCTTATGAATTAGTTCGAGATTATATTTCCAAACATCCCAAAAGTCAAATCTCGTTGGATAATTTAGAATTGTGGGATGAAAATAAATGTCGAGAAATGTTACATTCAGATAAATTTATTGGTGCGATGTTTATGAAAGAATCAGGCACACTTTGGGTAGCAAAATTAGTCTATGGATTGCTGAAGTATTGTCTTCAACAATCTGGTGTTGAATTAATAACTCAAGCAAAGGTAATTGAAATCGGAAATTCAACAAATGTGCTTTTAGAAAATGGTCGAATGATTATTGCTAAACAAGCGATTGTTCATGCAACTAATGCTTATGCTATTGAATATCTTGAGTTTGCTCGTGGAAAGATTATTCCAGTACGAGGGCAATGTTATCGATCAAAGCCGTTAGATGTGATTTTCTGGCCATTTGGTTTATCGGCGCGAGATGGAAGAGAATATTATCATCAATCGCCCATCGATGGACGAATTACATTTGGTGGCTGCCGATCGAGAAGTCCAGAAAC
>Ga0209952_1002519_pt1 | contig 13607 bp, 10 predicted proteins | sample ThiBiot_750_biof_2_FD_183951 | JGI IMG/M metagenome (GOLD analysis project Ga0209952, IMG submission 183951) | Wastewater bioreactor microbial communities from Cape Town, South Africa - Thiocy_cont_750_biof (SPAdes) | ecosystem: Engineered > Bioreactor > Thiocyanate-remediating >...
CTGGAAGTCTATGACCTGCGCCATCTGATGACCGGCCTTGCCGGCATCGGAGGTATCGCCGCCGCAGCCGCGCTGGCGCGCCGGATCGCCGGACCACGCGCGGGTTTCCTCGCAGCGTTGCTGCTTGCGACTTGCGGGGCGTGGTACGGCACCATGTTCAACCACACCAAGGATATTCCGCTCGCCGCAGCGATGACGACGGCGAGCTATTTCCTGATCCGCACTGCGCGCGACCTGCCACGGCCGCGCTGGCGCGATGTGATCGGCCTCGGCCTTTTCACCGGGCTTGCGCTCGGCATCAAGGTCCTTGGTCTGCTGCTCGTGGTTTATGCGGGCCTGCTGGTGCTCGCACGCATCCCGCGCCCGACAACGATGCGCGATGCGTTGCGATTCATTGGAACCTGCATTCTGCGGTTCTCGCCCGCGCTTGTGCTTGCCTATCTCATCATGATCGCGGCGTGGCCGTGGGCGGCGCAGTCGCCGCTCAATCCGGTACGCGGCCTGTTTCAGTTCGCGGAATTCCACTATCACATCCAGACATGGCTCGACGGCCAGCGCTACGAAATGGCGACCGCGCCGCGGCTCTACGTGCCGATCTATCTCGCGATCCGCCTTCCGCTGTTGCTGCTCGGCGCCGCTGCGTTCTCGCTCGCACTCGTGATGCTGCCGCAAACCATGTCGCGGCTGTTTCCACAGACACAGCGCCGCGAAACCGCCATGGTGATCTTCATGGTGTTGTTCCCGCTCGCCTGCCAGGTGATCGGACACGGGCCCGCCTTCACCGGCATGCGGCATTTCCTGTTCGTGGTGCCGCTCCTCGCGGTGCTCGCCGCCATCGCGCTCAACGCTGTGATCGGCTCATTCGGCCGCAAGCATCTCGCCTTCGCCATGGCGGCCTTCGCGCTGGTGCTCGCCGATGTCGGCATGAACGTGCGGCAGCTCTACGAACTGCATCCTTATGAATATCTTTATTACAACCGGCTGGTCGGCGGGATACACGGCGCGGCCCGGCGCTACGTGATGGATTACTGGGTCGAGGTGATGCCGGCCTCGGTCGCGCAACTGGGGCGCTTTCTCGATCGCACCGAAGGTCACCACAAGCCAGTGCCGGCGATCTACAGCGTCGGTGTCTGCGGCGAACGCAAATCCTTCGAGCGCGAGCTCAAGGTACAGGGTCTGAGCCACCGCCTGCGCTGGACAGCCGACTGGCCCCATGCCGATTTCTTCATCGCGCCGACCCACGGCAATTGCGACGAGGTGCTCAAGGGTCAATCCGTCGCCGCTATCATGCGTGAGGATACGTTGATCGGCGTGGTGAAGGACCGCCGCCGCATTACCCGGCCCGCAATTGTGGACGCGACACCGCCATAAAATAAGAAAGGCCCGGAAACCGGGCCTTTCTTATTTTCGTCCTGAATAGTTCTCAGTGACTGCCTTCGAGGCGACGCAGGATTTCGTCGAGCTGCTCGAGATCGCGATAGGCAATGTGCACACTGCCGCCAGGATCGCGGTGATCGACGCTGACCTTGAGGCCGAGCACGTCGCTGATGCGTTTCTCCAGCGCCAGCGTGTCGGCATCCTTCTTCGCTCCGCCGGAGGATTTGCCGCGTGCCTTCTGCGCACCGCGCGATGGCACACCTTCCTCATGCGACAGCGCCTCGACCTGACGCACCGACAGGCCCTGCTCAACCGCCTGCTTCGCGGCGGCGGCGGGATCGGTCGCATTGATGAGCGCACGGGCGTGACCGGCCGAGAGCTTGCCTTCAGAAATATAGGCCTGCACGCTCTCGGGCAGTTTTGTCAGCCGCATCGTATTGGCGACATGGCTGCGGCTCTTGCCAACAAGCTTGGCGATGTCGTCGGCGCTGTGATTGTAGGTGGTGGCAAGCGCGTGATAGCCGAGCGCCTCTTCCATCGCATTGAGGTCGGAGCGCTGCACGTTCTCGATGATCGCGATCTCGAGCGCTGCACCGTCATTCGCCTCGATCGTGACGATCGGCACATCGTGCAAACCCGCGCGTTGAGATGCGCGCCAGCGCCGTTCGCCGGCGATGATCTCGAACCGATCCGATGCGCCCTTCACCGCGCGCACGACGATCGGCTGGATCACGCCGTGCTGCTTGATCGAGGCTGACAGCTCATCAAGCTCGGCATCGGAAAACGTCCGGCGCGGATTGTTCGGATTGGCCTTGATGAATTCGATCGGCACCTTGCGCGGCGTGCGGGACGGGCGCTCGACATGCGCGGCCTCTCCGCCGACATCACCGATCAGGCTTGCCAGACCGCGACCCAGTCGCGAACGCTCCTCGGCCATCGTCGCCTCCCTCGGACTCATCTCACGCACTCCAAACCAACCTTTTCGAAGCGGCGGCTCTAAAGCCATCGCAGTTTGTCATTGCAAGGAGCATTGGCGACGAAGCAATCCAGCCTGTCTTTGCTGCTCCGGATTGCTTCGCTTGCTCGCAATGACAGCGAACACTCGTCAGCCTAATGCATCCGCAGCGCGCGCTCGCGCTGGATCACTTCGGTCGCGAGCTTGAGATACGCATCGCTGCCGACACATTTCAGATCATAGACCAGCACCGGCTTGCCGTAAGACGGCGCTTCCGAAATGCGCACGTTACGCGGAATCATGGTGTCGTAGACCTTGTCGCCCATGAACTCGCGGACGTCCGCGACGACCTGGTTCGACAGATTGTTGCGCGAGTCGAACATGGTCAGCACGATGCCGTGGATCGACAGCGTCGGATTCAGCGTCGAGCGCACCTGCTCGACCGTCTGCAGAAGCTGCGACAGACCTTCGAGCGCAAAGAACTCACACTGCAACGGCACCAGGATCGCGTGCGACGCCGCCATCGCGTTGACGGTGATGAGGTTGAGCGAGGGCGGGCAATCGACCAGCACATAGGTGTAGTCGTTGCCTTCCGACGCATCGGTGTTGAGATCGGAAATCGCGTCGCGCAGGCGAAAGGCGCGGTCTCGCGCGGTGCCGAGTTCAAGCTCGAGGCCGGACAGGTCCATCGTCGAGGCGGCGATGTGCAAGCGCGGCACGGCGGTCGGCACAATGGCCTCGCGCAGCTTCGCCTCGCCGATCAGCACGTCGTAGGTCGAGCAGCTGCGGTTGCGGCGGTCGATGCCGAGGCCGGTCGAGGCGTTGCCCTGCGGATCGAGATCGACGATCAGCACGCGTTCGCCGATCGCAGCCAGCGCGGTGCCGAGATTGATCGCGGTCGTGGTCTTGCCGACGCCGCCCTTCTGGTTGGCGAGCGCGATGATCCGGGGCTGCCCGCCGCGATCCGCTGGCGTGTCCTGAAAAATCCCGTCGATCCCGTTCATTTCGCCCCTCCGGCCGCAACCATGTTGCGACGCACAATTCCTGTCACCTCGACCACGCAACCGTCGCCGCCGGTGCGGCTTGGATGCAAGGCGCTCTCAATTGTCCAATATTTAGTGGCTTCCGTCAATTCACTCTCTACATCTTGGCCCTTGAGAAACAAGGCTTTGGCACCGTTCCGGACCAAGGGTTCCGCGAAGCCGAACAATTGATGTAGCGGGGCCAGCGCCCGCGCGGTGACGCAATCGACAGGCTTGGTGCAACTATCCACGTAATCCACGATGTCCTTGTGATGAACTTCGCCGGCCGCGCCGGTGATTCGCAATGCCTCACGCAGGAAAGCCGCCTTCTTGGCGTTGCGCTCGACAAGATCGATCCGCGCGCCGGGGCGATCTGCCAGCGCGCAGGCCAGCACCACACCGGGGAAGCCTCCGCCGCTACCAAAGTCAGCGAAGGTCTTGGCGCCGGGTGCAAGATCGAGGAGCTGCAGCGAATCGGCGATGTGCCGGGTCCAGAGGGTTGGCAGGGTCGAGGGCGCGACCAGATTGGTGACCGCCTGCCATTGCAGCAGCAGGTCGACATAGGCTTCCAGCCGCGTCAGCGTTTCACGTGAAACAGGCGCGAGCGCCAGCGCCGCAGCCTTGTCAGCGGAAGTGGGCTCAGGAAGCCGGGCCTTGCTCACGGTCTGTCTGCCTTAATCGACTCATCGCGCGGGTGTTGCGCGGAAAGAAAATAGCGGTCCGGATGCGCAGCGGCAATTCCTCGAATGATTCCGAGGCCTTTTGCCTTATCCCGCTTTGGCGTCAGACCGATGACGCGCCTGCCGCCGCAAGTATGCGGCCAGAATGCCGAGCGCAGCCGGCGTCATCGCCTCGATTCGCGCGGCCTGCCCGATGGTGCGCGGCTGCACCGTTTGCAGTTTCTGCCGCGCCTCGTTGGATAGCCCCGGCACGGCGGCATAATCGACCCCGGTCAGCACCAGCGCCTCGTCACGCCGGAAGGCGCTGACATCCGCCGCCTGACGGGCAAGATAGACGTCGTATTTCGCGTCAATTTCAACGTGTTCGGCGATGGCCGGCACAACGTCCGCAAGCTGCGGCCAGATCCGCGCGACATCGGCCCAGCCGATCTCCGGATAGGCCAACAATTCGAATGCGCTGCGGCGCTGACCGTCGCGGTTGAGTGCCAGGCCGTGGCGGATACCCTCGGTGGGCGTCAGCGATAGGGATTTCGCTGCATCCTTGGCGGCCGTCAACGCCTGCATTTTGGCGGCAAAGCTCGCCTCACGTTTTAAACCGACGATACCGAGGGCGAGGCCACGCTCCGTTAGCCGCCGGTCGGCATTATCCGCCCGCAATGTCAGGCGATATTCCGCCCGCGAGGTGAACATCCGATAGGGTTCGGTGATGCCGCGGGAAGTCAGATCATCGATCATGACGCCGAGATAGCCGTCGGCCCGGTCGAACACCGCGCCCTCGCCGCCTCCGGCCGTCCGCGCGGCGTTCAGCCCGGCAACGAGGCCCTGTGCCGCCGCCTCCTCATAGCCCGTGGTGCCGTTGATCTGACCGGCCAGGAAAAGCCCCGGCACCCGACGGGTTTCCAGCGTCGGCTCGAGTTCGCGCGGATCCACGTGATCATATTCGATGGCGTAGCCCGGCCGGATCATCCGCGCCTGCTCCAGCCCCGGTATCGTCGTCAGAATGGCCTTCTGGACCTCTTCCGGCAGCGAGGTCGAGATACCGTTCGGATAGACCGTCGTATCCTCAAGCCCTTCCGGCTCCAGGAAAATCTGGTGGCTGTCGCGGTCGCCGAAACGGACGATCTTGTCCTCGATCGAGGGGCAATAACGCGGCCCGGTGCTCTTGATTTGCCCCGAATACATCGGCGAGCGGTGGACATTGGCCCGGATCAGTTGATGGGTCGCCGCCGTGGTGCGGGTGATGCCGCATTCCACCTGCGGGGTCGTGATCTTGTCGGTGAGAGTCGAAAACGGCTCGGCGGGATCGTCGCCCGGCTGCCGCTCGACCGCATTCCAGTCGATGGTGGTGCCATCGAGGCGCGCCGGGGTGCCGGTTTTCAGCCGCCCGAGTGCAAATCCGATTTTCTCGAAGGAGTTAGAAAGGCCCATCGCCGGAGCCTCGTCGATGCGTCCGGCCGGCCAATTCTTCTCACCGAGATGGATGATTCCGCGCAGGAATGTGCCCGTGGTGATAACCACCGCCCCGCAGGCGAATTCCCGGCCATCGGCCAGTTGCAGCCCCGCGATCCGGCCATCCTCAAGCACAAGCGCGTCGGCCTCGCCCTCGATCACGGTAAGATTGGGCGTTTTGCGAATTTCCGCCTGCATCGCCGCCGCATAGAGGGCGCGGTCGATCTGGGCACGTGGGCCGCGCACCGCCGGACCCTTGCGACGGTTGAGAACCCGGAACTGGATGCCCCCGGCATCCGCCATCCGGCCCATCACACCGTCCAGCGCATCGATTTCCCGCACCAGATGCCCCTTGCCGAGTCCCCCGATGGCAGGATTGCAGGACATCGCGCCGATGGTCGCAAAACGGTGGGTCAGAAGCGCGGTTCTGGCGCCAAAGCGCGCGGACGCCGCCGCAGCTTCGCAGCCGGCATGCCCCCCTCCCACGACGATGACGTCGAATGTTTCGCACATGGCGTCCTTCTACAGCGGGAGGTGAAAATCGTCCAAAACAATATCGATTGAGGGTGACGAGCCTGTTTCACGTGAAACAGAGCGCCGGTTCCATTTGTTTCACGTGAAACACCCAAGGCTTGTCCGGCCTAAAACGGTCCACGCCTCTATATCGTTTCACGTGAAACAACCGTTCATTTACCAATACAGAACTCGCGAAAGATCGAATCCAGAATTTCCTCGACATCCACTCGCCCCAGGAGCCGCCCCAGCGCGTGAATCGCGATTCGAAGTTCCTCGGCGACGATCTCGTCACCCTCGCCTGCCCGCTGCCCGGCCCGCTCCAGGGCCTCGGTCGTCTCAATCAGCAGGGCCCGATGCCGTGTGCGGCTGACCAGCGCCGCCTCCCCGCCACCGAAATAATCGCGAGCGTAATCGACCAGCGCTGTGACCAGCGCATCGACGCCCTCGCCGGTCACGGCCGAGATCGCAAAGGCACCCTCGCCCCGCGTTGGCGCCAGGTCGACCTTGTTGCGGATCACCCAGACCGGCGCGGCGGCGCCGGCAAGCTCCGGCGACTTCCGCGCGACCTCGTCCGCCTCACACATCCACAGCACGAGGTCGGCGGATTCCGCCCTTGCGCGCGCGCGGCGCACGCCTTCCTGTTCGACGGGATCGTGCGTCTCGCGCAGACCCGCCGTGTCGATCAGCGTCACCGGATAACCGTCGAGATCGAGATGCACTTCAATCACGTCGCGCGTCGTGCCGGCATGCGGCGAAACGATCGCGGCCTCGCGCCGCGCGAGACGATTGAGCAGCGTCGATTTGCCTGCGTTCGGCGGCCCCGCGATCGCAACTTGCAGGCCTTCGCGCAGGCGCTCACTTTGCGCCGATGCCGCAAGGGTTTCTTTGATTTCGTTTTTCAGCGCATCGACACGCGCAAGCGCCGGTGCCATCAGTTCTTCCGAGACATCGCCCTCGTCGGAAAAATCGATACCCGCTTCCACAAGCGCCATCGCCTCGATGATCTGCTTGCGCCAATTCTGCGCGCGATGGCCGAGCAATCCCTGCAACTGCCGCAGCGCCTGCTTCCGCTGCCGGTCGGTGTCAGCGTGAATGAGGTCGTCGAGACCTTCGGCCTCGGTCAGATCGAGCTTGCCGTTCTCGAACGCACGGCGCGTGAATTCGCCGGGCTCCGCCGGACGCAGACCATCGATTTTTCCCAGTGCCGCGAACAACGCCGCGATCACTGCACGGCCACCGTGAAGCTGAAATTCGGCGACATCTTCGCCGGTCGCGCTATGCGGTGCCGGGAACCAGAGCGCCACGGCCTGGTCGATCGGGCCGGTCGCCGGCGAGGTCAAGGTCGCCAGTGTCGCGATGCGCGGACGAGGCAGGCGACCGCACAAAATCTCCAGCGCCGCCGCGGCGCGCGGGCCCGAAACGCGAACGATAGCGATGGCCGAGGGCGGACGGCCCGAAGCGAGTGCGTAAATGGTTGGTTGTTGGAACGGCATGGCTTATTTGTTCGACAGCGCGGGCGAGGGCAACCAAAAACCGTGTTTAAAAGGGTTTCGCCGTATTGCTGCGGCGCAACATATTGCTGAGGGAGCCGCAGCATGAGCGATGTTGCAACGCACAAAAACCGGCTGGCCGGTGAAACCAGCCCCTATCTGCTCCAGCATCAGCACAATCCGGTCGACTGGTGGCCTTGGGGGCCGGAAGCCTTGGCCGAAGCACAGAAGACCGGCAAGCCGATTTTGCTCTCCATCGGTTACGCCGCCTGCCATTGGTGTCATGTGATGGCGCACGAGAGCTTCGAGGACGAGGCTACCGCCGCGGTGATGAACCAGCAGTTCGTGGCGATCAAGGTCGATCGCGAGGAGCGGCCCGACATTGACCAGATCTACATGAACGCACTGCACCTGCTCGGACAGCAGGGCGGCTGGCCGCTGACGATGTTTTTGACGCCCGACGGCGCGCCGATCTGGGGCGGCACTTATTTTCCGAAACAGGCGCAATACGGCCGCGCATCCTTCATTGATGTGATGCAGCAGTTCACGCGGATCTATCGTGACGAGCCGGACAAGATCGCCGCCAACAAGGAGGCGATCGCGCGAAGCCTCAATGAGCGGCATTCCGCCGACACAGCTTCCATTGGCCTCGACGAACTCGACAACGCCGCCGGCTCGATCGCGCGCGCGACCGATCCCGACAATGGCGGCCTGCGCGGTGCGCCGAAATTTCCGCAATGTTCGATGCTGGAATTTCTCTGGCGCGCAGGCGCGCGCACCGGCGACGAGCGCTATTTCATCACCACCAATCTCGCGCTGACGCGAATGAGTCAGGGCGGCATCTACGATCATCTCGGTGGCGGCTACGCGCGCTATTCGGTCGACGAACGCTGGCTGGTGCCGCATTTCGAGAAGATGCTTTACGACAATGCGCAGATTCTCGACATGCTGGCGCTGGAGCACGCGCGCGCGCCGAATGAGCTTTATCTGCAGCGCGCGGAAGAAACCGTCGGCTGGCTCAAGCGCGAGATGCTGACGAAAGAGGGCGGTTTCTCATCGTCACTCGACGCCGATAGCGAGGGCGAGGAGGGACGTTTCTACGTCTGGTCGCAATCGGACATCGCGCAACTGCTCGGCCCTGATGACGCGACATTCTTCGCCGCGAAATACGGCGTCAGCGCCGAAGGCAATTTCGAGGGTCACAACATCCTCAACCGCCTCGACGATGGCAGCGACACCGCGACCGAGGCCGAACAATTGGCCGCGTTGCGCGCGATTCTGTTCCGTGCGCGCGAGAAGCGCGTACATCCCGGCCTTGACGACAAGGTGCTCGCCGACTGGAACGGACTGATGATCGCCGCGCTCGCGCACGCGGCGGCTGCCTTCAACCGGCCGGACTGGCTGACGCTCGCCTGCACCGTGTTCGGATTCGTCACCACCACCATGAGCCGCCACGACAGGCTCGGTCATTCCTGGCGCGCAGGAAAACTACTGCGGCCTGCGCTCGCCTCCGACAACGCCGCGATGATCCGCGCCGCGCTCGCGCTGCATGAAGCCACCGGCGACCATCTGTTCCTCGATCAGGCCATCCTGTGGCAGGCCGATCTCGACACCCATTACGGTGATCCGCAGCACGGCGGTTACTTCCTTACCGCCGACGACGCCGAGGGGCTGATCCTGCGGCCGCATTCGAGCGTGGACGACGCCATTCCGAACCACGTCGGATTGACCGCGCAGAATCTCGCGCGCCTCGCGGCGCTCTCCGGTGACGAACGCTGGCGGCGGCAACTCGATATGCTGTTCGCGCACATGCTGGCGGCGGCGGCCCGCAACATGTTCGGCCATCTGTCGCTTCTGAACGCGCTCGATCTCTACCTTGCAGGCGCGGAAATCGTGGTCACCGGTCAGGGCGAGGAGGCCGACGCATTGCTCAAGACCGCGCGCGCGTTGCCGCATGCCAACACCATCGTTTTGCACGTCCCCGACCCCGCAAAACTGCCACCGCATCATCCGGCGGCGGACAAGATCGCGCCGGGTGGCGAAGCCGCCGCTTTCGTCTGCCGGGGCCAAACATGTTCGTTGCCGGTGACGGAGCCGCATGCGTTGGCGGCTCTCGTTCTTCGCGGAGAAGCGTCGGCCTCGGAAGGGCGCCTGCAATGAGCGGTACGGTCGACGACAAATATTATCAGGTCATCAAACCTGCAGGTTTCGCCGAACGGCTACTGATCGCCGCGCGGGAAAAAATCTATGCCGATTTTCTTGCGCAGATGCAGCCTTCACATGACAGCCGCATCGCCGACATCGGCATCTCGGATGTCGTGACCGATGGTGCCAACGTACTCGAGCGGAATTATCCGCACCTCGCAAACGTCACCGCGTGCGGCATCGGCAGCGCCGAGAATTTCCAGCGCGCGTTTCCCGCGGTCCATTACAGGCAGATCGAGCCTAATGCGCCGCTGCGCTCCACGCTCCGTTCTGGCCACCGAGCGCGTTGACGAACAGCGCCGGGACAGCCAGCGACAGCAGCAGCGCCATATCCGGCGCGGCAAGCCGCAATGCGCGATAGAACGCATACCAGCTTGAGATCAGCCAGAGCGCGAGACCGGGTATATAGGGCACCAATGCCAGCGGCGCGGTCAGCAGCAGCAACACCGGCGGGTAACCGTAATGATAGTAGAGCAGATCCGGGCCGCTCAGCGCGCGTTCGAAGAGATGAAACGCCTCGAAATTGTAAACGTCCGCAATCCGGCCATGCCAGGTGAGCCACGCACCCGACCAGTAATTGATGAAATCATCCCCGAACGGACGGCCAAGACCGTTGGTCAGCCCGTTGCGCGTCTGGCCCCACAGATCCCACGCATACATCAAGGGAGCCGCGATCAGCCAGCAGTGCGCAAGCGCACGGACCCGATCGACCGATACCGGCCAATGTCCGTCAGCTTTTTGCTGAGGCTCGCCTAAGATCTCTGTCACAACGCGCCCTCGATCAGAGCCTGCAAAGCTAGGGCAGGCGCGTTAACAGGCGGTTTGGAGACGTTCGTCGCACTAAAACAAAAGGCCCGGCGCGAGGCCGGGCCCTGAAACCGAACGATGGCACACCGCTCAGGTGTTCATCGAATCGAAGAATTCGGAATTGTTCTTGGTCGAACGCAGCTTGTCGAGCAGGAACTCGATCGCATCCATCGTGCCCATCGGGTTGAGGATACGCCGCAGCACGTACATCTTCTTGAGCGTCTGCGGATCGGTGATGAGTTCTTCCTTGCGCGTGCCGGAACGGGCGATGTCGATTGCCGGGAAGGTGCGCTTGTCGGAAACCTTGCGATCGAGGATGAGTTCGGAGTTGCCGGTGCCCTTGAACTCTTCGAAGATCACTTCGTCCATGCGGCTGCCGGTATCGACCAGCGCGGTCGCGATGATCGTGAGCGAACCACCTTCCTCGATGTTACGAGCCGCACCGAAGAAGCGCTTCGGACGCTGCAGCGCGTTGGCATCGACACCACCGGTCAGCACCTTGCCCGAGGACGGCACGACCGTGTTGTAGGCGCGGCCGAGGCGCGTGATCGAGTCCAGCAGGATCACGACGTCGCGGCCATGTTCGACCAGGCGCTTGGCCTTCTCGATCACCATTTCCGCGACCTGAACGTGACGTACCGCAGGTTCGTCGAACGTTGAGGACACGACCTCGCCCTTCACCGAACGCTGCATGTCGGTGACTTCTTCCGGGCGCTCATCGATCAAAAGCACGATCAGATAGCATTCCGGATGATTGGTCGTGATGGCGTGGGCGATGTTCTGCATCAGCACCGTCTTGCCGGTGCGCGGCGGCGCAACGATCAGCGCGCGCTGGCCCTTGCCGATCGGCGCGACGATGTCGATCACGCGCGGCGACAGGTCCTTACGTGTCGGATCATCAAGCTCAAGCTTGAAGCGCTCATCGGGGAAGAGCGGCGTCAGGTTATCGAAATTGACCTTATGCTTGGACTTTTCCGGGTCTTCGAAATTGAGCGTGTTGACCTTGAGAAGCGCGAAATAGCGTTCGCCTTCCTTCGGCGAACGGATCTGGCCCTCGATGGTGTCACCGGTGCGCAAACCGAAGCGGCGGATCTGCGAGGGCGAGACGTAGATGTCGTCCGGGCCCGGCAGATAGTTTGCGTCCGAGGAACGGAGGAACCCGAAGCCGTCGGAGAGGATCTCGACGACGCCTTCGCCGATAATGTCGGTTTCCTGGCTCGCCAGCAGCTTGAGGATGGCAAACATCAGCTCCTGCTTGCGCATGGTGCTGGCGTTTTCGACCCCGAGTTCTTCGGCGAACGAGACGAGCTCGGCCGGTGTCTTGGCCTTGAGGTCCTGAAGTTTCATTTCCCGCATGGGAGTGTCCTGATGAGAAGTAGAGAGAAAAAGGGGGTTTTCGCCTGCGAAATGCGAAAAGAAGGTCTCGGTTGGCGCAGGTCTTTGGCTGAGAAAGGTGCCGGGCGGCTTCGAGCTTGATGCGATGACCGGAAGAACCGGAACGCGTCACATCTGCCTGCGTTCGGAAGGATGAGACGAATATAGAAAATCAGTCTTTGCCGCGCAAGGATATCCTTCAGGCAAATCTGACAAGTCGTCCGATCAAGGTGAGGGCAAAAGCCGTGAAAAGCCTCAAAATGGCTTCACCACTACCAAAATCACGATGCCGATCATCAGAACAGCGGGCACTTCGTTGATAATCCGGAAATATCTGGCGCTGTGCGTATTGCGGTCGGCGGCGAAATCCTTCACCCGCCGCACCAGAATGCCATGAATCGCCGACATCACGATGACGAGAGCGAATTTGGCATGAAACCATCCCGACATGTACCAGCCGCCCTGCCAGACCAGCCATAAACCGGCGAGCCAGGTGACGACCATCGCCGGGTTGATGATGATCTTCAGAAGCCGCCACTCCATGACCTTGAAGGTCTCGGACTGTTTCGAACCGGTCTCGGCCGCGCAGTGATAGACCATCAGCCGCGGCAGATAGAGCATCCCCGCCATCCAGGAAATCACTGCGAGAATGTGCAGCGCCTTGATCCACTCATACATGGGAAGCAGCTTTCGTCGGAAAAGGAGAGCCTGATATCGCGAAAAACCCATCGTCCTGCAACAGGTCATCATGCGATTTTCCGGAACGAACCCATTGCAAGGCCGTTACGGACAGATCTTCAAAACGAGTGCTTTCCGTATCCACCCCTTCTCTTATCAATCTTTTAGATTCTTAAGGTTTGAGTCTGAGTGACGGTGGATTGCGACAGTTCAAAACCGTCCCGTCTGTGTTGAGCTGTTTTCAACACCGCCAGATGTTATCCCCGATTCCGGCGCTCTCCTGCGCTTTTACGAAAACGGTATTCATCGCAAGATCTTGCTGGAATTTTCCAGCCGCATTGTCCGAGACAAATCCACATAACCCCGTTACACTTTTTACGGATCGGTTGGTTGCATCCCGAAAACAGCGATGTGAACAACCGGGGGTGTTTTGCGCAGGCTGCTCGAGGCAGGCGACGAACAGGCCAATCTGCCCACACGGATTCACAACAATGCACAGACTGGAAATGAATATCGGGCAGGAGGCCGAAGCGTAATGTCGGCCGCGTCCAATAATTATTTTCATCTGCACATGATCTCGGATTCGACCGGCGAAACCATCATTATGGTCGCGCGCGCGGTTGCGGCTCAATATTCCAATGTCACGCCCGTGGAACATGTCTATCCACTGGTGCGCAGCCAGAAGCAGCTCGACCGCGTACTGGCCGAGATCGAGGAAGCGCCAGGCATTGTGCTGTTCACGCTTCTGGAAAAGGATCTGGTGGAGCGGCTGGAAGCGAAGTGCAAGGAAATCAATATTCCGAGCCTGTCGATCATCGGGCCGGTGATGGAATTATTCCGCGCCTATCTCGGCCGCGAAACTTCCAAACGCGCCGGCGCACAGCACACGCTCAATGCCGAGTACTTCAAGCGTATCGATGCGCTGAACTACACCATGATGCATGACGACGGGCAGCATGTCGAAGGGCTGGAAGAGGCTGACGTGGTGCTGGTCGGGGTGTCGCGCACGTCGAAGACGCCGACCTCAATCTACCTCGCCAATCGTGGTATCCGC
>Ga0209952_1002523_pt1 | contig 13596 bp, 23 predicted proteins | sample ThiBiot_750_biof_2_FD_183951 | JGI IMG/M metagenome (GOLD analysis project Ga0209952, IMG submission 183951) | Wastewater bioreactor microbial communities from Cape Town, South Africa - Thiocy_cont_750_biof (SPAdes) | ecosystem: Engineered > Bioreactor > Thiocyanate-remediating >...
TAATCTACAAGATTGGATGCGTTTGTGCAGAAGGATATGTTCGTCAATCGGATGCCGAAGGCAGTCCATGCGTTAAACGTGAAGATTGTCAACTATCATCGGGTGATACTCAAACTTGTGGTGAAAACGAAGAATATTCAACATGTGGTACAGCATGTCCTGCAACCTGTGATGATTTACGTTATCCTCTGCCTAAACCACCGAAAGCTTGCATTGCTTTATGTCGATCAGGTTGCTTCTGCAAAGCAGGTTATTATCTTTCGGATGCTGGAAAATGTGTTCCACCTGAACAATGTTGTGGAGCCAATGAACGATATACAACATGTGGTTCAGCTTGTGTTGAAACGTGCGATGGCAAACCTGAATTCTGCACAAAACAATGTGTTATCGGTTGTTTCTGTGGCTGTTCGGATTATGTTCGTAAGAGCAATAGTACAGGTAGCGCTTGCATTCATCGTGATGATTGCTCGGCAAAATGTACTGATGATGAATAATGATAATACATTTTTCATTTTAAACTATTTTAATAAAATACTGAACAACAAAGAAAAATAGAATATCTATACATCAGTTTGAGGTTTATTCAATTGATAATGAGTATATTGTTCAATGATTTCGTCTTCTTCTTCTTTTTGATAATTGTAATTGCATGCTTGATCAATTCGACCGAATTCAATCTGTCGTTGGGCATTAATTGTTATGCCAACAAGATTTCTAAAGAAAGAAAGAAAGAAAACAGTTAGAAAAATGAAAATAATTTTTTCTCTGTTGTTGAAAATTTACTCGATCATTTTAATTCGAAGAATTTCACGAAAATCAATTTGTAATGTTTCCGATTCAGCTTTAGCAGTTATTAAAAATTCACTGATGGCAATTAAACACGAAAGTATAACGCCAAATAGAAAGATATAAAAAAGTCCGGTAACACTCGAGAGACTTAATTCACTGAAACGTTTGTCTTTATTCGATTGTGAACATTCAGAATTTTCATACCTTTGTCAAACAAAAGATTAGAAAAAAAACTATTAAATAATCAAATAACTTACCACCAACGTTGTTTAATCTTATCTAAAAATCCTGATTCACGAAGATTTGTTACAATGATATTAACTGCTTCGCTAAGATCTGAACCTAATCCTGTTGCTATACCGTAACCTTTCGAGTCAAGATCTGAACCAACTTTCATCGTATCACATGGTAAATGCTCGTTGACATATTCATTTTTTGTTGATCTTAAAATTTCATATGACACAAAAAACAAGATAATAAAATTATGATTCCTACTCGATGAAAAACGCATATTTTCCTTTTGAATTTCGAACTTTGGCTACACCTTCATCATTGGTCGAGACAAATATTTCCGTTGAACTTTTCTGCATAACCGACCACATATATTGAAAAACTTCAACATTTGATTTTTCGAAAAATGCTGCTGTCGTTCCATTTCGTAGTGAACCATATTTAATCTCTTGTTGTTTAGCTTCAAACAGAGAAACAAATCTTGAAAATAATTTCATTCTTTTTTGTTTTATTTACCGAGATCTTCGACACTTTCAATTGGCGTAACTAATTTCTCGACGGTTAAAAACGCGACTAGATTAGCTGTGTATGACGATATAAAAATCAATGAAAAATACCACCATGATGTCGCTGCCACACGACCTGAAAATGATTTCGGAACGAGATTAATCGATTGGCGCATGAACGAAGCAAACGAAAAGAACAATGCATTCGAAATGCCAAATAGATGTACGTCGTTCTTTTTCAATTCTTCTCTATGTTGTTTTTTCGATTTGAGTTTCTCATTCAATGATATTGGCAAATTTTGTCGAGATCGATAATTAGAATGATTTCGACGATGCAGTAAAATTTTCGATGATGATGAATTGAGAGCTACGTCAGATGCATGGATCGATTCATTGGAATCACGTTGTGATGTACGAATTTCACTTCGACGTCGATCATTGACACTTTTCGGATAGCCATGATGACGATACGATGGTCGTCGAACAATTCGTCGACGCCAACCGGAATTAACGACTCGTGATGTAAGAAATAGAATTACACTAACAGCAAAATAAGCTAGAGATAAACATAACCAAATTTCCATTGAAACAGGATTCATAAATGAGAATACACCTGGTTTTTGCGCATCGGGCTTTCGAATCTGTATTCAAGAAACAAAAAAAACATAAATAAATTCGAATTGAATTCAAATATCAAATTCTTACCATTATAGAAATGCCTAAATTCATAAATGGTTTACTAAAATCAACGACTTCCATTCGTATTTGACTGATAGTCAATGGTGCAATAGCCATGTCAGCTTTTCGAGAAACGATTTCTCCAACCATACCATTCCAAACGCCAGTTGTTGCATTTTTACTTCCGAAACCTCCATCGGCAACAATACGAAATTTACATGTTATATTCAATCTTGTACAAACTTCAGCAGCTAAATCAACACAAAAACCTTCTAATTGCTCGAAATCAAATATATGACCACGTAATTCCTTTAAATCCGCTGTTGATTGACTGTATTTCGTATGTAAAGATGTTCGTTTACGTAGCATAACAAATGGTTCATCAAAAACTGTTGTTATATAATAAATTCTTGTTGGTGTTATCTTCTGCATTTGTCGTTGATCTTTAGTTTTATCAATATCACATCGTTGATATTCATCTTGATTATATGAATATCGTCCAATAAGTTCGATTTTATTTCGATGTCGATTGACATTTAAATCTCTAATTGTATAAACACTCATATCAGTTAAATTTGAGTCTACAATATGTTTATAATTTGTTGATGATTTTAAACGTAATGTTTTACAATCGATTAAGTCCGATGTAAGAAGATTGATAACTAAATTTAATGAATCATACAATTGACGAGAATAGACTTGATAGGATGATGATAATTGAGATTGAAAAAATGAATAGGAAAAATATTCGGTTAGATTTTGAGATTTCATATCACATGAATTCCAATTTGTATTGACTTCGTTCGATACGAATGATGATTGTTCATTGAAAGTTGATTTTGTTGAATTATGTGAATTTAATTGGTCATTATCCGTACGAAATAATAATGTTGATCGATAGTATAAATGACTGTGTTTTGGTTTTGGTGGGGTTTTGTCTTTTGATGGAGAAGTTTTCTGTTTTTCTAATCGACAAATACGTTGTTGATAATCGAAATAAACTACACGACCGGTAAAATTCGAATCTTTTGTCCATAAACAAACATCAAATGTTGACAAAATGATATAATAGTACAAATCACTCGTCAAACCTAGAACACAATATAGACATAATACATGTTTTCAGCTATGTTTTCAATACGCACCCATATGAGAAATTTTATCGAAGATTTTTGCATAATCATGATAAGAATCCAGATCGAGTATGATATATTTTGGTGGTTGATCTTTATTACTTGAATGTATTTCAATACTATAGAGCAGTGAATATACATCTTGTTGTCGTATAGTTCGTATATCTAATGAAAAATTAATAAAATATTCGTCATCATTCATAATTTTCAATAGTTCATATAGACGATGTGTTGATTCTTCGTCATCGTAGATATATAGAGCTTTTTGAATATGATAATATTTTAAATAATTGATTAGCACAAGAAGAATATCAGGTACTACTGAATGTTGTCGACTCAGTGACCTATAAATGGTAATACAATATGAAATTTGAAATTTTTTATCTATTTAACATACGCTGTCAACTGAGTTTCATAAGAATTAACATTGATGAATGGTATTTGATATATTTGACAAAAATCTTGAATTAATTTGCTTGACAATGTTGTTGTACGTGCAATGTAAATATGTATTTGATTTTTACGTACTTCAAGTTCATCAGCAAGATCAACGAGTGAACTTGATGAATTCATCCATTGCAATTGTAACATAAGACCACGTCGGTGACAAATCGTTACATTTGACATAGCTATGTTAAGTATTCCTTTGGGATAATCATTGTCATCAACAATTCCAATATAAACTGTTGATTGAGAATGTGTGCAAAAGATAATTGTCAAAATAAGTAAAAAATGTTGATGAAAAAAAGTCATCTTGTTTAGTAATGATCACAACATCGAATGAGCTCGTTTTTTTTCTTTTTCTTTGCTCTTTTTTTCCTCTCTCTCTCACATCGTCTTTTCTCTATTCTTTTCCTAGATCGATGAGAATAAATTAGATTAGATTTTCTATTCATCTGTTCGCACTTGCTCTGCATGATGATCCAATGTTAAGATAGCAGAAAAAAATTTTCTTTACGAATGAACGAAAAAGAATTACTAAATAGATAGATGGATGAAATCTAATCAGTTTAGTTCTGATCAGTGAAACTAACCAATTTTACTTATCAGATTGCCTTTCGATGAAATATAAAAATAGTTACGCATATATTTTTTTTCCTTTTTTTTTCCAAATACATGTGTATGATGATTACTAAAAAGAAAGTATTCACACGAGAGAATCTCCATGATCGACTGAACAGACAAAAGAAAAACATCAATAACTACAACCGGAAACGACATACTCCAAACGAAGAACTTCCGTTTGACAAGCTCAAGAGAAAAAAAGAGAAAAGAAAAAGAAAAGATCATTACAAGTGAATGTCACATTGTACAAATGGAATTATCTAAGGACAAAAAACGAAAGAAAAAAAAAACAAAGTTTATATCCCAACAAAAATAAAATAAAATAAAATTGACTTGTTGTTTTGCACCCGATCGATTGTGATCATTTCTTAGTTTTTATCAAATCAATAAAAACAAAAGAGCATGGAGTAATTTTCTTCTTCTTCTATTGATATATAATCTACTGATATTTCTCTAGTGATGAATATCTTCCAAGTCAACCAACATCACGTTTAAGCACCTATTCGAATAAACAACATTTTGACTTCTACGATACACATCATTCGGTTTTCTCGAAGAACAGTTACTATCATGATATGCAAAATATTCATCCATGGGAACGTCGACCCTGTTCGCGATCATCGGGAATAGCACTTTCTACTCTACGTGCAACATCATGTTCACCACGTATCGATGATTTAGCAAAACCGAAAATCAAACGTGAACATTGCATTCGACAAGGTTCTTGTTTTTTCTTAGAAATAAATAAATCAAATAGAATAATTTGTTTTTTTTTGTTGTTGTAGAATTCTTTGATAATTTTAGAAATTATAGTTATAGTGGTGTATCACAAGTTGCACTTACAGCTCAATGTTCCGATCGTGTATTAGCACTTTCTCAACCCAAACGAATGCCAAATGGATATCTCGAAGCATACGTTCTTCCGAGATTAGTGCCTAGACGAGCTCTAACTGCGAAAATCTCGAATCATGTCAATGATTTAGCTAAACCACGTCGAACAACGATTCTATTAAATAGAGCTTGGAATACCAAACAGAAATAAAAAAGAAACGCTTTTTATTACGATTAAATCGAGAAGAAAAATCTTTTCATTCTCTTATTCATCTGTCGAAAAATGTCGAACAATGAAATTCATGTAATACTATTCAAGGTATTACTCTTTTCGAATTATTTTGTACTTTTTTTTTCTTCTTTTATGAATAACATTAATATTTCTATTTGCATTGACAAAGTCGAGCCTTGAATATGTTTGTCAATATTTATTACCATAAGATTTACCTATACGCAGAAAGCAGAGACGAAATGTTTCGATTCGTATTTACATACGAATTTTCTTTTTGATTTTTTGATTGTTCAATCGAAAGAGAAACGTACAAATATCAATGACAGTGTTTGCTAAGTGAAGAAAAAAAGAATTTTCTCTCTTCTCCCGTTTTTTTTTCTATAATCAACAGAAAGAAAGCGTTGGTATGACAATGAAAACTTGACGTTGAGGAGAAAAAAAAAGAGAACAAGGGTGAGGGTGTGGATGCCAATTACATATTCGATTTCTTCTCTATATCGTACTTTTAGATGAGTTCGAAAACGAAAGATCACGCTGCTGATGTTCCGACATTGTCTGAAAGTGTTCATCGACAACCAACGATGGGCATATTCGGTGCGATTAATCTTCTTTTAGCTTGTATTATTGGTGCCGGTATATTCATCAGTGCGAAAGCTGTCCTAGAATTTTCAGGTTCATATGGTTTATCGATTGTTGTTTGGATTAGTTGTTGTGTACTTTGTATTTTGGTAAGAATCGAATGATTGAATATTGAAATTTGAAATCAATCGATTGTTTATTTCAGGGAGGTCTATGTTATTCGGAATTAGGTTGTTGTTATGTTTCATCAGGTGGTGATTATACATATTTTCGAATAGCATATGGAGATTTCTGGGGCTTTCTTCGTGTTTGGACAGAAGTTGTTCTTTCACGACCGATGATTATTGTTTTAAGTATTTTAACAGCAGCTAATTATCTTGTCTATTGGTTCTATCCAACTTGTCCAACACCGGATTTATTGATGAAATTACTTTCAACATTTTTAATCTTAATTGTCGGATTTATTAATCTCGTGTCTGCTGTATGGACAGATCGATTACATCAAGTTTGTAATTATTTCAAAATTGGTAATGAAATTGAATAAAATAAAAAAAAAACAAGAAAAGAATCTATTTGTAGCTTCGTTATTGATTATTATCGGCGCTGGTATCTATCGAACATGTCTTGGCCGAGTCGAGAATTTCTCGGAACCATTTGTTGGTTCGACATATTCAGGAGTACCGAGTGCACTCTATGCTGGTCTGTTTTCCTATGCTGGATGGTAAAATGAATTTGACAAAAAAATATTTTAAATTTGTTTTTTCTTGTAAATGAAGGAATTATTTGAATAACAATGTGGATGATTTAAAAGATCCTAAACATGTTCTACCACGTTCAATCATCGTTTCATTAATAGCATCAGGAATCATCTATGTTCTCACATTTAGTTCCTATTTTACAGCTCTACCACCCTATGACATAATCCTATCTGATGCAACAGCTGTTAGTTTTGTTGAACGAGTTTTTTCACCATTACTATATATCATACCTGTTGGTGTAACAATGTCTTGTATTGGTGGTGCATCAGGAAATATTTTCACTGTTGTACAAATGTTTGATGTTGCTGGTCGAGATGGTCTTATGCCTCATATATTTTCAATGAGACATTATAAATCGAATGTTCCATCGATTGCCATTCTATTCGAAATTATTATTAGTTTTATTTTTCTGTTTTTCATGCGAAATATTGGCAAATTAATAATTTGTGTTGGAATGATAAACTGGATTTGTATGTCATATTGATCTTTTTCAATATTTTGACCCATTTTCTCTCTCTCGTCTTAGGTATTCTCATGAGTGCTGTTAGTTTAATTGTTCTACGATACAGACATCCGAATCGCGAACGACCAATAAGAATACCAATAGCTATTCCAATACTATTTATCATTATTTTATCGATATTGATTATAGCAAGTGCGATCACTGATATTGAGAATATCGGAACATCTCTTATACTTCTCAGTACTGCCATACCGGCGTACGTTTTCGGTGTGATGTGGAAAAATAAACCAGCAAGTTTCAATCGTCAATACAATTCATTTGCATTGCTTCTACAGAAATTATTTCATGTTATACATGACGAACATAAAGATTGAGCTGTGTATGTGAGAGAGTTTTGCCTCTGATTTGAATAAACGAAAATGAAAAATCATACTGCCATCTAGTTTAAACTTTCGAGGGATGATTACCAAGGAGATGCACACATACATATATATCAATTAGAAGAATGAAGGAGAGCGAGAGAGAGAGGGTTTCTTTTCTTTTTTTTTTCTTAGCCCTTGAAATGTTTATGATGGATGTTCTTTTATGTTTTTAATAGAATTTTTCATTCTCATTTTTTCTGTCTTCTCTACTCATGACGACGGCAAGTGGTTATGATACAATGCGAAGTGGCAAAACAATTCTTTTCTATGTCAATCGAGATGGACTACCGTTGTCAGAACGTTGCAATGAACGTATGTGGACATTTTGTCAAGAACAATATCCCGAAAGTAAACAGCAACAACAAATGATATTCAATAAATAAAAACGACCTTGTTTTTAGAAGCAAATGATATTGAAAAACTTCGTAATCAAACAAATAACTACGCAGCTGTATCATATGTTGAACCACCCTATCAAATCGCGTGTAATCCTCGTTTGAAAGTCCATGAAAAACTACAAATCATTCAGAATTATATTCAAAAATTAGAATATAATTATACTGGTATGCAATTTTTCGATTTGAATGCCAATCGACCGGTATGTGGATTGATGGATACCGCGAGACATATGTAATATTTGAAACTAAAACATTTCGATTTTAATTTCGATGACAATTATTTTAGAATGACAGAATCATTGCCAATCAAATGTTTCGAAGCATTTTTAATTGCTCTTTATCTCACAACTGGCATAATCGGTCTCGATCGATTTAATATTTCATTTAAAACACGATTTAAATCGACAGTCTATCGTCATGTGATACTTGGTGTTAAATACGGACAATCATTTGGCTCATTGGGTCTTAGTCGTCGATGTGACTTAGCTTACAAACCGTTAAATGACAAATACGATCGTTTATCAATGTTAATCAATGATTTTGTCAATGCCTATGAAAATTATGGTCATAAAATTCTACGTATTCGAATTGGTTTACCAATTATTCATGATTTAAAATCCTTTTTAACTATTAATTGGTCAACTTTAGTTATTCACCCGAATAAAACTGATCGAAGTGAATACGATCGTGATTTAGATAAAATAGTTCGTATTTGGAGAGAATTAGATGTACATATGACATATCGAACTGTTGTACCATTAGCATCTATTATACAACCGACCGGACAACTGATAACAGCAGCATCAATAACGAGAAAATCTGATCAATCTCAACGATCAACGACGAAAACAACCCAAGATACTGATCAATCGAATTCCTATGTAATTCGTGTTTGAAATATTTTATTGTTATGATTATTATTGTTGTTTTTTGAAAAAAAAATAAACAAGTTTGTTATTTATCTTCGTTGTTGTCTGTTAATGATTCTTGGTCGAAGGCTAAGTAGAAAATAAATATGTAGGTTAGTCGGAGAGAGAGACCAAGAGAGAAAAAAGTCAAAGTCATTAACATACTTTCCTGGTATTGACGATAACGTCTTATACAGACTCTGACGATAGCAAAGAAAACAACAACTATCAATATAATAATAATTCCAACTTGAAGAATTTCCCAAAGATTAATTTTCGAAGAAAATTCTGATAATTTTGATTTTCGACTGCAGCAATATTGAGAATTTTCTGTTCCACAACAAAATTTCGAGTTTAATGCAAAACCAACAAGAGGACAACGAAATTCGCCATAAATTTTTCCACTGAAATTTCGATAATTTCGACATGTATCTCCAACTGAACGCAATAATAACAAAAAACTAAAGCTTCTTTTTTTAAAATAAATGCTCACTTCCATATCCTCTTCGCGAATGATTTTTATGAAAAGATACGGCCATTATTTTCAAACTTGAACTTTCATCGAAATCAAGACCATTTGACCTGCCTGGTATAAATACTGGCAGTCTATCAATAGATATGAATTCGAAAGAAAAGTATCTCAAGATCGATTTACCTGTGTCTATGGGATGATAGTTTTTTTTTGAGAAATTTTTTCCCTGTTCTACCAAATTTTGGTGCTCCATCAATTTCAACTAAACTCTAGATTTTATAGAAAGAAAATATTTACATTTTGGATTTCTTCCTTACTTAATAGAACTAAAAGTAAATAGACTAGTTTCCAACAAGTATTTTTTTGCATTTTAATTTACATCGAATGATTCAACTATATCGACGTTCTTTTTTCTCTTGATACATGATAACACGTACGAAAATTAATCATAGGAAACCGAATTTTTCTTGTTTAAAATAAATGCTTCAGATATTTTATTGAATAAAAGAAAGAAAGAAAGAACAACAAAAAAAAATACATTTACATCAATACACAATAAGCACGTTTAGCATATACAAAGATTATAGTTGCCAGCATTTGAATTATTCTCGGATTAATAAGGAGATTGCTGAGGCGGATACGGCATTTGATTTGGCGGCGCATAGGGATTGAAATTCTGTTGTGGATATGAACCAGGTGGTGGCGGATAACCAGCAGCAGGCGGAGCTGGTTGATAGAATGGTGCTGGTCGAAATTGATCATTGAATGGTGGTTCTGTTGGAACCATCATTGCGTCTTCTGAACAAAGAATTAAGAAACGATTTAAAGAGAAGAAAAAAAACAAAGAACTCGAACGAACTTTGTCTTCGACGACTACGAACAGCAGCAAAAATAATAATAATTAAAAGAATTGCAATGACTAAAACAATCCATCCGAAATAGGATGCATTCCGAGCAAATCTACAAAAATATAAATTAAAAAGGTTCTTTTTTCTCTATGAAAAAGAAAGATTTTCTACCGGTTTTGTTCTCGTATACAACAGAATTGCTGTCCATAACTACCACAACAATATCTTGCTTCATATGGAAATCCATTTAATGGACAACGAAATGATCCAAAGGCAGTTCCATTGAAATCTTCATTATTCACACATGTTTCTCCATCTAAAAATTAAACAAAACAACTTAATCAATTCGTAATTATTTAATTAAGTTTTACATCCGTAACCCGGCTCATAATAGCCAGGTCGATAACCACCATGTCCGGACATAGACCTCATCAATGAATACGCCATGACACCACCAGCTGCACCAGCTGCAAAACTCATTGCATTCTTTTTGAAACTACTTCCACCACGACTATTAATAAAAAAAAAGTTTAATAAACCGATTTTAGATAGGAAGATTTTATGTGCTTACGGTTTAGCCATTGAACCTCCATAGTTACCGCCTCGATTATAACCCGATGATCCACCAAAACTTGTTCCTCGTGAACCTCCACTTTTGAATCCTCCGCCTCGTCCTCCACCGAAACCTTTACCTTCGATTGTTAGTAAAAATCCCCCTGAAATTAAATATTGAATTCTTTTTATTTGTTTCAATAAATACTTCACTTACATAAAACAATAGAAATAAAAAATAGAACTCTATTCATTCTCTTTATAGATCTAAAATTATCGAAAAGAAAAAATAGTTTTTATTATAATCAAATGTTTGTCGATATTTAACTAAGCTTTGCATCTTAAACAATGTTGACAATAAACAAAACACAAAGCAATACGACTACAAACAGAGATAATGTCAATAATATAACTCCAATTGCGCGATTACCACTAGAAAATTAAACTAGTTGTTGTGATTTTTTTTCGGGGAAAAACTATATTCACAATATATTCATTGGAATATCATGTTAGCTAACATTAGCTTCTCATAGAATTGTTTAGGATTCGCTAGCTGACGTCAACAAAAATAAGAGGAAGAAAAAAACAGAATTTTTTAGCGGCGGCATACGACCGACTGATGAGCACGGCATCTATTTTCTCACTGAGACATGCAACCAACGAAGGAATGAAGGAAAGAAAGAAAAAAAAAGAATAACGGCAAAAGACTCGAAGCTATTTCGAGAGAAAAAGAAAGAAAAAAGAAACCATGCATGGAATAGAACTAAGTACCTTTCCCAGAAAGAACATCAATACTGAGGACGAAATGAGACACAAAAAGAACGATGCGCCGATGAATATATCGACGATAGAGGGCAACGAAATTCATTTGAATACGTAATTTGAATAGTTTTGATGATTAATACGGATACACCTGCACATCAAGATAGCTTTTCTTGTTTTTCTCGTAAATAACTCTTACGACGTATGAATACGTCTGGATTTTCGTCGTCCACCTGGTCGATAATCGACATCAATCATTGTCACTTTAAAACAAAAGAAGAACTGTGTAGACAACAAATATAACCAAATACTAGTATTACGATTCAATTCATCGAAATAGACATACTTGTCTGGAACAGCAAGTAATTTGTCTACAATATTGCACGATCATTGAAATAAAAACAGAAAAATGTGTACAAATGCATTAGATAGAAGCCGATTCAGTGCATTCATCAAATTGCGTATATACGTCGCTTTAGTCTAGTGAATTCGGTATCTACCTGGAAATATGCGCACAAATTTTACATATTGACTATTTGTATGCGTCTAATTTTTGAGATTCATTCAAAAAGTTGATCTGTAAAAAGAGAAATTATAAAATTAATCATTGATGTATTTAGTATGACAGAAAAGATAAAAGAAAATAATCTTTCTTCAATATTTCATTGATTTTCTATGAACAGATAAAATGCGTAATTTAAATTAAAAGTATTTATCAACACATCTATCTGAATGTTAACTTTCAAAAATATTTTGTTCTGCCTATTTAGCTTCGCATATTCTGGAGGATTGATTGATATATCTCTGTTATGCTTCACTGAGTCGAGACTCTAAAATTTGTCCGCAAATAAATAAATACTCTTGACGATTCAGTGTTTCGATAACATTTGTTTTTAATTAATATTCTAAAATCAATGGCAAGGCAATCTGATGGGCAAGAGCAAATGCAAAGAAAATTCAATATGAATATCTGGTATGCTTCAATATTATATTAGTGATGGTTTCGAGTATTATTCTCTTGTAGGATATATGGATGTTGGTGTCTGGCTATCATTGCATTGATTTCTATTCTGGTAGTTATTATTTTATCGCTCATTCCTGTTTTTCTATCTGAATCTAACTCGGCTACAATTTCGCTTACTGATGGTAATTAAAATTCATACTTTATAATAAAAGAAATTTTCTAACTTTAGATGATTCAATTGTAAACGGAAGAATCTCACTTATAATCCCAAGTGCTAGATCTACTGACGGATCTGCTACATTTGATAACTACGATTTGGTTGAACAACAAGTAATATATACGATATTTTTGACGGATTCATGTTTGCTTTTGGCGTATAGTTCGAATCTATGATTGGAAATATTCCATATGGTACTCTTAAAATCACTGGATCAACTTCGAAAGATATAGCTCAACCAGAAACTCGTCACTATCGTCGAGAGTAAATCACTAGATGTTTTCTTTGCTCATCAATATAATCCGATATGCATATTTCTTTTATTAGCATTAAATGTAATTCTGGCACATATTCTTCTGGTATTGAACGACGATTCGAAATTCGTTTGCATTATCCTAAAATATATATTTGTCGACAAAAAGCATGTGCTCAAAAATTCTTTGAATCGGTTTCAGCGAAATTGTTGGCAAAAAGTCCAATTCAACTAAAAGCTGATGATGGACGTATAATAACATTTTTTATATGTACTATTGAGTTCTATTCTAGTAAGTAAACTATCATTTTACTCAGATTCATAACATTTCTTTAGATGGCCAACAATCTACTACTACGACAACCGCTGCCCAAAGTCTATTGATTACTTCCAATATGATTTCTGCGAATTCAACATCAACGCCTGGACAAACACAAAGCAATACTATCTTAGATAGTAGTGGTCCTCAACACCCTTCTGCATCTACTAATACCAATTCAGATAGCACTACTTTATCAGACACAACCGGTTTTGG
>Ga0209952_1002534_pt1 | contig 13537 bp, 15 predicted proteins | sample ThiBiot_750_biof_2_FD_183951 | JGI IMG/M metagenome (GOLD analysis project Ga0209952, IMG submission 183951) | Wastewater bioreactor microbial communities from Cape Town, South Africa - Thiocy_cont_750_biof (SPAdes) | ecosystem: Engineered > Bioreactor > Thiocyanate-remediating >...
GAAAGCCAGGACGCTCGACCATGGCAACCAGACGATCCTCGTCGGTGGCGGCCGGGTCATAGAGGATGCGCGCTTCGCCGCTCGCGAAGGTAACGGCCACGGTCTTGACGCCGGGTGCGCGTTCGACGAGCGCCTTGATGGTGTTCGCACACCCGTCGCAATGCATCCCCTGAATCTTCAAGGTTACGGATTTCACATTGCTCTCCTTTGCTTCCTGGTACCGGCTGCGACAGCGTCATCGTGCCTTCGACCCCGCTTTGGCGGGGCTGAGGGCAGCGGGCCTTGGGTTTCAATCTGCGCAACAGGCCCGTGATCGGGTTCGATAAGTGTGTCGAGAATCGAACATGCCTGAAGCCCACCGCGGCCGGGGCAGACGGCGATAAGGGACTCTAGGGCGGAGCCGATGTAGCGCAATTGCTCGATCTTCCGCTGTACCTCCTCGAGCTTGGCGACAGCCTGGCTCCGGACCGTTGAGCAGTCGGCGGCCGGATCAGCCCTGAGCGACAGCAGTTCCTGGATCTCGTGCAGTGAGAAGCCGATCTGCTGTGCCTGGCGGATGAACTTGATGCGCTTGACCTGCTCCGGCGAATAGACACGGAACCCGGAACCCTGCGGCTTCATCGGCTGCTCGATCAGTCCACGCCGCTCATAAAAGCGGATTGTCTCAACGCCAACCCCCGCCTCGCGAGCAGCTTTTGCGATTGTTAGATCTCTCATCTCGCCTCACCTCGGCATAGTGAGAATATGGGGTCCGTATCGCAGTACGGAGTCAAGGGGAATCGACGATTTACCCCTGCATCGCTGTAACGAGCCAAAGCGCTTGACCCGCGCGTCGACTATCGGCGCGGCTCGCAATAGCCGGAACGCCGCAAACCGTTGCACGGGTCTTCAAGTGAAAACTGCGTTTGGAGTCGTTGCCAATCCCACCTGCAATGCTACAATACCCGCCTCACCGCCGTTTTCGAGTCGTCGGCGCTGCACACAAGCTCTGACCGGCTCTCGCTAACACGACGGGCAGAACAACCCGTCATTATTTTAACCGAATGACATGCGTGCCGATCAACAGGATATGCTGAACAGGTGGTTGTCAGTGCGCTCTCGATCCCGTCAGCGCGCTTCCGTTTTGCCACGGCTTTCTCCCTGGCCATAGCCACTGAAACCGCCAGCCTGGACCAGTATCCCGAGATTGGTCGAGAGATCGAATAACGCGAATTCGGTCATTGCGCATCGCGTAGCTTCAGTAAGCGACAGTCCGCTTGCGAGCGCGGTTATAAACTCAGCACCGCCGGGCGGTATCAAACGAACCTCGACTTCAGCCCCCGGGCGCACTACCAGTGCATCCTCTCCGTCTGACTCGACGTCAGCTGACCCTTGCACACCATCAGTGATATTCATGCGCCAGATCGTCACAACCGGGAAAGCAGAACGGACGACGCGAAGTGACGGATGGAGGCTGAAGCGAAGTTCGGCAACGCGATCATTCGGAATGGCGGCAAGTGCCATTGGCTCAAGCGCGACCGCATCGCGGGCGTGATAAGCTTCGAGCCAGGCTCGCTCAATTCGAATAACATCGGGCAGATATGGCAAAGAAACAGCGGGCTCGAACACAGCGACAAAATCTGCAAATCCGGCACCGTATTCGAACAGCATCGGCGAGGTTGGCGGCTCCGACACGGCGTAGGCGCGCGCCATCGCACGGAAAAACTCATCACCGATGATCCGGCGCGTGGCCGGGAAATTGGCTCGCAGCGCTTCGATCAAACCAAGCACGACATTATTTCGGTAAACCGCAAATCTTTTTGAGCTAAGTTCCCCATCCGGTCCGATTAGGCCAGGCGGTGTGGCAAGCGTCGTGTCAAGCAAAGCGGCGGCAAATTGACGCTGCCTGTTAGTAGCCAGTTGCTGCACGGTGACGCTCCCTTTTCCCGACCGCCAGCATTATTGCCTCCGCTCGATCGGCTTCGGCCTTGAGCTCGGGCCATGTCGGAACCTTGCTGTCCCATTCGATCAATGTCGGTTTTGGACCAACACGCCCGATTGCATGTTCGAACAAACTCCAAACAAGTTCGTCGACCGGACGATCATGTGTGTCGATTAGGAGCGGCCGGCCCGCCTCATCCGCTTCCCGAGTATATCCGGCAAGATGGATTTCCTGCACATGCGCGAGTGGATACTCGTCGAGATACCGTATTGGATCCCATCGTTGATTGGTCGATGAGACATACACGTTATTGACATCAAGAAGCAGACCGCAACCGGTCCGTCGCACCGTCTCAACGATGAAGTCGATTTCCGAATAGGTGCTCTCCGCAAACGCGAGATAGGTAGAGGGGTTTTCCAACAACATCTGTCGGCCGAGCGTATCCTGCACCTCATCGATATGGGCGGTCACAAGCGCAAGTGTTTCGGACGTGTAGGGGATCGGCAGCAAGTCATCGAAGAACCTCGTGTTGTGCGTCGACCAGGCAAGATGCTCGGAAAAAAGCCCCGGTTGATAGCGCTCGATCAATTGTTTGAGGCGCCGCAGGTGATCGCGATTGAGCGGGTCGGTGGCACCGATCGATAGGCCTACCCCGTGCAGCGACAGGGGGTAATGGTTACGGATCTCTGTGAGATAGCGATGGGGCGGCCCGCCGGCACCCATGTAGTTCTCGGCATGAACCTCAAAGAATCCGATATCTGGCCTTGTTGCCACGATGGTGCGGTAGTGCTCGGCCTTCAGCCCGACACCGGCGCGTGACACGATCGCATATGGGCGCGCGTCCAGGGCAACGGACTCAAGCTCCACGATCATGCCCTCCCTATCCTGTCCACCGAGTTCGCTCGGAAAATGAGAGCGCGCCCTGCGCCCTGGTAGACCGGCTGCGGCCCGCCGACAGCGAAATTCAATTCAGCCGCCGCGATCGCTGCGACAGCGATCACGATTTTTTTGGCGTCAGACTACCATGCCCTTTCGGTGTCACCATCGTTGTGCAGGTGCCTTTCGGTACCAGTTTGTAAGAATTCCTGTCGTAATCGACCGTGCTCGTGCCAGCGCATGTACTGCCGGCTCCAGCATAGCAGTCATTTTGACCCTTTAGGGCGACGCCGTAACATTTCTCAAACCTGCCGGCTCCCGTTTCCTGGGCAATCGCGGAATTCGTTGTCGTCGTAGCCAACAATGATCCTAGCGTCGCGGCAAAAGCGCCGGCAACCAGAACCGATAGCGTTTCATTGGACATCCCTGTTCCTCAGATTGTGGTCGACCTGACCCTTGATCTATTGCTGGAGTCTGCCAGCGGTTTTCATCCAGTAGCGATTAGAGCCCTGGAGATTGATACACCTTTTTTGCACGGAACTCGAGCAGGCCGCCAGCGCGCCAAATCATCGACGAGCGCAGTGATGGGCCCACGGCCGGAGAGCACTCGTCGAGCGACGCCCACATCGACCGACTTCGCGACCTTCTGTCGCTAGGTCACCACCACCGTACCCGTCCGGTGAAGACCGCGGCTTCAGTCGGACGGGTCTGAGCGCCTGAGGAAATCCGGGGCCGCCCTGTGGAGAGCGATCAATTCCTTCAGCTCTTCGATGCCGTCGTCGCTGAAGGCCATGACGCCCTCGTCGCCGGGGCCATAGACCCAGATCAGGCCGTCTTCGGGCTCCATCTCATCGGCCAGATCCGAGAGCCAGTCCTCATCTTCACCGAGCTCGGCCGCGACGCGGGCGATGGTGGTGACGCGGGTGACCTTGTTGAGCTGCATGGTCAGGCCGCTCGGGCGGCGGGCTGGCGCAGCCGCCAGTTCCACGGCAGCAGCTCGTCGAGCTGCTGAGCCGGATGGGCGGCGATGCGGGCCAGGACATCGGCGAGCCAGGCCTGGGGATCGACGTGGTTCAGTTTGGCGGTGTCGATCAGGCTGTAGAGGACGGCGGCCCGCTGGCCGCCGCGGTCCGAGCCGCAGAAGAGCCAAGCCTTGCGGCCCAGGGCCACGCCGCGCAGCGCGCGCTCGGCGGCGTTGTTGGAGAGGCAGATCCGCCCGTCGTCCAGGAAGCGGGTGAAAGACGGCCAGCGGCGGAGCATGTAGCTGAAGGCCTTGGCCAAGTCGTGCCCGCGCGAGAGCTTGTCGCGGGTCTGCAGCATCCAGGTCTCGAGCTCGGCGACCAGCGGCGCGCTGCGGGCTTGGCGGATGGCGAGGCGCTCGGCCGGCGGCAGACCGTTGATCTCACGTTCGATGGCGAAGAGGGCGTCGATGCGCTGCACCGCCTCGACAGCCAGCGGCGAGACCGGCTTGGCCGTCTGGCGCCGCGCTCGGGCGGCCGCCGCCTGCTCGACGTCCGCGAGCTCGAAGACCTTCCGCCGGCTATGCGCCCAGCAACTGGCCTCCAGGATGGGCGTAGGCCGGCGCTCTGCGGCGTAGAGATCGCCATAGCCGCTATAGGCGTCGGCCTGCAGGATCCCGCTCCAGTGCTGCAGATGCGCCAGGGGATGCTCGGCGCGGCGGTCGCGTGAGTAGTAGAACACCGCTCCCGGCGGCGCCGGGCCGGCGAACGGGCCATCGTCGCGCACATAGACCCACAATCGGCCGGTGTCGGTCTTGCCCTTGGCCAGCACAGGGACGGTCGTGTCGTCGCCGTGCAGTCGCTCGGCGGCGAGCACATGGGCCTCAAGGCGCTTGAAGAGCGGCATCAGCGCCGCGGCGCCTGCGCCCACCTGGTCGGCGAGCGTCGACAGGCTCAGCGGCACGCCCTCGCGGGCGTAGCGCTCGGCCTGGCGGTTAAGCGGCTGGTGCTGCCCGAACTTCTCGAACAGCAGCATGGCCAGGAAGCTCGGGCCGGCCCAGCCGCGCGGCGTGACGTGGAACGGGGCCGGCGCCTGGCTGATCGCCTCGCAATCGCGGCAGGAGAACTTCTCGCGGACGTGCTGGATCACCTTCCACTGCCGCGGGACCACCTCCAGCGTCTCGGTGACATCCTCGCCCAGCTTGGAGAGACGCGCCCCGCCGCACGCCGGGCACGCGCAAGGCGCGAGCTCCACGACGCGCTCGCGCGGCAGATGCTCGGGGAATGGCTGACGCGACGGCCGCTGCCGCGCGAACGCGGCCACGCTCTGCGTCTTGGCCGCGGCCGTCTCGGTGGCGATCTCGTCCTCGCAGGCGCTCCCCTCCAGCTCCTCTAGCTGCAGCTCGAGCTGATCGAGCAGGCGGCGCGTGCGCTCGGCGTGCGGCCCGAACAGCTGGCGCTGGAGCTTGGCGATCTGCAGCTTCAGATGGGCGATCTGCGCGTGATCATCGGAGGCCCTGGCGTGAGCGACGGCCAGCTCGGCCTCGGCGACATCCGCGCGCGCCTCGGCCGCCGCTAAGGCCAACCTCAGCGCCTCGAACTCCTCCGGCGAAGGCGAAGCACCCCGATCCATGGCCTAATGGAATCATAGAATCCGCCGCTTGAGGCGCCCCAAAATGCCGTCCCGCGGGAGAAACTTGGCCCTATCCGGCGCTCACCGGGCGCCAGGTGTGCTGCGGGTTACGCCAGTCGATCCCCTCGAGCATGTAGCCCAGCTGGGCGGCCGTCAGCGCCACCACGCCGCCCTCCGCCGACGGCCACACAAAACGCCCGCGCTCCAGCCGCTTGGCGTAGAGCGACATGCCGATCCCGTCGTGCCAGAGAATCTTGATCAGGCCGCCGGCGCGCCCCCGGAAGACGTAGAGATCGCCGGCGTGCGGATTGCGCTTGAGCTGCTCCTGAACCAGCAGCGCCAGGCCCTGCATGCCCTTGCGCATGTCCGTATGGCCCGTGGCGATCCACACCCGCACGCCCGCTGAGAGCGGGATCATCGCAGCGCCTTGAGCGCCGCCGTCACCAGATCCGCCGGCGCGCTCGCGGCCACGTGCACCCGCGCGCCGCTCGGCAACTCCACCAGGATCGACGGCCCTCGCGCCTGCTCCGGCGGCTGATCCGGGGGCGCGATCAACACCGCCGGCGTCAGGCCTGGCGACGGCGCGAGTGAAGCCCGCCGCCAGCGATAAAGAAGGCTGGTGCAGATGTCCGCGCGCCGCGCCGTCTCCGTCACCCTACCGCCCGGGCCAAAGGCGTCAGCCAGGAGCTCCAGCTTCTGCTCTTCGCTCCAACGACGACGGCGCTCCGGGCCCGTGATCAGCGTCGAGTATGCCATGCCTGCTGCTAACACCGCTCCAAACGACGGTGTTAGCAGTGAAGCTATGCCTCAATCAGCGAAAGGCGGCCTTCACCGGAGGGGTACCCACCACCGAGCTGCTGCCCTGCCTTGCCGGAAGCAACAGATAATCCTGACCTTTCTTGATCATGGTGTCCGCTATCACTGTAGGTGGCGCCTGCTGAGCGGTGAGCCGGATATCGTTACGTATTCGTCCGACGTTTGAGATTCAGCGCGTGCAGCGTGATTGGGTGACGATATAGACCGTACCCACCAAGGCGAGCATGAGTCGCTCGACGGCCCAAAGCGAGTTTTCTGTTCATGCGTTCTGCATACGGCGGTCTTGGCTGAACCAGGGCGGATCATTGTAGCCCCCTAAGGTTCTCCTTGAGCGGTTACTTCGCCTCCTGTTGCCTGCTTCGCCCTTTGGCAATGAGCGCTTGCAGAGCATCGAAGTCTGTTGTTGCGCCGATCGTGACCAGATCGCCGATCACGAATCCTGGTGTACCGGTTATGTGGAGCAGCTCTCCTAGCTTGCCGTTCTTATCAAGCTCACTCTCAATGGCCTGCTCTTGCATGTCGGCTTTCATCCGTTGGACATCGAGGCCAACGGTAGCAGCGAGTTCGAGTACCTTCGCCGCATCGACATGCCCGCGCACCTGATAGAGGGCGCGATGGAAGTCGACATACTTGCCTTGCCTGTTGGCTGCGAGCGCCGCTTTGGCGGCAAACACCGAGTCCGGCCCGAGAATCGGAAATTCCTTGTAGACGATCCGCAGCCAGGGATCGGCTGCCTCTGCTTGGGTCATCAATGGCAGCATGGCGCGGCAATAGGGACAGTTGTAGTCGAAGAACTCGACCAGTGTGACATTGCCGTTGGAATTTCCGCTGACCGGGCTGTCGGGATCCTGAAACACCTCGGCCGCGTGATCCCTCAAGGCAGCTCTCGCCGCCGCCGCATCCAGTTCGCCTCGTTTCGCTTCCAATCGATTCAGCGCTTCGCCCACGACCTCCGGATGTGCGAGCAAATAGTTCCGTACACGTTGTTCGAATTCGTCCTGCGAGATGTCAGCGGCGACGGCGGGGCTCCCCAGATGCAGTGCAGGTGATTTCGCAAACCATACGCCAGCCATCCCGAGCAGGAGCAGCGCTACTATGGCCCATGCCAGGATGCCTCGTGCTAACGGTCTGTCTGCCATGGAACCTCCCTCATTCTTTTTCTTTCCGATGACGATCAAGCGACCCTTGTGCAACCGGCTTGTATTCGGTTGGGTTGGTCGATTTGCGGCTCTCCAACTCCAGATAAGCGATAATGTCTCTTCGAGACGAAGCGTCGAGGACGCGGATAGGCATTCTGGCACCTGCTATGAACTTGCCGGGATCGGCAAGCCATTGATCGAGACTGTCGGCAGACCAGGTGAGATCGGCGCCAAGGAGCGCAAGCGAATACTTGTATCCAGGGGCGGAGCCTGCCTTTCGGCCGACGACACCGCCCAGCATCGGGCCGGCCTTATTGGCATCAATCGCGTGACACGCGACGCACCGCTCGGCAAAAAGCTGCTGGCCGCGGGTGGCATCCGGCTCGGAGGTCGCAAGGAACCGAGATAGGTCTTGAGCCTTGTCGGGAGTAACGGAGCGAAAGAAGGTGTACGACAACGTAATAGTACGGACGGCACTCGTCTCCGAATCACTCGCCAAAGCCGGATCGACAAAGAAGACGACAGGCATATCGACCTTCTCGTGAGCTCCCAATCGTTCGTCATCGAAGCAAAAGCATTGGATTTTGTTGAAGTAGATGCCAGTCGTTTCCGGCGTCACGTTGAACGTCGCGTGCCCGACGATCGCGCTATCGCTTACGTTCTCGGCCGTGAAAAACACGAGTTTCTGCTCGCCAAGACGGACGCTCACCTCGCGTTGCGCCGGATCAAAGCGCCAGGGCAGGTCGGGCGCAACATTGCTATCGAACCGCACGGCAATCGTCCGGTTAGAGACTACTCCCGAGTTGACAACTGCTCTTTGTGTTGTTCCACCGAAACCCGTTGCCGCGCAGAACAGTCGGTAGAGTGTCGGTGAATATGCCACGAGGCCGATCATGATGCCGATGAAGACCATGCACGGCACCACCACGCGCAGATTTTTGCGTGTTTGGAGATTCATCTCTCTGAAACTATTTCTTCATCGCGTCATCGGCCAGAACACCTCGACTTTCATGGCTCGCTGCCCCCGCATTGTAAGATTTGCTCGCTCCAGGGCGGCGATGATCGTGCATTCCTTCGCCGGCCGCGTTTTGTTGCCACATTCGGCAATAAGTTGGTCGAGCGCCTTGGACATCGCCTTCATGACCCGAAGTCTGTTTTCGATCTGCAATTTCTTTGCGATTGCCTGCGTGCAAACATTGCCGCAACATGCCTTGTCGCGCCCACGCAACTCAAGGAGCTCGCGGATTTCGGCAAGCGTGAAGCCGCACCGTTTGGCATGCTTGATGAAATGGATACGCTGGGCGGATTCCTGATCATACAGCCGGTAGCCCGCCGGGCTTTTTGCGGCCGGCCGGATAAGGCCTTCCTGCTCGTAAAAGCGCAGCGTGTCGTTGCTGACACTTGCGAGGCCAGCCAGCTTTCCGATTGTAAACATGGGGTGTCTCCAGCGAACATTCTCGACCCTTGAGTACAGTCCAGAGTCAAGCCCCGCCGCGACCGACCTCCAAGCCGTTTGCGGTGGCGTTTCGCACTTCGCACTCGCGTCCGGCTCGCCATCATCATCGGCCTTTTGCCGTCATGGTTGTGAACGCGCCGGCATTGGGCCACCGCACCCATACCATCGCCTCCAAACCCGCAGGCCCCCCTGCGCGACAGCAGAAGCACCAATGCACGATGTCAAGCTCGCGAGGAGACAGTAGCAGCAAAGGTTTCTGACAACCTTCCCTTCATAAGCGTGGCCGCGAGCCGTTCGGCACGCGCGACCAGACGACGGTTCTCTTCCGTGAGGTTTCGTTGAGAGGGTGAAGCATCAAGTGGCTCGCGGCTGGACCAAGTGCAGCTCATTCCGGTCCAACGGCAGCCCGGGCGTCGACGGCCCGTCCAACAGCCTGCCGTCGCGGATGTGGATGACGCGATCAGCGAGCCGCGCCAGGTCTTCCGCGTGCGTGACCACGATCACCGTGCGCTCACGCGATATCTCTCGCAGGACTTCATAGATGATTTGCCCCGACCGCGAGTCGAGATTGCCCGTGGGCTCGTCCGCCAGCACGAGACGGGGTTCGTTGGCGACGGCGCGGGCGATCGCGACGCGCTGCATCTCGCCGCCGCTGAGCTCGCGCGGCCGGTGCTTCAGCCGAGGCCCGAGTTGAAACCGCTCAAGCAGGGATTTCGCGCGCTTGAGCCTGGCCGCCTTCGAGACGCCATTGAACTCCATCGGCAGGGCGACGTTTTCGAGCGCCGTTAGGTTAGGGATCAGGTTGAAAGTCTGGAAGACGAACCCGACCGTCTGCCGACGAAAGCGGGTCAGTTCTCCTTGCGAGAGGCGGTTCACCACCTGCCCGGCGACGTTGATCTCGCCGCGCGTCGGCCGGTCCATAGCGCCGAGCATGTGCAGGAGGGTGGACTTGCCGCTGCCGCTCGGACCGACGACGGCGACCATGCCCGTTTCCTGAACCTCCAGGTCGATGTCGGCGATGGCGTCGATGGTCTCGCCACCCTTGCGGTAGGATTTCGAGACGCCGCGAAGTTCGATCAATGCGCTATTCATCTTTCATCGCCTCCAGGGGAGAGAGCTTGATGGCTTGCCAGACGCCGTAGCTGCTACCGATGACGGCGGCGAACACAGCAACCGCGACGACCAGAACAAGAACCGAACCCGAAACGTGACTGCTGACGGAGAGGCTGTCGAAGAGCGGCTTGTATTGACTCGGCAGGAAGGAGCCGATGCCGAGGGAGAAAAGCCGCGCCGTGATCGCCTCGCCCAAGAGCTGGAAAACGACGACGCCAAGCAGGCCACCAAGCACGGTGAACGCGATAGCCTCGGTGAGAAATTGGATCGTGACCCCTCCATTGCTCGCGCCAATGGCCTTCAAGGTGCCGATCTCGCGTGCCCGCTCGCGGACCTGCATGAGCAAGACGAAGAACACCACGACGATCATGAGAACGAGTGCGGCAACGCCACCCGCACCGGCGAGCTGGATCACGGTCCGGCTTGTGGTTGCGGTAAAGACCGCGGCGCTCTTCGGCGCCAAGATGTCGGCCACGTCGCCGACCGTCTCCTGCAGCCGTTGTGCGATGGCCGCGACGTTGTCGACCGAGTCGGCTTGGACGAAGACCCAGGAGAACCCGTGTTCGATGCCGTAGATCGACCGGAACGTGTCGATCGGAATGAACATCTGGAGATCGCCGAAGACATAGCCGCTGGCGTACATCCCGATGATCCTGAGCGTCCGCTTTGGACGGTTGATCCCGTAGATCACTGGGTGCGTGCGGGTCGGGTCGGCCGTGAACGTCGCTTTCCCGATGTCCTCGGGCTTAATTCCCGCCCATTCGGCGTAACCCTGGCCAATGATCGCGACATCCTGTCCGGCGTCCTCCGGCGTAAACTCCCGCCCGGCGATGATCCGGGGGTTGCCCGACTCGCCATGTGACTCCAGGCGTTTCACGGCCGCGGGCGCCAGCCCGACATGCATAGCGAAATTGGGAAGAGTGGTCGGTGACATCGCGAGGAGGTAAGGCTCGACCTGGATGACATGGTCAATCGCCCGGACCTTCTCGACCACGCTGTCAGGTAGGAGTCGGTCCTGGTTACTCATGTTGACGTGGCCCATCGAGCCTCTGGCTCGAAGTTGCAGGACCGTGTTCACGCTCCTGTTCATTTCAGTCGTCTGTTGGTCCACGGCCTCGCCGATTGACTGCATGGCGAGGAGCAGAAAGAACGGCGCACCAATCAGAACGACGATCAGGGCCAGCCGAGATTTATTGCGCAGAAGATTGCGCAGACCCAGGAAGATCATACCCATCGTGCGGTCCTCACGTGTTCTTCATGGCCTGGATCGGGCTCAGGCGAATCCCCTTGAAAATCGGATAGCAGCTTCCGATGGCCGCGAAGATAAGCCCGCCGAGGACGATGAGAAGGAACGTCTGGCCATCGATACGGACGTCGACGTTAACGGACGTCTGGAGGATCTGGCCGGAGATCGTGGCCACCGCCACCGCCCCGACCGCGGCCAGGCCGGTCAAGGCGAGGATTTCCGCGAGGAACTGTTTCACGACTTCCCGGTTTGGCGCGCCGAGCGCTTTCAGGGTGCCGATCTCTTTGATGCGCTCCCTCGTCGTGAGGACCATGATGAAGACGACGAGCACGCCACCGAGCGCGAACAGCAGCAGCGATCCGTAGAGGGTGGCTGCGGAGATGCTGCCCAAGGTCGCCCTGGCTGACGCCACCTGCTCGGCCGCGGTCACCGCATCGACGCCCGGAATCTGCTGCAGTTCGTCCCTGATGGACTCGACGTTGGCGATCGAATCCCCGGTCACCCAAATTTTAGACAACTTGTCTCCAGGATTCAGGAGTCGGCGAAAGGTCTCGATCGGAACGAACACATGGTTGTCACCAAAATCATTGTCGGTGGTGTATATGCCGATGACCTGGAGCGGCCTGCCTTCAAGCATGATCGTCTTGCCGGATAACGCCGCGTCGCCATCTGGTGCCGCGATGCCCAAGCGCTCGCGCGCATAATGCCGGCCGACCACGGCGAGGTCGCGATTTTCATCCTGCGGGCCGAGGTCGCGGCCGGCTACGATTCGGGCATTCTCGTAATCGACCTCGCCGATCGCTCGCAGCGGGGCGCCAGGCCTCAGGCCGATGATCATGGCGTAGGCGTTCGGCACCGAGGTATCGATCTGAGGCTCCATGACGTATTCCTCGATCTTGGCGATGTGATCGGCGTGAGGGATGCGCCTGATAGCGGCCAAGGAGGTGGTTGAGAAATACGCGGTGCCCTGCTCACGCCCCATCTCGGCGGAACCTACCGGGGCGTCTGCACCAAATCCGCCGGTGCCAAAGGCCCCGGCTTCGCGCAACTCGATGACCGTTCGGACATTTGCCTGCAGGCTTTCCAGTCGCTGGCGCGTGACGAGGGCGCCCTGAACCATGACGGCAAACAGGCCGATGATGATCGCGAGCAGCACCACCACGACCGCGGTGCGGACGCGGGTGCGGAACGGATTGCGTAAGCCTCTGCTCATCGCGCTCATTGGATCTCCGAACCTTGAGGCGTCGCCTACATGACTGTGGGATCCGCCCTACACGACCGCGAGGCTAGCTGCCGTACCGTAGTACAGAGTCAAGCTCAATCTCATGCGATCATCGTGGCCTGGTCGACCTCGCCGCAACGGCACCAAGCGGTCATCCGGATCCCTATTTCCGCAATGACTTCACGGTGTAGTGGATGGTCTGCGCCACAATGCGCCCGCCTCGGATGAGGTAGCTGTCCGCTCCGTCCTCCACTTCCGCATCTTCGGCGCGGGCGGCCCACTCCAGAAAGCCCAATTCTCCTTCGAAGAGACGGGTGTGGTATTTGAATGCTGCGTTGGGGAGTTCTTCCCCGAGACGTTTTGCCAGCTCCCGGAGGCCGTCGTGGCCACGGTAGACACCGCGGCCCGTCAGGATGACAACATCCTCCGCATAGTTGCGGGCCAGGTCGTCCTCGATCGAGCCCGTCTGGCTCTCGCGCAGGTGATCATCGAGCACTTCTGCACCCGAGCGGATGCGTGTGGGCTTTACCAACTTTCGCTCCTCCTGGTTGCTTTTCTGCTTCCTTCCGTACGTTCCGTGATCGCCACCGGCTTTTGCACTTCTCCGCAGCGCATCACGACCGCTTGCCGGACGGAACCTCGGAGTGGAACAAACGAAGGGACAAAAGAGCCAACGTCAACTCAACGGCCGTGAACAGCCCGAGTGCGGCCTCGAAGCCGAAGCGGAGGACCTCGCCGAAGATGAGGCTGCCGAGCCCGAAGCCGACGAAGAGCATGAAGACGTTCAAGCCCATGGCTTGTCCGGGCCGCTTGCCCCCGAGCGAGGTGACGATGCCGGCGAAGAGCGGCTGGGTCATGTCGTAGCCCAATGACAGAACCATCGCCACGACCGGTGCGAGGATCATGGGGAAGCCGAGGAGCAGAACCGCGGCAGCAACGGCGCTGAGCCCGAGACCGATCGGCAGCAGTCTGCCGCGGCCCCAGCGATCCGCCGCGCGGCCGATGATCGGCCCGAACAGGAACCCCGGCACGCCGTAGCCGAGCAGCGCCAGGCCGATGCCGACCGGCCCGACGCCGTACCGCCGTTCGAAATACACGCCGAGCCACGTGAAGATGCCGGAGTGGAACATCGAGTTGACAAAGACAAAGCCGTAAG
>Ga0209952_1002535_pt1 | contig 13537 bp, 11 predicted proteins | sample ThiBiot_750_biof_2_FD_183951 | JGI IMG/M metagenome (GOLD analysis project Ga0209952, IMG submission 183951) | Wastewater bioreactor microbial communities from Cape Town, South Africa - Thiocy_cont_750_biof (SPAdes) | ecosystem: Engineered > Bioreactor > Thiocyanate-remediating >...
AAGATGTTAAATAATGAATTTCTTTTTCTTTTTGAATAGGAAAAAAAACACATTAAAGTACTATTTTCTTTTCAAGTACGTTTAATCATCAGAGAGAAAGTTTGCTTTCTATTTAAATAAAGAGAAAATATTCTTCATTTTGTTTTAACATCTGATGAGTAGGGAAAAAGTAAGAATTTATTTTTTCCTTCTTTTCTGCTAGTTAATCATTCTAATATGAGAAGACAGTTTGTCGCTCTCTCTCTCTCTCTATTTGATACTTTTCATAATTATAATCTAAGAAGATTATGCATCACAAACCTTGATGTTGATTATTTAAAATCGATTCTTTGATTGAATGATGATTAATTGTCGATAGTTTTCTTGCCCAATCATCCGATGAATTCTTTTCAGTGATCAAACCAGTACGATAATTATTATTTCCTGTTACAGTTAAGTCAAATACGGGTCCACTTGTCGAGGCAATAGTTGCTAAAATCAAAAGAAAATAAATTAACAGAAAAAGGACAGTCGGTTTTTTGTTCTTCTTTCTGTGGTTGTTTTAAAACAAGAAGAAATAAACAGAATCCAGACGAACGTGAAAAATTAATCAGTCAAACGATTATCTAGATTATTATAGAAACGAAAGAGCGTACACACACACACACATACGTAAGGAGAAGAAGAAGAAGAAAAAAAAAGTTAATTAAAAATGTATCGATCTTTCATCATCGAATTTTTCTTTTTCAATCAACTTAAAAGATGATGGATTGGTGATTTTATTTTAAAAAAAACCAGAATAAGAGAAAAAAAAAGAAAACGAATCAGCAGGTCGTCTGAAAATATTGTTAGAAAAGGAGTCTGCATTCGATTAGTTCGAAGAAAGAAAACATTGTTTCTGCCCATTTACGTCACACACACATGCTCTCTCTCTCTCGTTTTCTCAATTTCAAATACTACCAGTCGGTGTTTGACGTTTAGTTGACAAAATTATTCGTTTGTTTATGTGTACTTGCTGATGCAGACCTGATATGTAAAAATGTAAGGCGTAATAATATAAAATCGAATTCGAACAATGTCACAAAAAAGAAAGAAAGGAGAGAAACAAAATTTCAAATGAATACATACGACTTATAGGTATTTGATGATGAATTGTAGTGTTTATACGTTGTAGATCATGTTCAATATCTGTTGTTTTCAATGGAATAACTTCTCGATTACGTGGAGTCTAAAAAGATATTTAATTTAATAGACGATAATAATATGCTTGTCTTGTTGAAATCATTATATTTTATAATTGAATCGCGGAAAAAATAGAAACGCCTGCTTTTGATGTTTAAATCTTCGCAATAGTTTTCTGTTGCTTTGATTTTTAATAAGAGATCATTTTCTATTTGATAAAGAAAAAAAAACAACAGCCGGAATATGAACTTTCACTTTTTTCTTCTCTTCTTTTTGATTAAATCGGATCTAATAGAAAAAACATGTCCCAGTAATACTATCAGGTCATTACAAAGGCAGTTTTATTATTTTGATATTAATAAAGAAGAAAAAAATTCTTCATCCGGAAAGTTTGAATATTTTTTTAAAGAGATCGTCATAGAAACAAATTTTTTGAAAATATACTTCGACATGTCAGGACATTTTTATGTAATCCAATGAGATTTTGATTCTTATTTTGTTGTTTTTTTCTTCTTCCCTTCCTATGCTCGAATGAATTATTATGTCTAGTTTATAAAACTGTCAATAATAAATCGAAAAGCAACAATCATCGTGAAAATATTAAAACAAAACTTACATATGTTATTTTTGTACCAGCGCGCATCATACCGTCGAATAAGAACTCTCTGTTCAAATTCATTTGAGCGCAGTAGAATAACAGTTAGAAAAAAAAAGTCTAATCTATTTTTTTTTATCTCACTTGGAGTTTTTTCTTCTTTTTTTTTCCTTTCCTTTCTTACTTTTTTTAATTCTCTTATATTTTTGTTTTTCTCTATCCGGCTTACCGACATCATCGTAGGCGAAAGAAGATCCATTGTTAAGAACATCATCATGCATGCAGCTGAAGTTTTCTACAGGCTTGAAAAAATGTCAGCGTGTAACGATGATAATAGTAATTATCGTTGCTCATTTTTTCTCTCTCTCTCGCTCTCTCGCTTCTAGTTATACTGTCGTCAAGAAACAAGTTACTTTCCTTTTTTTGTTTTTTAAATATCAAACATTGTCTTTTTTTCATTTCCGAAATACGCTTGTTGAGAAACACACAAAAGAAAAAGATCTCGACTAACAGAAACCATAATTTTAATTAAAAATCGTCGACTTACATGTTCACTCGATTTATTATTATTGTTACTGTTGCTAGTTGAATTTAATTCAACAAGTTGAGATGATTTGTCACTTGTTGTTGGCATTAATGGTTCAATTATTTGAGTTGGTTGAGGCGTGACAGTAGGTGTTGGAATAAGTAGAATAAACTTTGCATCGGGATCATTACTTGTTATTGAATCACAAACTAAACCTGGCGTTATATTTCCTTCATCAGTTAATATTGGAAGAAGATTTCGTTGTAAACGAAAATGTAAAGCATTCGATGCGTCTTGTGAAAGATTTTCAATTGAAGAAAAAATTGTTTTTATCGATAGATTATCATTTTCAGTTTGTACACAATTTATCGGTTGATAATTATTGAAATAACTGCAAATAACAGTAAAACATTCCAATGCTCCATGACGTAATTCACGTCGATTTGATATTAACATTGGATAGAGATGATTCGATAGTGTTAATAAATTTTCATATTTATATTGACGAAATTTTAATAGAATAGCTGTTAGAATAGCAAGTATTTCAAGTTGTACACGATAATTATACGTTTGAAAATGTTCATCGATTAATTCATTGAGAATTAATTTTGGTTGAACGAAATTACTGAGAAGAAGAATAAGACTAACACTTAATTTCTATGAAGGAGAAAAAAAACGAGAGAGAATATATTTGTTTTGAAAATAAACATTTGCATTCAATGACAAATCAATCGTTCTATGATTTCTATCTCCTTGAAAGAACAAGCAAACAAAAATCAATGACTTACAGCTAATTGTCGATTATTTGCCTGTCCATTTATAAGAATATTTTTAAAAATCATTAGTATTGTCTTATAATTTCGTTTACAATAATTAACTTGAGCATGTTTTATCAACCAACCGAGACATGTCAATAGGATAAGTTTAATACGAAGCGAGAGATCCAATTGAAATGATGTCGAAGTTAAATATGCAAGTAAATCTAAGATTGTTGTTAGAAATGTATAGAGAATTTGATGAAATTGTGTATCATTATTATTCGTTAAATATTGTTGTCGAATTAATTGAAGATAATTTTCACAAGCTATTTTAAATCGATCAAGATAATTCAAACGATCAGTATCATCGATGATTAACCATTTCGATTGCATAAGATCGACTATGGAATAGAATTCTGTTCGTTCAGCTGATTGTTTTATTGTTAAACTATCATCATGAAATGAATTATTCGTTCGAATCGATGCACGTGGTGTTTCATCTTCATCTTCTAAATCTGTATCAATAATAGGAATTTGTGTTTGATCATCTTGTTGAGGTATGAAAATTTGATATGTACGTTGAAGATTCAATTCGTATGTATCTAAATATGTTGTTAATAGATCAACACCGAGTATACGTCGTAAATGTTGTATTGAACGATTTAGGATATCGAAATGTATCGAACGAAATGTTTGATCGGCAAGATATTGAAGAAGAAGTTCGAATATGGGCGAAAGATTTTCGTATTGATGTGTGGTTGTTAGTAAATCATTGAGATATTGAATGGATTTAATACGAATGCGATTGTTGGATGATTTGAGACCATCTTGCGTGAAAAGATATAGAAATGTTGGAATATCTTGTGTTGCATGAATTTGCTTGATGAGAATTTGTTTGGTTAGTTTTTGAACATCAGTCGATGTTGAGCCAAAACATTGAATAATTGCTGGCAGATAAATCCGTTGATCATAATGATGAATATTTGTTTGTAATTCCGATAGAAGTGTAAGACAATTGAATTGATATTCGATATTCGTTGTTTGTTGAAGAGTATTGACAAGAGCGAGAAGAACATCGTGCCGTTGTGAAACATCTAAGATCGATGAGAAACGATTTCGTCGAGAATTTTTACACCAACGATTAACAATTTGGATTTTATGTTCGAGATTTTGATCATGTAAAAGTATTTCAATCAATTGAGTGTCAGTGATGATTAAATCTGTTTTAGGCAGTAGAAATGAATTCGATGACGTTGACATTGTATGAAGTGAAGACGTAAGAGCCATTGACCACGATCAACATGTATATTCTACATATATATATATATATATAAATATGAAAGAAAAACGATGAAAAGAGAAAGTATGCGAGCGAGCGAGCAAGTAAAAAAAAGGAGGGAACTCGAAAGTTTTTCTTTTGTACAAGAAGTGCTTGTGTCTGACGACAAATAACATCATCAATGTTAGATTTTTTTTTCTCTTTCTCTTATGTTTATTCTGTAAACAGAAGAAAACGATTCGAATGAAGAATCATTTCGAATTGAAAACCTTGACTAGATACAGATGAGTAACGATCAAATGTTTCGATATACTCAAATTGAATTCTTACTCATACGGGAATACCTAATTTTTTTATTTTATTCTATAATATTTTTTCTTTTCGCCGAAGCATTGTGTTACGACATGACAGTTGTCGTTGAGCATGGTGATCGCGGTTAAAAAACCTCTACAAAGAATTGTTGCTTACATGTGACCTCTATACACGCATATGGATAGTATTATTTTTTAAGTACATAGAATAATAATCATTTAGAAGAGAAAGTATTTTTCTGACAAAAAATAATGATCTTCAACTTGACTAATAATAGAAAAGTGTGCGAACGAGCGAGCGAAAGAAAGAAAAATAAATTGTATTTCAACATATAAGGACAAAAATGTGCTTGAGTAAATTTTTTATTAAGAGTAAGAGACTTTGTCAATAGGAGAAATATACTTTAGTTTTATTTTCGGTTAGTTTATTCTATCCAAAATCATAGCACACAAACGATAAAGCAGGAAAAGAAAAGAAACGAATTGTTAAAACGTTTATTCGCTCAATGGTAAACTTCGTAAGCCAAGTGCGCTGAGAAAAACGCCCATTGGCGAAGCTTGAAGACTGAATTGATCGATTTTATTGGCGACTTTATTGCTGAAGTTTCGTGTTCGTAATGTAGCATGAAGAATAATTGCTAAAACAAAACGATTTCGATTAAAGTAGATTTATAATTTTTCTATCGAACCTTGAACCGGTAGAACGATGCCAACGAAAAAAATCAATAATTTTCCAAGAAAACTCAAAATAAAATACGAAAGGCCAAGTATGCCAACAAGAACGATTATTGGTCGATCTTGTTTAGCTGAAAGTAAGAATTTTTTGACACTTTCTAATGTCGGATTGCCCACATGAGCTGATGATGAAACATGAACAAAGCCCATGAGTAATGCCGAGACAACGGCAAGACCAAAAATAAAATCCACCGGGTAATTAATACTAAATTTCACAAACATAGAATCAACAAAAAACACAGTAAACAAAACTCTACCCGACGAGAAGAAACAATGCAATACCAAAAACGAAATAATTCGTTTGATAGTAAATCAAATTACTAACAACTCGATTGTTAAGTTTTTGTATGTCCGAAAAATTCGGCACATTCCATGTTGCATCAAGAAGAAAGTCGTTCAATGAACGAATTGGTGCCAATCGTAATTCTTGTGGCGAAGATATTTGCTCTTGAATTTCTTCTTTAATTTGTCGACCGAGGTTCTTCATCTGAAATACTATTTATACAAATATTCAATTGACTTTAGGCTTGTTTCTTTTATTAACTTTTTCGAAAGATTTGATTTTGTTTTTCTCTTTAAACAACAAAATTTTAGGCATATACATATATAAAAAAAAAAGAAAGAAAGAAAGAAAACAGAATGATTTGTTAGTTGCTGTTGGTGTTATTATCAACAATGACGCCAAGATTATGTCGAATGGTTTCCGGTTGAATGACATCAGTCGATTTGTTCGACGAGAGATGCGTAAGATCACTTAGATTCGTGAGAACTTTCTCGGCTAATTCATTTTCATTGATAGGCTCTGTTGGTTGATTCGACGATGACGATGATGAGAGCAATTGATGCATTCGATTCGATGGTTGACATAAACGATCGTATTGTGCTTGACGTAATTGAATCAATAAACGAGCATTTTCATCTAATTTCCTATCGAATTCATGTTGAACATTGGAATTCGTTGGTTCGATTGACTCGTCGTTGTTTTTAAAGTATTTATCGACGGATGCTAAAGCTAAATCACCTGAATCTTTGACATAATCAATCAAAGAAACCGAATATTGCCCGGAGAATTCACTTCCATATGTGTGAATCAATAGATCGAGATCGTCTTTGGAAAGCGAGGTAAACGAGGAATCATATTGTGGCGCATGGGATGCGAACGGACCGTAGTCGAGATAGTATCTCGGTAGGAGATGATTGCGTTTTTCTGTTTCATTAACAATTGGCGTTGTTGTTGTGGTTGTTGTATGTGAATGATTATAACCATTCGTATTTGTCGACATGTTACTCAATTCGCCGATGGTAATCGTTCGTGTTTGAGATTGTTGTTGGTGGGAGAAATCATCTTGATTGATGAAACGAAGTGAGGTGGTGCCGTTCGGTCGTTGACATGTGAGTTTGTAGATTGATTGCGGACGACGAAGACTCAGTTTCTCTCGTGAACATTGGGCAGCTTGTTGAGCTTGAGAAAGAACGTCTTCCGGCGAGAAATCCTCGTCGTCTTCTTCGTCAACAAGGAGACCGGGCAATTTTTCATAATATTTCGGTAGTTTTAATGGAACTTTAGGTTTTATTGGCTCATGTGAATTGACTACTATTTGTTGTTGTTGCTGTTGTTGTGGTGGTTGTTGTTGGTCGTTATTCGTTGTTTCAAGTGAAAAACCTAATTCACGGTCAGTAAGACGCGTGAAATGTTCGTTTGTTTCGCGTAGTTGAATGAATTTTTCTTTTGAAAGCAGTTTCGTTGCTGATGCAAGAAGTTTCTTAGCTGCTTGATAGTAAATTGTATCCAAACGATTGTATTTCAATGCATTCTCGCACATTAATTCGATATCAGCTCGAAATTCGCTTAGATTCGAGTATTCATCCTGACTGATTTTCTTTCGAATCGTCGAAAAGTCCATCGGATGAGTTATGATCGATGAATAGCCCGGTGCAAGTTGATCAGTGACGGGATATTGAAAAAATCCTTCTTTGTCTTTGTCTGAAAGTAATCGAACGAGATAGTCGAGACAACGATTAAGATTTGACATGTCGTCATTCGCAGATTTGGCTAATGGATGCTGTTGATTCTTAGAATTCGATGGTACGAATTGATTTTGAGGAAAATGTTGTTGATCAGAACTATTTGTTGATGTTTCAGGTTGTTGAGAGAGAGAATTTTCATCGTATTCAGCAACACCAAGACCTGAATGATTCGACGAATCTTCATTCTCGAAAACTGGCTGACCGCCAACACTAAATCGTGGACGTTTGACACTACGACGACTCATCGAACAGAAAATATGATAGTAAACAAGTGATGAACTAACCTAACTAACTCGTATTCAATAATAACTATTGGCTAGAATTCAAACAAAGATTTGATTTTTATTCTTGAATAATGTTTGTTTTCTTTTAAATTCATGCATCAAATGAATTTAATAAAAAAAAAGAATAAAACTATCAACGATTAAGTTTGACGAAATTAAAATTTGTATTTGAAGATGTCGCTGTGTGATGAAAGGTTGTGTCATTTAATATGAACTTTTTCCTTCGAATTTTTTTATATGACAAATTTCAAGCTACCGAAATCGATTTATCTTAGATCAAAGACCAACTAAACTACTCGTGGATAGTATCTTTATCTGTTTAAACACGCGAATCGGTAACGCATCATTCTTCTTCGAAAATGAAACACGAGAGAGAGCAGAAGAGAAATCAATTGATGACGCCGCACCTTTATTCGATCTTATCTGTTGTATTAGTAATTTACTTTCCTCGTTTTTTTTTTGAGTAGGCGGGACAATCATAAGAAAACGTGTTGATTTCATTTACTTGAACTAATGAATATGAATAGTAGTATGATTTATGATTTATGTGTTCATATTTTGATTTCGTCTCTCACGTATTTAATAAAAAATAAGATTCAATTTAACGGATCATTTTCGGCCAAGTGTTGACTTTAACTTTTTCTTTATATACTTGACGAGAAACGAGGCCAATAGGAGAAGATTTCGATTTTGTTTTATTTAATCATAAAAAATAAAAGAAGAAATTTGTCAAGGACTGTCATCCGAAAGAGAGAGAGAGAGAGAGAGAAATATGCAATTGAGCATCACTAACATCACAGATGTCAATCTTTTGATAGCGCGACGACTCTCGAACAACTAAACGTGTTAATCAGAGAAGAGATTTCGTCTTTTTCCAATTGATATTATTGTTATTTTGTATAATGACTCTTGAGAATTTGATGTGCGCGCGCACACACACATGTACAGAGAAAATAAGTTGTAAAAATCAACGGACATTCAAAGAGTGCGAAAGGAAAAAATTACCATTTCAAACGGAAACAAGAAATGATGCATAAAGAACGTTAATTTCGATCAATTTGCACGAAATGAGATTCGTTCGATGCGTTGTGTTTCATGTTTCTTCGAAATAAAATCAATCGTGCGCAAAATAGTTATGCCAATTGATTTGCATAGACTAAATTCATCACACCTCATCATTGCGTTTTTTTTTTCTTCTTCAGTCGAATCATAAAATCATCATCTTTCTACCATTTAACTGATAATAAAAATTGTCTTTACGTCGTGTTTGTTGACCCTTTTTTCTTCTTTTCTCTCATCGTTATAATGTCTCAGAATTAGAACATTCGAAATATATCCGATGAGAAACAAGGTGCTATTATGTGGGTCTCAAGCAGATGTCGGTGTGTTAGATGAGACTTGATCAGTAATTGAAGACGACAATAACATGTTCTTTAATAATAGACACTAATCGAGAATTTGTTATCGTATATGCCCGTCGTAGAAAGACAATATTTATATCGGTACTTAAGATATTTATTAAAACGAGAACGTTTTCTAAGAGTAATGTTATGTCTGTTTCTTTTTTTCGGGAATCAGAATAATTAACAAAACATTGACATCTGAAAGCGAATCGAAGTTACTTGCTGTGTTTTATAACAATGACAAATAGGTGATAAAAATGATTGAAGTCTTACGGTCTTTTAATGTTTTATTCGATCATCGACATTCATTTTGTTTTCATCTATTCGCAAGATGCAAAACGATATTTAAAAAAAAGCAGAGAGAGAGAGACAAAACTTTTTCATTTATTTATTAAACTTTATCGATTAATTATGAATGGCATCATTCTCATTGTACGTGAGGGTGAATTAGTTTGTTGCATGATAAGAAAAAAAAGTGTCGAGAAAATGAATACACTTAACCTACGTTAGATTTGTCACGCATTGAATAAATGAAATCATCAAAACAAAGCAAAACAGACAAAAATGGTGAGAGATGATCCCTGAAGTCTTTGATTTCTTTTTTTGTTCTTCTTCTTCTTCTCTCAATGTTTGAAATACAGGTCTCTATAAGAGTCATCTCTACTTTGATCTTTTGATAGCAGTAATCTACTAATAAATGGCATATGAAATCAATCTGAATAGACACCTGTGCTTGTAATCAATGAGAAGAAAGAATTAGTTTTAATGAGATAATAAAAAAATCATATTTTTTGTTCTATTTTTAAAAATACAATCACAACCGAAAAAAACAATTTGTTTTAATCGATCCGAAGGCGTAGATCAGGTGAAAACGTGTGATTATCTATCATTGATTAACGACATACGATTTATGTTGCTAGCGGCTATGATGGGATGATGACCATTGAGAATAACAACAAAAATAACACAATATAAAAAGAAAAGATGAATGTTTATTGACCCTTAAAAATGTAAAATAATCGCGTGTGTGTCCAATATGAATGTTCTTCGTATTTTTTTTGAAACAAGACAATATAAACGTTTAGATCAAATGGGTGGAGTTTGATTCGATTCGTTAAGGCCAATTAGTTACATCCGATATTTGAACAGAAGAAGAAGAAGGAGAAGAAGAAGTGTGAATATCTTTTTCGACTTTGTTTTTTTGTCTATTTATTTTATGTCTCATCTCAATTGTTCATGCAAAGTCTTATCCGTTTGACGAGACAATATCTGTTTACATTGACGTTCGAATATATTTTACTTCTTTTTTGTATAGTTAAGAGAAATAAACTGTTAATTATGCTTCTCATTGTTCACACCTCACGTTCATTCTATATTTAATGATATTAGCAATTATTTGTTTTCTCTTTCCTCTCATCAACTTGATCATTTAGCCAGTCATTGTTTTTAATATATAGATTTTTCTTCTTCTCCTCTCGACATTCACATTTTAACCAATCGGATGTTTTAGATGATTCTCATCCAATTATTGATCTTCTAGCAATCGAGAAAGAGAGAGAGAGAAAAAAATAGAGAAAGAAAAAGAGAAAGAGAAAGGTGTCTGCAATTGATAATCGAATATTTCATTCGAAGAAATCGAAACAATGATGTTAGGTAGTAATAATCCATCACCATATCTATTAGCAGCTAATTCTCGAATGTATTCGGACGAAAGTTTCTCCGATGATAATGGTAAGACATCGAAAGAAGGTTTTCGTTATTTCGTTAAATCAATAAACTTTTGTTTTCTTTCTCAACAAGATGATTCAACGAATACAAATGGTCATCTAGCAAATCCTAATAATCATAATAATAATAGCATGAATTCAAATGATGATAATATTCGTCGATATCGAACAGCTTTCTCACGTGAACAATTAGCAAGATTAGAAAAAGAATTTCTGAGAGAAAATTACGTTAGTCGACCACGTCGATGTGAATTAGCATCGGAATTACAATTACCTGAATCGACAATTAAAGTACCAATCTTTAATCATTTTATTTTTCTTTCAAATTATAGAAAAATCTTTTTCTTGAAAATTAGGTTTGGTTTCAAAATCGTCGTATGAAAGACAAACGACAAAAACTTGCTTTTGCTTGGCCAGGTTATCCCGGCGATCCATTTTCCTATTTCTCTTACATGTACGCCGTTGCCGCATCTGGTTATCCATCTGGTTCGCTTCCGAATCAATCCAATAATAACTCGATTCTACCTCCAAACAATCCTCTAACTTCGGTTGCTGCGGCCGCTGCTGCAGCTCGTTTAGCTCCGACAAAAATTCGACCAATATCTACAACTCAAATTCTTAATGGTTCAACAGATACGGTTACTTCATGTTCGTCAGCATCATCTCCAACATCATCCAGTTCATCACCGAAACAACATTCACCCATGAAACCAACAATTAATTTTGCTCTACCAGCCATGGGTCTCGCATCGTTTCTACCCAACGCAGTGAATGATTCAGCAACAACCACTACGAGCACATAAAAAGCAATACATTTATTCTTTATCACACATTCTAGTCGAACAATGATTTTTCTCTCTTCATTTCTTTATTCAATGGTTATTGTACAAAATTGAAAAAAAAATAACTTGATTTGTTTCTTCTTCTTCTTCAAATTGTTTTTCGTCTTGTGTTTCGATTTTCAAACAATTATAAATAAACTCTGATCTTAATCAAAAAATGATCTTGTTTCTTTAAGTTTAAAATATCAATAACAAATCTCATTTACATCTAACGGTTGTCGATTGTCGGCATTTGTTGATCACATCATAATGTCATTTTTATGATGAAAATGTCCTCCTTCTCATTCTCGTTTTCTACATATCATTAGTCAATAGCTTGTTAATGACTATGTTCACTCTTCTCATGTAATAATCAATAAATAAGGATGAAAGAAAAAGAGAAGAGGAAAAAAAAACGAATTGTTCATCTTATCAATCGCGTCTCTCGAAACGATTTTGTTCAAATGAGAGAATTTAGTGTTGAGCAAAAGGTGCGAATTGATAACAGGATATATGTACATCGTAAAAGCACAATAATATTTCTTCTTGCTTTGATCTTCATTGTCTAAGAGTTTTATGGGGAGATTTCTTTCGTTTTGTCTATTCAATGATAACTAATAAAAAAAAAAACTGAAAATGTGTTCATATGACGTAAAAGCGCTGCGTTTTATTTTCACTGTTACAAACAAAAAAAACAACAAAATCATCCTGATAAGAAAGAAAAAAAACGAAGTTTTCACTCTAATTTGTTCTCTGAGAAAACGGTAGAAGATAATAACGTGATTACTTTATTTTAAAAACAGAAAATGGACTAAGAAACGAGCACACACACATGCACACAAATGATAAAGAATATATTGACAGGAAAAAAAGAAGAAATGGCTTTTGAACAGATTGAGAACTTGTGTGCTGTGAAATAATCGAATAAAAAAAAGATGAACGGACCAACGAACGAACGAACGAAAGAAAAAAAAGAAAAAGAAAGAACTGTCTTTTGTTTTGTAAGAATATTTAAAGTGTTTGTAAATCCGAAAAACATCGTTCCATTTCGTTTTGTAGTGATTTACAACGTTCACGTTCCGCTTGTAATTCTTCTGCAAAAAGACAAAAAACAAAGAATTAATTTCGAAACTACAAACAGCAACACAAACCTTCAAGTGTGTCCACTTCATGCTGTAGTCGTTGAACTTGTTTAGTTGAATATTCTGCACGCGTTTCAGCCTGAACATGCAGATAAACAAAAACAATCAATCAATCCATTCATTCATGCAAATTCAACACTCTCAATCAATTAGTTTTTCGAGATGATATCGTTCATCGAAAATTTTATCTGATCGTTTGTTTGACTAATAGATTTGGCCTTAAGAAGGGAATTGTTTTTCGTGTTCACTTACATCTTTTAGTTGGGTTGTCAAACGACGGACTTGATCTTCGAATGTTTGTTCTTTATTTTGTGCCTATGGAAAGCAAATATCGGAAAAAGTTGAAATAAATTTCAAATTAAAAAAATATATATTTACATCATCGATACGAGCTAAGAATGATTTCAGTTGATGATGAAGATTTTTCATTTCATTTTCAAGTTCTGCACATTTTCTAGAACAAAACAAATCGAAATTGTTCAAAATCCATTGATATTATTTAATAGACAAACGTTTCAGATCGCTTGGCACGTTCTTCATTTTTTTCGAGTTCACTTTCTTGAACAATTAATTTTCGTGCAACCTAATGAAAACGTTTCAAATGCATATATATATATATTGTCTTTGTTTTTAAATCATAAACTAACTTCTTCGTATTTTCTATCGGACTCAGTTGCAAGTGTACGAGCTTCTTTCAATTGAGTTTCGAGCGTTTCAGTACGATCACTGCCAAGATTTAATTGATTTTCAAGCATTTTTCGTGTTCT
>Ga0209952_1002539_pt1 | contig 13530 bp, 10 predicted proteins | sample ThiBiot_750_biof_2_FD_183951 | JGI IMG/M metagenome (GOLD analysis project Ga0209952, IMG submission 183951) | Wastewater bioreactor microbial communities from Cape Town, South Africa - Thiocy_cont_750_biof (SPAdes) | ecosystem: Engineered > Bioreactor > Thiocyanate-remediating >...
GGTCGTCGTCGGGCTCGGCCGCATCGGCCTGAGGCTGGCGAAGCTGGCTGGCGCCTTCGACATGCGCGTCATCGGCGTGCGCCGCAATCCGGAGGCGCACCCGCATGTCCAGGAGATCGTCAGGCCGGATCGCCTCGCCGAGGTTGTGGCGCAGGCCGATTTCGTCGCCCTGACCTGCCCGCTCACCCCCGAGACGGAAGGGTTGATTGACGCCCGCATCCTCGGCGCGATGAAGCCCTCCGCCTATCTCGTCAATGTCGCGCGCGGCAAGGTCGTCGACGAGGCGGCGCTGCTCGGCGCGCTGGCCGGCGGCGGCATCGCCGGAGCCGGGCTCGACTGCTTCCATGACGAGCCGCTGCCGCCGGATTCGTCGTTCTGGCGGATGCCGCAGGTGATCGTCACGCCGCACAGCGCCGGCGAGACGCGGCTCTACGAGCGCAACGTCGTCGATATTCTCCTCGAGAATCTCGACCGATTGTCGCGTGGCGATGCCGACCTGCGCAACGGGCTCGTCTAGGGTCGTTTCGCAATTCCCTGAATCGCGAACGACCCTAGGCTCTTGTTTTATCGCATTGTCTTCACGCGAACCGGTTTTCACTTCGCTCGAAAATGCTCCATCAAAGGCCGACAGGCGTGCCGTCTTCTCATCTCTTCCGGCCGGGCGGGCCGCTGCTGATCCCGGCGCTCGGCGTGACGCAGATCTTCGGCTATGGCGCGCTCTACTACGCCTTCACCGTGCTGGCGCCGCGCATCACGGCCGAGTTCGGCTGGGCGCCGGAGTGGACCTTCGGCGGCTTCGCCGTCGGCCTGCTGCTCGGCGGGGCGGTCGCGCCCGTCACCGGCAGCCTGATCGACCGCTACGGCACGCGGCTGGTGATGACGCTGGGCTCGGGGCTGGCAGGCTTCTCCCTGCTGGCGCTGGCCGAGGCGCGCGGCCTCGCCAGCTACATCGCCGCGATGGTGGCGCTGCAGGCCGTCACCACCGCGGTCTTCTACGATGCCGCCTTTGCGGCGCTGACGCAGGCACGCGGCAGCGGGGCGCGCCGCGCCATCAGCCAGCTCACCCTGATCGGCGGATTCGCCTCGACCTTGTTCTGGCCGCTGACCAGCGCGCTTCTCGGCCTGCTCGACTGGCGCGGTGTCTATCGACTCTACGGTCTCTCGCAGATCCTCGTCTGCGTGCCGCTGCATCTGGCTTTCCTGCCGGGACGCGTGCGCCGGCCCGTGTCCGCCGAAGCCGCCGTGCAGGCCGTGACGGAACCGGTGCCGGAGGTCGCTTATCTGGCGGGCGCATCGCGCCGTCGCGCCTTCCTGCTGCTGGCGCTCGCCTTCTCGCTGCAGGGCTTCGTCGTCTCGGCCATGGCCGTGCACATGCTCACGCTGCTGCGCGGCTTCGGCCTCGCCGCCTCGGTCGCCGTCGGCATCGGCGCGATGCTGGGGCCCTCGCAGGTCGCGGGGCGGCTGGTCGAGATGCTGTTCGGCCGTGCCGTGCCGCCGGTCACCACGGCCTGGGTTTCCGCCTGCCTGATGCCGATCGGCCTGCTGCTTCTGCTGGCGGGCGGGGCGCTGCCCCTCGTCGCCGGCGCCTTCGCGCTGGCCTTCGGCATCAGCATGGGGCTGAGCTCGATCGTGCGCGGAACGGTGCCGCTGCAGCTCTTCGGTCCCGTCGGTTTCGGCGCGATGATGGGCCGGCTCTCGGCGCCCGGCCTCGTCATCAAGGCGGCGGCACCGCTGGTCTTCGCCGTGGCGCTGGAGCGCGGCGGCGTCGTGCTCTCGACGCTGGTGCTGGTCGGGTTTTCCGCGCTGGCGGCGGTCGCGCTCTTCGTGCTCGCCCGCAGCCGCCCCGCCTGAAAGTCGGATTCAGGCCAGCATGGTGCGCCACCAGCGCCGCGCCGCATCGCGCGCCCGCATGGCGAAGCCATAGGCCGGCGTCGCCCTGACCCAGCCGAGCACCTTGTCGCGCACCCGCACCACCTGCCCCATGATCCAGGCGAACCAGCGATAGCTCAGGAGCTTCTCGCGCCCGGCGTGGTAGATGCGCTCGACGAAGACGAAGCTCATCAGATGCGCGAAGGCCGTCACCACCAGCCCGGCCCAGAACCGTCCATCCGCGAACAGCAGCAGGCCGACGAGCTTCAGCGGTTCGGCGATGGCGAAGGGGATGGCCAGCGCCAGCAGCACCAGCGGCCGCGGCAGGCCGGCGACCGCTTCCTCCAGCCGGCGCATGACGCGCAGGCCCGCGAGTTTTCGGATCAGTGGCCGGTAGAGCGGCCGCAGCAATTCGTCGAGGACGATGAAGACGGCGAGGACGAAGCGCAGCACCGCAAGCAGACCGCGAATGAGCGGGCCGCGCTCCGGGGCGGGCGGGGGTGGAAGAGGGTCGGACATCGCAGGGCGATACATAGGCGCGGATCTGCGGCGTTTCAAAGCCGGCGGCGCGGCGCCGCGACGAGCCGGCCCGTCACTCCCGTGCATCCTCCAGCATCATCGCCACGCCCTTCTCCGCGATCATCATCGTCGGGTTGGCGGTGTTGCCGGAGGTGATGGTCGGCATCACCGAGGCGTCGATGACGCGCAGCCCGGCGACCCCGCGAACCCGCAACCGCCCGTCGAGCACGGCGCGCGGATCGTCGTCGCGGCCCATCTTCGCGGTGCCGACCGGGTGGAAGATCGTGGTGCCGAGCTGGCCCGCGGCCTCCAGCATCTGCGCATCCGACTGCGTGGCTTCGCCCGGCAGGTATTCCTCCGGCCGGTAGCGAGCGAGCGGCGCCTGCGCCACGATCCGCCGGGTCAGCTTCAGTGCGTCGACCGCGACCCGCTTGTCCTCCTCGGTGTCGAGATAGTTCGGCGCGATCACCGGCGTGTCGTAGGGGTCGGCGGAGCGCAGATGGATGCTGCCGCGGCTGGTCGGCCTGAGATTGCAGACGCTCGCCGTGAAGGCGTCGAAGGGGTGCAGCCCCGAGCCCCAGCTGTCCAGCGAGAGCGGCTGGAAGTGGTATTGGAGGTTCGCCGTGGCGTAGTCCGGCGAGGATTTCGCGAAGGCGCCGACCTGCGACGGTGCCATCGTCAGGGGGCCGGTGCGCAGGGCCGCCCATTCCAGCGCCATCAACGGCCGGCGCCAGAGCTTGGCGTAGTCGCTGTTCAGCGTCCTGATGCCGTGGACCTTGTAGACCGGCCGGATCTGCAGATGGTCCTGCAGGTTCTCGCCGACCCCGGGCGCATCGACCAATGTCGCGATGCCGAGGTCCTGCAGCCGCGCGCCGGCGCCGATGCCCGAGCGCTCCAGCAGCAGGGGCGAGGCGACGGCGCCCGCCGACAGCACGACCTCGCCGCGCACCTCGACCCTGAGCTTTTCCGTGCCATGGGTGAATTCGACCGCCTTCGCCCGCCCCTCGGCGAAGACGATGCGCTCGACATGGACGCGCGTCTCCAGCCTGAGATTGTCGCGCTTGTCGATGACCGGCTTGACGAAGGCGTTGAAGGCCGAGAGGCGCCGCCCGCGCCGCTGGTTGACCTGGAAATAGGAGGAGCCGGTGTTGTCGCCGGTGTTGAAGTCCGGGATCTTGGCGATGCCGGCGGCCTCGGCCGCGTCGCGGATGGCGTCGAGGATGGCCCAGCGCACGCGCGGATGCTCGACGCGCCATTCCCCGCCGGCCTGGTGCAGGCCGCCGGGCGGCGGCGCGATATGGTCCTCGTGCTTGAGGAAATAGGGCAGCACGTCGTCCCAGCCCCAGCCGGTGAGGCCAAGCTGGCGCCAGCCGTCGTAATCGGCCGCCTGGCCGCGCATATAGACCATGGCGTTGATCGCCGAGGAGCCGCCGACGACCTTGCCCCGCGGATAGGCTAGGGCGCGGCCGCCCAGCCCGGCCTGCGGCTCGGTCTGGAACATCCAGTCGGCGCGCGGATTGCCGATGGCGAAGAGATAGCCGACCGGAATGTGGAACCAGATCCAGTCGTCCCTGCCGCCGGCCTCCAGCAGCAGGACCTTCGTGTCGGGATCGGCCGAGAGCCGGTTGGCGACGACGCTGCCGGCCGAGCCCGCACCGATGACCACATAGTCGAAGGTGCCGATCAGGCGGCGGTCGGAGGCGTCGGACATGGCGTTTCCCGGATGCGGCGGCTGTCCCGCCTTGTCGCCCTTCGAGGGATACCGCCTGCCCGCCGGGCCGGCAATCGCCATGGATTGCGACCTTCGCCCATGCGCGGATGGGCGGAGTGCCCGAGTTCCGCCGCGGTGAAGCCCATGCTGCCGCGTCGGCGCGGCCCTGCCGCGGCTCTCCTTGCCTCGCCCTGCGCCTCTGCGCGATAAGCGGCGAGGGCGGCCGGCTGCTCGCCGCCCGACGGAGTGTCCATGAGCTTCCGCAACATCTACGCCCAGGGCTTGGTCCGCATCGCCTGCGCGGCGCCGCGGCTGAGGGTGGCCGATCCCGCCTTCAATCTCTCCGAGACCCTCGCATTGTTGCGCCGGGCCGACGAGGGCGGTGCCGCGCTCTGCCTCTTTCCCGAACTCGGCCTCAGCGCCTATGCCATCGACGACCTGCTGCAGCAGAATGCGCTGCTCGATGCGGTGCGCGAAGCGCTGGCCCGGCTCGTCGAGGAGACGCGGACACTCGGCTGCATTGCCGTGGTCGGGGCCCCGCTCAGGGTCGACGGGCGGTTGTTCAACTGCGCCGTCGCGGTCCATCGCGGCCGCATCCTCGCCGCGGTGCCGAAAACCTATCTGCCGAACTACCGCGAGTTCTACGAGCGCCGCCAGTTCGCCTCGGGCGAGCGCGCCGGCACGCTCTATGTCGAGCTTTGCGGGCAGGACGTCCTCTTCGGCACCGACATCCTGCTGGCGGCGACCGATATCCCCGATCTCACCGTCCATATGGAGATCTGCGAGGACGTCTGGACGCCGATCCCGCCCTCCTCCTATGCGGCGCTGGCCGGCGCGACGCTGCTGCTGAACCTCTCAGCCAGCAACGTCACCATCGGCAAGTCGGAATGGCGCCATGCGCTCTGCAAGGCGCATTCGGGGCGCTGCATCGCGGCCTATGCCTATTCGGCTGCCGGGACGGGCGAATCGACCACGGACCTCGCCTGGGACGGGCAGGCGATGATCTACGAGAATGGCGCGCTCCTGGCCGAGGCCGAGCGCTTCGCCGCCGAGCCGCAGCTCATCCTCGCCGATATCGACCTCGAGCGGCTGGCGATGGACCGCATCCGCCAGAATACCTTCGGCGACAGCGCCGACCTGCATCGCGACAGGCTGAGCTTCCGCCGCGTCGAGTTCGCGCTCGACCCCGACCGCAAGAGCGATCTCGGGCTGGCGCGGGCGGTCGAGCGCTTTCCCTTCGTGCCGAGCGACGATGCCCGGCTGAACGAGCTCTGCTTCGAGGCCTACAACATCCAGTCGCACGGCCTGCGCAAGCGGCTGGAAAGTACGCGGATCGACAAGGTCGTGATCGGCGTCTCCGGCGGCCTCGACTCGACGCAGGCCCTGATCGTCGCGGCGAATACCTTCGACGCGCTCGGGCTGCCGCGCGAAAACATCCTCGCCTATACGCTGCCGGCCTTCGCCACCAGCAAGGGCACCAAGGACAATGCCTGGCGCCTGATGCGGGCGCTCGGCGTCACGGCCGAGGAGATCGACATGACGCCGGCCTGCCGGCAGATGCTGGTCGATATCGGCCATCCCTTCGCGCAGGGCGAGCCCGTCTATGACATTACGTTCGAGAACGTGCAGGCCGGCGCCCGTACCTCGGTGCTCTTCCGCCTTGCCAACAAGCACAACGCGCTGGTGATGGGCACCGGCGATCTCTCCGAGCTGGCGCTCGGCTGGTGCACCTATGGCGTCGGCGATCACATGTCGCATTACAACGTCAACGGCTCGGTGCCGAAGACGCTGATCCAGCACCTGATCCGCTGGGTCGCCCAGTCCGGGCGCTTCGGCAAAGACGCCTCGGCGGTGATGCTCGACATCCTCGCGACCGAGATCTCGCCCGAACTGGTGCCGGGCGAGGGCGACAAGCCGGCGCAGAAGACCGAGGATTTCGTCGGACCCTACGCGCTGCAGGATTTCAACCTGTTCTACACGACCCGCTACGGCTTCCGGCCCAGCAAGATCGCCTTCCTCTCCGAGCACGCCTGGAGCGATGCGACGAAGGGCGCCTGGCCGCCGAATATCGAGGCGGGCAAGCGCGTCGCCTATGATCTGCCGGTGATCAAGCGCTGGCTCGGCGTCTTCATCCGCCGCTTCTTCGAGACCAGTCAGTTCAAGCGCTCGGCCGTGCCGAACGGCCCGAAGGTCTCCTCCGGCGGCTCGCTCTCGCCGCGCGGCGACTGGCGCGCGCCGAGCGATGCATCGGCCGCGCCCTGGCTCAGGGATTGGGAACGAATTCCGGGTTAGGGCCGGGGTTTCTGATCGCAGAGCGCTCAGGCGCCTGCATCGGTGCCCGCGACCTCCGCGCAGTGCCGCAGCACCTCCGCTCCGGTCTCGTTCCAGGTGGTGATGCCGCCGGCCATGATGACCTGGACGAGCCCTTCTGCCAGCTCGGGCAAGGTAAGGCCGGCGCGGATCGCATTGGCGGCATGGTTGCGCGCGCCGGTCTTCTGGCCGATCAAGGTGTCGAGCAGCGCGAAGATCAGCTCCTTGGTCTTGAGATCGAGCGCGCCGCCATCGGGCCGGTCCCGCATGATCGCGCTGCGGATCAGGCCGTAGCCGGCGAAGGCAGCCGGGGCGTGCTCGGCCAGAAGCCTGAAATTGTCGGGCACCCGGCCCGAAGTGGCTTCGAAATTGGCGATGCCGGCCCGTGTCGCCGCATCGATCAGATCATCCCGCATCGTCGCCATCCATCCTGCGCCGCGTTCGGGCGCTCTGTCGTCGGGGCATCATGCCCCTTGGCCGGTTTCCATCAAGCCGGGCGCGAGCGGGCCAGGCACGGATGGGATCTCCGGCTCGGGCGACCGCCTGCGGCCCGCCGCGCCCCTGACGCAGAGCGGCGGTGAGCGGAGCTTGAGCCCGAAACGGCCGCTGCCGGCGTTCGCCCCGTCAGGGCCAGACCGGCAGGCCGTCCAGCCCGGCGGTCTCCGGCAGGCCGCAGATCAGGTTGGCGTTCTGCACCGCCTGGCCGGCCGCGCCCTTGCCAAGATTGTCGACCACGCCCATCGCGATCACCAGGTTGCGCTCGGGGTCGGCGGCGTAGCTGACGAATGCGAGGTTGGAGCCGGTCGCCCATTTGGTCTGCGGCGGCTTGTCGGTGACGCGGACGAACGCTCGCCCGGCATAGAAGCGCCGGGCCGCGTCGAGGCATTGGCCGGTGCTGGCGCGGCCGCGGCAATAGATGGTGGCGAGGATGCCGCGGGTCATCGGCACCAGGTGCGGCGTGAATACCAGCCCGGCCGCGCTGCCGCCGCTCAGCTGCTCGATCGTCCTCGCGATCTCGGGCATGTGGGTGTGCCTGAGCAGCCCGTAAGGCACCAGGTTTTCGTTGCTCTCGGCATAACCGAACTTGCTGTCGCCGCCCCGGCCGGCGCCCGAGATGCCCGTCTTGACGTCGATCACGATGTTGCCGGGCTCGATCAGCTTGTCGGCGAGCAGCGGCGCCAGCGCGGTCAGCGTCGCGGCCGGGAAGCAGCCGGGATTGGCGACGCGGGTCCGGCCCTGGATCTCGGCGGGCCAGATGTCGGCGAGGCCATAGGCCCACCCCTCGACATAGCGGTGGTCGCCGCCGATATCGACGATCTTCACCTCCGACGGGACGCGGGCCAGCGCCTCGGCCGAGGCGCCCGTCGGGAGCGAGGCGAACAGCACGTCGAGCTTCGGCAAGGCCGCAGGGTCCCATTTTTCGATCACCAGCCCGGCCAGACGGGCCGGCACACCGGGAAAGCGATCCACCAGGCGGCTGCCGGCACTGCTCTCCCCGGCGGCATAGACGAGCTCGAAGGAGGGGTGGCCCGCGATCAGGCGCAGCGCTTCGCCGCCGCCGAAACCGCTGATGCCGACAATGCCGACGCGAATGCTCATGGTGATGTCCTTGCTGGGTGCGGGCAAAAGAAAACCCCCGGGAGCCGAGGGCTGCGGGGGTTCGGGACGGCGGGTCGGGGTGGCCCTGGCGGCGGAAGCCTACGAAGAGGCCGCCACCGCGGTGAAGGACGCCGATCGACGCGCAGCGCGAGAAGCCGCCGCTTCGGGGCAGCGACGTCGGCGTCGATCGCAGAGCTTCGGGGTCCTGATCATGGTCGGCGACAGTGTCGCCACGCCCCTTCGCCGTCAAGCGGCATTCTCAGGCCCCCGCTTTCGGTCCGGCGGGCGCCGGGCGGGACGATCGCGCGGACGCAGCGGGCGCCTTGGCCATATTGATACCGCAATCTGACCTGCTTTGATGAGGCTGGCGAGACCATGTGGACGCGATCGGCCCGGGGGACGGACGGGTCGCGCAGCGGACGTCGCGACCTTGCCAGCCTCGCCATCTGGCGGCAATCTGCCTTCCGCAAGGACGTCCAGCGGGTGTAAGCCGGGGTGCTCCCTCGTCGGGCAACAGGACATAGGAAACTGTCAATCATGATCATGGACGGTAGGATTGCCGGCGCCGGCACGGACCGGCCTCGGGCGGGGCTGATCAGCCGCCGCTCGTTTCTGGTGGGCTCGGCCGTCGGCGTCGGTGCGCTGGGTCTGGCCGGCTGCGCCGGCGACGGCATGAGCCTCGCCGAGGCGCAGAAGCTCTACGGGCCGATGCCCGACGAGAAGTTCCCGATCCCGGCGATCGACGTCAGCAAGGTCGATCCTAAATATTTCCGCCGCACCGTCGCCTATGACAGCAAGGAGGCGCCGGGCACGATCGTCGTCGATCCGGCGAACTACTACGTCTACCGCATCGAGGGCGATGGCACCGCGACCCGCTACGGCGCCAATGTCGGCCGCGACGGCTTCCGCTGGAACGGCGACGCCTATGTCGGGCGCAAATCCGAATGGGCGACCTGGACGCCGCCGCCGGAAATGATCAAGCGCCAGCCCGAGGCGGCGAAGTATGCGCGCGGCATGCCGGGCGGCCTCGACAATCCGCTGGGCGCCCGCACGCTGCATCTCTATCAGAACGGCCGCTACACGCTCTACACGATCTATGCGTCGCTCGACGCCGACTCGATCGGAAACGGCATCACCAGCGGCTGCATCGGCCTGCTGACCCAGGACATGATCCACCTCTACGACCAGACCCCGGTCAAGACGAAGGTGGTCGTCCTGCCGGCCTGAGCTGACGGGCGCCGGCCGCTTTCGATCCGATTGCGGCCCTTTTCGAGGTCTGACGAAAAAGCCCGCGGCTCGCGCCGCGGGCTGATTTTTTCGGGGTCTGCGTAGGCTCAGGCGGCGATCGCGGCCGGATCCTTCTTCTCCCATTCCTCGCCCCAGATCATCACGGCGTGGCCGGGCGAGACCTCGCGATACTGGCGCACCGGCGGCTCGTAGTCCGGCGCGCGCACCGGGCTCTTGATCTCGTCGTTCGAAACCGGCCTCTTCTCCAGGCGCCGGGCCGGGTCGGCGATCGGCACGGCCGCCAGCAGGCGCTTGGTGTAGGGATGCTGCGGGTTCTCGAAGATCGCCTCGCGCGGGCCGATCTCGACGATCTCGCCGAGATACATCACCGCGACGCGATGGCTGACGCGCTCGACCACGGCCATGTCGTGCGAGATGAAGAGATAGCCCAGCCCCATGCGCGCCTGCAGGTCGAGCATCAGGTTGACCACCTGCGCCTTGACCGAAACGTCGAGCGCGGAGACCGCCTCGTCCGCCACGATCAGCCGCGGTTCGACCGCGAGCGCCCGCGCGATGCAGATGCGCTGCCGCTGGCCGCCCGAGAACTCGTGCGGGAAGCGGTTCGCCATGTCGGGCGACAGGCCGACGCGCTTGAGCAGATCGGCGACCTTGTCGCGCGCTTCGGAACGGCTGGCGAGGTTGTTGATCAGCAGCGGCTCGGCGATCGCCGTGCCGACATTCATGCGCGGGTTGAGCGAGGCGAAGGGGTCCTGGAAGATCATCTGCATGCGCTTGCGCTGCTCGCGCAGGTCATGCTGGTTGAGCTTCAGCACATCGACGCCGTCGAGCAGCACCGAACCGGCGATCGGCTCGATCAGGCGCATCACCGAGCGCCCGGTGGTCGACTTGCCGCAGCCGGATTCGCCCACCAGCGCCAGCGTCTCGCCGGCCTTCAGGCTGAAGGAGACGTTCTCGACCGCATGCACGCGGCCGCGGACGGAGGAGAGCAGGCCGCCGCGGATCTCGAAGCGCGTGGTCAGGCCGGCGACCTCGAGCACGGGGCGCTCGGCCTCCTTGACGGTATCGGGAACCTCGACCGGCACGTCGCTCTCGCCGGTGGTCTTGTCGACGACGGGGAAGCGCATCGGCCGGGCCTTGCCGATCATCGAGCCGAGCTTCGGCACGGCCGAAAGCAGCGACTTGGTGTAGGGCTTCTGCGGGTTGCGGAAGATATCGTCGGTCGAGCCTGTCTCGACCTGCTCGCCATTGTACATCACGACGGTGCGGTCGGCGATCTCGGCGACCACGCCCATGTCGTGGGTGATGAACAGGACGGACATGCCCTCCTCGTCCTGGAGCTGCTTGATGAGCTCGAGGATCTGCGCCTGGATCGTCACGTCGAGCGCGGTGGTCGGCTCGTCGGCGATCAGCAGCTTGGGCTTGCAGGCCAGCGCCATCGCGATCATCACGCGCTGGCGCATGCCGCCCGAGAAGCGGTGCGGATATTCGTGGAAGCGCGACTTCGCGGCGGGGATGCGCACCTTCTCGAGCAGGCGGATCGTCTCGGCCTCGGCCTCGGAGCGCGACAGGCCGCGATGCAGGATCAGCGCCTCGGCGATCTGGAAGCCGATGGTGAGCACCGGGTTCAGCGAGGTCATCGGCTCCTGGAAGATCATCGCGATCTCGTTGCCGCGGATATGCCGCATCTCGGAATCCGGCAGGGTCAGCAGCTCCTTGCCGTTGAGCTTGATCGAGCCCTCGATCTTGCTCGACTGCGGCGGGTTGAGCCGCATGATCGAGAGCGCGGTCACGCTCTTGCCCGAGCCGGACTCGCCGACCACCGCCAGCGTCTCCTTCGGCATGATGTCGAACGAGACGAAGGAGGTCGTGAGGTTCGAAACGGTCAGGATCGGTGAGGTCATGGCGGGTCCTTCTCTAGAGCGTCACCGAGCGAAGCGAGCACCGGTCAGCATGAAGAAAATGCGTCAAAACAACAATTTGGAGCACTTCCGCGGGTCCGGGAAACGCGGAAGTGCTCCATGATCAGATCACGCGGCGCGGATCGAGCGCGTCACGCAGGCCGTCGCCGATGAAGTTGATCGACAGGACGGTGAGGAAGATGGCGGCGCCGGGGAACAGCGCCCAGTGCGGAGCGGTGTCGAGCTGATCCTTGGCGTCGAACAGCAGGCGCCCCCAGGTCGGGATGTCCGGCGGGAAGCCGAGGCCGAGGAAGGAGAGCGTCGATTCGGCGATGATCGCCGAGGAGACCTCGATCGTCGCGGCGACGATGACGGGCCCCAGCGCATTCGGCAGGATGTGATTGACCATCTGCCGCACCGTCGTGGCGCCCTGGGCGCGCGCGGCCTCGACGAACTCCTTCTCGCGCAGCGACAGGAACTGCGCCCGCACCAGCCGCGCCACCGGCATCCAGCGCAGGCCGCCGATGACGATGACGATCAGGACGAAGACGCCGCCCTCGACGCCGAAGACCGCCTTCAGCTGCTCGCGGAAGAGGTAGATGACGAGCAGCAGCAGCGGCAGCTGCGGCAGCGACAGGAACAGGTCGGTCACCCACATCAGGAACGGGTCGACGATCTTGCGCGACATGCCGGCGAACGCGCCGATGATGACGCCGACCGTGGTCGCGACGACCATCGCGGCCAGGCCGACCGAGAGCGAGATCCGCCCGCCATACATCATCCGCGCCAGGATATCCTGGCCGAGGTCGTCGGTGCCGAAGGGATGCGCCCAGGACGGGCCCTGCAGCTGTGCCGAGAAGTCGATGTCGTTGATCGCCACGGGCCACAGCCAGGGGCCGATGACGACGCCCAGGACCAGGAGGGCGAGCACGACGGTGCTGGCCATGGCGAGCTTGTGCCGGCGGAAGCGGCGCCAGGTCTCGCGCCCCGGCGAAACCGCAGTCGCGGAGGCGGATGCCGCCACGGCCGGTTCAGCTGAAGGAGATGCGAGGGTCGAGCCAGCCATAAAGGATATCCGCGATGAGATTGAACAGAACGACCAGGCAGGCGAAGACGAAGGTCACGGCCATGATAACCGGTGTGTCGTTGGCGAGGATCGCGTCGATCAGCAGCGAGCCGATGCCGGGGACGCGAAAGATCTGCTCGGTGACGAGCGCGCCGCCGAAGACGGCGGGCATTTGCAGGGCGACCAGCGTCACCACCGGGATCAGCGCATTGCGCGTGATGTGGCGCAGCGTGACCTTGCGCTCGCTGAGGCCCTTGGCGCGCGCCGTGGTGACGTAGTCGAGCCGGATCACGTCGAGCACCGAGGAGCGCACGTAGCGCGTGTAGGAGGCCGCCTGGAACAGGCCGAGCACGGTGATGGGCATGATCGCCTGGCGGAACATCTCCCAGTACCAGCGCCAGCCCTCGGCCGCGATGTCTGAGCGGTAGACGAAGGGGAACCAGTCCAGCGTTACCGAGAACAGCAGGATGAACAGCAGGCCGGTGAAGAAGGTCGGCAGCGAGAAGCCGACGAAGGCCAGCGTGTTGGCGATCTGGTCGAACACCGAATAGGGCCGCGTCGCCGCGTAGATGCCGACAGGCAACGCGACGCACAGCGCCAGGATCTGCGAGGAGCCGACGACGAACAGCGTGGTCGGCAGGCGCTGCAGGATGAGTTGGTCGACATTGATGCGGCTGGCGAAGGAGAAGCCCCAGTCGCCATGCGCCATCGCGCCGAGCCAGCGCAGATAGCGCACCATGATCGGGTCGTTGAGGCCGAAGCTGGCGCGGATGGCCTCGCGGACCTCCGGCGGCACGTTCGGATTCGTCGCCATTTCCGAGAAGGGGTCGCCCGGCGCCAGCGCCAGGATCGTGAACAGGATCACGCTGATGCCGAGCAGGCTTGGAATGGCGATGAGAAGCCGCCGTATCAGATATGTTGCCATGTAGTTGTCTCTATGCGTGCGCGGCGAGGCCGTTGACCAAACGCCGGTTGCGACCGGCTAGCCCAACTGCCCTTTTCGGGCAGCCGGGGCAAGCCGGTGCGGTCGCCCTTCACACAGGGAAAGACCCCGGTGAAGGGCGTTCGAGGCTCAGGTGCGGTACCAGGCCGCGAGGTTCCAGGTGTCGACGTCCCAGCCCGAATGATCGTGCATGATGTTGTTCGCCGCCGCGGCCACGCGGGTGCGCGAGAGCAGCGGCAGGAGGACGTGGGCCTCGCAGAAGATCTCGTTGACCTTGATCAGCAGCGCGGCGCGCTTGGCCGGATCGAGCTCCTTCTGGGCGGCCTTGTAGGCTTCGTCGGCGGCCGGGTCGGAGTAGCGCGAGATG
>Ga0209952_1002542_pt1 | contig 13527 bp, 11 predicted proteins | sample ThiBiot_750_biof_2_FD_183951 | JGI IMG/M metagenome (GOLD analysis project Ga0209952, IMG submission 183951) | Wastewater bioreactor microbial communities from Cape Town, South Africa - Thiocy_cont_750_biof (SPAdes) | ecosystem: Engineered > Bioreactor > Thiocyanate-remediating >...
AAAAACGACGTTACACGCGAGAAAGCCATCTGAAAAAACAGAATGAGAGAGAAAGTGGTTTTGAATTGTATCAATCTACAAACGTGTCATCACAAGTAAACCTGTCGGTCTTCTACTCAACAGAGGTCTCTCATAGACAATGCAAAAGTTATTCACATGAGACAATAGAGACGTCGAACACAATCTCTATTTATCAAAAACAGTTTATTTTAAAAAAAAAGAAACAAGAACAACAACAAAACAAATATCCATAGAGCTTTTCCAATATGGAATATACAAATTTAAGAGAAAATAATTTCACAGAAAAAAGAACAGATAACTATCAAATCTGACGGAAGATTATTTTCGTTTTTTAGTCGATGATTTGGTTTCATCAACTGTTGGTGTGTCTTTGGATTTTTTCTTTTTTTTCTTGTCTGTTTCGCCATTGATTACAACAACATCTGACGAATCCGTAGACTTGCGTTTCGATGTAATTGTTGAGCTTTTTAAATCGGAAGACTAAGAAAGAAAGAAAACTGTTTACAAACAAAGCAATCTCAAATGTTTATCAACTCACCTTTTCAGCACGAAATTTATCCATTAATTCGCCAAGTTTGTCGACTAATTTCTTCTGTTCGCTATTCAAATTCGTTGCTAATAATTGTTGTTTAATTCGATTGAATTCATTTTCATTATTCAATTGATTTTTTGGTCTTAGATATTGTGTAATCTTCAATTGTCCTTCATCGAGATCATTATTATTATGTACTCGGTCTTTTGTCGATGATTCATAATCTTTAACTGCATGTTTCACATTTCGAAAGAATTCCAAACGAATATAATCATTCGGCAGAGTTTTTTCAACAAATTCAACGAATTTTTCATGATATTCATTTTTAATTTTAGCTAATCGTTTGATATAATCATCTTTAACCGTTTGAGATAGATCGGCCCAATTCTGTTGTGATGAATTATTTTCTTGTCGTTCATTTTGAAATAAAAACATGGCCGTACTCGCTGGTCGAACAGGAAGACCAAGCGAAGAGAAATAGAAATGAATATCGTCTTGTTTACTTAGAAGAAGATGAAGAGTTGGAATCTGCTGTTCAGTGACTGCAGAATGTGTTTCGAGAAAATCTTCCCATTTTTTCGTTGATTTTAAAACGAATTTATGACGTTTCTTCTCGCTTGCATCTTTGAATAATGTTCGAATAAACGCATTTTTTGCTAATGAATTTGCAAATGTTGGTTTTTCATCATCATCCGCATACTTCTTTTCGTAGTATAAAGTATCCGGTTTACATTTATGTAAATCATCGAGTTGAGCACGAGTTAATTTCACATGATTGTTATCATTAGCTAGCAGAGCAGGAGTATCAGCAATTGATTGTACAGATTGTCGACGTTCTTTAATACCAGGTTTACTTTCTTCATCATTCGACATCGGATTGAGAAACGCGAGATATTCAGTTTTAAGACGTTCAGGTAAATTCTCCGAAAAACTTTTTACTTGAGCAGTATATTCTGCTTTACTCTGAGAAATAAAGATAAACCATTTAAAAATCATTCAAAACAAAAAAAAAACAATCCAATTACATCGTTCAACATTTTTGTGTATGGTTTTCGTTCGTCTGCAGTCAAGTTTTTCCAAGGTTTAGGGTTTTTTTCATTGGCTTGCTTTTTTTCGTCAGCATAATACGCAGCGGCATTGCTAAATCATAAGAACAAAAGTTTATTCAAATCCAGGTCAAAACGGATTTACTAGAACGGTTTTGTAGGCGCATCGATTGATTGAAAGTACACTTTCTGTTCGGGTTTTGATAGAAGAACATCGAATAATTTCCCATCGATTTGTGTTTGTTTGCTAATATTTTTTTCATCCTAAAGAAAATCGAAATCATCATGAGAATTTCTTGTCTGAATTAAATAATAAATTTACAAGTAATTCAACATATTTATTAATGGATTTTTGATAATATTTCGCTTTTTTTTCATTGGATAATTGTAGAAATTTCGCTCGAAGTCGAAGTGGATTCATCTATCAATACAACAAGAAACAACAGATTCATTCAATCAATCGTTACGTATCTTATCAACATACTTCAGCGCCTTTCTTTTTTTGTTTATTAATAAATAGTCGTAATGGACGACATGCTTTTATTCTAGAAAACAAAAATGTACATTCATCTACATGCTAATACTACACATGCTAAACTCTTACTCTTTAAGATCACTTCCTGAAACCAGTTTTGTATCTGATTTCGGAGTTTTTGTTTTTGCCATTCGTCTTTTTTTTTTGCTTCAAAAAAGAAAATCTGAAAGAAACAATAGTCGAATTGGCTTTGTATTTCGACTATATTGATTTTATTTAATTATTAAAATAATTGATTCATGATATATTCATAGTAAATCAAAAGCATAAGTTAGAAAAGAGAAGAGAAGAGAAGAGAAAAGAGAATGTGTTATGTATCCGTCACCAATTATCATACAATAGAAAAAGAGTTTTGTTCAAAGCGGAAAAAAAACAACGTACTGATTTACAAATAGCAAAAAGCGAAAAAACAAACAAACAAACAAACAACCCAACATGATTTGAACTTCATATGCTTTTGTTGTTTCTCAAATAGATTTTATCTGCGAAAATGAATAACAATATAAAAAAAAACAAACGAAACAGGATCGACTTGGACGGCGAATAAATTAAGTGGATGATAAATGAGTGAGTCGGATAAGTTCTGGAATGGATTGAGGATTGGTTACTGAAACGATTGAACTCTTTCGATACGATTCATTGAGTCGGAATGTTTTGCGAGTATTTGGAGGTGTTGCCTTCTAAATCAAACGTTATTAATTAATAAATCTTTTTTTCAAAGACAAAAAATTATATTAATGTGCGTTTTAGCATGCAGATGTTAGTGCAAATAAATAGCTAAATAAAGCCTTACAACAGATCATTCTCGTTGTTGAGATACACAATGGATTATTTGGTAAATATGCGTGTGTATGCGTGTATGTCTGTGGTTTTTTTTTCAAACATAGCTCGCGATTAAAACCGCGTTTGAATCACATTCTAGATAATGTCGACAAAAGCATACAAATATATTTAATTTTTAACATTTCAATAAAAAAAAGAGAAAGAGAGAGAGAGAGAGACAAAATCAAATAACCAAAGCCGAACATAGATGTATATACACGAATTACAGGATGAAAAAAAAACACAACAAAGGATAAATTGGCTACTATTGGAGTTTATTCGTTTAAAGCAATGTCGAAATAATATCGCCATTTTCTTTGTTTATACCTCTCGATGAGACTTGTTCGTGTCCGAACGTTTTCGAATTCATCTAAATTCAATCCGAACATTCGAAAGAACAAAAAGGCAACGAAAAAGAAGAAAACATTTAGTAGAGAAGAAGAGATAAGCAGCTGTGCAAAAACAGATTTTATTGGCTTCAAATAGAATTTCATGTTGTTCTTAGTTGGTGTTTATTTTTGTCACACAATGATTAGCAGCAAAGAATCAGATAAAATAAATTCATCACAACAACAAATTGTTCGTTGGAGCTCGTGCGAAAGACAAAAGAAAATATCACTCAAATTACTTCGAAAAGAATGTTCAATCTGCTGCTTTAGATATTCTGTGTTTAGTTTTTTTTTCTTTTCTATTTCTTGCTTTTGCTCATTGAATTTTCTGATGAATCAAGAGGCTTGATTGGATGTACTCGATTTCTCGACTAGATATGATTACGATTTGATGTGAAATGTAGATGAAGATTATCGTTCGATGGGTCTATACTTACATTGTTATTGACTTGCGATGGTTGACGTGTACGCGTTATAGATTTCGATTGCATTCGACCAGAGGTTATCAATGGACCCCAGCCTTCTTGTTGAGAAAACGCGTAACCCGAACGAATCGAACGTTTGCTTTGTCGAAGTTTTTGTTGAATATGTGCGACGAATGCTGCCTTTTCTTCCGTTCGAAATTTTTGATTTAGTCGTGCTCGATCGGTTTTATTCGGCATAAATCGCATTCGAAAGAATCTAAATCGAAAACATCGAGTTTGATTGACTTTTTCCAACTCCGAATAAGTTTTTTACTCGCGACAGAAAACAGGTAACAATAGAATTGCACATGTCAATAATAAAGTAAACCAAAAATTGCCCGTCGATAGAACGGCTTGTGCCACTCCGACATAACCGTAACTGGTCGAAAATATTTGATAGATTATTGTCGAATAGAGCGCGAAGTGAAAAAGAAAATGAACAACAATCGTTCCCCAAAGAACGAAATGATACAAGCCGGTCCAATACCAAGTTTCGAGTGCATTTTCAAGGTTAACTATAATAACCATGATAGTTGCGACCATAAACGCGAATGATTGAAGATCGGCTTGACTCATTCCACCTGGTCGTGTACTGTTCGAAACGGAGAGATAAGGAACAAAGAAAATGATGCACGATGTCAGAATGCCGTGAATAACACTTTCAGCAAAGATTTTCTTATTGAAAAATTCATTATTTTGACCCGGTGTGTACCTGCGTATATCAACATGAAGCTTCAACAATATGAAATGAATGATTTGGACTTACAGATGAGGTTTACTCATTGAATGATCAGCGCTAACATCTTGATCGAAAACACCGAGTGCGAGAACGGGAAGTGAGGAGAAGAAAACGTTGTAAGTTGCAACGAAAAATGGATCGTATAAAGTCTGAAGACAAACAAAAAACGATGAACAATCAAATTTACTTTTGTTTTTTCGTTTTACTTGGGCAGAAAAACCAGAGAAAAATCCAAACCAAAAATGGCAAAGTGTAAAAGCGAAATTTTTATAAAAGAAATAACGTAGAAATTTCGAAATACGTAAATAAGACCAACGGCCATGGACCAAAAGCAGTCGTTCTAAGTATCGAAATTGTCCGAAACTGTAATCACTTGCAAGGACAGCTTGTCGACCTTCTTGTCCGCTAATACCGACGCCAATATGCGCTTTCTGTATCATCGAAACATCGTTAGCTCCATCGCCGATCGCCAATGTAATTTTCTTCTCATTTTGCATAACCAATTCAACAACTTGAGCTTTCTGTAATGGCGTTACTCGACAACAAACAACTGCTTTACACATTGTTCCCAATTCTAATAGTTTCATTTTTAATTTATCCGAAAGTGCAAATGCTAACGCATGTCCCGTAATCAACAAGCCAAAGCCTTCGAATTGTTCTCGTTCTTCTCTGTCATTGTTCATTGTTGTTGTGGCTGCATGACCGTTGGGTCGGTGATTTTTACCAGAATCGTTTTTTCTATGTTGATCGAATTTCATTACATCAATGCCCCAATCTTTCCAATCTAATCTCTTTTCTTTATCTTCGATTTGAACATCGAATAGTTCTTCGACTTTTTTAATCATTTCCTTTCGAATTTCTTCGAGTTTCTTTTTCACAGAATTTTCATTTTCTTCGTCGATTATATAAATTTCCATGTCATTAGTTAATAAACGACATGAAAGACCGATGTTATACGCCGTTTCTGTTTTAAAAACACAATAATTCTTGGAACAATTATCTCTCGTTGTTACTTACCAACTTTATCACCTGTTAAGACCCAGATTTTAATTCCTGCACGTGCCAGACGTTCAATACATTGAGGAACACCATCCTGTAATTTATCTTCAATAGCTGTAGCGCCCATTAATTTGAAATTTGTTTCGATTTCTTCATACGTCTCTTTTACTTTCTCTTCACGTTTTTCCATACTTGTACTGAACAACAAAAAGGAAAAACGCAATTTTCTTTTTTCAATGAAAACCATCGTCTTTTTACTTGGCTCTATTATATTTCTCAGCCCAACGATTATAATCACTGTCGCTTAATTCTTTGTAAGCTAAACAAAGTGTTCTCAAACCATCGGTTGCAAATTTCTGAAAAACAAATCGTTTAGTTAGTTTTTGTCTTCATTCAAATCGAATTCATACATTGAGATGTTCATCTGTCTCAGCCATGATATTCTTTTCCGATGGATCGAGACGTTCTTTTATTTTCGAATCAGCACCTTTGCAATACAACGTAATCTTGCCGTTTTTTCTAACAATTACTGACATTCGTTTTCGATCATTATCGAAATCCAAAATATTCAATAGATCGAATGTTTCTTCTTTATCATTCAAACGAACAGTAATACTACTCTGTGTTCGATTCTATTGGATAAAATGAAAGATTTTTATAAAGAAAGAATTGTCTTTTTTTTTGTTTTCTTACGAATGTTCGAGCAGCTGAAACAAGAGCATTTTCATCAGGTGATTGGGCTTGATATGCTAATTTGCCGTCTTTTTCTTCGGGCATAACAGTATGACAAAGGGATAATAGAGAGAAGAAATTGGCAACATCTTTATCTTTGTTTTTAATTGCATCGAGAAGTTTTTGATCGTACCATTCGAAATCATCGTCTTTCTCATCGAATTCAATGGGTTTTAGTTTCTAAAAATAAAAAAAACACAAGAATGAAAGTGCCTGTCGTACTCAGACGAATCGAATATTAATCTACTTCAAGGTCTTGAATTTCATTTCCAGCTTCATCATTGACGTAACCGTAAAGCTTTCCACGGATTGAACATTTATTAAATGTCATGATGTTCTTTTTAAAAGAGAAAACAAATAGAAGAATTATTCAATTAGATTATTAGAAAACAAAGTAAATCTCTTATTGTCTACTTGAGTTAATGTTCCAGTTTTATCCGAGAAAATATATTCAATTTGTCCTAGTTCTTCATTTAAAGTTGTTGTTCGTGCTTGAGCAGGTACATTATTCGGTTCATAATACATTTTTATATCCCAATCGATCCATTTCGATTGTAATAAACGGATAAATTCCACACTAACATAAAGCGAAATCGGTACGACCGTATTTAGAATAATAATATACGACAAAAAAACGAGTAAACTCGTTTCTAATGCACCAATATGTTGATCTTTAGAAACATAAGTTTCCCAAGGTAAATATCGTTGGAAATCATAGCCAACAAATGATTCCCAAAAGCCACAGCAAATTGTCATGATAGCGCACATAATCAAAAGAAAAAAGAAGATCTAAATTAAATAAATGATCGAATTACAAAATAATAAATATTGATTGAAATAAAAAACTAAGATGATATCTTACGCCGAGAATGATACGATTGAGTAAATGATCGATTTTCGTTCGTTTAAATGTTGCTTTACCACTGTTCTTCATAAGTTTCGTATCCGGACCAGCATAACACACGACTACAAAATGTCAATATAAACTTTCCGATAGAATAAAAACACTTTTCTTGTTATCTCACTTCCGAAAGCATAGTGCGTATTTCTCAAACGTGTGCCACGTAAAAGTACGTTATCATTTTTTAATGGTAAAGTTTTTCCATTCCAAGTTAAATTGCCTTCGAAACGACCGAGATTATTATTCGGCGCTTCATATTCAATTTCCGCTAAACAAAATGATTTTCATTGAAGAAGAAAAAAAATAATGTAGGACGTTGTTTCTCTACCATCAAAACCCGACAGTCGATCAATATGATCTTCTAATCCGATTGTTTCTTCTAAAGCTTGTCGAACTTTTAAATTAGTTTCGCCATCTAATTCAGCCGTTTCAATAAAACAAAGTCCGTTCGGTTCACTTGTTGAGATCAAAACAATATCGGCCTACACAATAACATCATTTCATTTGATTTCAATTCAATTACGCATTCTTACAGTGACAAATTCATTATTTTCTAATCGAACCATATCACCAACTTTAATATCTTTCCATTTTCTCGTTACTAATTCATTGCCAACAACTGTTTTTGTTTCACGATTATTTACTTGGCTATCACTTCGATGCCTTGCCTAAGAAAATAAATAAATACATTCGACGACAAAAAAAAAGGAGAAAATAATCTCAACGAACAATATCATCACTGGCATCTTTGATCGCAGTTAATGCTAGGACGAAAACAAGAGGGAGAATTGTCGTTACTGGAGCGAGAGAACTAATTTGTGGAATGAGCTAAAGACAAAAAACAACAGAGTTTAAGCGTTGGTGAATGAAAATTCGATCTACTTGTAAACAAAGAAGAAATAAAAAATAAGCATTAGCTAATCGTCGAAATTGTTCGAATAAATTTTTTGGTAAAAATGTGATTATATTGTATTTAGACGTGGAAATTTCATTTCCCTACGAGGGAGAGAGATAATTTCGTTTTTCAAAGAAAAAATATTGAAAATTTACAGCGTATTGTTTGGCTGCATTTGCATCTGAATCATTAGCTTTTATTTTTCGGCTTGTTTCTTCTGCTTGTTTCTTCTTCCAAAACTGTAATTTCTTCATTGCAATCACTTGTCAAGTCGATTATATAATCAACATGATCGAACAATGGCAATGCAATTCAATGGACTATAAAAACCACACACGCACACACACAAAAGAAAAAAGATTCAAAAATCTAAAAAGAAAGAAAAAAAAAGAAACTGTGATTGCCGTCAACGATGATTATTGATTAAGTTAGATCATATTTCATCGGTTCTTTCGTATGAGTAATCAAAACGCATCGTATACCTACGGATAATGACCGTGCAATACGTAATACAAAGAAGCCCTACGAGGAAATTGACGTCTGAACTTCTAATGAAATGAATGATGTGTTTTTCTTCTTCCTATTTTAAACTAATTGTAGCACTGAACATATTGTATGTTGTCATAGAGATGAAGAAAAAACTACTCCTAAGAATAATGAATGCGAACCATTGATGTGTGATAGATGCGTTTTTGCTTTCATTTATTTAAAAACCTAATAAAAGAAAATTTTTTTCCTCCTTTTTCATCTTCTTTTTTTACATTTACTTAATAAGAAAAGAGCTTCAGTCTGTTTTTTTCCTTGTTCTTCTCATTGACAACAGCACAAACCGTGTTTGTTGTTATGTAAAAACTGACGACAATAACGGTGAAGAATATATAATAGAATACTCGATGAACAGACGATAAAAAAAAGGAAGAAAGAAGAAAAAGTACGACGAAGAGATTTCGATGACAAAAGTCATCGGCAAACAAAATGACGTACTGTAAAAACAGATTAAATCAACAGATAAGAATACGTGAATATCGAAATTATAAAAAAAGAAACGAATCATGCCATATACTTGCAAGGTCACTTTCGAAGTCGTGTAAAGGTCTCTTTTATATTCTATGCCGTTTGCTTCGTCAAACACATGTTACTCCTCTTCAATTATCGATACACAAAAAGAATAAGAAAAAAAAAATTCAACAAAGAAAGAGAAAAAAAAAGAATGTAGGAGGCTCATATTACTAATGTGAACGTACGTATGTAAAGTGCGATTTGATTTCGAAAAAAAATAGCAATCGATGAGTAATAAACAGATTCTAAATATCCGTGAAGGTGATTTACTACTATTAATACGTTTAAATAGAAAGAAAAAATAACAACAACATTTAATGATGGTGGTGTGCGTGTGTTGAGGTCAGATGACGAATCATTTGCATACGTTAAATTTTATTCATTTTTCAACGACATCTATCTCAATTCAGTTGTGACCGCCCTCAAAATACAGCCGAACAAAATTATACAGAAAATCACTTCCGTCATTAGAAAATAAATAGCGAAGTTGCTAATGAATATAAAAAAATAAATGAATTTTAGTAATTAAGTCTTATTAAGAAAGCTCCGACCTTCTTCGTCTTTATATTTAGTGTCTCCTGTTTGATTATCCCCGAGCTCAATTAAAATAAAAGCACGTTATGTGAGATAATCGAAAGAAATTCTAATAATAAAACATCAAGTGCAATAAGTCCAAAACAAAAAAAAATGTGACTTCATATATTGAACTACAAATAATGCCATCTATCATTCGTTGAATATTATTTGTTAGCCAATTGTAAAATCACTACTATACATTGTGTATTTGTCTCAATGATAGAATCCAGAAAAATTAGTTGTTCTTTTTTTTCATTGAAACTTGCCACGTCAAAACTATTCAAAAACAAAATCTATAACCATGTGGTTCATGTATGGTCTCTCATGGGTGTCATTCATTCTGATTGCAATTCTTCTAACAATCTCGGTCGCTGCTGGCATGTACTATGTCGCTGAACTCATCGAAGAATATACGACTGTTGCCAAACGAATAATTCGTCTTCTATTAATCATTGTTACATCTCTGAATATACTTTTGATTCTATTCGAAAGTGATTTTACATGGACACTTTGTTTAATTGGACTTATTTCGAATGTGATCTATTTTTTTATTCTCTCTGACTTTCCGGTTATTGGTTTTCTTTCGCCAACGTTTCTTTTCTCCATGGTTCTATTAGTCATTCATCATTATTTTGCATTTTCATTTTTCAATTATCATTATTATCCATTTCCGGAGATTCTTGCCTATTTCACAATTTTCGTTTGGATAATTCCATTCTGTTTCGTTTTATCATTGTCAGCAAACGATTATGTTTTACCTCAGTATTCTGAGCCACAACGAGATGATACAATGTCAAATAATGGCAGTGATCTCGTGTCGAATTACTTCAAAAAACGAGCGAAAAAAATCGGACTCCTAGCATTTATGCGTTCAGTTCAAGATACAGTTTTGCCAACACGAAATAAAAAATATTAAACGATAAAAACAATAATCTGTGATGTGTGTACGTGTTTTCTGTTTATTTGTTTGTTTGTTTGTTAGACTGTAAAACAGCTTTGTTATCCTTATCCTAAAAAACAAAAGCAAAATCCTCTAAGACAATCTATTTGTTTTCTAGATAATGTTTGTTTGTTCTTTCACAAAGATGAGAAATAAAAATTTGAATACATTGCTAATCAGCTATTGTTTATTATTAATTGTCTCTGGATTAAATGCTAAATCTGTTGTTGATGTTGATGGATCGATTTTGAATGAAATCAATGCAAATCCATCGATTGGTTATTTGATTAAATTTCATGCGCCTTGGTGTGGACATTGTCGACATTTTGAGCCAATTTATGAAGCGGTTGCTAAAGAAGTTGAAGATCTATCAGCAACAGATGATGATTTTAAAAATATTCGTATTGTTCGAATCGATGCTACTGTTCATTCGAATGTTGCGAATTATTATGATATTCGTGGATTTCCAACAGTTAAATTCATTCGCGGTTCACAAATAATCTCATACGAAAACGAACGAACAAAAACTGCAGTTATCAACTTCTTACGACGAGTCAATGGACCGTCGATACGTTGGATCGATTCGATCGAACAATTCAATGATATTCGTCGTGAACATGATGTTTTCTTTCTCTATCTTACTAACAATGAAAACGAACAACTCTTTCAACAATATGAACAAACGGTGAATCGTTATTTGAGTCAAGCCTATTTCTATGCAACAAATTCATCGGTGATTCAACAAAAATTCTTTCCGACGTATCAAACGGAAATTCTCGCCGTGAAAAACGACGGATTTTATTTGTATAAAAATTCGAATGATGACAATAATACGCTCGATGATTTTATTCTCAAAGAAAAACTGACAACATATCCACAAATAGCTTCAGGAAATATGTACGATTTGATTTTAACCAAAAAGATCATTGTTATTTTTGGATTCAATGAAAAAACGAATCGAGATGAGATTAAATCTCAAATTTTAAATTATATTACCAAACATTCCAATGATCTTCATGAAAATTTTCAATTTGCATGGACAAATGATCTGGATCTATTGAATAATATCGGTAATTGATCTTGTTTTCTCTCTCTCACTCTCACTTGCTCATTTATTTTATAATAGCTGTATGGACTTTACAAGAACCATTGTTTCTCCTCTACGATAGTAATCAACGTAAATATGGCGTCTATCCATTAGCTTCGATTCTCAATGAAACAAGCGATATCGATCAAATTCTCGATTCAATCATTCGTGATCACACGAAAATCATTCAACATACCAGTGATAGTTGGCGTAAACGTCTTTTTCGTCCATTTTGGGAATTATCTCGACTATTTTCCGCAATGTTCATTGAAGCACCTTTACTTTCAATGTTTATCATTGGCCTTCCATCAGCTGTTCTTTCCATTGTTTGCTACTGTCTATGTTGTTTACCAAATGAAAGTCTCTACGAGGAACGAGAAGAAGAAGAAATTCTTGACGAACAAGATAAATCAACTGTAGAGAAAAAGGATGATTAAATGTGTGCGTGTTTTTTTTTGTTATAATTTTTCTATAATAAAACAACAACAACAACAAAGAGAACGATTTTTCCTTGATTACTATTGTATATTTATTTTAATAACCTTTAGACAGTCTCATTGACCGTGAACTAAATGTATAGACAGCAGAATTTAAACTAAGATTATAGTCGAACAAAGGAAGAGAACAGAGACGAACGTTCGTTTGTGTGCATGCCTGTCTCGTACATGATTATGTTCAAGGCAAGGAAAATATGAAAAAAATACGCGTCAAACCTTGAGATATGCTGATATGTTAGATCGTCATTGAAAGAGGAAATCAAAAAAAAAATTTATATTGTTTTAACTTTGAATAGTGTTTATGTATTTGTTTGTAAAACAAGTATGTACGTGTATAAATGATTTAATGTTGAAGGGTGTTATGAAACAATGTGACATTTCTCGTACGTTTACGAAAATGTCGTGTAGACGGAGGATGAATTTAAATAGACTGGAGAAATACACATTTAACTAATCATTTCATTATTCGTCGGTATAACAGATAGATCTTAACTAAACGTTATTCCGAATTGGCCCGGTGTTTGATCAAGACATAGAAATAGTTAAACGAAACAAAACGAAGACATGAATCGAGGTTTATATATTCTTCTTATTGGTCTTGTGATACAAGGAATATCAGCTGGTATTCAATCGAAACGTAAGTTCAATTCTAAGATACTAATGAAGAAAATCTATTTTTTTGTAAAGGAAGCGAATGTCGAGATCTCGTTGGTGGTCGTTCCAACTGTCAACGATTCGTTCGATGTTTTAATAATTTAAGAGTTCTATTTACATGTGCTCAAGGTACAGTTTATGACACGGAATTACGAACATGTGCACCAAAAGATTCAGTAACAAACTGTGACGACTTAAAAGATCGTATTGGTAAGTGTATCATCATTAAAAAAACCGAGTTGTTCAACTAAATCTGACAAAAATTCTCTTTAGATATTGTTATTAGTGCTAATGCTACACAATCGAGTGATGAATATCCAACAATTATTGCTGATGTTCATGCTCTCGAAGCACCAGCTCAAAAAGGATTTTCAGGCAAAGGATCAGCTGTCAACACACCAAAACAATTCGGTTGTCCACAATACTGTCAAAATCAAGGTGTTTGCGTTCAAGTTCTTCAAGTCGTCTCATGTCAATGTCAAACTGGATACACTGGTGCTTTCTGTCAAGTAGCTCGTGAGTTTCGACAGGATAAAAATGACGAACGCGAGGATTGTCTTTTCTTTTGAAATACGAAGATTTTCCTATATCAACCCGGCAAGGTTGTACTCCAAATCTTTGTGATAATGGTGGTACATG
>Ga0209952_1002549_pt1 | contig 13499 bp, 16 predicted proteins | sample ThiBiot_750_biof_2_FD_183951 | JGI IMG/M metagenome (GOLD analysis project Ga0209952, IMG submission 183951) | Wastewater bioreactor microbial communities from Cape Town, South Africa - Thiocy_cont_750_biof (SPAdes) | ecosystem: Engineered > Bioreactor > Thiocyanate-remediating >...
CATCGTCGCCGATGCGTGTAAACTCATAAACTGAATGAATACATCAAATAGTTTCTTTTTTTTTGTTTACGCGTGCGTGTGCGTGTGTGTATAGGATAGCCACTGAAGAGACAGTATGAATAAATAACAGATTTTTGTTTTGTTTTGCATAATGCATTTATATGTACAAAAAAATAGGAAACTATCACGGACCTTTAAATCGAATAGAAATAAGCCGAACAAAGAACAATTTGTATTGCAATATGTTTTATGACAGTGATGTTACACATGGATGAAGGCTAAAACGAGTCTTGTACGTCAATATTAAAGATAAGTGTTACGGTCGGTTGATTTTCGTTTCGAATATAATCGAATCTGGGCGAGTCAAGGACTCTGATAAATAAAATATTTATGCCTTCTGAATTCGAAACATCTTATCGATATTCAATTGAATATTTCGACAAGATGCAAATCAAGAATTATTGAATTAAAACTATGTTGAGGACAAATAGATCGTTAAAATAATAATTACTATTATAAATACTAACAAATTTATTTTATTATACAATTAATAAAACATTTCAAACGAACGAAGGAGAAATCAACAAATAACTGGGAGATATTTCACGCAGTGGCTTTGGTTCTTTCCTGTTCGTTAAGTTTTGCCAGCTAAAAAAAGAACAATTATTTACGGTCTGATTTTTTTTTCTCTCAAAAATATAAGTCTACCTCTGCATGAACAACATCAAGAATAGACATCCAAGCGTCTTCGTCAGTTAAATTATCGTCAAGAAACGAAGGATTCGTATATTGTCTTGACATAGATGAACAAGATTTTTTCAAAGTACTTGATGGAAGTGTATCGAATTTATTGACTTCATTTTCTGGTCGTTCGTCTTGAAATATAAAACTAATAGAAAAAAAAATAGACAAATAATTGAAGCATACTCATCATTAGTTTTAATTGAGTCACAGACGATCCAGATATTGGTCGGCACATAGAATTCGATTCTTTTCTGGTGAGAGGTGCCGTTGACATACAAATTGTACTTAACGATTGGCGAGGAAAACCGGGATCGTAGACTTTAGCATGATCAACAAATGTCACTTGACTAAATTAACTCGAACGAAAATGAATTCAACTTGAAATTATTTGAAAAAGATCGTACTTATAAGGTGCTGGCGGACTTATATCGATATATTTGCCATGATTTATAGTTGTTTGTTTACTGTGACTATCATTAATCCACGAGATGCCTGTATGATTACTGTGTTTCGGTTGTAGAACGGTTGCTGCACGTTGAAATGCTTGTCCTTGAGGAATTCCACTGTAAACATAGAAAAGAAAAAAAATAATAATGTCGATATGTTTTATCTTTTCTCGAGTTGAATTTATTATTTACGTTTTTTGCATGATTTTAGTGTCATCATGAAGATTCATAGACGATAAAGCAAGTCGTTTTGAACGTTTACACCGTCGATATAAAAATCCAGAGAGAAACACCAAAGAGAAAACAAATAAAATGCCTGTCAAATTGCATTAAATAAAAAGAAACAACGTAAAATGAATATATGCTCTTATTAACATTCTTTCGGCGAAACTTACTCAAACTGGATATAAGACCGATTTGCCAAGAACCTAAACCCGTAGAAATAATTACTGATTCGAGTGAATCTGTCGATGACGTTGCATTTGTAAGATTCAAATCGCTAAAAGGAAGATAAAACAATGGATTTCATTAGTTTTAATTCCAACCTGCAGTTAAAATTCCACGGGTTCGACAAAACATTACACACAGATCGTGTCATATTAGTTAAACATAATGGATCTCCGGCAATTTCTGCACTTGAACAAGCATCTGTTGTATAACCTAAAGATACCGAACTTAGATCTATTTTATTTATTAGCATTTTTTTTCTCTGTTTACTGTTATTCACCGCTGCTGATGAAAGCGTAATAAAACGTTCTCTATCGATAAGAAAACCATTTAATAGAAAATTATTCGCATTTATATATTCGTAGTAAATAGAAGCTAAAGGGCAAAAATTTCATTAGATTTGTTTTTTTCTTCATCGTAATTACCAAACAGAACTTGTATTCGAACGGAAGTTTGATGAGTAAAAACGATAATCTGCTCGAAATAATCACTCGTACTATGATTACAACTAGTTTAATACGAAATTTCATTTTTAATTAAGAAATCATGGTCAAGTGTATTTTCATTCTTACTTGAAGTTTATAATTGAAATATTCAAAAATAGACTTGAAACATTTTGATATAGAATTTGCAGCTATATAAATGTAAATTTGCTTTCATGTCTGACTTTTTCTACGCTAAAAATACATACATCGTTCACCGTTCTATTAATATCAATAACAGTCGGATCACAGTTGGATACACTAGTTGTTACTGAAAAATACGCACAATTAGTGTTCGCTATACTCTTTTTTTCTTATAGAAAAGAAGCACGAATCGAAAGATTTCTTACTTGTCATTGCTTGTATTTGATTCGAAACCATCTTTAAATTTTCATTGAATATTCTTTTAAATTTGATACAATATTTATTAAATCTACGAAGTATTTTGAGATGACATAGAATCTTTTTTCTATGAATAATCATGAAAACATAGTGTTAAATAGTTGAAAAAAAAAGAGAAAAAACAATGTTCTCATCATTTTCTTGCTTTCTTTTTTTTCCTCTTACACTATCTGAAGTTCCTCCGCTCACATTTTTCTTCCTTTCATATTGACACACAAGAACCGTGTGTCTTCTCAGCATTGAAAACAATTTTCTCGCTTCATCAAATATCTTTTTTTTCTTCTTTTCTTTTCTTTCAATGCAAATGTTTACATTTTACGGACAAAAAAAACTAAAATAGAACCGTTTACTGCTCGATTTGGAAAATAACGAAAATACAAACAATGAAAGATTATGTTTTCTTTAAAAAACAATGCTGAATGAGTTTTACTCGTTTTTCTTTTCTGTCTCGCTTTTCAAGTGTCAATAACAATGAAAAAGCAAAAATAAATAACAAAAGAAGAAAGAAAAGGACAATAACAAAAAAAATCATTACTTTCACAAAATGTGTCAAGCTCATTTGCAAAACTTGCTTTTATTTATAGAGAATGAATATCTCTTTTGCGTATTTTCTGTCAAAAATTAATCAATGTCAGAATTTACGTATATGTGTCACTGCAACTTCTTCGATAATAATCCGATTTAGCTTTTTAAATTTTACAAAAAAAAAAGATTCTTTAGGAGGTATTTATGTACTCAACAAAATTCCAATAAAACGTATTAATTAATTTGACTATGACATAGAGAAAACCTCGTTCGAAATAAATTGAAAAAGCAAAGCCACCAGCCGAGAAATTATTCAAATGTAGTCGACAATCTGCATACAACATTTATTTATTGTGAATAAAATAGAGATTAATTGTTAGTTTCTTTGTGTGTGTGTGTGTGTGTTTTTCGTTCATTGACAAAACAACAAAAATTAGGAATACAAAAACAAAACGATGAAAATTAAAGTGAAATTTCGTCTTCTTTTGTTCGTCGACTACAAACACTCGAACGTGTTTTAAAACTTGACCGATGACTATAAGAACCAAGTCGTCCAGGACAATTGCCATTGAGTCGTTGAGCATGACCAGGAATTTCGAAATCATTGATTTGTAAATGTTTATATAGATTTTCAAATGGTACACTCTCTTGTGAATGACTAACATGTATACGTTGACGTTCATTTGTTGGCGTATTTGATGACATTTGTTGATCGATTATAACATGACTACGTTGATATCGAAGTAAATATTTTAATGCACAACGAAAACGATAATTCGTACAAATAAAAACGAAACATTTATAGGAATAAAGTGATAATTCAAAAGCTAAACCAATTGTTTGCATATGTGTATGAGCTTTGACAAGAATTTTGTTTGATACGGAAAATTCATCATCGATGCTATTCGAAGCGAATAGAACAAGAAAACGTAGTAATTTACATGGAATCGAAAGAAAAACAAATACAATTCCTAATGTAAATGCAGCATTGTATGTTCGAAGATATTCAACTATTGGCGAATCATAACGCAATGAAATATTCTCGGTTTCCGAATGATGTGAATGTAATTCATTCCAAATATGTGCACCTTTACGAAACAAAAATATCGATAGAATACAAATGATAATTGTAGCTAATAGAAGACCACAACCCGTATATAAAAATACATTGACTATAACAGCTGTCGAATAGATTGACGCATGTAAATCAACCATTTCAGCATTCATTAGACAATGTCGATGAAGTGTCATGTTTGTTGTTGAATTAACGGTGAACACCAATGGTTCATTGTAGGACATCGATTCAATTGGTGGAACGTTGAATAAAGTAAAAATGAATAGAAGAGCAAAACTAGAAAAAAAAATCGAAAATGATTCTATTAACAAATCAAATTGATTGAATTAATCGAACGGAAAGAAAACATTCGGATCGGATTTAACTTAGACTTGAGAAAAAATAAGTCGAGATAAGTAACAGATAGACTAGACTTGATCGACATATAAGTATATCAAAAATGACATATGTATATACGAAGTATTTTGTTTTCTCAATGAAATCAATTGACATTAATTTCACTTACACAGCATATTTTGCATTGACAATTGCAATTAAACGATAAAATTTCGAATAAACAAGAAATAAACGATTTAATAATAATAAAATAATTAACCAATGAGACATTAATGTCGATATACGTACGATATATGTCAACAGTTTACAACAAACGGTTGAAATATTAATTAAACCTGTCATTATATCAGTATCATTTTCAGGTAATGCTTGATAACGTATAATAGAATTCATTAAATGATAAATTAAGACAATTAAATCAAAACAACAGATTTCAATGAGAAAATTTTCAAATGTACGTTTTTCTCCACCGGGTGCATGTCGAAGAATATAACCATTGACAATTAACATCACACTATTACCAAATAGACCGATCATAAAGAAGAAGATTGTAATTAATAATGAACGATATTCAGTTAGATTAATAGTTTCATCGGAACCAAATGGTGAATGATCATCATGATCAAATGTTTCATTGATATGATCCATCAAGAAGATTGATTTTCTTGTCAATAAATCTAAGAATCAAATATTTAAAAAAAATCAGAAAGAAAGAAAGATTTCTTAAAACTAGAAAGTGATTGTTAGTCGAAAAACATGCGCTAGACTAATAATTATATTTAGTATCGTCATTCCAATGAACATGCGATATGAATCAATTCATTGTGTTGTTCTCTATCTTCTTGTCTCTTTTTTTTCTCTGTCTCTGTTTCTTTCTCCTCCTTCGTCTTTTACTGTGCCTTCTTGATGCAAAAAATACTTGCAGATAAATATAAATAACTCGCTGATTTAATTATTCTAAACGAACAAGCCGTAGAATTGAAGATTTTTTTCCTTATATAATTGACCAAATATTGTATCTGAAGGAAAACGTCGATATTAATTACAAATCTCGTGTATCTCTTTTCTTGTTTGATGTTATCTATTCATTTTTCATGTATAGACATTGAGATAGATAAATATGAACGAATGTAAATATATTGTTATTGCTCTTTGCTATTATTTTATGATCATCGTGATTAAGGTTGTCCATTCAGAATCTTATGTCTATATTTTCAATAACAATTCGTGACCGGATGAATAGCAATAAAACACAATATCCGTTGGGATGTTGTTAGTTTCCAAAAAACTAATATGCAAGAGAGGACTGTCGAAAATGTGTTGAATTGTTGATGAGACAGAAGTGCTTTTTTTCTTATAGTTTTCTTATCGATCTCTTTTTTTGTTCAATGAATAATTGATTCATTGAAAATAAGTTAGATACAAAATATATCCTGTTGATTGTTGAGCACAATCATTGTGATGATAAAAATCTATATATATATATATATATATATGTTTGATTCTAAACTTGATAGATCTCTTGTTGTTTGCTCGAATAGATTTTATTGAAAAGAATGAACGAGAAAATCATATCTAATGTTTTGTTCTATTCTAATTTCCCTCAACAACAGACATCATTCGATGAATATGCAATAAGATGTATAATTTTTTTCCTATTTTATTGTTATGATGATCTTATTAATATTATAATTTGAATACAAAAAATAAGAAAACATAGAAAAAAGAGAAAATGTCAAAAAGATACAAACAATAGAACGACAATCACGTGTTTAGAAATTTAGATAGCTGGCAACTGTAGTCAGTATCTAGACTAAAATCAATCGAAAAAGAATTTATTGTTCATAAAATATTAGAATTTAAGTACAAATACTTTTTTTATTTGCATCGTTTGAAAAAAAAGAGAATAAAAGAGAAGAGAGAAAGAGACAAATAATGGAGAAAAAAAAACGAATTTGAACGCACAAGATTTCTTTAGGATTCAAGTACATTCTCAAATGAATATGCGTTCGTTGTTGACACTTGTCCTGTTCCACTAATCGGTTCCAATGGTGAACGTTTCGAACCACCATTGCCATCTAACATTCGTTCCATTTGTCGAATTGTATGTTCATTTTTAATCATTTTATCTTGCAATTGATGTCGTTCATATCCCAAATTCGTTAAAACCGAATCTTTTTCAATTAATAATTCTTTAATACGTTGATTTTCGGCTAAAGTATTTGCATGCATTTTACGTAGTTGTGTTAATTGATCGGTAAGACCCATGAGAGCATCTTGCATTTTCATTGCTTCTTCATTTTTCATGAATGCATCGACAGATTTTAGTTTTTCTAATTCCAATGCTAAACGTTTTTGTTTTGTATTGACAGAAACAAGTTGTTTAGCAAGAAGATCATTTTCTTTTCGATAACCATTCTGAAAAAGAAAAAACACAAGCAAAACATAATTTTCAATTGTAAATAAATGTTTTTTTTTTAGTCAACGTACAACATATTCAAGTAATTGTTTGTTTTCACTATTCAAATGATCGCATTGTTTACTTTGAGCATGTAATTGTTCCATAAAGGATTTATTTTGTAATTGAAGTTCTTTTAATTTTTGCATTAATAATGTTAATTTATTTTTGCTATCAGCATCGAGTGCATCACGTTCGTTTTTAACAAGAGTAAAACGTTCTTGTAACATAGCTGCATTTGCTTCCGAACTGTCGTAAACAAGAAAAAAAAAACAAAAAGAGAAAATGTCAACGAATTTTATTATGCAAATTTTGTTGTTTTTTTTACCGTCGTAGGTCAACTTGTAAATTATTCGTACGACCAGTTAAAAAGTCAACTTTTTCTTCAGCTGCTTTTCTGCCGGTAGCTAATTCGTTTACTTTGCCATTTAATCGTGCTGTTTCTTTTTCAAGTGAATCTCGAGCATAGACAGCTTTGGTTAGTTCTTCTTTGAGTAATGTTCCATCGCGCATGGATTTTTCAAGATTTTGTTTAGCAATATAATATTTTTCTTTTAGCAATTCGAGTTCGTTGATTAATGATTGATTTTGTCCTTTGAGATCTTCATTATTACGAGTTAATGTATCGATCATTAAACGCATTTCACGATCAGCAGCTTTGAAACTAATTGAATATTAAACAAAAACAGAAAAAGAATTGAAATCAACTAAGCTTTTTCATGTACCGTTCTTCCATGCGTCGGTAATCTTCCAAAACTTTTCTTGTTGTTTCATATTCGCGTGCTAAACGATCTAATTCATTTTTTAATGTTTGATTATCTTGTTCGAGTCGTTGATATTTAGCTCGAATTTCTCCGAGACGATTTCGTGCCAAATACATTAGTTTATCATGTTTATCTTGTAATTTACCCAATTCAATACCTAATGCACCGTTTTCTTCGGTTAAACGTTCATTTTGAAACCATAAATCATAATTTTCAGCTTTTAATTGTACTGCTTTGGATATAGGTTGTTTACTCAATATATTGATACCGGAATTTCGATTAATAACATCTTGACTTACTTTTGGGTTCGTTACGCGATATTCAAGATCAGCAAATGGATCTGTTCGATCATCTAAATTAGTCGCCATACAGTAATGATAGCCTAGAAACGAGAAATCAAAAGAAAAAGAAAAATCTTTCGTTTATTGTAAATTCGAAACATGTCAAATCCTACATTTCTCCATTGACTTCTCATTTCACTTTATAACAACCGAAATTATTAACTACGAACTTTATTTTATACAGTTGTCAAAACAGGAGGGGATTCTCTTAGGAACAGTTTTATAACGAAAGTGTGTGTGTGTGTGAGGGAGAGAAAAACCTCATTAAATCAAGTATAATCATTCAATTCAAATACCTACCTGTGTTCCTCTTGTCTTATCGCTTGTGCACTCGCACCAATACAACAGAAAAAAATAATTTAAAAAAGCAAAATTCTCGATTTCTTTTCTTCTCTCAGTTTCTCTTGATTTTTTTTCTATACATTTTTTATTTCTCTTCTGTATGACGACGATAGGAAAAAGAAAAGAAGCAAAGACAAAGAATGAATGGCTGCTTGGTTGCTTCAATATTCAAACAAATCTAAAGTAGATGAAGAAAAAAAAATGAAAACAGACTTCGTTGACAGGTAAAATAAGAGACGAGAAATTCATCAATGAATCTTGACGGTCGCCAAAAACAAAAAACAACATGTTTAAATGGTATTTTTTATTCAAAAGAAATTCGATAATGAAATTTAAAATGGGAGTATATAGTTTTTTCTCTCCTTTTCAATGAAACAAACGAATAAAATTTCTATCGTAGAAAAAAAAATGGTAAAAACATAACTGACTTAAAAATGAACAAGCAGAAATACTCCTCGATCGAGTTGGTCTCCTCTCTCTCTCTCTCTTTGATATATGAATGAAGACGTTTGACGGAAGGAAGTATGGAATCGACGAACGAGCGTATGCGCATGTAGTTTTCATAGTGAAACGAGTGCCAATGAGCAACAGAAGCTTTATAAACAACACTGTTTTAAAAAAAACTGACATGATTTCCTTGGAAATAATGAAGCAAACGTTTTGCCTTTTCTGATCGTATATTTGATCAATAAAAATAAACATCTATTAATGCTTTCTTTTTTCGTCTTTAATTATTCATGAGTATAAAATGTACTTATTCGTATTTCGAACACAATTTTTAAATGTACAAAATTGAGAAAAGAAAAACATTGGTCTTGTTTTGCTGCTTTTTTTCAAAACTTTTAATTAAAACTAAGCGGTAACTGAAGAGCTTTTCAATAGATTGCCTATGAAAATAATTGCTATCAAATATTATTGGAAAAGTTTTCTTCTACTCTTAATACTCGGATCACTTACGTTAATTTGATCATGCTTATATTATGACTTTATTGATGACAACTCATCTATGTATGTATATATAGAAATTCGTTTCTATTGTTACGCATCATTTCTATGGTATCATAGTTGAATTAATTTTAAGTCTTTACTTTTTATTTTGTTCGATATAGATTGAGGTCAAAGAAACGAACTTTAACTAAATACGTATGTGTATTGTCAAGGTTAGATCTAATATTTATCAGAAAAAATCGCGATACAAAAACAAAACAATCACAATTATGAACTAACACAATCGGTCTGTTCATGATCACTAACAAGATTTGAGGTATCTTTCGATGTTTCATCCATATCAGTCATACGAATAAATTGTTTGGTTGAAAACGATTCGTCAAGTTCGAGAATCAACTGTGAAAATTGTATTAATTCAATGAATTTTTCATTAATATCAGGCATTGTCTGTAGATTATCCGAGATTTCCATTAGTTCTTTGTCTGTAATGTTTTTTGCTAATAATTTCTTTCGACCTGTCTGTACAAGTGAAGTAAAAAAATCGAGTTTTTCTCCAGTATCAAAACCATTTCCCGACCAAAATACTTCATCATTAGCATGTTGTCGTTCATTAAGAATTTGTAATGCTTGAAGACGTTGTTGTTCAATTTGATTGATTAAACGTTGAACATAATTATCAATACGTTGTCTCATATCATCATATTCCTGTGCTCGTTGATCCATTTCCAAACGTTTTTTATTTATTAAATTAATACGCGTCTCAAGTAAATCCAATTGAATTTTACTTTCACGATGAACATCTAACAGATGCGTTCGTCGACATGTATCACAGAGCATAAAATAGCAATGTTTACAGATTTTCAACATTTTCAATAGACAACATGTATGACATCGTGCTCGATATGTAGCATTTGTTTGTGTTGTTTGCTGATCAGTATTCAATTTTGTTGAGTCTAAAGCTTCGCAAAGTTGTTTGAGAACAGGATTAATAACTAACATTGATTCGAAATGTTCGAATGAACGGAAATTTAATTGATATTTACAATATGGACAAAAAATGAAATTAACTGGTGTCGATTGATTTGCATTAGTATTTTGTGCATAATCAATTAAACATGTACGACAAAATGAATGAGCACACGGAAGACAGCATGGCAATGTCATACGTGATAAACAAATGCCACACATAAGTATTTCATTGAGAAATTCATCTTTTAATTTCGATGATGATGATGATGACGACTGAGTTTCGGATATACTTTCGGTTGAATCCGATGAAGCATAATTACATGCCATGGTTTATATTCTATCTGAAGAAATATGAGATTTATTCGGACAAAGATTTTTTTTATTATTTGGAAGAACATATTCGATAAGAAAAGAAAGAAAAAAAAAGAAAAAAAGAAACTTCCTTTTCTTTCAATAAGTTAACGATTGGTTTTACCTTCATTTTAACTGCTCGTTTTACTTTTTTCATTCCGATTTCATGTCGAAACGATGAAAGAAGAAGAAAAAGGATACGAAGAAAGAAAAATAAAGAAGAAGAAGAAGAAAGAACAACAACAAATCAATGTTATGTGTAGATTTGTTCTTTTAATTCAGTGATATTTAATACATCAATGATCCAATCCGCTAGTAATATAACAACTCAACAAGAAAAAAAAGGAAGAAGGATATTCTTGTATTTCTTTTTTATTATGTCGAATATGTCTGCTGTTGTCTTCTGTATGATATTTATCAGCAGCAACGGCGGCGGTAGAAAAGGCAACCCAAGAGAAATGCATGTAAACTCGGTAATCAATCAATCAGTTCATTTAATAGGACAGAAAAAGAAACAAAAGAAAACTGTTGGTTATAAAGTCAAAAAAATTCTATTCTTTTACGGTTACAAACAGAAAAAAAAACTAAAGAGAGAGAGATATATAAGGAGAGAAAAAAGAAAATGTATATAGTGTATATAATTTTTTTTTCTTTTCTAAAATAACTAATTGTGCGAGCTTGATCATTGAACAATCGCACTCACTATGTTTCCTTTCGGCTGAGTGGATGATCTTCACCTTTCATTAACTTGTACATTAATTGACCCATTTTAGCTGGCGAATCACTGACATTAACATTGGCATCTTTTAAAGCTTGAATTTTGCTTTCAGCACCGCCGGATTTACCACTGATGATGGCACCAGCATGACCCATACGACGGCCAGGTGGAGCTGTTTGTCCGGCAATAAAAGCAACGACTGGTTTAGCGTTCGATCCGGTGTTATTCTTTTGAAGATATTCAGCAGCGGCTTCTTCAGCATTACCACCGATTTCACCGATAAGAATGATGCCTTGTGTGGCTTTATCTTTCAAGAAGATCTCCAAACAATCAATAAAATCTGTACCATTGAATGGATCGCCACCAATACCAACGCACAATGATTGACCAAGGCCAACTTGACTTGTTTGATGTACGGCTTCGTATGTCAATGTACCACTACGAGAAACAATACCGATTGGACCTGGTTTATGAATATGACCGGGCATAATACCGATTTTACATTGACCAGGAGCAATAACACCAGGACAGTTAGGTCCAACAAGACGTGATTTATTTTGTCGTACAAGTTGATGTTTAACTTTGACCATATCGTGTTGTGGAATACCTTCGGTAATGCAAACAATCAAACCAATACCAGCATCGATAGCTTCGAGAATAGCTTCGGCTGCACCTGGTGGTGGTACATAGATAACTGTTGCTGTTGCACCTGTTTCTTTCATTGCTTCGGCAACATTTTTAAATACGGGCAAGCCTAAATGTTTTGTACCGGCTTTTTTTGGACTAACACCACCGACTAATTTCGTTCCATATTCAAGTGCTTGTTGCGAATGAAATGTTCCTTGTTTACCGGTGAAACCTTGGCAGATGACACGTGTTTCACTGTTGATATAAAGATTTTTTCTTGTTGAATTATAGACTGATTTGTCATAATTTGTATGACATGCTTGTTGTTGATTCGATGCAAGTACGGCACTGGTTTGAATAAAACGACATGTTGGCGTCGAAATAATCGATGAGAGAAGTCGTTTCGATAACATTCTCAACAAGATTTTCTCTTTGTTTTTTTTTAAATCTAAAAATAAAATTATTCACAAACAACATTGAAGACTAGATGTGTCACGTTGCAGAAAAACAACATTTTCCGAGAAATTGAGAACAAAAAAAAACGATTTCGTTTACAATTGTTTACGTCCGCCAGCTTTAGCATATTGAGACTGTTCGTCGGTTAATGGAACATACATAACATTCATATGATGTTGTTCATCGTATGTTCCATCGGCTTTTTTATCGTACGTAATCATTTCTTGACCAAAACCATTTCCAACAGGTGCAACAAGTCGTCCACCGATTTTCAACTGATTTATTAATTCGTAGGGTGTCGATATTGCTGCTGCACCGACATGAATGGCATCGTAAGGCGCTTCAGCATCGAAACCATATCGACCATCGGCTTTGTGAATTTCTAGAAGACCTTCATCGAACAATGCCTTGTGGTTTTTCTTGATATTATCAATGGAACGATCGACTAGTTCTTGAATATGTTCAATACCAATAGCTTTACCATTTGGTCGGACTAGATAAGCCATGCAAGCTGTTAAATATCCCGAACCTGAACCAACATCAAGAACTTTTGCTCCTTGAAAAGATTCCAAACATGTTTTTTTCTCCATCAATTATTCATCTAAACGGAATAATACCTGGCTGAAGTTTATCTTTGAGAACTTCTAAACCAAAAGCATGCATATGTGGTGCACTATTCATAATCATAGTTTCCTATTTTTGTTTCATTTCAGTTCAAATTCTTACCTAATTGTTACCTAAAATTTCGAATGAAACAGAAATATTTCGTCAAATCTATGAGCATTCGACTTACTGCATATCCAACTAAAACAAACGAATAACAAATTATAAAATCAATATGACAATTCAACAATTTCTGTTTACTTGATTTCGGACTATCATCGTATGCATCGGCAATTTTATTAGTAAAATCACCACGATCGACTTTTAACATTGCATTTTTGATTCGTTCATCTGTTATCAAGCCATTCTTAAATAAATTTTCGATTAATTCTTGATTTGATGAGCCTGATGACTGCCAAGCCATTTGTGTATGAAATTTTGATAATGATAAACCACGTAATGAGA
>Ga0209952_1002553_pt1 | contig 13487 bp, 10 predicted proteins | sample ThiBiot_750_biof_2_FD_183951 | JGI IMG/M metagenome (GOLD analysis project Ga0209952, IMG submission 183951) | Wastewater bioreactor microbial communities from Cape Town, South Africa - Thiocy_cont_750_biof (SPAdes) | ecosystem: Engineered > Bioreactor > Thiocyanate-remediating >...
GCCCGTCGCCGAACATGACTCGGCCGATATTGCGGTGGGAGGCGAGCAGGCCGACACCGACCAGCACATGTACGGCGAGCGCGGCAATAAAAATGACGGCTGCGACGACGTGAATGCGAAGCGCCCACGCGAGCAGCGAGGTCGATCCAACTGGCGCGAGATATAAAGCGGCGGCGCTCACAGTCAAGACTGCGGCGGAACCGAGGATCACCGCGAAGACGATTCGCTGCCCAGGGTCGAACCGGCCGTCGTGGGATTGCGGGCGGTGCCGGGACGGGGCCAGAACGTAGCGGACAAAGCTGCGAAACCAGGTAGCGTCGCCGCGGCGGAATCGGCACATGTCCCGGATCAACCGACGCCCGGCGGCCGGTCCGAACAACATCAATCCAGCGACCGCCACGCCGAATACCAGACCGAGCTGGCGGTGCAGGTCTCCGAGCCACACGTGACCGCCGAGCATCGAGACGGCCTGACCGGGGAGGCGTTCTGCCATGCCCAGGCCGCTCACGATGAGAACGATCACGCTCAGCGCCGATTCGCACCACGGGTCCGTGTCGCAGGATCGTCTGCCGCGTATCGGGCCGGCGCATCAGCCGGTCACGGTGAATGTCACCGACCGGTCGGGCAGTAGCGGGGCATGATCGGGGCCGGCGAGTTCGACGGTGAGCGTGTGGCGGCCGGAGGGTATTTGAAGGGGCAGCCGGCTCGAGGAGTACTCGGCGATCGGCTGCCCGCCGTCGAGGGACAGGTGCAGGTGGTCCAGGCCGTCGCCGGGTGAGCCGAGCTGCGATCCGTGCAGCGCGACGTCGAGGGTGACCGGTGAGGAGACGGTCGCACCGTCGGTAGGAGCATTGATGGTGAACGCGACGCCGGGGTCGTCGGCTCCGCCTCCGGCCTGTATTGCGATCGCGGCGCCGACGATCGCCAGAATCGCGACGCCAGCGGTGATCCGGATTAGCAGTCCTCGGCGCGGCGAACCTGCCTGGGCGGAGGTCCGGCGTGTTTGACGGGGTTTCCCTCTTTGGCTCACTGCGATTGTCCTTACGGCAGCCCGATGAAAGCCGCGCAACGAAATTGTTGAGGCGGCCACTGTCCCCGTCTCACTCAGGTTACCCGGCGACGATAACTTCAGCTACGAGCGGGGTTTCGCCGGGCTGGCGTGGCTTTCGGGTCGCAGGTCGAGTCTGCGCAGGAGTTGGGCGTTGGCGGCGACGATGATCGTGGACAGCGACATCAGGATCGCGCCGATCGACATGGGCAGCACGAATCCGATCGGGGCGAGCACCCCGGCCGCGAGTGGCACCGATGCGAGGTTGTATCCGGCGGCCCACCACAGGTTTTGTTTCATCTTGCGGTAGCTGGCCTTCGACAGGTCGATCACCGACAGGACTGAGCGCGGGTCGTCGGAGGCCAGGATCACCCCGGCCGAGGCGATGGCCACGTCGGTGCCGGCGCCGATCGCAATGCCGACGTCGGCCTGCGCGAGTGCGGGGGCGTCGTTGACGCCGTCGCCGACCATCGCGACCTTGATGCCCTCCCGCTGCAGGGAGGCGACGGTGGCGGCCTTGTCCTCCGGCCGGACGCCCGCGAAGACCCGGTCGATGCCGAGTTCTTCGCCGACGGATTCGGCGACTGCAGCAGCATCACCGGTAATCATGATGACTTTGAGACCGCGGGCGTGCAGCGCATCGACAGCGTGGCGGGATTCGGGGCGGATCTCGTCGGCCAACTCCACGGCGCCGATCACCTGGCCGTCGCGCATGACATGCAAGATGATGGCGCCGGTTTCGCGCCACGTGTCGGCGATCGGGAGTTCCCGTGTGCCGGTCTCGTCGAGCAGCGCGGGCCCGCCTACCCTGATCTGCCGTCCGTCGACGGTGGCGGTGACACCGACGGCGGGGGACGAGGAGAATCCGCTTGCCGCCGGAACTTTCAGGCTGCGGGTGGCGGCGGCGCGCACGATCGCACCGGCCAGCGGGTGTTCGCTGTCGGATTCGGCGGCCGCCGCGAGCGCCAGTACCTCGTCGGCACTCCGGCCGTCGGCGGGTTCGACGGTGACGACGGTCGGCTGCCCCATCGTGAGGGTGCCGGTCTTGTCGAACAGCACCGCCCCGATCGTGCGCATGGATTCCAGGGCGAGCCGGTCCTTGACGAGCACCCCGGCGCGCGCGGACCGTTCGGTGGCGATGGACACCACCAGCGGGATAGCCAGGCCGAGCGCGTGCGGACAGGCGATCACGAGCACCGTGATGGTGCGGGTGACCGCGTCATCGGCGCTGCCCACGGCAAGCCCCCACACGAGGGCGGTGATGATCGCTGCGCCGAGCGCGAACCAGAATAGGTAGCCGGCGGCGGTGTCGGCGATCCGCTGCGCCCGCGACGACGACGCCTGAGCATCTGCCACCAGGCGGCCGATGCCCGCCAGGGCGGTGTCGTCGCCGATGGCGGTGACCTCGATGCGCAGCCCGGAGTCGGTGGCGACGGTGCCGGCCACCACGTGCTCGCCGGCCGTGCGGCGCACCGGGCGGGACTCGCCGGTGACCATCGATTCGTCCATGTCGGCCTGGCCGTCGGCGATGCGGCCGTCGGCCGGCACGGCACCTCCGGGCCGAACCAACACCACATCGCCGACGCGCAACTCGGCCGGGGTGACGATGACGATATCCTCGCCGTCGACCCGCTCGGCCTGGTCGGGCAGCAACGCAGCGAGGGAATCGAGCGCGGAGCTGGTCTGGGCGAGCGAGCGCATCTCGATCCAATGCCCGAGCAGCATGATCACGATCAGCAGGGCGAGCTCCCACCAGAACTCGAGATGGTGGCCGAGGATGCTCAGGCTGGCCCCGAGCGAGGCGATGAAGGCGACGCTGATCCCGAGCGCGATCAAGAGCATCATGCCCGGCTTGCGGGACCGGATCTCGGCGACGGCGCCGGTCAGGAACGGTTTCCCGCCCCAGATATACATGACGGTGCCAAGAAGCGGGGAAATCCACGTCGTCCACCCGGTTTCCGGCAGCCCGTAGCCCAACAGCGAAGCGAACATGGCCGAAAACGCGATCGTCGGCGCGGCCAGGATCAGCATCCACCAGAACAGCCGCCGGAACTGCCCGGCATGATCCCCATGCCCACCGTGACCGGCATGCCCGGCGTGTGCCCCGTGACCGCCATGCCCGCCGTGTGCGCCGTGGCCGCCGTGGTCCGCGTCGCTTGCGTGTCCGGTGTGGCCGGCATGGCTTGCTGTTGCGGCATGTGGCTCTGCGGTCTCAACCGCGCCGCCGTGGTGTTCGTGATCGGTCATTGCCGCGTCCTTCTGTCGTGGTTGGCAAAAGCTCGTGCTGGCACTCGTCGGCCCATCGGTGGCGCACCTGCGGCTCGGAGCCCGTTCGGCGTCGTGCGTGGGGGTTGGCTCGGCGCGGTACTCATCGGGCGTGACCTACTGGAAGCGCCTGAGGCGCAGTGAGTTGGTCACCACGAATACCGAGGAGAACGCCATGGCGGCGCCGGCGAGCAGTGGGTTGGCCAGGCCGAGCGCGGCGAGCGGGACCGCGGCGGTGTTGTAGGCGAACGCCCAAAACAGGTTGCCCTTGATTGTGCCGAGGGTGCGGCGGGACAGCCGGATCGCGTCTCCGGCCGCAGCGAGGTCACCGCGCACCAGGGTGAGATCGGAGGCGGCCATCGCGACGTCGGTTCCGGTGCCCATCGCCAGGCCGAGATCGGCCTGGGCGAGTGCGGGGGCGTCGTTGACGCCGTCACCGACCATCGCCACCACGGCGCCCTTGGCCTGCAACCGGGTCACGGCGGCGACCTTGTCACGCGGCAACACCTCGGCGATGACATCGTCACGGTCGATTCCCACCTCCGCGGCCACGGCCGTGGCGACCGTGCGATTGTCGCCGGTGAGCAGGTACGGTTTCAGCCCGAGACCTCGCAGCCGTGCAATAGCGTCCCTCGAGGTGGGCTTGACCGTGTCGGCCACGGTGAATAGGGCCTTGACTGCTCCATCCCAGCCGGCGGCGACCACCGTCGCACCGCCCTTCTCGGCTGCGGCGCCTTTCGTGGCGAGGGCCGGGTCGAGCGTGAGGCCCTGGCCGGTGAGCATGGCCGGGCGGCCGACCACGACCGCCTTGCCGTCAACGGTGCCCCGCACCCCGAGGCCGGCGTCGGCGGCGAACGTCGTCACGTTCGGTAGAGCGCCGAGTTCACTCTCGGCGGAGCGGGCGATGGCCCGGGCGATCGGGTGTTCGCTGGCGTGCTCTACCGCGCCCGCCAGGCGCAGCGCTTCCGTCCGGTCGATTCCGTCACCCAGCAGCACGTCGCGCAGGGCCATCCGGCCGGTGGTGACGGTGCCGGTTTTGTCCAGCAGGATTGTGTCGACCTTGCGGGTGGATTCGAGGATCTCCGGCCCGCGGATCAGCACACCGAGCTGTGCTCCGCGGCCGGTGCCGACCAGCAGCGCGGTGGGTGTGGCTAGTCCCAGCGCACACGGGCAGGCGACGATCAACACCGCAACCGCGGCGGTGAAGGATAGTTGAACGCCGGAGCCAATAAGCAGGTGCACGGCCAATGTGCCTAGTGCGATCAGCATCACGACCGGCACGAATACCGCCGAGATGCGATCGGCGAGTCGCTGCACTGGTGCCTTGCCGGACTGGGCCTCGCGTACGAGTTTCGCCATCTGTGCCAGTTGGGTGTCGGCGCCGACGCGGGTGGCCCGCACGCGCAGCAGCCCGCCCGCGTTGACCGTTCCACCGACGACCAGATCGCCGGCGGACACCTCGACCGGAATGGACTCGCCGGTGATCATGGAGGTGTCCACGGCGGAGGCCCCGTCGATGATCTCTCCGTCGGTGGCGATCTTCTCGCCGGGGCGTACCACGAACACGTCGTCCACGGCGAGCTGGCCGATCGGGATCGCCGTCTGTTTCCCGTTGTTTTCGACGGTGACTTCCTTGGCGCCGATCTCGGCCAGGGCCCGTAGGGCTTCGCCGGAGCGCCGCTTGGCGCGGGCCTCGAAATAGCGGCCGGCCAGCAGAAATAGGGTGAGTCCGGCGGCGACTTCCAGGTACACCTCCGGCGTGCCGCCCGGCTGCGGTAGCCATTCGAAGGCCATCCGCATGCCGGGTTCGCCGGCGCCACCGACGAATAGGGCGTACAGGGACCAGACGAACGCGGCCGACACGCCGATAGAGATGAGCGTGTCCATGGTGGCCGCGCCGTGCCGGGCGTTGATCGCCGCTGCGCGGTGGAAGGGCCAGGCGGCCCAGGTCACCACCGGGGCGGCCAGGGTCAAAGCCAGCCACTGCCAGTAGGTGAATTGGAGCGGTGGAGCCATGGACAGCACGACCACGGGGACGCCGAGGATCGCCGCGCCGATCAGCCGGGAGCGCAATGCGACCAGCTCGGTCGATTCAGTGTCGTGCTTGCCGCCGGGGGCGTGCTCGCCGGCGGTCGCCTCGCGGCCGTCGGAGTCGCTTTCGCCGGCGCCTGTCGACCCGAACAGGGGAGCGGACGGTGCGGCCGTGTACCCGGTGGCCTGCACGGTCGCGATCGCATCGTCGACGGTCAGTGCCTCGGGCAGGGACACCCGCGCCTGCTCGGTGGCGAAGTTGACGGTGGCCGTCACCCCGTCGAGCTTGTTGAGTTTGCGCTCGACCCGTGCGGCGCACGACGCGCAGGTCATTCCGCCGATATCCAACTCGACCGTGCGTGAGGATGTGCCCATCGATATTCCTTCCAAGGATTTCCGGGCCGCGGTAGCGAGCGTTGCGCCACGGCCCCGCCGCGATACCGGCGCCGCCGCGCTGGCCGACCGGGACCTACACGAGCTGGTAGCCGGCCTCTTCGACAGCGCCGGCCACGGCGCCGCGATCCAGCGGCGTCTCGCTGGTGACGTGCACGGCCGATTCGCCGCCGGAGACCAGATCGACGGACACGCCGGTGACGCCGGGCAGTGCGGTCACTTCCTCGGTCACGGACGCGACGCAATGCTCACAGGTCATGCCGGTGACGCCGTAGGTGGTGGTGTTCATGATGGTGTTTCCCTTCCGTAGTGAACGTGCGAAAGGTCGGGCCGTGCGATGTCCCGACCCAGGGTGGCTCAGCTGCGCACCAGCCGGGCGATGGCCGCGGAGGCTTCCTTCACCTTCGCCTCGGCCTCGTCGCCGCCGTGTTCGGCGGCGTGCAGCACACAGTGGTTCAAGTGCTCGTCGAGCAGTTCGAGCGAAAAGGACCTCAGTGCGCTGGTGGCGGCCGATACCTGCGTCAGGATGTCGATGCAGTACTTGTCCTCCTCGATCATCCGTTGCAGGCCGCGGACCTGTCCCTCGATCCGGCGGAGTCGGTTCAGATGGTCACCTTTGTGCGGCGTATACCCATGCGGCGGCGCGACCTCGGTCACGACTGTCACCTCCCTCAACACACCGTGCCCAACAGAGATAAGAATACCATACCCCCCTACCGTATCAATCAGTTTTTGGCACAGGCGGCTCGGTCATGCTGCCCGTGATCGATGAGCGCTTGTGCCGCAGGCCGCGGCGGCCGGCCGCACGGCGGCGCGCGACCGGGTTAGGCGGCGAGATTTCGCCTCGTCGGTGGCCGGGCGGCCGTTGGCAGGTATCGCTGCCGGCTCGGTAGGTTGGGGTGATGGCTGCCATCCTCGCCGAATCTGCGCGCGGAATCGTCGGGGAGGAGCGGCAGGCCGGACCGAGACGTTGGCGGGCGGTGTGCCTGCGGCTGGGCGGGGCGGCCGCCGGTGGCGTGCTGCTCTATCTGAGCTTCGCCCCGCGCGACTGGTGGTGGCTTGCCCCGCTGGCCATTGCGTGTCTCGGGCTCGTGCTGGACGGTCGGCGGTTCCGGTCGGGATGCGGCTACGGTGCCGTCTTCGGGCTGGGCGTGTTTCTGCCGCAACTCGTGTGGATTCAGGACTTTCTCGGGTCGTCGTTCGGGCCGTCGCCGTGGCTGGGCCTGGCCGCGGTATTGGCGCTGTTCGTCGCGCTCGCATGCGGTCTGATCACGGTCGTGGCGCGGCTGCCGGCCGCGCCGGTCTGGATGGCCGTCGTGTTCCTGTTACAGGAGTTCGCGCGCACGTGGTGGCCGTTCGGCGGCTTCCCGTGGGGAAAGGTTGCGTTCAGCCAGCCGGATGGTGTTTTCACGTCGCTGGCCTCGCTGGGCGGGGTGCCGCTGGTGGGGATGGCGGTGCTGGTCACCGGCTTCGGTCTGGCGCAGCTTCTCCTTCGGATGCGACGGGGCGGGCGGCAACTGCGGGCTCGTCGTTGGGTGGCGCCCGCCCTGGCGGTGCTCATTCCGGTCGTGGCGGGCATCGCGGTGTGGCCGACGGTGGGCACACAGCCGCAGGCGGGTTCGTTGACCGTCGCGGCGGTGCAAGGCAACGCCCCGAACATCGGCCTTGGTCTGCTCTCCGCACGCGGCGAGCTGCGCGCCAACCATCTCGCCGAGAGCAGGCGACTGCTCGCCGAGATCCGGGCGGGCCGGGCGCCGCAACCCGACCTGGTGATCTGGCCGGAGACCGCCACCGCGTTGACCGGCGATGACCAGGCCCTCGATGCCCTGTCGGACGCATTCGGCGCGCCGATGCTGATCGGCGCCCGTGCCGTGCTACCCGACGGCACGCCCCAAAACGTGATGGTGCAGTGGGAGCCGGGCGTCGGCCCGACGACGCGCTACGCGAAGCAGCAGCTCGTGCCTTTCGCCGAATACATCCCGCTGCGGTCCATCGCGGGATGGGTCACCCCGTTCGCGGCCGGAACCGTGGACATGCAGCCCGGGGCGACACCCGGGGTGTTCCGGGTCGCCGGAACCAGCATCGGTACGGCGATCTGCTACGAGGTCGGCTACGACTACGTATTCCGCCAGGAAGTCAACGGCGGCGCGCAACTCCTGGTGCTGCCAACGAATACCGCATGGTTCGGCCGCAGCGAGATGAGCTACCAGCAACTGGCGATGGCGCGTCTGCGCGCGGTCGAGCACAGCCGCGCCGTGGTCGTCGCCGCCACCAGCGGCGTGAGCGCCATCGTGCGGCCGGACGGAACCGTCGAGCGGTCGACCAGCCTGTTCACTGCCGAATCGCTCGTCGCCGAGGTTCCGCTGCGCACCGAAACGACCGTAGCCGACAGGCTCGGTGCGTGGGTGCAGAACCCACTGATCGCCATGGCGGCCCTCGCCCTGGCCGGCAGTGTCATTCGGCGGCGCTGCCGCCGGCCGAACGTGTCATAGCCCCGTCGGTCCCGCCGAGGGCGCAGCCGCTGGGTTCCGCGCCGATTCGCCGTCGGTCACAAAACCACCAGGGCGACGGCTGCGGTGAGCACGATGGCCGATACGAGCAGGGTGACTGGGCGGCCGTGCGCGGTGGCGCGAGGCAGGCTGCGCAGCGGGAAAAGCAGTTGTCGGCCGATCGTGTTCGCCGCGACAGCGGCGAGGAAGACAGCGCCGCCCGGGCCCGGGCTCGCCCCGGCGACGGCGATGAAAGCGGTGATGCCGATCGCGATGGACATGGAGGACTCGATCAGCTGGACGGGGATCCTGCGCGTACCTATCGCTCGATCCGAGGACCACAGCGCCCAGCGGGAGGACGACGGCCGGCCGACGCAACAGCCACCGAAGAAGCATCCGAGCCGGCCTATCCCCATCCCGAACAGCAGGCCGGGCGCGGTCGCGTCCAAGACGGCGCCGACCGGGATACCGGCCACCGCACTCGCAATCAGGACCGTGGCGATCGCGCCGATTACGAAGCCCTGAAGGCACATGCCGGCGGTCAGGATCGGTGGCCTCTCGGCTCGGTGGGTGACGAGGTAGTAGACCTTGGCGCCGATCAGGCCGATCAGGCACGCGATCAGCGACAGCACCAAAATCGGCAGCGACGGTATGCCGGTCTTGGTGGACAGGAACCATTGCGTCATCAGCGCGACAGCGGCGCCGGACATGACGAGGGTGGGCCACGCGCCGAGCCGGGCGCCGGGTGCGCGCACATTAACGACCGGGCTGAACGACGTCCGCGCTTTCGTGGTGAGCACTGCGCCGTGCACCGGTGGATCGGGCGGCGGCGCCGTGGGACTGCCGTGGCGGTTGTCGGTGGCGGACGCGGTGATCTCCCATTCGCCGTCGGCCAGTCCCTGCATGCGGGTCGTGATGGCCGTACGTCCCGTCCCGGGAACGATCCCGTCGACGGTTCGGATGGTCTCGAAGCTGGTCCGTTTGTCGCCGTCGGGTTCGTGCGGGCCGTCGTGTGGCTCGGTGCGGCCCAGCCATTTGCCTGCCAGCCGGATGCTGACCTTATAGGGCTCCCCGCTCGTGGCGGTGTCGAACCAGTACGTCACCCCCAAACTCTGTGGCGTCGTGTCACTGAGCTGATCGCAATTAAACGATGTGGCGCCTAGGGAGCCTCCGGTGATGAGTCCGCGATCCGGCAGCGACCGCACCGAGCCGGCCGTCTTGGGTTGGCCAGCGGCGACGACCACCGCTGTGCCGCCCGTCCGGTAGCCCGGTCCGTTTGGCAGACCGCCCGAGGCAGTCATGTGCCCCTTTACCGCGGCGTGCAGCAGGTCGGCGGAATCGCCGAGCACCGGCCCGACGGACCCAACCGCTCGCGGCCTAGACAGTGGTTTCCGTTGGCGCTTCGCACCCGCACGACCGCGGCTTTTCGGCACAGCACACCCTCCATCTCGACAGATGTAATTACTATCGTCGATAGTACCGCGAATTACTATCACAGATAGTTTCGGAAACTGTGACGGATGGTGGGGCCTCGATAGGCGTGCGTCGGCGTGAGCCGGTGCCTCACCGTGCTGGGGTCGGCATGACATTTCTACAGGCGGACGTAGAGCCGCAGCGTGAGATACGAGCTGACGGTCGCCAGCGCAACGGCGGCTCCCGCGAGCCAGGGCGCCACCCAGGCCAGGGCGGCGGTGTCGAGCGGCGGCAGCACCCCGGCGCGCATCACCGGCCCCAGCGCCGATTCAATGAGGAATTTTTTCGCCGTGGCCAGGCCGCCGATCGCCACGGCGGCGCCGATGATGGCGGCGACGACCGCCTCTACGACGAACGGAACCTGGGTGCGCCATCGGGACGCGCCCACCAGTCGCATGATCGCGGTCTCGGTGCGCCGCGCGAATGCGGCGACCTGGACCATGTTGGAGATCAACAGCAGGGTCGCGAGCGCCATGACAAGTGCGACCGCGATGGTGGCGTTCCGTATCCCGTTGAGGAGCGTGAACATGCGGTCGAGCACCTCGCTCTGACCGGTGACGGTCTCCACTCCGGGTGCGTTCGCGTACCGGGCGTTAATCCGGGCGTAACGCTGCGGATTTTCGAGTTTGACCTGGAACGATGCGTTCAGCGCCGACTGGTCCGCGATCGCCAGCATGTCGGGCTGGCTGGCGAACATTTTCTGATACTGCTGCCATGCCGCGGCCTGGCTCTGGTACGACACGGCGGCGACATCGGGATCGTCGCGCAGTTTTCGGCCCAGGTCCTGGCAGGTTGCGCCGCCGCAGTCCGGGTCCTTTTGGGATTGCGTGACGGTGAGGTAGACCGTGACCTCCACCTTCGCGCTGTACATATCCCGCATCTGGTCGGTCATCCGGGCGACGATCAGGCCCGCTCCGAGCAGGGTCAGCGAGATCGCGGTTGTCAGCACCATCGCCACGGTCATGGTGACGTTGTGCCGTAGTCCGCGGAGCCCGTCGCCGATGGCGTGACCGGACAGCGTCACATCGGGCTGCCGCCTGTGTCCTCGCGCCATGCGCCGGCCGTCTTCCTGTGTTGGCTCCGCGGGTGATGTGGTGGGCGGAGGTTAGTTCAAGCCGGCATAGGAGTGCAGACCGGAGACGACCATGTTGACGAAAAACAGGTTGAACATGATCGAGGCGAATCCCAGGATCGATATCCACGCGGCTCGGCTGCCGCGCCAGCCGCTGGTGGCGCGCGCATGCAGATAGCCCGCGTAGAGCACCCAGGTGACCAGAGCCGTGGTTTCCTTCGGATCCCAACCCCAGTAGCGGCCCCACGAGGCCTCGGCCCACAAGGCGCCGGCGACCACGGCGAACGTGAACAGCGGGAAGCCGATGATCGCGGTCCGGTACGCGATCCGGTCGAGCGTCGCCGTCTCGGGGAGTCTGGCTACGAAGGACCGGTCATCCGCCACGTTGACGACTCGGCGCTCGTACCGCGACCGGATGATGAACATCAACGATGCCGCACCGGACAACATGAGCACCCCCGACGAAAGCGCCACGAGCAGTACGTGCACCACCAGCCAATACGACTGCAGCACGGGAACCAATGTCCCGGCCGGTGTGTAGAGCACGGTTCCGCCCACGAAGCTCAGCACCGCGATGGGGAAGACGACGAAAACGCCCATGCGTCGAACGTGAGCGCGGGCCGCGACGAGCAGCCAGGCGCCGGCCGCGATCGCGCAGATCAGTGAGGCGATCTCGTACATGTTTCCCCACGGCGCCCGGTGTGCCGCCAGGCCGCGCATGACGATCGAGGCGACGTTCATGCCGAACCCCACGGCGGTGACCATGATCGCCGCCCGGCCGAGTCGCTCACCCCAGCCGGCACCGGCCGGGTCCGGCGCGAAGCGTCCGTCACGGTCGGTGGCGTCCGGCCCGCCGTCACTGGTGATGACGGCGACCGCACCCGCGGTCCGCGCACGGGTGGTGGCCGCGGCAGCGGCCGTGCTGGCCCTGGGGGCGTGCCGGGTCGCGAGCTCTGCGGCGTGGCAGGCCAGCGCGGTCACATAGCCGGCGAGCGCACCCTCGAACGTGAAATCCGAGATTCGGGCCCCCAGTTCCCAGACCGCCGTGGCGGAATCGACGTCAACCATTGTCATTGTCCTTTCACGGCGGCGGCCGGCCGGCGGCCCGACACCGATGACGGGTCCTCGGCCAGTGCGACCAGGGACGGGAATTCGCGGCCGTAGCCGGCCTGATCGGTGCGGGCCAGTCCGCCCACTTCGATGACAAGGCTTCCGGCGGGATCGGCTGGTGGCGCCGGCTCGGGGCGGATGCGATACCAGACGCGGCGCCGTTTGATCAGCAACGAGGCCATCAGGCCGGCGATCATGAAGAGCACCGACACCAATGCCCATCCCTGTGCCGGGTCGTAAGAGGTTTGCAGCGACACGAACTCTTTGGCGCCGGTGAAGGTGATCCGGGTGCCGTCGGTCAGGGTGGTGGACTGGCCGGGCGCCAGGACGGCGTGCGCCTTTTTGACGAGCAGGCCGCGGGCCACCTGCGTGTTGTCGATGGCGAACACCGATTGGGGGCGGCCGGTGGACATCCCCAAATCGCCGCGGTAGATGTCCACGGCGACGCCCGGGCTCAGTTGCGACGGGTATCCGGAGGACAGGACGCCGCCGGCCAGAAGGGCCGTGGGTGCGAAGACGCCGACGATCGCGAGTTGATTCTTGAGCAGCTGATCGCGCGGGTATCCGGGCGGGTCGGTGACCTTGACGGCGCCCTCGGAGGTGAACAGCGAGTCGCTGGGCAGGAAGGGCTGCTGGTAGTTGCGCACCGCCCCGTTGGGGTAGGTGATCCGGAATGTCGGCGTGTACCCGTGCCCCATCAAATAGAGCCGGTCGCCGGAAAACCGGATTGGATCATTGACTTCCAGCGCCCGGCGTTGCCACGTGTCCGTGCCCAATGCGGCACCGTCTTGGAACCGGATATCGGCCTGGAAGCTGGTGGCCTGACCGCCCTCGGTGTAGGTGGCGTGGAACGCATCCACATCGACACAGAACGGGGTCGTGGTGGTGGCGTTGACCATCGATCCGGGGCGGAAGTCGTCGTAGGCGATCGGCGACGATGCGCAAAATCCGCTGCCCGCGGTGATGATGACCGATCCTTCGTAGCCGAACAGGCTACCCACGCTGGTCGACAGCAGCAGCGCGAGCAGCGAGATGTGAAAGACCAGGTTGCCCACATCACGGAGATAGCCCTTCTCGGCGGCAACGATGACGGTGCCGTCCGGTTCGTGCCGCATAGCGGTGCGCCACCCGCCGATACCGGTACGGCGCAGCCGGCCGCGGATGCGCTCACCGGCGTGGGCCGCGTCACCGACCGCGGTGAGCGCCTCATGATGCGGTAGCCGCGACAGGTTGCGGGGCGCGGTGGCGGGCGGCCCGCGGCGGATCTGCCGCAGAATTTCGCGGCTGCGCGGCGTGACGCATCCGATCAGGGAGATGAACAGCAGCAGGTAGACCGCGGCGAACCAGGGTGAGGAGAACACGTTGAAAAAGCCGAGACGGTTCAGCCAGGGGCCGATTTCGGGGTGATCGGCGATGTACTTGCTGGTGTTCACCCGGCTGGTGGACCACTGTGGCAGCAGCGCTCCGGGCAGCGCCGCGATCGTCAGCAGAAAGAGCAGTACCAGCGCCGTATGCATGCTCGTCAGGCGGCGCCACAGGTTCCGCAGGGCCGCCGTGGCGGATGTGAACGCTTTGCGCCCGCGGCGGGTTGGCGGGCGCTTTTGGG
>Ga0209952_1002565_pt1 | contig 13440 bp, 17 predicted proteins | sample ThiBiot_750_biof_2_FD_183951 | JGI IMG/M metagenome (GOLD analysis project Ga0209952, IMG submission 183951) | Wastewater bioreactor microbial communities from Cape Town, South Africa - Thiocy_cont_750_biof (SPAdes) | ecosystem: Engineered > Bioreactor > Thiocyanate-remediating >...
ATGGTTAACATTCGTTAAAGAATTAGGATATGCAGGTGTTGATGGAATAAAATGTGAAGCTGATGCTTGTGGTTGTTGTGTAAGAGAAGAAGGAGGAGGAGGAGGTGTAGGGTACATAGGGCGAACAGTTGGTTGAGGAGATGGATTATGGTTTGTTGTAAATGATGAGGGTTGTGGTGGTGGTGTTGGATAATGATTCTAAATTGACATTTTATATTTATCTATTTTTTTTGGAAGTAAATTCGATTTTACTGCTAATGGATTATAAAGATTTGTTTGCAATGGTGATGGATTAGAATTCGAGCTAAATTGTTGATTTAAAACTGGTTTATACTGTTGAGTTGGAGGAAACATGTTTGGAACTGTTTGAGGTGATGATGTGGAAGAATTATTAGGTGGAAATGTTGGACGAGTTAGACCGTTTAATGTCGGAGGAAATACCTGATTTCGAAAGAAAGAGAGAGAGAGAGATAGAGACTAAAAATTAATTCAAAGACAATTTACAGGATTTATTCTGTTATCCGAAAACGGTGGATTACTCGTCGGTCGCACAGTTGTCATCGCTACGATATCCGAAAAATCCAGTATCTAAAAGAAGAGACTCTATTGAATACAAGTACAAGGACTTCGCATATTCATCTTTCAGATCCATTGTTGACGCGTTGTCGAGAGTCCAGCCAGACTCGATAAGTTACAGATGTAACCAATTGTATCCGTTAAAAAGCCAACGACCTCTACTGTTTTTTCACTTATCTTTTCAAAATAAAGGTTCTTATCTTTTTTTTTCTCTTCGTCTTCTTACTCAGTCAAACATCACATACGTGAAGAAAGAAATGGCAACGCACAGGATGGCGGCATGCCTCAAACTCGTTGTCAATGTAAAAATTGTAGTTCTCTTCAACAACAATATACAGTTAGCTTAGCGATTATCGATCGAAATACGAATCAAGTTTGGTTAGTTGATTGTTCACCTGATTTTCGAGCACAATATGCAATGTTACAGAAACATTTCGGTTTGAATAATTCATTTAAATTAGAAGGAATCTTTCTCACTCATTTACATATGGGGTAAAACAAAATAGAGAGAATCATTGAAATATTTTCTGTAGACATTATATAGGTTTGTTTCAATTCGGACGTGAAACAATGAATTGGAAAGGTTTAAAAGTGCGTTTCACATATAGATGTGCATATATACATAATTATTTTCACTTAAAAGATCTATGGAACAGAGAGTGTTTGTGATTTTTTTCGTCAAAATCAACCATGGTCAACTTATATTGAAATCGGAAATTTTCTTCTCAATCCTCTGCAACCTCAACAAGAATTTCAATTATCATCGAATCTATTTCTTAAATCTCAACTTGTTCCTCATCGAGCAGAATTCAGTGATGCTGTTGGTTATTTTATTCGTGGATCAACCAAAACTATCTTCTATTGTCCCGATGTCGATAGTTGGGATCGTGGTTGGATAAAAGAAAATGGCCAATTACCATTAGAAATCATTCAAAATGTCGATCAAGCATTTGTTGATGCGACATTCTACAGTGCAGATGAATTACCCAATCGAAAACTTAATGAAATTCCACATCCAACAGTTCTACAAACTTTAGAAAAATTTCAAGGCTTCGAAAATAAAATTACATTGATTCATTTGAATCATTCAAATCCATTGTACGATAACAACAGTCAAGAACGTGAATATTGCCATCAACGAGGCATTAACATCGGTATTCAAGGAAGTGTCTATGCTATATAACTTTGTTTTTCTGTATTCACTATCATAAAAAATACATCATAGATCAAACACTACTCTATCTTATCACCACATGACGCCACTTATTTTTTTATTCGAAATGATTATCTCAAACGAAATCGATCATCATTAGATCATAAAAACTGACAGTTATCGACTCAATGTTGAGCATCATCATCGTCGTCGTCTATTTCTTCGATTGAAGTGTTACATCAATATTTATGGCATAGCACACCATCATAACAACAAAAAAATCCTTTCAATTGTTTATATTTAGATCGGTTGAAAGATATAAACATAACACTTGTTGATTATTTAAATGAGTTGTCATCTTTTCTGCGATCTCAAATTTCCTTTATGCACTGTCGATTGATTATATAATCATTCGTTTGAACTACTTCGGTATTTATTTATTAACTGTCATGTGAATATCCTTGACGTTGACACAAAAAATATCTTTAAGACACACAGGAAAGGCATGCGTACGCATGTTCAATTAATCGGAAAGAATTTATGTAATTTTCAATTCGATATTTATTCACAAACAGATGTGCGCCGAGTCGAACAACTGATCAAATAAACAGAACTGTTGCCATTGTTAGCTAATTACAACTAATTATCTATTCTTAGTAAATTCTCCGTCTCTTTCTTTCGATTAGTATTTGCTACCCATTGGGCATACTCAACGTATTAGAATTTAACAAAGCCCAATGGGTAAAAAATGACAATTTTTTTTCAATAATCACATCTCAAGAGGAAGTGAATACATTCCTTATCCTATCTAATTATTCGTCACATTGAAAAGAAAAATATTTCACTCTGTAGTCTCTTGTCGAGACGTTTAATCAAATTTCAAGTTGAGAAATACACTATTAACAACATTTGATTGTGCAGCTGTTGGTATGCTCAGTTGGACATTTCTTCTTCTTCTTCTCGAAATAATAAAAAGAAAAGAAAAAAGAACATGTAGACAGATGTGAATGAGATCAACAACAGTTCGAATCGATGGTTAATCGGAAGAAAGTGTCGAAACAAGTGAATGAATAGTGAGTCTGATGAGATAATGGTGCGTGCCGATTTTGCCGCTAACGAACAGCACAAATAGAAAGATGAAAACGTGTCATATACATATCATTCACTGTACAATTATAAACAGCATGCGGCATTTTTTCCCAGAAAATAAAAAATTTCTCGATCAAGATATTCTCCTCTTTCATTGAACCATAATCATCGGTTAAGTTCTAAGAAAGAGAAGATAACTCAGCATGATCAAAACATAGAATGATTTCTCTCTCTTTCCTCAGACGATCGTCATGTAAACAAATATTAATCGATTATTCTGTTTTGTTTTACGCAATAAACACTTTCTCTCGTTTTGAGTCGATGTTAGTCTTCGACAGACGATGTCAAGATAATCGATAGAGCGGAATTGATGTCTGTCATGAAAATGAATAGTAATTCGTTTAATAAATATTTATATTTAATACACTTCAAGTTCATACATAAGTTCCTCGATTTGAAATAACTTCATGTCTGTTTTCAGTTAGTAGAGTAAGATCATTTTGAATCGAATGAAACAATCGATTGGTTAGATTATCATTTGGAATTGCTGATTTGTTGACAAATGAATATGGATACGATGAATCAACGAGAGGATTCGTTCGTTTCGGAGAAAAAAGAAACATATCCTACAATAACAACAACAACAAAAAAAATCGTTTCAATTTTGATTTCAAAGATAAAGGAAACGTACTAAATGGCAACTTGTTGCAGTTTCAAGTGTAATATTATCCGATTTCTCTGATCCATAGAGTGAACCAGCCGATGAACTTTGTTCGGATGATGACGATGATGTTTGAATGATTTTTTGTTTCGTACTATGATCATCAAGAAAATCATTTCGATTCTTTGTTATTCGTCGTTTTCGACAGCAAACACCAAGAATAATAATCAATAGAACAATCATAAGTCCAGCAAAACTGCCGACGCCAATAATTAAATATTCAAATTGATTAAATAAGGCTCGTGTCGTACTATGATATAGACGTATTTGTACTCGAGATGATAATTCAATTTGTCCGTGATCATACGCTTCGATTTCAATAAAAATTTCATTCGACATCACATCATTCCAACATTGATTATCCGTTGTATTCGAACAGTTAATAATCAATTGATTTTCAACTAAATCAATCCAGTTCGGCCATCGTGAGCCAATTTTTCGATAACTAACTCGACCATTTTCATCTTGATCGAGATCAATTGCATTCAGTGTTAATATCATATATTCAGAATTGATATTTACATTTAATAATGAACTATTCCATGTTGGCGTATAATCATTAACATCAGTGACAATGATTTGAAATGTTCGTTGACTATTCTCACTTTGTATTAACACATCATAAGATGATTGCACTTCTCGATCATAAATTCGATCTGTTAATAGTGTAAATGAATTGTCCGATAATTTCTGAATAAGACAACCTTGATCGGACTGAACACGGAGATGTTCTTCCGATGAAATATAAGCGATGAATGTTGCATTTGGTAAATTCTCTTCGATATAAACTTGACTGGCATTTTTCGATATTCGATTCGAACCAAATGTTATTGCGATTAATGATTGAGGAATTAGATTAATGTAGACAGTTGTTAGAGCTGGAATGGCATTTTCTGAACCATCGGATGCACCGATGATTAATTTAAAGATTTTCTTCGAATCGAATTGCGTTAAATTCGAACGAAGTCGTAATTCGCCTGTTCGAGAATCAATAACAAATAAATCATTTTGATTATTTCGTCCATCAATACTCAACAATGAATAATAAATCTTTGCATTATAATCTAAATCTTTATCTTCAGCTATAAGTTTGATCAAAATCGTTCCTGGTAAAGTCGAATGTGAAATATTTACTGAATAGATCGATTGTGTAAATCGAGGACTATGATCATTAACATCAAGAACTGTTAATGTTAATTTAGCTGAGATTGTATGAACATAATCATTAGCTGTTATAGTAAATATATATTCACTTTGACTTTCTCGATCCAATGTCTGATTAATAACTAGATATAAATCTGTATTCGTATCATAAAATAAATAAAATGGTTGATTTAATGTTCGATTTTGTTGTTGAAGAAGATTGATTGATGAAATCATGACATGACCATGACGAACATAAGTTAATTCATACAATTGTACTCGATTGATTGAACAATCGATATCTTCAGCTTTTGATAGACGAATTTTTATTCCCGGTATATTATTTTCCGTCAATGAAATTGAATAACTATTCGAACTGAACAATGGAAGATTGTCATTGATATCAATGATTCGAACGTTCAATTGCAGAATATCATAATAGAACATATCGTAGAATTTCATGTAAATAAAACAATTGGAACAATTGTCATCATTTGGACAGAGTGTATCTCGATCGATACGTTTAGCAATGATGATTTGATTTGTTGTTGAATTAAATGTCAGTAAAGACGAACTTTCTAATAGTTGATAAGTTATTGTTGATGATGAAAGTGTATTTAAATCGAATACAATTGTGCCAAGAGGAGTTTCTTCATTTAAAGCTATGTCTTGTTGACGTGATTGAATAACAAGAGGAAGAAGTAGCAGAAGATAGACACGATGCATGATCCACATTTTCAAATGATAATAAATGAACAGACTGACAGAAGGAGACGATGAGGAGAAATTATTTCTTTCTCTTCCTCTCTTTTCTCTTCTTTCTCGTTAACGAGCAAGAGAATATATGTGATAGATTACCTCTTCTCTCTCTCTCTCTTCCTCTTTTCCAATGAAGGAAAGACATAGTCGCGAATTTCATCTGTCTTTAAGAAAAGGAAAAAACGAATAATTATCTTGACACAGTAGGATGTCCTAATGAGAAAAATGTATATACGATCAATTAGATCCAATCTGAGCCGTTCATTTTTAACAAAAGTACAATGGCAAAAGAAGAAAAAAACTTGTTCATCAATTGTAGAACACGCGATTACACCTGCATACCTACGCGTATATATTCATGGGAAACGCCTTGCGTTGTCTAGTGTTCATTTATCTAATTGTATGAAGAAGAAACGTGCGAATGACCTATCATTCCATCAAGTTAAAATCTCAGCATGTCCTAGGTCAGTTAATCGTTGATAATGATGATGATGATGCATGTTTCATAACCTGAAAATGTTAATCGCTCTTAATGTCAACTTAGACAAAGCAAAAAAGAATTTTCAAAATACAAACACACGAACATTCTTAGTTAATTTATCAATGATGAGATCTTTTGTTTTTCTATCTAATGAGAAATTTCGTTAAATATACACATTAAGAATAGCAATGACATTAGACATTTTCGTTTTTTTTTTCTAAATAAACAATCGAAACTAGAGGGAAAGAAAACTACAACGTGTCAAATGATACATGAAGAAAATGAATATTTGCATACATGAGACGATCAATCATTCGACTTACAGGCTCAATTTACACAGATAGACTTTGAATATGTTTCGGATTACTTTCAATCATTTTCTTAATCCAACCTTGCATGTAGATTTCGTTAGTTCGATTCGATGTTTACAAATGTAATGAAGTTTTGAAAGCGGCGTCTATATGCATTGATGATGCATATCGACAAAGTCAATGATCGTTCTCGTTTAAAGACAAAAGAAACACGAATGTGCGTATCGTCATCATCATCATTGTTATCAAAAAATGATAATGAGGATTACACACCTGAAAAATCGACCGTTGTTTTCATCTTTCCGCACTAATGATTAGATGTCGGCGGCTGTCAAGTTCGAAAGTTTTCTTTTCACACATTGTTCGATTGATTTTTTAGAGGCGGATCTTCGATATATATATATATTCGTTTTTCTCTAATAGAGAGTTAATGAACAATCATTTATCATTTTTTTTGTTTGTCATGCAGACGTCGCATGTTTTCTCAACGTTAAAAATATTCAAAAACAATTAACTTTGCATTCTATGTCAATGAGCAGATGCACTGACTTCGTTTTTCGCATTTATCACAAACAAGCCTATTCTACATGTTACAATAAAAATAGATAGATCTATTAACATAGAGATCTCCCACCAAATGAACAATGTGATGATGTCTCGGACGAAGTTCTTTCGCGTTGTTGTTGTTCGTTGATTTGTAATTTTCGACTTCGATAGGAAATTGTCGATGCCGGCGTACTTAAATCATCGAATTCGATTAATTCATCCATGGTAATTCGTTCTAAAATCGGTTCTTGACATTGTCGAATGAGTCGACGTTGCTGAACATAACTTCGAAAATGTCGAAGACCAAGTCGACCGAGATAATTCTCTCGTTGTCGTTGAACAGTCGTTGATATCGGATGATAATCTTTCGGACGATCTTTCTTTATATCAATACCAACATCAGCACCTGCACTCAGAGCTGATATATCAAGTGTACCGAGAAAATATTTCGTTAGACCATCGAGAATATCGACGCAATGCATTCGATCATCTTCACATATGGGCAAATCCATGGCGACTAGTAATAGATGATTCGGTTTTGGAATACGTAATGGAGGTTCTAATTGATCGACAAAATCTGATAATTGATCATAGCGAATAAATTGCGCACCAGATGGATCTAATAACTGCCATTTTTCATAATACATATCGTAATCATCATCAGTTAAACCCTAGAGCAAAATAAAACATTCGATTTCTAGTTCGAAAATCACTCTCAATCGAATTACTTGTTGAACATCTTCTTGAGCTTGAGAAAAATTTTCTAAGATCACGGCAATATACATATTCACCTAAATATTAGCGTTTGCTTTTTTTTTCTTTCGTTCTCAAATTTCAATTCGATTTTCTTACCACAACCAGTGAGCTAATAATTAAATAACTAACGAGAAATGGTACTGCTATTGCCGTAGTACCGCAATCTCCTCGATGTGATGGCGATTTCAATGTTGGATCACAATCGGGCGGTCGATCATTTGTCAATGCTTGTAAAACGCCGGACCAACCAGCCGTTGTACACATTTGAAAGAGAATAATCAATGAATTTGGAAATGTTTCGAAATTAAAGATTTCAGTTACACCAGCTGATTTTCTTACGTAAGAAAAAAACGACATACCAAATATTGAATAGATAAACATGACGAGAAAAAGTAAGAGACCAATATTAAACAATGCAGGCATAGATACAGCCAACGCAAAGAGTAACGTTCGAATACCTTTCGCTCCTAAAAAGAAAAACATTCAAATAAATATGAAACGATTAGTTGTAATTACCTTTAACTAAACGCAAGACTCGTCCGATTCGTGCCACACGTACAACACGTAAAATCGTTGGATTGACGAGATAATTTGCGATTAATTTGTCCAATGCTTGTCCTAAATTAGAAATATTTCTGCGTCAGTTTTGTTCTCTGTTCGTTTTTGGACCCAATAGAAAAAAAAATCAAAGCAATAAGAAGTGCAGATATGTCGAGCTTAGCGTGCAAAGAATCAAACCTTTTTCGAAAGCTGCGACTAATTCATTCAAAAGAAAGAAAAAAAACATTACAGCAGGAAGGTGATACAGTGCTCTCTATCTATCTATCTATCTGAAAACATTCAATTTCATACCGAGTATCGATGCAAGAACAATAATAAAATCGAAAACATTCCATGGAATTGTAAAATATTTATAATGCAACGCTATTAATTTCATAACCGATTCAATGGTGAATCTAAAACATCGGTCTATGAGAAGAAAAGCAAATTTATAGTTTAGTTTTTACATGGCAATAAAGAAATTATTAATATAGCCGAGAATTCGATCGTAAGCATCACTTTGATTGTGATGTTCGACGCACATGCAAATCATATTGAGAAAAATGCAGATCATGATGAAAATATCGAACTTTTGATTCGTTGTCAAATCGAAAAAGAATCGAGCGATAGGAAACTTTGAAAAAAAAAACGTAAAAAGTTAAATTCGAATTCAAAACAAAAATCTTTGAAAATTTTTACTCGTGGTCGTGGCAAAGCTTTTGTTGGTTTTTTATTGCCTATTTTTTTCATTGCATTATAATATTTCTTCTGATCATCGGTCATAAACATTTCGATTGAACCTCCACTACCCAACTGCAACAAAAATGTTAAATAAATTCTTGAAAAACAACGATTGATCAGCGCATACCTTTCGTTTTTGTTGATTGAAATTATCAATAACAACACCAATAAATAGATTCAATGTAAAAAATGAACCGAGTATTATAAATAAAACGAAATAAACGAGAATATAAACATTTGCTTCATATTCCGGTTGCATATCGATCTAAACATCGAATAGATTTCCGATTGAATTCTCTCAAACATTCGTTCTACTTCTTTCGAATCAGCAGCATCAGCCATAATTTCAATCCAACCTTTGAACGTCGCCTAACAAACAAACAAACAGAAAATCTTTCTTCTCTCGATTTAAGCTTTCTTTGTTCAACATACGACTTGAAATAAGGCTAAATATCCATTGAAAACATTATCGAAATTGACTCTCGAATTTTCCCATGTAAAATTTTTGTTTAAACAATCGATTTTATTTGTAACATTTTCGGATATATTCACTCGATCGTGTGTATTCGGATAGACACATTTATGAAATCGGCCACCGAATAATTGTACGCCCATGATTGAAAATATCAACCAGAAGACAATGCAAACAAGTAACACATTGAAAATGGACGGAATCGCACCGATTAATGCGTTTACAACGACCTACGAGAAGCAAACAGTTGAAATTTTTGAATCAAAGAAACAAAAAACGAAACCTACTCGAATGCCTTCGAATCTCGAAAGAGCTTTCAGTGGTCGTAGAGCTCGCAGTGTTCTCATAGATTTAAATGCCGGTATATCAGCAACACCGAGCGTATCAAGTAATGTTCCGAGTACACTAACAACAACAATCAGAAAATCCAGCCAATTCCAACCGTTGGTAAAATAATTTTTTATTCCGTATGCAAATGATTTGAGAACGAATTCAGCTGTGAAAATAATCGTGAAGAGTTTATCGAGTGAATGTAAAATCAATGAATAGTGAGGATTTTGACGTGTATTTATATCTTCTAAGGCCTAGTTTGGTTTCGAAATCAATTCGTTTTGAGATAATCTCAAAAAAACATAACTTACTAAAGTTGTACTACTCGCGAGAATACTTGCGATGATTAGCCATTCGAAAAATCGATGTTCGACAAGTCGATGTGCTCGGCTTCGAAGTGCTGTCCATTGCCGTTGAATGGCTCGTGGAATAAGAAATCCACAAGAACGAAAATGTTTCGAAATCTCGATCGGACAACAGTCCGGTGGCATGTCGAGAATTGGTTCGAATGTTCGAAGAGAACGAGGAGAGGTCTTATCCAAAGTTTGCATTTCAATATGTTCGATTGCGGGAAGTATAAGGCCATTGCTCTGATCTTTTTTCATTGATTCATTGGTTCCTGAAATTGACTAAAGAGAGAAAATCAAAATGAACAAAATAACAAACGCTCACATCATTTTGATACATTGTTTCCGTTGTTAGACTAGGTATCATCTGATTTTTGTCTCGTTTTTTTCTCGTTCCACAAATTAATCGTAAGAAAAAGTTCAATATAAATTTCAAACATCGTTGAATACGATCAACAGCTTCACCGATTTTGTTATCATCATCTACTTTTTCTCGTTCGGACAAAACATTCGAACCGAATGAAGCCAAAAGTAAAGCCAAAAATAGATTCAATACGACAAGGTTTCCAATCACAAATGTAAAGAGAAAAAACGGTATACAAGCCACACCAGCGCATTCCATGCACACCCACATTGACTCAATCCATTCGCCACAAAGAACACGAAAGACAATCCTACAAAGGAAACATTTTTTTGTCTTCTCTCAAAGAATTCAACAAACGAAATTTCTTACATAAATGCATGAAAAAAATCAAAGAAATTCCATCTCGGCATGTCTTTACCAAATTTACTCTCGTATTTCGGACCGAACAACTACAAAATACAATTTATCCTAAACAAAACAAAGAGAAGAGAACTTCATTCGATTACCTGCATGCCCATAACAGCAAAAATAAAGATGATGATAACAAGAACTAATGTGAGATTTCCTAGAGCTCCCATTGTTTTACCAATAATTGACATAAGACGATTCAATGTCGGCCACGATTTGCCCAATTTAAAAACTCTCAACTTTGACGAAAAAAAACAACAGAATTTTTCTTTTATTATTTCTCGTCGACATACCAATCGAAACGATCGTAGAACACTCAAACCTTTGACATTAGCTAGACCTAATTCGACTAAACTAAGTGTTACAATCAAAATATCAAATACATTCCATCCGTCTTTCAAATAATTCACAGGTGATTTCGCAATTATTTTCAATATTGCTTCAGCTGTAAATATGCCGGTGAAAACATAATTGCCCGTTGCTAAAATTCGAGTCATTCGATCACTTTGACCGGGCTGATCGAGCGCCATGAAAAACGTATTCAAAATAATACATATCATGATAAATAAATCGACGAATGCATCCAAGATAAATATTGCCACGAGATCCTAAATAAATCACAAATAATTTTCCAAAAATTTACTTTTCGATGTTCTACTTGAAATTTTCGAAATCCAGTTGATGAACAATTCCATTCGCAACAAATTTTCCAAAGAAATTTTATCAATGGTCGATCACATGTATTGCTTGTATCCATATCTGAAATGACGATGTTCACACGTTTCTTAGGTCGATGATCTTGACTTTGCCGGACATGCTCATTATTCACATTGATGAGTAAACGACACTCAACATGTGAAGTGAGATGATCGACCTTGTATAAGACAGTACGCTGTTCTAGATTAATAACCAAAACAGACAAATACTAAACTACAAACATGCATTTGTAAATCAACAAATATAAAATGTATAACAAAGAAATTCAAATCATACGCGTGAATCTGTTTGATATAAAATTCAAAACTTAGGGACGCAAAATTTGCGAAGGGTGAAAACAAAAAATAAAATCATATTTTCTTTTGCTCTCTATCGAAAGAAAAAATAAAGACAACGAGTGCAAAACATTCGTCTAGATGTGAATCATTTCCTCTATGTCTAGATTTCTAGAAACATGTAGGTTACACGTACTTTTCGAATGCAGACTACCGTCTTCAAGTTCATCAGGCGACAGAACTTGACTGACAGGTGCATATTTTATTTCCGGTTTTGGTTGATAGAGCTAAACGAAAGCCGATTGTTGATAATTTGAAGAAGAAAATTAAGTTTTGTGTAGATTTACAGTTACAGTTGATTGATTGTCAACTAGAATACGTGAAGACCATCGACTTGTTCGTGGACGAGACATCGAATCTGAAATCTTTGTACTTTGACCTTCATCGAGAAATGGAATCGTCGTGTCATAACTCTCGTGTTCATCGAATGTTTGTGAATTCGAAAATAAAACACTGGCATTGTCGAATAGAAGTGCGTTGGTTTGTGTTGAATATTTTTGTCTTGAAATACTTCGCTGAAAGAAAAAAAACTAAGAATCAGTCGAAGAAAACAAGATTCGATTGACGAACAATTTGATTTTGATCGTATTCGATCGAAAGACTCGAATAGGATGGACAACGATTCGGATTTTCGAAGACTAAAGTTTGATTTAAACTAACATCGGGATATTCTAGAAATTGATTGTCGATTTCGGATATTTTTCGTGCATCTTCATTTTGTTGTTCGCGTTCATCTTCGACTTTACGTCGTTCACGTTCAGCATTTTCTGCTCGAACTTTTTGCTGTTGTTCTTGATAGGACATCGAAACAATAGCCAAGATTAAATTTATCAAATAGAATGAACCAAAAAATATGACAGCAACAAAATAGAAAAAATGATAACGACCAGCAGCAGTCAGCACCTAAATTTAACGCAACCAGAAATGAAAACAACGAGAAACTCGAAACAAACCAATTGATAGAGATTTTCCCAGTAATCTTGTGTCATTAAACGAAAACATGAAAGCATCGCCCAACCGTAACTATCGAAACTAAAAGAAAAATCATTCGATGAAAAAAAATAATAAAACGACGATAGAATTTCAACCTGGTATAACCGAAATTTGGACTAATGATTTAGGTATTTCTTCAAAAGACGAACTTTTGTCCTCGATCTTTCAAACAAGTATATCCATCCGGACATTTCCGACTACCCGTCGCATTTCCACATAAAAGATACGTTCCATCATCATCCAAAATCCAGTGAGCTAAAGGAAAAACACAATTTCAATTCACAAATCATTTTCTCACGTACTCGAATTTGCAATTGCTAATTCGTAGGATTTATAAGTCATATTGTATCCCATCAGAGCAAAATTCGTATCATTCAAAAATGTTTCATACGATGGCACACATTTCTGTGTCAATACGCCCATATACAACTGTAAACCGACCTAATTCCATGAAAGAAAATAAAAAAAAGCGTCTCGTTTTGTTTCGGTATTGTCGAAAATTCAAACCAATGCAAATATCGAAAGAATAAATGTCGATAGAACTATCACATCTCGAAGACAGATCAACGATTGAATCAATGCGTCAACAATAGTTTTCAAACCTAAATCATTTCGTTTGTTTCTTTTTTTTTATCGAACAAATCGATTCGATTTTACC
>Ga0209952_1002569_pt1 | contig 13427 bp, 9 predicted proteins | sample ThiBiot_750_biof_2_FD_183951 | JGI IMG/M metagenome (GOLD analysis project Ga0209952, IMG submission 183951) | Wastewater bioreactor microbial communities from Cape Town, South Africa - Thiocy_cont_750_biof (SPAdes) | ecosystem: Engineered > Bioreactor > Thiocyanate-remediating >...
TGCGCGAGGCCGGCTACGATGCCGCCGCCATCACGCAACTGCGCGAGAGCAAGGCGTTCGGATAGCGCAGGTTACACGGCGCGGCTTTGCACCGGCGCGCGGCCGCCGCCGTCAGCAACCAGCGTCGCGCCGGTGACGAACGACGCCTCATCCGATGCCAGGAACAGGCAGCACGCCGCGATCTCCTCCGGCTGCGCCATGCGCCCCAGCGCGATGCGGGCCGCCGTTGCGGCGAACTCAATCTCGGGCGTCGTGTTGTTTGTCTCCGCCGCAAGTTGCATTTCGTATTCGCTCATCGGGGTGCGGACCCAGCCGGGCGCGACTGCATTGGCACGGACGCCGTAAGGCCCGCCGGCATAGGCCAGCGAGCGGGTGTAGGATACGACCGCCGCCTTGCTCGCCGCGTAACTCGCACTGTCCGGGCTGGCGTTGAAGGCCGCGACTGACGCGACATTCACCACCGCGCCGCCGCGCCGTTGCAACAGCGGCAGCGCCGCGCGGCATACCATCATCGTGCCGGTGACGTTCACCGCGAAGGTTTTCGCCCAGACCTCGTCCGTAATCGTCTCCGGCCGATCCGGCGTGATGATGCCAGCGGCGTTGACGACGATATCGAGTTGACCGTCACACGCATTCAACGCAGCATCGATATCGGCCTGCTGCGTGACATCGCCATGCACCGCGCGGCCGCCAATTCCATTCGCAAGCTCATCGAGCAGCGCTCCACCAAAACCGAACGCGACGACGCGCGCCCCGTGCCGCGCGAACAGTTCGGCGGTGGCGCGGCCGATCCCGGTCGCGGCACCGGTGACGAGCGCCTGTCGCCCTTCCAGCCGCCGCATCAGCGCTCTCCCCATTGCCGCTCGACGGCGAAGCCGGTTTCCGGCAAGGTCGAGCCGCCATCGACCACGATGGTCTGCCCGGTGACGTACTTGGCTTGCGATGACGCCAGATAGAGCATGGCGAAGGCGATGTCGTCGGCCTCGCCCATCTGCCCCATCGGCACGAAATGCTCGATGCGGCTTCTATTCTCAGGCTGGCTCATGGTGCCGCGCCCCGGCTTGGCGATGAAGCCCGCCTCGACGCCGTTGACCGTAATGCCGTCGCGCGCCAGTTCGAACGCCGCGCCGCGCAGGAACGCATTCACCCCTGCCTTCGCTGCCGAGTAATGCGCGCCGCCACCCATCGCGACGCGCGCAGACACCGACGACGTGACGAGAACGCGGCCGGCGCCGGCCCGCTTCATGTGCGGGACCGCCGCCTGCGTCAGCCAGATCGCCGCATTGAGGTTTAGCGCGAGCACCTCGTCGAGCATGTCCTGGTCGAGTTCGTCGAGCGAAGCCCACGGGCAGCCGCCGGCGTTATGAACGAGGATATCGAGCCGACCATGCTTATTGGCAACGCCATCGATCAATCCGCGAAGGCTGGCACGGTCGAGCCGGTCGAACGGCGCGACGTCGGCCTTGAAGTGCTGCGCCCTGAGCGTCGCGGCCAGTTCCTCCGCCACATCCGTCGTGCGGTTGGCGATCACGACATGCGCGCCGGCTTCCGCAAAACGCGTGACGATGGCCGCGCCGATGCCCCGCCCGCCGCCGGTGACCAGCGCGACCTTCCCGGTCAGATCGAACGGACGCGTGCCCACGCTCAGATCACCTTGGCCTGTTGCAGCAATGCGACGAACCTCGCGAACACCTCGGCGTGGCGCGCGACATCGACGGCCTCCGTTGCCGGGCACATCAGGAACATGGTGTGGAACGGCGTCACCAGAATGCCCTCGTTCATGTAGAAGGCGTGCAGCAGCGTCTCCAGATTGGCGCGCCGCCCGGCGATGACATCGGCGCCACTCTTGGGCGGTGACGGCATGAACATGATTTCCGCGCGCGCACCGACTTGCGTCACATGCCACGGCAGACGATGGGCGTCGATGATCGCGCGCGCATCGTCAGCGAGTTTTGAGGCGAGGCCGATCATGTGTTGATAGTTCGCGGGTGTCAGCACCTCTTCGAGCACGGCACGCATCGTCGCCACGGTCAGCGCGTTGCCGGCGAGCGTGCCGCCGATACCGAGATGCGCCGACTGGCGAACGCGCGGATTGACGCGCGGCACGATGGCCCAGACCCGCTCGGCGACCTCCTGCGTCAGGCCGAACACCGCCGCCGGAATGCCCCCTGCAATCGCCTTGCCGGCAACCAGAATGTCCGGCTCCAGTCCAAGCAGCGCCGTGTAACCGCCGGGGCCCGACGACAACGTATGCGTCTCGTCGATCACCAGCACGGTGCCGGTGCGCCGCGTCAACTCGCGCAGCGCGGTATGGAATCCATCCGCGGGAGGGATCATGCCGAAGTTGGTCATGATCGGCTCGGTGAGGACACAGGCGACGTCGCCACCCGCAAGCGCTTGCTCGAGCGCGGCGAGATCGTTGAACTCGACGACCTTGGAGACGGCTGCGTGATTGACCCCGTTGGGGTGGATCATGTTGCGCAGACCGATCTTGCCGTCGCGGATTTCGACATGCGCTTCCTCGACGCCGCCGTGATAGCAGCCCGAGAACACCAGCACTTTGGTGCGGCCGGTGATCATCCGCGCGATGCGGATCGCGCCGCGATTGGCATCGGTCGCGGATGTCGTCAGCGTCCAGTACGGCAGACCGAAGCGCCGCGTCAGTTCCTGACCGACCCACAGGCTATCCTCAGTCGGCAGCATCATCGTGGCGCCGCGCGCAAGCTGGCGCTGCGCCGCTTGCAGCACCGGCGCCGGCGTGTGGCCGCACATGCCGCCGGTGTCGCCGAGGCAGAAGTCGACATATTCGCGGCCATCAATATCGCGAATGCGCGCGCCTTGCGCCTGTTCGACATAGACCGGAAAGCCGCCGGCCCAACGCCGCATCCAGTGCGACGGACCGCCGAACAGGAAATGCGCCTGCCCCTCCTGCCACGCCGCCGCCGAGCGCGGATGGCTTTGCAGAAATCGCGCCTGCTCCGCATCGAGCAGCGCTTCAATCGTCGCGTCCGCGGTCGCTTGCATCGTCACTGTCATGAGATTGTCCATGGATCATCATTTGATCCGATAGTTCATATATAGACTTGCATCGCGGTCGCCCCGGTGTCAAGTTGAGGGGCAGAGGCATCGTGAGCCCGCATCCATGAGCACCGTCGAAAAAGCCATTTCGTTGCTGAATTTCTTCACCGAGGACGCCCCCGAATGGGGGCTCTCCGAACTGGCGCGGCAGGCGCAGTTCGACAAGGCGACGACGCGTCGCCTGCTTGTGGCGCTTGCCAATTCCGGCCTGATCGAACAGCACACGGTGACGCGGCGCTATCAGCTTGGCGCGGGATTGCTTCGCCTCGCGCGCGTACGTGAATCCCACTTCCCGCTGTTGCAGGTCGCCGTTCCGGTGTTGCGCGATGTCGCCGCCGCGACCGATGAGACCGTGCATCTGTCGGAGTTCGGCGGTCGCGGCCTCGTCACGCTTCATGTCGAAGAATCGACCAAGGCCAATCGCGTCAGCGTCGCCGTCGGCCAGACCCTGCCACTCCATGCCACCGCGTCCGGCATCGCCTTCCTGGCGTTCTCGCCGCCGCAATTGGCAAAATCGTACTTGCGGAAATCGCTGACCGCCTTCACGCGCCATACACTGGTGCAGCCGGCACGCCTCGACGACGCCATCAAGGCCGCCGCGGAGCACGGCTATTCGCGCGGCGAGCAAGGCTATGAAGACGGCGTCTTCAGCATCGCCGCGCCGATCCTTGGACTCGACGGCTACGCACTCGGATCGATCGCGATCGCGATGCCGCAATCGCGAAGCACGAAAGCGACCACGGAGCGCCACATTCAAGCCGTGCGCGGTGCGGCGCAGGCAATTTCCACGCGGCTGTTCGGCGAACAACCGACGCCGCGACAAGCCAGAGTGGCTTGAAACGCAACAACAGCAGTTCCGACATTCCCGTTCGAACCAAGAAAGCCATCGTCATGCAAGACAGCAACTTCCTGATTGCCAATAACGCCAAGGCCATCTGGCATCCGATGGCGCATCCGGCGGAGATGCGCGCAAATCCGCCGAAGATCATGATGAAGGGCTCCGGCGTTCACGTCTCGGATATCGATGGCCGCACGCTTCTCGATGCGGTGGCGGGCTTGTGGAATGTCAACCTCGGCTACAGTTGCGATCCCATCAAGCAGGCCATCGCCGAGCAGCTCGACGTGCTGCCCTACTACTCGGGCTTTCGCGGCACCTCGACCGGCCCTTCGATCCAACTCGCGGATGAACTGACCGAGTGGTTCAAGCCCGAGGGAATAGTGCGCGCCTTCTTCACCTCCGGCGGCTCGGACTCGGTCGAAACGGCGCTGCGGCTGGCGCGGCAATACTGGAAGATCAAGGGCCAGAGCGACCGCACCAAATTCCTGGCACTGAAGAAGGGATATCACGGCACCCATTTCGGCGCCGCGTCCGTCAACGGCAACGCCAACTTCCGCCGCAACTACGAGCCGCTGTTGCCGGGCGTGTTTCACATTCCGGCGCCGTGGACCTATCGCAATCCGTTCAACGAAACCGATCCGGCCAAGCTTGCGCAGCTCTGCGCGGCCGCACTGGAGGATGAGATCGCGTTTCAGGGTGGCGACACCATCGCGGCGTTCATCATGGAGCCGGTGCTCGGCGCTGGCGGCGTGATCGTGCCGCATGAGAGCTTCATGAAGCTGGTGCGCGAGATTTGCGACAAGCACGGCATCCTGATGATTTCCGATGAGGTCGTTACCGGCTTCGGGCGCACCGGTGCATGGTCGGGCGCGCGGCTGTGGGGCGTGAAGCCGGACATGATGACCATCGCGAAGGCGATCACGTCGGGTTACTTCCCGCTCGGCGCCACCTTGATCGGCGAGACAATGGCGGAGGTTTTCGAATCCGATAAATCCGGCACCGCCTCGATCGGCCACGGCTACACCTATTCCGGACATCCGGTCGGCTGCGCGGCCGGCATCGCCGCGCTCGCCGAAACGCGCCGCCTCAAGCTCAACGAGAACGCGGCCGCGCGTGGCGAGGAACTGATTGCCGCACTTCAGGCGCTTCAGGCCAAGCACCCGATCGTCGGCGACGTGCGCGGCAGAGGCCTGATGGCGGCGCTCGAATTGGTTGAAGACAGGGCCACGAAGAAGGCGCTGGACAAGACGCGGCTGGCCGTCATCGCCGACACCGCCTACGAGGCCGGCGTGATGATCCGCGTCTCCGGCAACAACATCATCCTGTCGCCGCCGCTGATCCTCACCGCCGCCGACGTCGCCAAGATCGCGCAAGCGCTCGATGCCGGGCTTTCGGCGGCGGGGTGAGCGAGGTGAATAAACCCGGCCGGAACGACTTTTTCCGGTGAGCGTGCAACACGAAAACCGTCGTCCTCGCGCAGGCGGGGACCCATAACCCCCGAAGCTCGTGTTCAGAGTGAGCAACCGCCAAAGATAACAAGCGCCATCTGCATCACCGGCGACACGGCGTATGGGTCCCCGCCTGCGCGGGGACGACGCCGAGGTTGTGGCGGGTCATGAACCATCATCAGCCCGCTTTGATAAATCTCCGTCCCGCTCTTACGAAAAATTCTTCGGCCGCGGCCACAGGCCACCGTCGGACCACGCGGCGGATTCATCGGGCGACAACTGATCGCCGCTGCCGCCCGTCTCCTTCGGATCGGTGTTGAGCCAGCGGCGCAATTCGAGCTTGCCGATCTGGTTGCGATGGACTTCATCGGGGCCGTCCGCCAGGCGCAGCAGACGCGTCGTCGCCAGCGCAGCCGAAAGGAAGTGATCGTTGCTGGTGCCGCCGCCGCCGAACGCCTGAATCGCCCAATCAACGATGCGCTGCGCCATGTTGGGCGCGAGCACCTTGATCATCGCGATCTCCTGCCGCGCCGCCTTGTTGCCGACGGTGTCCATCATATGAGCCGCCTTGAGCGTCAACAGCCGCGCCTGTTCGATCATGATGCGCGCTTCGGCGATGCGTTCGAGCGTCACGGTCTGCTCGGCCACCGGCTTGCCGAACGCAACGCGATTCATAGTGCGGCGGCACATGCGCTCAAGCACGCGTTCGGACAAGCCGATCAGCCGCATGCAGTGATGGATGCGGCCTGGCCCAAGGCGGCCTTGCGCGATCTCGAAGCCGCGCCCCTCGCCGAGCAGCATGTTGCTGGCGGGCACCCGCACGTTGGTGAAGATCACTTCGGAGGCGCGATCCGGCACGCCGTAGAAGCCGAGCACCGGCAGCGAACGGATGACGCGCACGCCGGGCGTATCCTTCGGCACCAGGATCATTGATTGGCGCTTATGGCGATCCGGGTTGGCCGGATCGGTCTGCCCCATGAAGATGACGATCTTGCAGCGCGGATCGGTGGCGCCGGTGGTGTACCACTTGCGGCCGTTGATGACGTAGTCGTCGCCGTCGCGCACGATCAGGCTCGCGACATTGGTGGCGTCGGACGACGCGACATCGGGTTCGGTCATCGCAAACGACGAGCGGATATCACCGGCAAGCAGCGGCTTGAGCCAACGGTCCTTCTGCGCCTCGGTGCCGTAGCGCAGGATCGTCTCCATGTTGCCGGTGTCGGGCGCGCTGCAATTAAAGACTTCCGGTGCGAGATGCGAGCGCCCCATGATCTCGCACAGCGGCGCATATTCGAGATTGGTCAGCCCGCCTTCGTGCGCCGGCAGGAACAGATTCCACAGGCCCTCGTCCCGCGCCAGCGGCTTCAGCTCCTCGACGACCGGATGCACCGCCCACGGCCCGAGCCGTTCGGCCTCCTGATAGAAACGGCGTTCGCTCGGATAGATGTGGCGCACCATGAAGCGCTGAATGCGGCCGGCCAACTCCTGGCTGCGTTCGCTCTGGGTGATGTCCACGTAAATCCTCCACTACTGCCGGCGCAGATCGTATCCGAACTCATTGCGCGCAGCACATTTTTGGGCGCAGCATATTTTTGGGCGCAGCAAGGTATCGATCTATCGCGCAGATCGCGCACCTCGTCACGCGGAAAGTGCCGTTCGAACATTGTTCGAAACGGTTGGTACGTTGCTTTAGACGTACCTGCGCGCGAACGCCTTAGCCGATCTTCTGCCGCTTGATCTCGACGCCGGCCCTGACGCGATCCCAGGTGTCTTCGGTGATGCCCTGCTGTCGCAGAATGTACTTCTCGACCTTCTGCGTCGGCGTGCGCGGCAGGTCCGCGAGCAGGCGAACGTAGCGCGGCAGCATGAAGTGCGCCAGACGCGGTTGCAGGAAGTCGAGCAGTTCGAGCGGCTCGATCACCTCGCCCGGCACCGTGGCCACCACGGCCAGCACGTCGTCTTCGGCCAATTCGTTCGGCACGGCGACGACAGCGCATTCCCGCACCTTGGGATGCGCGAGGATTTCGGCTTCGACCTCGAACGAAGAAATATTCTCGCCGCGCCGGCGGATCGCATCCTTCATGCGATCGACGAAGAAGTAATTGCCGTCGGCATCGCGCCGGAACGCGTCGCCGGTGTGAAACCAGCCGTTGCGCCAGGCCTTCACGGTCGCCTCGGCATCCTTGTAGTAGCCGGAGTTGAGCGCCCACGGCGCTTCGCTGCGAATGATCAACTGCCCGATGGTGCCCACCGGCACTTCGCAATCGTTATCGTCGACAATACGCAACTCGTTGCCCGCCCTCTGCCGCCCGCAGGTGCCGATGGCTTGCGGATCGGGGTCGGAGACGATCGGCACGTTGATCTCCGTCATGTTGAACAAGGTCCAGACCTTGACGTCGAACCGATCCGCGAAGGCGCGCCAATCGTCGGGGAGCGGGATCATGGTGACCTTTCGCAAGGTGTGATCGCGATCGTCGGCGGCGGGCGGGCGCTTGGACAGGAAGTTCGACATCACGCCGAGCAGAATGGTGTAGGTCGCGTTCATCGCCCGCACCGCGGGCCAGAATGCCTCCGTAGTGAAATCGCCGCCGATGCCAATGGTGCCGCCGCGATTGAGCATCCCGATCACCGGCAGCGTGCCGCCGACATGGAAGAACGGCAGGAAGGTGAGATAGCAATCCGCCTCACCCAGCATCGGAAACGCCTCGAGGCCGCTCATGTGCCACATATGCGCGTAGGACGACAGCACGCCCTTCGAGCGCCCCGTGGTGCCGGAGGTGTAGATAATCGACTGCACATCCCACGGCTCGATCGGCCGCTCCAGCGGCGGCAGGGTTGCAGGATCGGCGTCAAGATCGGCTAGCGTCACGCGGTGCAAACCGTCGATAGCCGGAGCATCGGCGCCGGCAACGACCAGCGTCGTCAATGTGGCGCGGTCGATCGGAAGGAGGCGCTCGACCAGATCGGCGCCGACGATCATCACCCGCGCATCGCCGTTGGCGATGACGTGCGCCAGCAGGTTGCCGCGATAGGCGGTGTTGATCGGAACGTAGACCGCGCCGAGCCAGTTGATCGCGAACCAGACGCGGACGATATCGACGGTATTGGGCATCCAGACGTTGACGTGATCGCCCTGCTTGACGCCGAGCGCGGCAAGGCCGGCGGCCATCCGCATCACCTCATCGCGAAACGCGCGATAGCCGATGGCGCGGCCGTCCGGCAGGCGAATGTAGGGGCGGTCCGGATGCAGGTCGGCCTGCTTTTCCAGCACGTAGCGCATCACACAATCCTCGCGCGCAGGAACGCGGGAATCAGGCTTCTGCGTTGCATCCATCATGACGTGCCTCCCGGGCTGTTTTCGGATTTATGTCAAGACATTTACCGATTTGCAAGACGAGGCCATTATTTGGTGCGGGCCGCCTTGAGGCCCCGGCTGATGTTGGCGAGCACATCTATGCAGGCCGATATCTGCGCCATCGAGACGTTCGCCGTGCCCTGCCGGAAGAATTCGATGGTTCGCAGGTGCAGGTCGCGCCATGCGGCGATACCATCCGGCGTCAAGCGGACGATCCTGCTGCGGCGATCTGTCTTATCCTCGATGCGCTCGGCAAGTCCGGCGCGCTCGAGCCGCTTCAACACCGCATCCATGTTCTGGCGGCTGACCGCCAAGTAATCGTAAAGCGCCGAGAACGACATGCCGTTTTCCGGGTCGCGGTACAGCGCGCCCAAGGTCGCGCCCTGCACGGCCGAGATGCCGAGCTCGCGCAGCGCCGCCGTTTGATAGACGTTCTCGGTTTGAAACAGGCGGAAGAACAGCTTGTTGCTCAATTCCTCACGCGGCGAGAGCGCAATGTCTTTTGCGGCCTCCTTCGCGGTTTGGCGACCCGTTGCGGTGCGCCCGCGTTTTGCTTGCTGCTTCATCGACCTTCCTTAATTCGGTAAATGTATTGACACGAATTTCCGGCGTCCATAGTTTTGTGCGATCAAATTCCCGCGGAATGCCAGACCACGCCCGATGTCATGGGCTCCGCGCGGCGCGAGACCGTCGATGCAGGCGTCTGTTGTGCCTGCTGACCATCAAAAAGGCCAGCCATGCCGTTCCAGAAGATTCTGATCGCCAATCGCGGAGAAATCGCGCTGCGGATCGCCCGCGCCGCCGCCGAACTCGGCATCGCCACCGTCGCGGCGGCACCAGCGGACGACCGCGCCTCCGCACACTTCGTTACTGCCGACGAGGCTCACGAACTCCCTGGACAGGGCGCCGCGGCCTATTTGTCGATCGATGCAATGCTGGAGGTGGCGGAGCGTGCCGGCTGCGACGCGATACATCCCGGTTATGGCTTCCTGTCCGAGAGCGCCGCGTTCGCCCGCGCTGCGGCGGCGAAGGGCATCACCTTCATCGGCCCTGCGCCCGAAGCCCTCGACCTGTTCGGCGACAAGGCCAAGGCGCGTGCGCTGGCGCGCGCCTGCGGCGTTCCGGTACCGGACGGCAACGACGCCACCGCGACGCGCGAGCAGGCAGCCGCCTTCCTCGACCAACTCGGCTCCGGCGGCGCCATCATGATCAAGGCGGTCGCCGGCGGCGGCGGACGCGGCATGAGGATCGTCCGCGCGCCGGCAGAGCTGGATGCCGCGTGGCAGCACTGCCAATCCGAGGCCAAAGCCGCATTCGGCAACGACGCGCTCTATGTCGAACGTTACCTGCCAAGCGTGCGCCACATCGAGGTGCAGGTGGTGGGCGACGGCGCCAGCGTCATCCATCTCGGCGAGCGCGAATGCACCATCCAGCGTCGCCATCAGAAGCTGATCGAGATCGCGCCGAGCCCAGGATTGTCCGCCGCGACACGCGAGGCCATCTGCGACGCCGCCATCACCATGGCAGCGAAGGTCGGCTATCGCAGCCTCGGCACGTTCGAATTCCTGGTGCCGACCGATAGCGACGGCTTCGTCTTCATCGAAGCCAATCCGCGTTTGCAGGTCGAGCATACGGTGACGGAGGAAGTTTTCGGCGTCGATCTGGTGAAGACGCAAATCCGCATCGCCGGCGGGGCCACGCTGGCTTCGCTCGGCCTTGATGCCGCTCGCATCGCGCCGCGCGGTGCGGCGATGCAGTTGCGCATCAACATGGAAACATTGTCGGCGGATGGCAACGCCAAGCCGAGCGGCGGCACCCTGCGCGTGTTCGATCCTCCGTCCGGCCCCGGCGTGCGCGTCGATACCTTCGGTTATGCCGGCTACCGCACCAGCCCGCGTTACGATTCCCTGCTGGCCAAGATCATCGTCTCATCGCCGGAAAATTTCAGCGACGCACTCCAGCGCGGCCGCCGCGCGCTACGCGATTTCCGCATCGACGGCGTCGCCACCAACATTCCGGTGCTGCGCGCCATTCTCGACCAGCCGGATTTCGTCGCGGACCGGATCTCGACGAATTTTATCGAAACGCATCTTGATGCGATTCTAGCCGGCACCGCACAATTCGATTCCAGCAACGATACCACTAGCCGCCCCAACGAACGCGCGCGCGCATCCAGCGATCCGCTCGGCGTGTTCGACAGCGCCGCCGCCATCGCCCTGCCCGACCGCAACGCGTCATCGAGCGCCGCATCGGCGCCGCTACCGGAAGGCGCCATTCTCGTGGCCGCGCCGCTTCAGGGCACCATCGTCTCCTGCGATGTGGCGAGCGGCGACACTGTGCGTGCCGGCCAGCAGGTGCTGGTGATCGAATCCATGAAGATGGAGCATCTCGTCGCGGCGCCGGTGTCCGGCATGATCGACGGCCTGATGGTTGCACCCGGCGATACCATTTTCGAAGGCGAACCGCTGCTGCACATCACGCCATCCGATGACGCGGAGGCGAGTGCGACAACAGAGACTATCATCGATCTCGACCATATTCGCGGCGATCTCGCCGAAGCGCTGGCGCGCCGCGCCGCGCTATACGACGACAACCGGCCTAATGCCGTCGCGCGCCGTCGCAAGACCAATCAGCGCACCGTGCGGGAAAACATCGCCGACCTGTGTGACCCCGACAGCTTCATCGAATATGGCGGGCTGGCGCTCGCGTCGCAGCGTCATCGCCGCAGCATCGACGAACTGCGCCGCATGAGCCCGGCCGACGGCATGGTGACCGGCATCGGCGCCGTCAACGGCGCTCTGTTCGATGACGAACAGGCGCGCTGCGCGGTGATGGGTTACGACTACACGGTGTTCGCCGGCACGCAGGGCGTTACCAACCACAAGAAGAAAGACCGCCTGCTGACGCTGGCCGACAAGTGGGCGCTGCCCGTAGTGGTGTTCGCCGAAGGTGGCGGCGGGAGGCCCGGCGACGAATGGCCGACGCCGGCTGGGCTCGACACCACGACGTTCCATCGCTTCGGCGATCTGAACGGCAAGGTGCCGACCATCGGCGTCGTCTCGGGCCGCTGCTTTGCCGGCAACGCCGCGCTGCTCGGCACGTGCGACGTCATCATCGCGGATAAGACTTCGAACATCGGCATGGGCGGCCCGGCGATGATCGAAGGCGGCGGTCTCGGCGTGTTCCGGCCCGAAGACATCGGCCCGGTATCGGTGCAAGCGACCAACGGCGTGATCGATATCCTTGTCGAGGACGAAGCCGAAGGCGTCGCCGCCGCGAAGCAATATCTCTCCTATTTCCAGGGGCGGATCGATCAATGGGCTTGCGCCGATCAACGCCTGCTGCGGCAGTCCGTGCCGGAAAACCGGCTGCGCGCCTACGACATCCGCGGCGTCATAAACACGCTTGCCGATGCGGGCTCGGTGCTCGAACTGCGCCCGCGCTTCGGCGTCGGCATGATCACGGCGTTTATCCGCATCGAGGGCCGGCCGCTCGGCCTGATCGCCAACAACTCGCACCATCTCGGCGGCGCGATCGATGCCGATGGCGCCGACAAGGCGACGCGCTTCATTCAGCTTTGCGACGCGTTCGATATTCCGGTGGTGTCGCTGTGCGACACGCCCGGCATGATGGTCGGCCCGGAAGTGGAGAAGACCGCGCAGGTCCGTCACGTCTCGCGCATGTTCGCCACCGGCGCGCGCTCCAGCATCCCGTTCTTCACCGTCGTGCTCCGCAAGGCCTACGGCCTCGGCGCACTGGCGATGACGGCAGGCAGCAGCCAGGCGTCGTTCTTCATCGTGGCGTGGCCGAGCGCCGAGTTCGGCGCCATGGGCCTCGAAGGCGCGATCAAACTCGCCTACCGCAAGGAGATGGCGGCGATCGAAGACCCGGCGGCGCGCAAGGCATGGTTCGACGACATGGTCGCCAAGTCCTATGAAGAGAACAAGGCGCTGAGCAGCGCGACATTTCTGGAAGTCGACGACGTCATCGACCCGTGCGAAACTCGTCGCTGGATCATACGCGGCCTCAAATCGATCCCCCGACCGAAGCGAACATCCGATCGGAAGGTCACGCGGGTCGATTTGTGGTGATGCGATAAGAATATAAAAGAACAGGAGAACGCCGTGACGACCGAAACAGCCGTGGCCGATTACACCCGCGACGAGGCCAGCTACCTCGCTCATGTCCGCAAACTCATCGACAAGGTGTGGCCCGCCGACGTTCCGCGCCAGCCGCGTTTTCCGTTCGGCGAAAAGCCGCTGACCGCTTATCTGCACGCCTGGGCCGAAAAGCAGCCGGACAAGGCCGCGATCAAATTCTACGGTGCGGAAACCAGCTATCGCGACCTCGACCGTCTCAGCGACAACTTCGCGGCGCTGTTGGCCAAGCTCGGCGCGCGCAAGGGCGATCGCATCGCGGTGTTCCTGCCGAACTGTCCGCAGTTCTACGTCTGCTTCTACGGCATCCTGAAAGCCGGCTGCGTGCATGTGCCGGTCAATCCGATGTTCACCGAGCACGAACTACGCTACGAGTTGAACGATTCCGGCGCGCGGATCATCGTGGTGCAGGATCAGCTGTTCCCGCTGGTCGAGACGGTGCGGCCGCACTGCACGCTCGATCACGTCATCAGCACCAGCTACCGCGACGCGCTGTCATCCGATCCGGAAGGCCCGCTGCCGTCGGCACTCGCCGTGCCGATAATCGAAAT
>Ga0209952_1002570_pt1 | contig 13415 bp, 11 predicted proteins | sample ThiBiot_750_biof_2_FD_183951 | JGI IMG/M metagenome (GOLD analysis project Ga0209952, IMG submission 183951) | Wastewater bioreactor microbial communities from Cape Town, South Africa - Thiocy_cont_750_biof (SPAdes) | ecosystem: Engineered > Bioreactor > Thiocyanate-remediating >...
TCGCCAGCGAGGATGCTCAACACGATCCGCGTCTTCTTCTCCACCGGGATCACTGGTGGTCTTCCCATGTCGGACTCTCCGTTCAGGACTCAACTAACAGCCCTGCCACTAAGTCTGACGCGCGACATTCGGACCGCGTAGACACGCGCCCTCAAGCCCGCTGATTTCCCCCGCAGGACACACACAATCGCACCAACCCATAGAATTCGAGCATGACTCAACGACTTCTCCGTCGGTTAGCCCTACTCATTGTCAACGCCGTATCGTCAAATCGCCTCCTCTCCGCATATGGACGCGCGACACTGCTCAGAAGGCTTGGGATTGAGGTCGGACATGCGCGGATCGACGCGGGATCACAATTCCACGGTTTCAACGCCCGCATAGCGGACGGGTGCTACGTAAACGAGGCCGTATTCTTCGACGGCAGTGCGGCAATAGATATCGGCCCGAACGTTTCGATAGAAATGCAATGCGTCCTCCTCACCGGCTCTCATGAAATCGGTAATACACATCAGCGCGCGCGGGGAAACACCCACGCGGGACTCACAATCGGCGAGGGTTCTTGGCTTGGCGCAAGAGTGGTCGTCCTCCCAGGAGTTCAAATCGGAGCCGGCTGCGTAATCGCCACAGGCTCGGTCGTAACGAAAAGCACAACGCCGAATTCGCTCTATGCGGGAGTCCCCGCCACGAAAATGCGTGACCTACCCAACTGAAACTCAGTCGTCTGGGACACGTGAAGAGCAAGTTGAGTCACCATACGAAGTCGCGAGACGTCTCGAGGGCGCCAGACAATGAATCAATCGGTTCCGGCCAAAACCGGAGCTTCGCGACACACGCCAACCGAACGACGTCACCAGCCGTCCTTGCCCTCTGCGAGCGCGCATTACCCGCCACCATCGGAGCTCGACACGTCTTCTCTGAACCAGTCCGCCCCTACCAAACAGACACCGGACGAAGGGGGAGAACGCCCGACATCTGCAGGACACAGAGGCCTAGTAGATTGACACGCCCAGCCGTAGCTCGCCGTTCAGCAAATGATCGATCGAGACTTGGGTCGGGCTGCGACCACCGATTCGCCTAACACACACATCGAGGAACTCACCATGTCCAGAATACTTGTAACTGGAAGCGCCGGATTCATTGGATATCATATTTCCAGAGAACTTCTGAATCTTGATCATGAAGTACTCGGTCTCGATGCCATTACGAACTATTATGATCCCAAGTTGAAACACTCAAGGCTCGCCATTCTGCACGGTTATGAGAAATTTTCACAGCACATTGGCCGCGTAGAAGAAATGGATTCGTATTTCTCTGTCGTGGAGGACTTCGATCCGCAGGTAGTCATTCATCTTGCAGCCCAGGCCGGGGTCAGATACAGCATCGAAAACCCTGCGGAGTATCTCAGTTCTAACGTAGACGGGACTCGCGCGATCATGGAACTATCTAGGCGAGTCCGTCCCAAGCACGTCCTCATAGCTTCGACCTCGTCCGTTTACGGCGGGAACGAGACACTTCCTTTCGCTGAAACTCACGCGACTCGATCGCCGTTATCGCTTTACGCTGCCACAAAGATAGCGGCTGAGTCAATCGCGCATTCATACGCACACATTTGGAACTTGCCGACGACATGCTTTCGCTTCTTCACCGTATACGGCCCTTGGGGGAGACCTGACATGGCCCTCTTTAAATTCGTGAAAGCAGTGAAGTCCGATACGCCCATCGACATCTATGGCGAAGGTGCAATGTCCCGCGACTTCACCTATATTGCGGACCTTACCGCGTCGATCGTACGACTAATCGACCTTCCTCCCGGAGACATTTCGCGCGACCCTGCGCCGCAGACACTTAGCCCCGTAGCACCATTTCGCATTGTTAACGCGGGCGGAGGAAATCCCGTCCCACTCATGCAGTTTATCGCTGAGATAGAGTCGGCGCTCGGGACCGAGGCAAAGAAGAACTTCTTGCCAATGCAACCCGGCGACGTAACGGCTACCCTCGCCGACACAACGGCACTTCAGGCGCTGATTGGCGATCTACAATATACACCAATCTCGGTCGGCGTACGCGAATTTGTAGAATGGCATGACGGGTATTACGGAAGCTGAAGACAATGAGAATAGGCTCCTCCACGCTCATGAATGGGCATATTGACGCGTTGTCCCTCCGTGGCGGGGATCATGTGTGCGAGCCCCCTTGGCAGAGCTGTGCGCGCCACGTTGAGCCCCGACTTCGTACATCGGATTTCATGAATCTAATCGAACGTGGTGAATTTCGATGCCGATGACAGCTACTCACCGTGGCCGACGGACAATAGCGCGAAACACCTGCCCGAACATCGCCCGGTCAGCAATGAACAACATGCCCACGTAGATCGATGCGCCAACGAGAGCGCCGACCAAGACCTGTACAACCGCGGCATAGGGTCGCAGAAGTATCTCGCTAACCACGTACGCAACTACGGTACCCGGCACCGCCAGAACGATAGGTTTCAGGTGGGCGCTCAACAAAGCGAACCACGGAACACGTGTTAATGCACGAATAAGAAAGATGTGCATGCAGCTGCCCGCAACGCCCACGAATAGCAGTCCTAATGCAACTCCCTCGGTGCCGGCTAGTGATGCTCCGGCGATTGACGCAGCCATTATGACGACCGCGCGAACAAGATTGATGTAGAACCAAGGTCGCATACGGTCGTGGACCATCATGATTACACCCATCGGGTTCCCCCACGCTCGTGTTATTCCAACCAAACACAAGATCTGCAATGTCGGAACGATCCAAAGCCATGAGCTTCCCAAGACGAGCGACACAAACGGTGCGGACAGGGCTGCTAGACCGAGAAGGAGGGGCGCATTCAATAGCCCCACTAAGTGGAATAGTCTAAGTACTGCCCTATCCACAGCACCCCCTGTGCGCACAACACCCGCCAGAGCAGGGAAACCGACCCGAGTAACAACCGTGTTGACACGGAGCGGCGTATTGACCGCATATGTAGACGCGATGTTGTATCCGCCAAGTGCAGCAGGCGACAGGAAGCGTCCAGTCACCAAGCTTCCGGCGTTAGCAGAAAAGAAAGCGACCAATGCATCGAGACTCTGGTAGACACCAAAGTTCAAGAATCTGCGCGTCTCACCGAACCGGAAATGCCTTGAGAGACGAATCTCCATTCTCACGGCCCAGAAGAGGATCATGGTCCGGAAAACTACGCCGCCCAAGTAACCGAGAGATATCGACAACGGGCCAACACCGATAAGCGCGAGGCACGAGACCACGGCGAACGAAACCAACCCGAGGGTCATCTCCGAAGCAACCACAGGGCCAAACGATAGTCCGCGCTCAAGGACGCCGCGCGGAACCTGCGACATGCTCGCGATCACCAGGGCAGGGCACAGCATCGCCAGCACGTACCAGTACTCTGACATGCCAAAGGCGACAGCAACCAGCGGGCTTGCAATAAGCGACAGGGCACCCACAATGACCCCAACGAAGAGATTCAGCCAGAAGAGAGAACTAATTTCCTGATGGCTCACGTCGGCGCGTTGAATGATCGAGTTGGACACGCCCAACGACATCAAGATCTCACAAAATGCGATGGACAATGTGGCGATTGCCACTACGCCCATTTCCGCCGGCGAATAGGCCCGAGCCAAGACCGACAATTGCAAAAGCTGCAGGATCGCGGCGCTGGCGACCGAGATGGCAACCCAACCACCACCCTTTGCGACCTTACTGAACGAACTCAACACGCCTCGATCCTCGAACACTCAACCGTAAGCCGTCACGTGATCTCGCCGCAAAGTCGGGAACGAGTGTTTGAGAGGTACACATCGCCGTGACACATATGGCGAGCATCGCAACAAGACGGTACTTGTCGAGCGCGGGTTCGAATAGTCCCTTGGCGAGCACGGTAGCTAGTGCGACAACAATCAGGAAGTTGGAGCGGTTGGTGAGTCGACCATTCTCTATCGCCGCGAATGCAAGAACGCACGTGAAGAGGATAAGTCCAATTATTCCCCATCGAATTGCAATATCGGCGATAATGTTGTGCGCGGAATCGGTTGGCGTGTACGTATTGCTGTATTGGTCGAAGAAGTTTACATTGCCCATACCGGTCCCGACGCCAACCAGAGGGCTACTTTGGAAGAGTGCCCATGCTTGTTCCAGCTGATATGGTCTCGTCGCAGCCGACGCCTGCTTGCTATCGCTCGTGAATGTCGCGTAGATGGACCCTCCGAGGACTGAAGCCTCCTGCAACAGGCGATTCGCTGACACGAGCGCCGTGACTGCGAATCCAAGCAGAGCGATCATCAGCACGCCCGGCGAGATTACAAGCGGGCGTCGGTTCTTCTTGATTAGTCGAGCGTAGATGGCCCACACCAGGAGTGCAACCAAGCCAACTAGTGTCGTGGAAACGATGGCCGCACGTTGTTCACCGAGGAGCGGCATCCCGAGGAGGAGAAGCCACCAAAGCGAACCTGTTGACGCAGCAAGTATGGCGATTGCACCCACCACAGTGGCCGCATCCCCACCGACGCTAGTAAGAACAGCACCGGGTAATCCTGGAACGTTAACTGCCGCGCCGCTTAGCCGAGCGAACATTACGGCAGCGATCGCCGGAGATGCGAGGACAATCGACCAACGGGCGGCTCGAGAGATCTGCTCCCGCGAGACCACCCGCACCACAGGGAATAGACAAACCAAATATATGACCCACCGAAGTTCGGTGAACAGAGACGACACTCCGGGCGACTGGTGGGAAAGAATCGCCCAACTCAGGATAATCCATAGCCCCATTGCGATAACGGCTGACGCATACCTGAGTGGGAGGGTCCTTGCGCGCGTATGAAAGAGTGAAACGGCACCCGTGCCAAGCACAAGAAGATCCAAGAGTCTCAGATTCACAGTGCCGGCATTGAAAGAAAACACGCCGTACGGGATGCCATTCTGGGACGAGTACAGGATGGTCTCGTACATCAATCCTGCCAGGAGTAGGCTCAACATTAGGTCGACCGCGCGGACACTCTTTCTCCCGCTAATCATGTGACGCGACTCCGGCTTCATCAAAGAACCTGAATAGTCCTTTGCTAAACTCACTCTCATTCCACCATGCGAGCAACTCTTCGAAGGCTTCGAACCGGGCCGCCTGGGACAGTTCGATCGCACGAGCCAACTCGACCGGCCCGAAGTCCGGACTGATCCACGCACCAACTCGGCACTCTTCGAGATCAAACGGAAGCGCAGAATTGCGAGTCATGATCACAGGGATTCTACATGCGATGGCATCACACAGTTCAGTCAGACCCGTGAGACCGTATGCGGGCGCGTCGCCACGAACTGGGATTATCACGGCACGAGCGGACTTGATCCGCGCGATCATCGCTTCATTACTCAGACGTTCGAAATGCTCGTCCGGTAGTCTCGCTCCATGCCTAAGCGACATACGCACGCCTGCGCTGTATATGTCCATAGATAATCCGAGTAGTTGTGCAGCTTTTATTGTCGACTCGTAGTCTCGATGCGTCTTCCCGAACGCAACCATATCCAGCTCTACTACTTCATTTGCGACCGTGTAGGGCTCCCACATCAAGTCCGGCCCCCAGGGAAGTACACGTATTCGCTCCGGTTTCACCCACCTGAGCGCCAGTTCTCTGGCAGTTCTTTCGCTGAACACGACCACGCCATCGGCGTATCGTGCACATAGCAATTGAAGTATCGGAATCGTTGCCGAGTGATAGAGAACGAACACCGGAACTCTTATAACACGCATTGCGCGCATCACGAGCGGCAGGATCGACACTGCCTGAGTCGCAATCCAAACGACGGAGCCTTCAGGCTTCTTCTGAAGCGCCACCCAAGACGCCTGAACCGGGTCCCCAATGACACGCCAGAGGAATCGCGCTAGCGACACTCCGAAGGGGATCCGCTTGAGGACGTGGTGGAGCATCCGGGGCGCCATCTCAGTTCGCCAGCCCTGCGGCGGATTGGCTGTTCCGAAGAGATGGTTGGCGGCGAGTCGTCCATCACGCGCCCCCGACGCGTCATAGTTGTTGAGAAGGTATACGACGCGCAGGGCAGAGTCAGACACGGCCGTCAACCTCATAGCTGGGTTCGCGAAGAACGCTATCGATGAGCGACGCAAGCGTCCGCGACCACCGATAGTTCTTCGCGAGAAATCGCGTCTGTTCATGGTTCGGACGATCGCGGAACAGTCGTGTCAGAGCAACCGCAAACTCAGACGGCGTGTTCGCGATTATGAGAGACTCGCCCGCCATCTCCTCTAGGCCAAGGGCGCCAAGAGCTGTCGAGACCACCGGAGTACCCGCCGCGATCGCCTCGATGATCTTTAGTCGTGTGCCTCCAGCCGCAAGTAGAGGCGCCGTGGCAACCCATGCCCGGGCTACGACCGGAACCATGTCGTCCACATCCGCCAAGACGGACACAGTCGAGGATCGCAGCGCGAGAACCTCGGCGGCGGGTGACCTCCCGGCAAGAATCAATCGCGCATCCGGCCGAATGCGAAGCACCTCTGGCCACACTTTATCAACCAACCAGACCGCTGCGTCGACATTTGGGCGCCATCCAAGATGCGCGGCGAACACGACGGTCGGTTCTTCTGCCGGCGAGGACAGCGCCTGAAACCAGGCATCCCCGGTGCCGTTCGATGCAACGCTAACCCGCACCGCACCGCGACTCATCGATTCCAACTCGCTAGCATCGTGAGAGCTCACAGCTACAACAGCGTCAAACCGATCAAGGGCGCGACGCTCCACGCGACGCATCGCCCACGACTCGTACCGAGCCACGGCTCGCATAAGCGCGGAGCCGGTCGAACTCGCGAAATTCGCCAGGAGTTCGGACTCGACATTATGGGTGTCCAGAACGGTACGTTGCTCTGGTCGCGCCAATACTACGTATGGCGCCAGTTGAGAATGCTCTATTAGCAGGGTCAATTTTGAGTTTGCACGAACATCACGTGCTATCTCGAGCGCGACGCGCCAACTGAACCACTTCATCACGGACGCACTCATCGTACTCAGCGATGCGGCCAGAACACGAAGCGCAGCGAGACGGTCTGAGAATGTGACTCCGACGCTTCCCACAACTGCGGCATCACGATGTGGCAACTCGCCTCGCACCGAATAGGCACGCAAGTCGGCTCCGGCGATTCGCAACTCTCTTGCAATCGCAGCCACCCGCTTGCTACCCCCGTCCATTTCCTTGTAGAAAGGCGCCTTGGTGAGCAACACGACGTGCGGGGCCTCAACGACCGGCGAGACTGTCATCGCTTAACCTTTCGCCATCCATTTCCCGCACCCCTTCGCCACAACCGCCTAACAGCGGAAAGAGCCCCAAATATCGGCACAAGCTGAAGTGAAATGCCGGTTGCAACTGCTTCAACTATCCGAGAAACGCGCCAACGCGAGGTGTAGACCGTGACGCACAACGCCACGCCAATTATGACAACAGTCAATGAATACGGCGGCCAGAACAGGGAAAGACAAACGACCGCAATCCAGAACCCCACAGCACCAATCGTCTGCCGGTAGACCTTGTGCGCTAGAAAGGCACGGCCGACGCTCGTACGAAACAATTCGGGTGCTGCTCTAAGACCCTCGGAGATAACACCGCTAGATATTCTTATTCGTCGCCCCCACTGTTCGATACCCGTAGTCGCTGGTTCAAGCACGCGAATGCCGGTATCGACACCCACAACCAATCCCCTCGAAGAGAAGGATAACGCGATCTGGAAATCGTCAATCACGGTACGCGCAGGGATGTCGCGCCAGTCACTATAACGAAAACCCACAAATTCCCCCACCACCGCAAGAGTTTGCTGGCACTCATTGTTTACGGTGCGCGCCTTGATAGAACGCTCAAGCGCCCAGTATGCGTCTTCCTTTGACCCAGTTTCCTCTTTCGTTGCCGATACCAAGTCAATCCTGGATAGATCTGAACGCAAACGCGCAGGCCAGTCTTGCGGAAGAATCTCCGTGTTTGCATCTGTTAGTAGTATGATGTGGCCTTGGCTCAGCGCGACTCCACTGTTCAACGCCGCCGCCTTGCCACGGCGATCTTGGACGACAACAAATGCTCCCGCCGTCCTGGCTGCAGAGGCCGTTGGCTCGTCAGACGCAATAACTAGCACGTCAGACTCGGGGTTCACATCGAGGGCGAGTTGATCGCGTAGTCGACCAATAGTTGCACCGATTACGCCAGACTCCAGATACGCCGCGATGATCACTCTAATCGGGAGTTCGGCGTCCGCGCGCTCATCGGCAAGTGGCGCGACAGGAACGTCTCGGGCTTTCACGATGCGCGGAAGAACGAGACCGCTCACGAACAGGAGAAAGCCAAAGATCCCGACTATCACGACACTATTCAATCTTCTGCACTCCATTATCGAAAGAAGCGCGGGACGAGCGCGATTGGCCCGCCACTGCCGCAACGTACTTCGCCGCCTGATTCTGAGGATCATATCCTTCGCGTGCAGCGCGTTCTGCGTTGGAAAGTATCTGGCGATTATCAGCGTCACTCGAGAACCAACGATCGATCGCCTTAGCACACGATTCGGCATTACCCGATTCATATAGGTACCCGGTTACGTGGTCAGCTACGAACTCACTTGCTCCTCCGCGATCCGGCGCGATCACTATTACGCCCGAGGCCTGCGCCTCGGCTATCGATCGGCCCGATGGCTCGTCGTCATTCAAGAAGAGTAGAGCCGCAGCGCCATTAAGCACTCGCTCGTGAGCAACGCGACCCGCCCAGCGAAATCTTCTTCCGAGAACCCGATCTCCCAACTTGCGTATTTGTTCTTCATATTCAGGATTGCCCGCCCCACGTATCTCGAGCACCACGCCCGAATTCGACAGGCGCACCGCCTCAATTGCGAGGTCAACCCTCTTTTCCGGCGTGACCCGTCCCACGACGACGACGAGACCATCTTCGGATTCCGGTACTGAAATGCGCTCGACACCTCTTGCTATTGCAATCGATTTTGCACGCGCGGGGAGCTGCCCTCGAATGTACTCGCTCACACAGATTGAGAGATCGGCGAAGCGCGTAAGGGACAGGTAGAATCGGCGTTTCGGGTTCCGGCGTGCCGAGTCATGCACGTCAAAGATGAGTCGCGTTCCGTCGCGAAGTCGCTTTGCCAAAAGTCCGATTATCGCGGCAGGGAATGTGTAAGGATCGAAGATGATATAAGCATCACGCCTTGGAATTTTGAACAATCTCGCCGCGATGGGTATTATTCTCGCCAATCTCCCTGATGGAGAATTGACGAGATGCACTCGATCATTAACCCTAGATGCCCATTCCGCCCGCACCTTGGACGACGCACAGACCAACTCAACGTCGTATCCCAGCTTGAGAGCCGCCCTAGCTGTTTCGATCATGCTATTTTCGGCACCCCACAATTCGTGGGATCCTGTCACAAACGTGAGCGCGCTCACTTCTTCAGGGGTTAGCGGGGAACTCATCGGAAGTATCGCTCTCAGTAGTCGAGCCGCTTAACGAGAATAAGGTAGAGGCTTCGGATAACGTGATTCGAGATGGATCAAGTCGATATGTGTCGCGAGCGCCGTCGAACCAGTATCGAGCAACCGACCAGGCTGTCCGGAATCCGAAATACCGAGCATAGTATGCCCAAGTAGCGGCGAGTTTTGCGTACCGCCGGTGTAGCGTACGCCTTCGAGCCAAATATCCGGCATTTCGCGCGTAGATCATTGTGGCCCATTCAGGTGGGACGACAATGTAGGCGCGAAGGTATCGAATCTTCTTTTTGCGATTGCGCGGATGTCTATGAAGAGCGGCGGTAATCGTTGCGGCAGCATACGCGCCGTCAACAACTCTCTCCGCGAAATCTAGCTCGTCACCCCAAACAAACATCTCTCTTCGCACGTTGCCAGCACGGTTGATCAGCGCGACGTCGACAAGAGTTCCATTGAAGTTGTTGAACACGTTTGGAATTGCACCATCGTGCATCGTTGCGACAAGTTGTGCTTGTGCTGTCTCTTCAAGGTGGCCGGCAGAGGTATCCAGGCCAAAACTCAGCTTGCCCTCATCTTCGATATCGACAACCAACGCGTTCGCGAGATCTAGCTGAAGCCGCTCGCGCGCTTCCATCAGGTGGTGGAGCTGTTCACGATCCGGAATCCCGTCGTCGTCCATGAGCCACACATCGGTCGCATTCAACTCATGTTCGGCGTATTCTATGCCTCTGTAGAAGCCTCCCGCGCCACCAGTGTTAGTGAGCATTCTAATCGCGTGAATCCCGCGGTCGGTGTACGCGGACAGCACGTCGTGCGTACCATCTTCACTTGCGTTGTCAACGACTACAATTTCGTCCGGCAGACGCGTCTGTTCGAGAATCGCATTGAGGCACTCCTGCAGTTGCGCAGCACGGTTGTAGGTCACCACGACGGCAACAATCTTCGTAATGTCAGGCACTTAGCATCCCAATCTCAAGTCTCATATCCGCCACTGCTCAGCGTGTTGTTCCACAGCGACAGCGCGGAGCCGATGGCCATGTGCATGTCGAGGTACTGGTAGGTGCCCAAGCGCCCGCCGAAATGGACGTCCTTCTCGCCCCGGGCGAGCTCACGGTACGCGAGCACGCGCTCGCGATCGGCGGGGGTGTTCACCGGGTAGTACGGCTCATCGCCCGGCTCCGCGAACCGAGAGAATTCCCGTACGATCACCGTGCGGTCCTTCGGGTAGCGGTCGGCGCGCTCGGGGTGGAAGTGCTTGAACTCGTGGATCCGGGTGTAGGGGACATCCGCGTCGGCGTAGTTCATGACGCTCGTGCCCTGGAAGTCCGCGACCTCCAGAACCTCCTGCTCGAAATCGAGCGTGCGCCACGACAACGCGCCCTCCGCGTCGTCGAAGTAGCGGTCCACCGGCCCCGTGTACACGACCGGCACCTGACCGACCACGGCCTGCTTGTGCAGCGGCTGCGACGCGTCGAAGAAGTCGGTCGACAGCTTCACCTCGATGTTCGGGTGATCCGCCATCCGCTCCAGCCACGCCGTATAGCCGTCGACCGGGAGGCCCTCCCACGTGTCGTTGAAGTAGCGGTTGTCGTACGTGTACCGCACCGGCAGCCGGCTGATCACCTCCGCCGGCAGCTCCGCCGGCGCCGTCTGCCACTGCTTCGCCGTGTAGTCGCGAATGAACGCCTCATACAGGGGCCGGCCGATCAGCCCGATCCCCCGCTCCTCGAGGTTCGCCGCCGCACGCGCATCGAACTCGCCCGCCTGCTCCGCGACCAGCGCCCGCGCCTCGTCAGGCGTGTACGCCGCCTGGAAGAACTGGTTGATCGTGCCGAGATTGATCGGCAACGGGAACACCACACCACGATGCGTCGTATACACCCGGTGCACATACGACGTGAACGCCGTGAACCGGTTCACGTACTCCCACACCGTCGCGTTCGACGTGTGGAACAGATGCGCGCCGTACCGGTGAATCTCGATCCCCGTCGAGACCTCGTCCTCCGAATAGGCGTTGCCACCGATGTGATGACGGCGCTCCAGCACCGTCACCTTCCGACCGGATGCCGCAGCCCGCTCCGCGATCGTCAGACCGAAGAAGCCCGACCCCACCACCAGGAGATCCATCATGACGCTGTGCCTCCGGGGAGAAATGCCGCGTTCTCGGTCGTAGTTCGAATTGCAATCTTTCGAACGAGCGAGAATAACTCGACGCGACTGTGTTCAGGCCGCACGAACTGACTCCACAATTGAGATGATCGTCGATTTGCACGCGAGCCAGGGGTTGTTAGTGCGGCAGTGCCAGAGAAGGACGCGTGGAATTCGACGCGTGTGGATTCGACCCGAATGCCGTGAACGAGCATCGCGCAATACTGACGCACTTGTATCGCGGATCTGACCGACATTAGTCAGTTTCAGGGGCTACAGAAGCGGCTTTTCGCGAGCGTCTGCCCCGCGACGTGGGCGGGCGTGAATGGGAGGCGGTGTACCCACCGTATCCGCCATACCCGTATCCATACCCGTACCCATACCCATACCCATAGGCGTCTGGGCCCTTGACAGGAACCATCGACAACACCACTCCGCCGATCTTCGCCCCGACCGTCTCGAGCGCATCGATCGCTGCTCCAAGCTGACCCTTAGACGTCCGGCCAGCGGCAACGACCACGAGCGCACCGGTGGCGACTTTGGAAAGCACGGCGGCGTCAGTGACCGGAAGAAGGGGAGGCGCATCCAGGATCACGATGTCAAACTCGCGAGACAGTACGTCGAGCAGTTGAGACATCTGCGCCGAGCCCAGCAACTCGCTCGGGTTCGGTGGCACCTTGCCTGCCGGGAGCGCGTATAGCGAGCGCTGTCCCCAGGGCAACAGCACGTCCGTCAACCTCGCACGACCGATCAGAACATCGGTGAGTCCCGCGCCGCCTTCTATAGCGAGGTACTCAGCAACTTTTGGCTTGCGGAGATCCGTATCGACCAGCGCGACACGCTTGCCCGCATCAGCGAGTGCGATAGCGAGGTTGACCGACGTCGTCGATTTGCCTTCGGAAGGGAGGCTCGATGTCACCACAAAGACGTGCCCACCATCCATCTCGAGGAACTGTAGGTTCGTGCGGAGTGCACGGAAAGACTCAGATCTGGCGTTATGCGGGTCGGCCTGGAGAATGATCGGACGCTCTGCAGCCTTGGAATCGAAGGGGATTGCTCCAATGATGGGGCGATCAGTCACGGATTCGACGTCACGGATCGAGCGCACCTTCGTATCGAGCACATGACGGAGGACGGAGAAGGCGATTCCAAGTGCGAGCCCCACGAGCCCGCCGATCGCGAGGTTGAGCGGAACATTCGGGCTGACCGGCGCCGAGGGCGCGGTTGCGGTGGTCGTGGTCGTGAGCTTGACCGGGCTCTCACCGGTTGTGGTCGACGGTTCAATCTCGGGAACCGTCTCCGTGAGGCTCTGGCTCACCGCATTCGCAATTGCTGCTGCCTGAACCGGGCTCGGGTCCGTTGCCGTGATCTTGATCAGGGTCGTGTTCAGCGTGTTCGACGCCGACACGTTCTTCGCCAGTTCATCGACCGACTCGTTCAGCCCGAGCTTCTGGATCGTCTTCTCAAGCACCGCCTGTTGCGTCACAAGGCTCGTGTATGTCGTCACACGAGCCTGAGTGAAGGTGTTGCCCTGCTGGAGCTCCTGCACCGTGTTGCCCTGCTGAGTCGACACGAACACCGTCGCCTCGGCCTGGTACATGGGTGTCCGCGTGAGTGAGTAGCCCGCGGCCGCCCCCAGCCCGATGAGGGTGATGGCGACGATGACGAGCCAGTTCTTTCGCAGAACTCTGATGTAGTCGCTGAGCTCCATGGCGCCTTTCCCCGGTGATACGGGCTTCATCCTGCCACAACGCATGTTTCTGACTGGTG
>Ga0209952_1002576_pt1 | contig 13399 bp, 11 predicted proteins | sample ThiBiot_750_biof_2_FD_183951 | JGI IMG/M metagenome (GOLD analysis project Ga0209952, IMG submission 183951) | Wastewater bioreactor microbial communities from Cape Town, South Africa - Thiocy_cont_750_biof (SPAdes) | ecosystem: Engineered > Bioreactor > Thiocyanate-remediating >...
TTGTCGTGGGGCCAGAGCCTACTTCAAGCTGGATTAAGCCGAGGGGGCAACGTCAACGTCCATCCCACCATACTTCGCTTTCCAGTTATACAGCGTCGCCTCGCTGATCCCGTGCTTGCGGGCAAGATCGCCTGCCTTCGCTCCCGCCTCATGTTCGCGCAGAACCGCTATGATCTGCTCTTCCGTGAACCGCTTCCGCTTCATCTGTCCGTCCTTCAATCGAGGCCGGACTCTAACTCCAGATGGTGGAAAAACTCAGTGGCAGGTCAGATGGAGAACAGAAATCCTAACTTAAAATCGGGGGCGTTTCAGGGGTGCAGGTCAACCCCAACAACTAATGCATGCTACGCCGGTCAATAAAGAACGCACGTCCGGTAACGATATCCAACATCTGAACCATCAACGTGACTAGGGTTCTCATCTTGCTCTTGACGTATTGTCGTAAATCCATTGTTGAAAACCGGCGGTGTGGCCTGACCGTAGAAACCGGCAAACGATGCTCCACCGAACGTTCGATTGCCAATAATTCTTGCAGGTACGGTTTATAAATATGGTTTCGGGTGACACTCGAGAAGGGGGCTCGATATATTCGATGGCTGTTGAAGATAAACCGACCCAACCCCTTTTTTACCCCCTGAAAATGAAAAAAAATCAGAGGATCAACTCGATCGAGTAAGATGCTGCCGTCCCGAAACACAATATCGTAGTTGCCGATATTCCAAGGTGCCAGATTTGCACCAGGATTTTCGATCGCCTTTACTCCACGAAACTCTTGCGAGAAGCGATCCAGATATCCTTGATCGGCAAAGCGACCATCATCCACATAGTCATAACACCATTCGATGCATCGCTCCCGCCACCATTTTATGGCTGCGGTCCCATCCAAATCATTCCGCGCTCCTACCCACCCCACGTTATAGATGCCGAACTTCCTTAGCTTCCGAAGTTTTGGAGTGTATCGGTGCGGAATGATCGCGACGGAGGCATTCGCTAGTTCCGCGTAGATGTATTCGGGGTTTCCGTAAAAGAATAAATCCGAATCGAGATAGGTAATCCACTCCGCACTCTCGTCACGCTGTGCAACAAAGAGCATCCATGCCGGCGAACATGTAAAATAATATTCGACCCTCTTTCGCGTCATCTTGGTGGCTGCAACCTCCGGATCGGCAGTTTCGAAATCCTCAAGACTAACGGGTGAGAGATATGGCAGCTCGAGATCCTTCAGTATGCTCAAGCAAAGCTCACTCAAACACAGGACCCAAAGTTTCGATCCTGGCGCGTGTCGCTGCAATGAATGGTAGAGCGCCAGCCCCCGTGCGAGATAGTTGTGATCGAAATAGGTACAGTATACGCGGTTATTCATCTCGTATCTGTCAGCCCATCCGCGGCACTAGTCATCTGTGGTAATGCCGCAATTGCCTCGCGTTATGCGGCAAAATCTATATATCAGCGTCATCATCGATACAATACACACCCGAAATACACATAAACACTTGAAACAATTGCAAAAATTACAATTCTTGCTGAACGTGAGAGGTCTTCAAAAACCTCGGGAGCAAAGTGCTCCCTGCTCCCTTACTAAACCGAACCAAGGCTCGCGGCAAACAAAGCTTTTTTGAGAAGTCGGGCGACGCGTGCTAACGAGTGCAAATCAAACGGAATTGCCCGACAATGAGCATGATCATGACACGTAAGGGAATAGTCTTGGCCGGCGGTCGCGGAACGCGACTCTTTCCACTGACATTGGCCATCTCGAAGCAGCTGCTTCCGATCTACGATAAGCCCCTCATTTATTACTCGTTGACGACGCTGATGCTCGCGGGAATTCGCGAAATCCTCATCATCTCGACACCCGAAGACATCCCTCAATTCAAAAGGCTGCTTGGTGATGGACGACATTGGGGCATTGAAATCTCCTATGCTATTCAGGATCAGCCTAACGGTATCGCCGAAGCTTTCGTGATTGGGCGAGAATTTCTCGCCGGAAGTCCGTCGGCGCTGATCCTTGGCGACAATATCTTCTACGGCGACAATCTTCGTGCCTTGCTGCGCAATTCGTCGCTTCAGGAGCGCGGCGCCACTGTTTTTGCCTGTTGGGTGGATGATCCCGAACGCTACGGCGTCATTGAATTCGACAACACTTCACGCCCGATACGGATCGTTGAAAAACCAAAATTACCGAAATCCAATTATGCCGTTACCGGCCTGTATTTTTACGACGAACGGGTCGTCGATGCCGTACGCGAGATGAAGCCATCCGCCCGTGGAGAACTTGAGATAACTGATCTCAATCAATGGTACCTCGAGCGCGGAGAACTTCACGCTGAACGCTTTGGCCGAGGATACGCATGGCTCGATGCAGGCACCCACAATTCCCTGCTGGAAGCATCGCAGTTCATTCACATCATCGAAAAACGACAGGGCCTGAAAATTGCCTGCCCCGAAGAGGTCGCTTTTACGCAAGGCTTCATCGACGCCGAGCAGTTGCGACAACTCGCCGAGCCTCTGAAAGGCACTGAATACGGCCAATATCTCCTGCGTCAAGCCAACCATCCAACCTGAAAGGTTTCAGTGCGGAATCCCAGCCGCGACTCGATTGCGAAACCTGGGATTCCAAAGCGGCACGGAAAACAAAGCCATAATGACCGACCACAGCCCGCATTCGAGGACAAACTTAGGAAGTCCATTGCCTGGCAGGACTGCTCTGATTACTGATCCAAGCCCCCACCCAAGTGCTGTGACAAAAGCAATTAGGGCAATCACGAACACCATATGCCGAACAGGATTTCGAAGGATTATGCTCAGCATTCTGAAGGTCAATACGCCAAACTGGAGCAAAAGATCACCACTCACGATCGCAATTGCCGCACCTAACGGACCTAGCAGTGGGATCAACACGAGGGAGGTCGCAACAAACGCCAATAACTGAAGACCCTTGATCCAAGCCAGAAGGCGGCCGTGATCGGTATAATTCGCATAGCTGAGTGCCATAATCGAAGGAGCGATGATACTGGTACCAATCAGCAGAGTTACCGTCAGCACCGCATCATAAGGGACCGCATTGTGAGTCCAGAGAGCAAAGAAATCCGGCCAAAAAGGAAGCAACCCAGAAACAATTATGGCCGCTAACAGCGACACGAGGATCGATCCGCGCGCATATAAAATTCGTAACCGCTCCCGCTCTCCGATCGCATGGTCATGACCCAGTTCTGCGGCGAGAGGTAAGGTCATCTGAAAACTAAGACCCCGCACTAACCCGGCAATCACCTTGGTGAGCCCCCACTGAACCACCGCCACACGATCAGTCACGAATACGCTGACAAGCAACAGAGGCGCATAGGAAATGGCATTTTCAGAAGCCATCACAATAGCAAACGGAAACGCTCGACGAAATTGCCCTACCGCCCAGCGCCAGGATGGCCAGGAACTTCCCTTCCGCAGGAAGTCAAACAGGAGAGGCAAGTCATGGTAGAAAATATAAATGACGAGAGTCACTTGAGCCGCGGCATAGGCCAGCGTCACGGCCAGTAGACTTTGCGTTGTGGCTACTGCAACAAGTTGACCGATCTGGGCAACGATCATGCTCCAGCACTGAATTTTGACGATCCGTCCATAGTAGCCGCGAGCACGATACAAAGCTGATGCGAGGTTGGTCGGAAGCGTCAGGATCATGCCGAGCGTCATGACGACAAAAGCGAGATCGAAATGCGCGGTCGAGAAGCCAAACGCGACTGAAGGCGACAAGAACTGCGAGCCAATCAATATTGCGATCGCAACCGCCGCAGCGAGCCCGATATAAATTCGCAGCGTCGCGGAGAAAAACTGCGCCGTTCGGCCATCCGGATCTGCACACGCCCTCAGCGCAAGAAAGCGGTTGATGGCCCGCATCTGAAGGCCGAAGTCGGCAGCTAAAACCAGATAGCCAACGGAGTAAAGTGCGAGCCAAGCGGCCAGCACATCACTATTCCAGAAATACAAAAAGACGGGAACAAGTGCGACTTGCTGAACTACGCCCAAAAACGTTTGAATCAGATTCGCGGACCAGCCCCCCACAATCCGACCGAATCTTCCCTTCGCAAGCGCCCTCACATTCGCCTCATTGATGTTGCTCGTCCGGTATCAAACTCGAGATTGTTTCTGCAAATGATAACTGGAGGGGTCGCGGAGAAGATGGTTGACGGAAATATCAATATATATCAATGATTTATTTCAAGTCTCATATCATCCTCCCGGAGCATCGGTGCTATCGGCATGATAATCTGATGATTAGTCGCTGATCCTAGCTGGACGTTCCCGCCGACTTTCACATCTATCTCAACGATATCTGTTCGACAAAGGGGCGATCTCTGCAGTAATCGGCAACATGGGCCGCCGCCCGGTCCTTACCGCACATTCCGTCAACTACGATTCCGCCCTTGACCACGAAGCTAAAGTGTCTGTGAGAGGCATACCTGAATGCACGGTGAACAACGCCGCAGCATCAAAATCAAGAGTGGCGGACATGAACGGCGTGCAGAGCCGCGACCGAGCATGGCACCATTCGAAATCGGCCGGTCAAGTCCCGAGATGCCGATCAAGATTCGATGCCTCAAGAGTCGATATCCTATGGCTGTCGTCATCACCGTTTCGTATCTTCGGCAAATCCTACCATTGGATAAGCAGCAGAGTATATGGCAGCCAAGCTCATCCTTCCCCGAATCACCTCATCGGTCTACCCCGCCGATGTTCTGGTCATCTTGGTTGCTGCATCGCTCCCATGGTCAACGTCCTTGCCGGCCATCTTCGTTGGTCTATGGCTGCTTGCGCTTTTACCGATAATCGAGATTCCAGCTCTGGGCACGTTGTTCAGGCATCCCGCTTGTGCCTTGCCGGTGGTCCTTTTTACCCTGGCCCTGCTCGGAATGCTATGGTCGAACGCCCCTTGGAACATCCGGCTTTATTACGTCGGCCCCGTGGCCAAACTGCTCGCAATACCGCTTCTTATCTACCAGTTTCAGCGTTCGCAGAGAGGGATATGGGTGTTCGCGGCATTCCTGTCCTCATGCGTTCTCTTGATGATTCTGTCATGGATCGTTGCGATAGATCCACGACTTGCGCTTAAATCGGACGCAGCTCATGGCGTTCCGGTCAAAAATTACATCGATCAGAGTCAAGAATTTACTCTTTGTGCCGTCGTCTTATCCTATCCCATTCTTCTATTTCTTCGACAAAAACGATTTCAAGTCGCGACATGGAGCATCGTTATCGCCGCTAGTTTCGTTGCCAACATGGTCTTCGTCACAATCTCAAGAACCGCCCTTGTTACATTGCCTGTTCTGTTCGGTATTTTCGCCGTGGTGTACCTCACACGTCGCAGTATGGCATACATTTTCGGCGCGATTTTCCTGATCGCCGTTTCGCTCTGGTTCGTGTCGCCGAGCCTGCGCGAGCGTACGGCCAGCCTGTTCTCACAATATACGTCATACGAATCAGCCAACGCTCCGACCTCCGTTGGACTGCGATTGGAGTTTTGGAAAAAGTCGCTACAGTTTTTCCGCGAAGCTCCGCTGGTCGGGCACGGCACGGGGGCTGTGTCGCTATTCTCACAGTCGGCCGCTGGCCAAACCGGTCCAGCCTCCGAAGTGGTCGCCAACCCGCACAATCAGACATTGTATGCCGCCATACAGTGGGGGGCGGCAGGCGTGGGCGCCCTTTTGGCGCTCTGGCTTTGCCATCTGCTGCTATTTCGCGGAACAGGTCTGGCCTGCTGGGTTGGCCTGGCGGTCGTCGCGCAAAATATGATGTCGTCGCTGTTCAACTCCCACCTGTTCGACTTCCACGAAGGATGGATGTATGTCCTCGGCGTCGGTGTGGCGGGAGGCATGGTCCTTTCGCAGCATGCGACCCGCGCAGGTTATAATAATCCATTGGAACACACCTGATGAAAATTGCGATCATTGGCACCGGATATGTCGGCCTGGTTTCAGGCACCTGCTTTGCCGACTTCGGCCATGAGGTCACCTGCGTTGACAAAGATGAGAACAAGATCGCAGCGCTGAAACGCGGTGAAATTCCGATCTTCGAACCAGGCCTCGACGCGCTAGTGGCTGCCAACGTGAAGGCCGGCCGCCTGCATTTCACGAGCAGCCTTTCAGATCCGGTCGGAACCGCGGATGCGGTTTTCATCGCGGTCGGCACTCCCTCCCGCCGTGGTGATGGTCACGCGGATTTGGGTTACGTCTATGCCGCCACCCGTGAAATCGCCGCCGCCGTGAAAGGCTTCACTGTGGTCGTCACAAAATCGACCGTACCAATCGGCACCGGAGACGAAGTCGAACGATTGATCCACGAAATAAACCCCATGGCCGATGTGGCGGTGGCGTCCAATCCGGAATTTCTGCGCGAAGGCGCCGCGATTCGCGACTTCAAATTCCCGGATCGCATTGTCGTCGGCACCAATGACGAGCGCGCGCGTAAGATCCTCGGCGACATCTATCGGCCATTGTCGCTGAACCAGGCGCCGCTGATGTTCACGGAGCGGCGCACCGCCGAACTGATCAAATACACCGCAAACGCCTTCCTCGCTTCCAAGATCACATTCATCAATGAAATCGCGGACCTCGCCGAGAAGGTCGGCGCCAACGTGCAGGAAGTCTCGCGCGGTATCGGCCTGGACAACCGCATCGGCTCAAAATTCCTACACGCCGGGCCGGGATTTGGCGGCTCTTGCTTTCCGAAGGATACCCGCGCCCTGCTCAAGATCGCGCTCGACCACGATGTGCCTTTGCGTATCGTGGACTCCGTCCTGGCGGTCAATGAGAACCGAAAGCGTGCCATGGCGCGGAAGGTTGCCGCAACACTCGGCGGTCAGCTACGTGGAAAAACCATTGCCGTTCTCGGGCTCACGTTCAAGCCGGATACCGATGACATGCGGGAGGCCCCCTCGATTCCCTTGATCACCGGGCTAATTGACATGGGCGCGCAGGTCCGCGCCTTTGATCCCGCTGGAATGGAACAGGCCAAGCACGAATTGCCGACAATTAAATACTGCGACGACGCCTATTCCTGCGCGCGCGGCGCCGATGCGTTGGTCATTATCACTGAGTGGGTGCAGTTCCGCACCTTGGACCTGCCTCGCCTCAAGCAGGCCATGAAACAGCCCGTTATCGTCGATCTGCGGAATATCTACCGACGTGACGATGTTGAAGCACTTGGTTTCACATACGAATGCATCGGACGACCGCGCAGTGCGGACTAGGCAGTGTGGAAGAAGCGAGACTCTACCTCTGAATGGTAACAATCAGGGGAGCACGTCACGAACGATCCGCTCAAACCCTCGCGAACCTGCATCTCATCGCATTCTTATGCATCATGCTCAAAAACGTCTCGTTAAACTCGCCGTAGATCCCTAACAGCCTCAAAGCACTGTATTGGATGGGATGATAAGCCCATCCACAAAAGCCTGAAAATCCATCGAAAAACTTGATCGCGTGATGCGATATACGGCAAATGGAGCGTATCGACCCGATAGGATTACCGAATAGCCGAGGCCTTATATTGATCTTTCCCCAGCCTTCCGAGCGGATTACTCTGGAATAAGAACAGCCCGAAGACACCGGTCATCTCGGTTCCCGGTCAAAGGCGCTTTCTTGAAAGGTTAATTGCGATTATACATCCAAGTCATTAAATTTCCTGATTTAGTTATCTCGATTACGTACGATGCTTTGAATCCAACAGCAACTGAGGACGTCACCTTGCCGCAAGTTTTCTCCATCGCGTGGACATACCGTTGGGTCTTCCTTGCGGCTTTATTGGTTCCGTTTTGCATCTCCAGCATTGTGATCCTAAGGCTACCTGAACGCTACACTGTCATATCATCAATCGAATTGGCTACTACGTTGGTCCAGGGCCGTACGCAGCTTGTCGAGCCCGCGGATCAAGTTGCAAAGTTAGCGATCGATCAATATTTGCCGATAGTTCTGGCTGGTTTAGAAACGACGCAATCATCGAATCTTCGAGCCCACGCCGCTGGTAGTACCGTCATACTCACCGAGAGCGGGCCTCTCGCCAGCGAGAACCGCTTGAAAGACCTGCAGGAAAAAATTCTGGGTTTTATTCTCAGGCAACAAAAGCAACAAGCCAATGTCATTCGCGAGAATCTTACGATCAACCTAAACTCAGCCAAGCGCCGCATCGAGAGTTACGACCAGCAAATCAAGACCATCGATAATCGAAAAAGTGAGTTTGAAGCCCGTATCGCAACCCAGCGAAGATCAGTCGACACGATACAGAAGAACCTCGCAGAAACCTTACGGTCGGCCTCTCCTGACGCAAGAATCCAGGATGCTTTCACCAATGAAGCCAAGGTGAGAGAATTTAGAGAGAGGCTGCACACCGAGGAAACCTTCTCACACCAGATTGAGTTAGCGCGCACAAGCTTAGACAGTGAAGCCGCGAAGATCATCTCTCAGCGTGATGAGCAATATTTGACCGCCTCCCAAAATGAGTTTCTGCTGAACTCTATACGCGATGCTCATGTGCTACTGCAGCCAACGAAAATGTCTGGCGCCAATGGTCCACGATTACTACTTTTGATCCTTGCTGCCCTTGTCGGATCACTCATCTTCGCAACGATTATTGTGTTGGCATTAGGCCAATTCAGATCGAGTCCTGCCAGATAGAAAATGCCTGCCTTGAAAAATGCAGAAAATCGCAAATCAAGCGGGTTGCTCGCGTTAATTGCTCTATATGTCTTCGCTGGGTGTGTTTCGCTTATATTTGTTGCGGAACGCTATCAGAATTTTCATTTTTTTTACGATGATCGGCTGCTGCAAAGCGCCGTAATCGGGGCAATTTTTTCTCTCGCGATCTCACCACTGTTCTCTTTTACGAGATTCAGTTTCGGCTGGGCCGTAGGCTTCAATCTCTATGCCATCGCTGTCGGCTACGTCTGGTTAAGCTTCTTTAGCCCATTTCGCTACGACCATGATCTGGCAAGGATATCCGTCGTTACTTCGATTGGCGCGTTTCTCCTTCCGGCACTTCTCATAACAAGTCCGACAAAATATCCCTCCCCTTCTCTTTCTCATTCCACCCACGCTCATATTCTACTTATTATCCTCATGACTGGAATACTTACACTGGGCGCATGCGCAACTTACGGATTCCGCGTCGTGGGTCTTGGCGAGATTTACGCCAAACGCGCCGAACTCAGCTACCCGACAGCCCTAAATTACCTCAGCAATATCTGCATCAGTTCACTGCTACCCTACGCATTCGCATGCTACTCCGTGAAGCGACGCTACTGGATGGCAGGTTTCGCGGCAACAATAATCCTGCTGTTTTATCCTGTGACCTTCAGCAAGCTCGTTCTTGCGGCGCCCTTCTGGCTTATATTCCTCACCGCCCTCTCACGCTGGTTCCGTGCGAGAACATCAGCTATTCTTGCTCTTTTCCTTCCCACGCTGATTGGTTTGGCTGCGTTCTACCTGGATGCATCACGACAAATCTTCGGGGTCATTAATTTCCGCATGATCGCGATACCATCCAGCGCCATCGATCTCTATTTCAATTTTTTTTCAAATCACCCGCTAACCGGATTTTGTCAGATTTCCTTTTTGAAAGCCTATTTCGGCTGCTCCTACTTAGATCAACTCTCTGTCGTCATGCAAAATGCATATGGGTTGGGAAATCTAAATGCCTCATTGATCGCAACGGAAGGTATCGCATCAGTCGGGCTAGAGTTCGCACCAATTTCCGTGTTTATCTGCGGGTTGATCGTTGCGATCGGCAACAAATGTTCGAGCGGACTCCCCGAACGTTTTATTTTCATATCGAGCGCGGTTTTGATACAGTCCCTAGTCAATGTTGCGCTTGCCACGACCTTACTCACTCACGGAGCGGTCATCCTTTTTCTGTTGTGGTGGATTACACCGAGGGACTTGGAATCCGACACACGCCAGCTCGGACAACCAGAGGGTCGAATTGCCTAAACGACGATAGATCGTATCGTTCGACTATACAGCGACGCTGCCGTACCAACGACAGGATCGAGATCGATCCTACGCCATATATTCCCGATACCACTGCACGAACTTTGCGACGCCTTCGCGAACCGATACACGCGGGCGATAGCCGATACTTGCTCCGATATGATGAACGGCAGCGAACGTATTCGGCACATCACCCGGCTGCATCGGCAGAAATTCCCGGATCGCTGTCTTCCCTAGCGCCGCCTCGATTGCGTCCACATAATCGGACAGCGTGACCGGCTGACTGTTGCCGATATTGAAGATGCGAAACGGCGCGTTACTACTGGCTGGATCGGGATGGTGCCCATCCCAATTCGGGTTTGGACAGGCGATATCGTCACTGACGCGTAGTACACCATCGACCACATCGTCGATATAAGTGAAATCGCGCACATGCGCGCCATTGTTAAAAAGTTGGATCGGCTCTCCGGCTATGATGTTGCGGGTGAATAGGAACAACGCCATATCGGGCCGGCCCCATGGCCCGTAGACCGTAAAGAAGCGCAGCCCTGTCGTCGGCAACCGAAATAAGTGGCTGTAGCTGTGCGCCATCAACTCGTTGGCACGCTTGGTGGCGGCATAGAATTGCAGCGGATGATCCGCGCGGTCGTGTTCGTTGAACGGCATTTTTGTATTGGCGCCATAGACGCTGCTGGTGCTGGCATAGACGAGATGCGGCGCACGCGCCTCGCGACAAGCCTCCAGCAGATTCGTGAAGGCAACGATATTGCTCTCAACATAAGCACGCGGATTTTCCAGACTGTAGCGCACGCCAGCCTGTGCCGCGAGGTGGATCACCCGGTCGAACTTGTGGCTCGCAAAGCAAGTATCGAGCGTGCAGCGATCAGCCAAGTCGGCGCGAATAAACTCATAGCTGCCGCGCGAACGTGCTGCGACCTTGTCCAGCTCTTGCAAGCGCGCTCGCTTTAAGGCGGGATCGTAGTAATCGTTGACGACATCGATCCCGACAACCGAGTCGCCCCGCTCCAGCAACCGCTTCGCCGTGTGAAAGCCTATAAAGCCGGCATTGCCGGTCACTAATACGAGCATCAGATGTCCTTCATTCCACTCATCCAGCAACGCACCATTAAACCGAGCTCGGACAGAAGTGACGCCTGTCTAGCACATCATGTGCTGTGTCTGGAATCGGGTCTCCTGTCGCCCTGCATGACACTTTGCTGAGCTCTGTTGAGCGGATAATCTGACAATCCAAAACTCGGACAATCCGCGATTTTCCAAGCCCCGCCGGAGCCTGCTCCATGCCATTCCCGTCCGCTTCCGCGGCGCTCGCCCACTTCACCGTGCTCGACCTCACCCGTGTCCGCTCAGGCCCTACGGCCGTCAGGCAACTGGCGGATTGGGGCGCCAACGTCATCAAGATCGAGGCCTTGACCGAGGGCGCGAGCGGCGAACAACCGGGCGGCCCGCGCCATGGCTCGGACTTCCAGAACCTTCATCGCAACAAGCGCGCGATCGCGCTCGATCTGAAGACGCCGGAGGGTCTGGCCGCCTTTCTGAGGCTTGCGGCGAAGGCGGACGTGGTGGTTGAGAACTTCCGGCCGGACGTCAAAACCAAGCTCGGCATCGACTACGACAGCCTGCGCCGGATCAATCCGCGCCTCGTCTATGGCAGCATCTCCGGTTTCGGCCAAGACGGCCCCTATCACAAGCGCCCCGGCTTCGATCAGATCGCGCAAGGCATGGGCGGACTGATGTCGGTGACCGGCACGCCGGGTCACGGCCCGATGCGCGTCGGCATTCCGGTCGCCGACCTCACCGCCGGACTGTTCTGCGCCATGGGCATCCTCACCGCGCTGCTGGAGCGCGAGGTTTCCGGCGAAGGCCAATGGGTGCAGACCTCGCTGCTTCAGGCCCAGATCTTCATGCTGGATTTCCAGGCGGCGCGCTGGCTGATGGAAAAGGAGGTCGCCGGGCAAGCCGGCAACAACCATCCGACCAGCATTCCGACCGGCGTGTTCCGGACGTCGGACGGGTTCATCAACATCGCAACCACCGGCGGCAAAATCTGGGAACGCTGCGCCGAAACCCTTGGGGCCTCGGAGTGGGTCAACGATCCCGCTTACGCCACCGCCTCGGCGCGCTCAAAAAATCGCGACGCGCTGAATGCCGCGATCGAGGCCCGCACAGCCACGAGGCCTACCGCCGAGTGGGTGGAGCGGCTGAACAGCGCGGGCGTGCCGTGCGGCCCGATCTACAGCATTGATCAGACCTTCGCCGATCCGCAGGTGAAGCATCTGCAGATGGCACAGGACGTGCCCACGGATGACGGCCGCGAGTTCGCGTTGGTCGCCCAGCCGGTCACGCTGTCGCGCACGCCAAGCCGCATGGCTGCGCGCCCTCCGGAGTATCGCGAGCACACCGAAGAGGTGCTGCGCGAGTTCGGGTTCAGCGCTGATGAGATCGAAGCCTTGAAACGAAGCGGCGCGATCTAGCTCGGGACGACGATCCGCGACGGTCGATACATCGCCTCAGCGAATGGACGCGCGCCGGATGCGCGTCCATCCTTTGAGATCGTCGCGCCCGCAATCAGGCCTCGACCACCCGTTCACTGAAGACGCGACGGCAATCCATCTCATATTCCAGGTCGACCACCGGCGGCCGGTTGAAATGCCAGGTCAGGCCGTTGCGGAACACGCCGCGCTTGGCGAGTTCCCCTTCGAGGAACGGGAAGATGTCGTGCACGGTGTAGAGCTGCACGCCGGTCAGCTTGCTCCAGTCGCCGCCGAACGCGCCCATGCGGCGCTCCATTTCGCTCAGCACCCATCTGGCCTTTTCAACCATTGCGGCAGGGCTGGTATCGCCGAGGCGGATCGCATGTTCGCGATAGTCGCCCTTGCCTTCCGGCGCCTCGCCGCTGCCGGCGACGACGAACGAATCCGGTGCATTGGATGCCTCGACCGTAAAGGAAAATGCGTGGAAACTCGGCACCGCCGGCGGATTGACCTTGGGGCAGACGTTGCTGCGCGCCACCGGATTGGTTCCACCCTCCAGCAGACCCCACTCGCCCAGGAATTGGGTGTATTCGCCGTTGAAGCTTCTGAAGCCGTCTTCGGTGAACGGCGCCGGCGACCGCAATTCGCAGGCGGCGAAGGCCGTCAGCGGGCGGCCGGCCGTCTCGATGATCTCGGCCGCGCGCGCAAAGCCCTCCTTGAGCGGCACCGGATTGGCAAACCGGACCCGCTCGATCGCAAAGCCGGGCAGCGCGCCCACGCCCGCGGAATACTGGCTGACGCCGGGGATGAACCTGTAGCCACCGTCACGCAGTTCAACTGTCTCGGTCATGATGACGCTTTACCTCTTTGGGTCACTGGGAAAATGATGCGCGGCGTACCGACTAGTTTTTCAGGACGCCGAGATAGGCCTCGCCG
>Ga0209952_1002580_pt1 | contig 13381 bp, 12 predicted proteins | sample ThiBiot_750_biof_2_FD_183951 | JGI IMG/M metagenome (GOLD analysis project Ga0209952, IMG submission 183951) | Wastewater bioreactor microbial communities from Cape Town, South Africa - Thiocy_cont_750_biof (SPAdes) | ecosystem: Engineered > Bioreactor > Thiocyanate-remediating >...
TTTCGCCGGAATGCTGGTTCTGTTCTTGCTCCTGGCGTGGATTCGAAGGGGCTGATCCCACGCTTTCGAACTTCTGAGCGAGAACAGTGGACCCCGTCGTTTCCTTGTAATACATCACAGATTCTGCGCCGACCAGGATTGCGGCTCCTGGCCACGACCGTGACTCTAGGGCAGGCGAAAAATGATCAAGAAGGTTCCCAATCCAATCGACCGCCATGTCGGCAGTCGCGTTCGTATGCGCCGCATGCTCGCGGGGATCAGCCAGGAAAAACTGGGCGAAGCGCTGGGGCTGACATTCCAGCAGGTTCAGAAATACGAGAAGGGCTCGAATCGCATCAGCGCGAGCCGGCTGCAGCAGATCGCCAAGATGCTCGATGTGCCGGTCGCCTTCTTCTTCGATGGTGCCCCGACCGACGACATGCCGGCTGGCGGCTTCGCGGATTCGACCGCGACGACTTACATCTCCGACTTCCTGGCGACCAGCGAGGGCGTCCAGCTGACGAAGGCCTTCACCCGGATCAAGGACAGCCGGGTTCGCCGGCGCATCATCGATCTGGTCGAGGCGCTTGCCGGCGAAACGGTCGAAAAGCCGTAGATTCGCTGCCTCTTCGTTCGGATTGGCGAACGCGCTTCCCGATTAAAGAATTATTGCGCTTGACGGCGAACGCGTCCGGCTGCAATGACGGTGCGCTTTTCGTGCCGGTGCGGTCGCACCGGCCGCTCTCACGATATCCTTGATTCAAGGGAAGCCGCGACCGTGTCACGCCAGAATTACCTGTTCACCAGCGAGTCGGTCTCGGAAGGCCATCCCGACAAGGTCTGCGACCGCATCTCGGACGAGATCGTCGACCTGTTCTTCAAGGAGGCGATCAAGGCCGGCTACGAGCCGTCCAAGGTCCGCGTTGCGGCCGAGACGCTGGCGACGACGAACCGCGTCGTCATCGCCGGCGAGGTCCGCACCCATCTCGACGAGAAGCAGATCAAGTCGAAGGTCAAGTCGGCGGCGCGCAAGGCGATCCGCAACATCGGCTACGAGCAGGACGGCTTCCACTGGAAGAAGTGCAAGATCGACGTGCTGCTGCATCCGCAGTCGGCCGACATCGCCATGGGTGTCGACGAGTCCGGAAACAAGGATGTCGGCGCCGGCGACCAGGGCATCATGTTCGGCTATGCCAGCCGCGAGACGCCGGAGCTGCTGCCGGCGCCGATCTACTATGCCCACAAGATCCTTGAGACGCTGACGCTCGCCCGCAAGAAGGGCGAGGGCGACGCCGCCAAGCTCGGCCCCGACGCCAAGAGCCAGGTCACCGTCAAGTACGAGAACGGCAAGCCGGTCGGCGTGACGCAGATCGTGCTCTCGACGCAGCATCTCGACGAGAGCCTGTCCTCGGCCGACGTCCGCAAGATCGTCGAGCCCTATATTCGCGCGGCGCTGCCGGAAGGCTGGATCTCGAAGGACACGGTCTGGCACATCAATCCGACCGGCAAGTTCGTCATCGGCGGCCCGGACGGCGATGCCGGCCTGACCGGCCGCAAGATCATCGTCGACACCTATGGCGGTGCGGCTCCCCATGGCGGCGGCGCCTTCTCGGGCAAGGACCCGACCAAGGTCGACCGTTCGGCGGCTTACGCGGCGCGCTATCTCGCCAAGAACGTCGTCGCGGCGAAGCTCGCCGACCGCGCCACGATCCAGCTCTCCTATGCGATCGGCGTGGCCAAGCCGCTGTCGATCTATGTCGACCTGCACGGCACCGGCAAGGTCGACGAAGCCAAGCTCGAGGACGTGCTCGGCAAGATCGTCGACCTCTCGCCGAACGGCATCCGCACCCATCTCGGCCTCAACAAGCCGATCTACGCCAAGACCTCGGCTTACGGCCATTTCGGCCGCAAGGCCGGCCGCGACGGTTCCTTCTCCTGGGAGAAGACCGATCTGGTCGACGCGCTGAAGAAGGCCGTCGCCTGAGCCGGCGATTCGGCTTCAATCGACGAGGCCGGAGCCGATCGCTCCGGCCTTTTCGTTGTGCTGGAGACCCGCTCGAAGCGCTGATGGGCGGACCGGAGACCGATCCGACATGACGAACGACGTCGATCACGACGACCGGGCCTTTTTCGGCCGCCGCAAGGGTAAGGCGCTGCGCGACGGGCAGAGCCATCTGATCGAGCATGTCTTGCCGCGCCTGCGGCTGCCGGAGGGTGCGATCGCCGATCTGCAGGCGCTGTTTCCGCAGGCTGTCGAGGCGGTCCGGCTGGAAATCGGCTTCGGCGGCGGCGAGCATCTCTTGATGCGCATGCGCGAGAGCCCGCAGATCGGCTTCATCGGCGTCGAGCCCTTCATCAACGGCATGGCCAAGTTTCTGGCCGTCGCCGAGCGCGAGGGGCTGACCAACATCCGCGTCTGGGACGGCGACGCCGCGCTGATGCTGCCGCGCCTGCCGGCCGGAAGCCTCGACGCCATCGATCTGCTGTATCCCGATCCCTGGCCCAAGCGCCGCCAGCGCAAGCGCCGCTTCGTCTCCGAGCGCACGCTCGGCCTTTTCGCCAGGGCATTGAGACCTGGAGGGCGCTTCCGCTTCGCCAGCGATATCGATGATTACGTCGGCTGGACGCTGTCACGCCTGCTCGCGTCGCCGGATTTCGACTGGGCCGACGAACGGCCCGGCGACTGGCGCACGCCCTATCCCGGCTGGATCCGCACCCGCTACGAGGCGAAGGCTGTGCGGGAAGGCCGGATCTCGAGCTATCTCACGGCCTTGCGTCGCGCATCCTGAGGAAGCCGAGGACGCGCTGGGCGGTGCCCTGCGCGAGATTGCGGAAGCTCTCGCGGGCGCGATCGATCGCAGCCGGCGACTTTCCCAGATCCTTGCGCAGCGAGATCAGCGCCGCTGTGGTTTCCCAGGACCAGCCGAGGCCGCGGCCGACCAGCAGGACGGCTTCGCGGTCGGCTCCGAGGATGATCTGCTCGGCGGCGGGCAGGCTGAGCTGGGCCAGCACGGCAAGCGCACAGATCGCATGCTCCGTCGCGCCCTGCTCCGCGAAGCCGCGCACCTTGGCTTCGTCGAGAGCTCCGGCCTCGTTGAGCTCGCGGATTTCGGCAAGGGCTGCGCTGATCGGGCCGAGCTCGCCCGGCATCTGGCCTTCGGCGGCGAGCGCCTCGGCGCCGCGTTCCACGGCATCCTCGATCTCCCCGACCAGGGCGGGGGCGAGGCTGTCGTTGAGGCGCTTGCGGGCCGAATTCTTGGCCGCCCGCATCAGCTGCTCGGCGAGCTCGGCGGGAATGTCCCGGCGCAGGCCGAGCGTGGCCTGCAGCGCGTCGTCCTGCACCGCCCGCATCACCAGCACGCCCATGCCGTGACGCGAAAAGCGTGCCGTCTGGTTGGCCGCGACGGCATGCGTCACGACGCGGCCGCCACGCAGGATCAGGAAATCGGTCACCGGCTCCCCCAGATTCGGCCGCTCGGTGATCGCGAGCATATGGTCGCGGCCCTTCGCGGCCGAGATCGCGACGAGGTCCTGGTCGCTCAGCCTGGGCGAATGGATGAGGACGGGGCGAGCCACGGCGATTTCGTCGAGGGCGAGCTGGTGCACCACGCCGTTCGGCGCATTCGGAACCGGGGCGAGCCGCTCGGCCAGTTCGATGCGGGCGCGCAGCTCGATCGCCCGCGACAGGCGTCCGATCACGGCGTCGAAGACCCCGACCTGCTCCTCGCCCATGTCCACGGCCGTGGCCAGGAACAGGTCGGTCAGCCGGGCGAGGATGTCCGAGCGCTGGGGCCCGGAGCCGCGCAGCATCGTGGTTTCCAGGTCCCGCAGCAGTGTGGCGACCGCACTCATTCCTCGTCCTCGCCTCATTGCGCGTCCGACGGGACGCGGCAACGATGATCTGCCCTATTGCCGTCGCATCGAGGGGTTCCGAGAGGGCCCCACCTTCCGGTCCGACGCCGCGGCGTTTCGCCGGAAGGTGACAGGCAAGGATGACCAACGCGTTAGCGTGATCGGCAAAAAGCGGGCTCCGCCGGCCGCGGCTGCGCCGATGCTTGCATCTCGATGCGGTCCGGACTACATAGCGACCAACAGCTCTGGTATCGGTCAAGGCCGATGATCAAGAGCGGGCCTGCCGGCCCGCTCTTTTTTATTGGCCGCGACCCCGGAGGCACAGGGACGGTCCGGGCCGCGAATCCACTGATGAACGAACCGACAAGCGAAGCGACCGAGGCGCGCATCGTCGTTGAAAGCGGCGTTGCGGCGCGCGTCGCGGTGATCGTGGAGCCCGCGATCCTCGATCTCGGCTACCGCTTGGTCCGCGTGCGCGTCACCGGGCAGAACGGCTGCACCGTGCAGATCATGGCCGAGCGGCCGGACGGCTCGATGACCGTCGAGGGCTGCGAGGAGATCAGCCAGGCCGTTTCGCCCGTCCTCGACGTCGACGATCCGATCCAGGCGGCCTATTATCTCGAGGTGTCTTCGCCGGGTATCGACCGGCCGCTGGTGCGTGCGAGTGATTTCGAGCGCTGGGCCGGGCACCTCGCCAAGTTCGAGATGAGCGAGCCGGTTGGCGGGCGCAAGCGTTTCCGCGGCATCCTGCGCGGCGTTGCCGGCAAGGACGCGCTGCTGGCGCGCGACGACGCCAAGGGCGACGAGGAGCGCGACGTCGCGATCCCGATGGCGCTGATCGCCGAGGCCCGCCTCGTGCTGACCGACGCGCTGGTGACGGAATCGCTGCGCCGCGGCAAATCGGGCCTGCCGCCCGAGATGCCGGCGGCGGACGAGATTGCGGCCCCGAAAAAGGGCCGCGGAAAATCGCTGGGGCCGCGCCCGGGCAAGACAAGCGGACCGGCTCCGCGCGAAACTGATACGGAAGAGGAGTGAGCGTCATGGTGGTCGCCGCCAACAGGCTCGAATGGCTGCAGATCGCGGATGCCGTCGCCCGCGAGAAATCGATCGACCGGCAGATCGTGCTCGACGCGATGGAGGACGCGATCGCGCGTGCCGCCCGCTCGCGCTACGGCGCCGAGACCGACGTGCATGCCGAGATCAACACCAAGACCGGCGAACTGCGCCTCGCCCGCCATCTCCAGGTCGTCGAGACCGTCGAGAACCCGGCAATCGAGATCACCGTCGACGAGGCCAAGCGGCATAACCCGGCCGCCCAGGTCGGCGACGTCATCGCCGATCCGCTGCCGCCCTTCGATTTCGGCCGCATCGCCGCCCAGTCGGCCAAGCAGGTTATCGTGCAGAAGGTGCGCGAGGCCGAGCGCGACCGCCAGTACGACGAGTACAAGGATCGCATCGGCGAGATCGTCAACGGCGCGGTCAAGCGCGTCGAATACGGCAACGTCTTCGTCGATCTCGGCCGCGGCGAAGCCATCATCCGCCGCGACGAGATGATCCCGCGCGAGACCTTCAAGGTCGGCGACCGCGCCCGCGCCTATGTCTACGACGTGCGCCGCGAGCCGCGCGGCCCGCAGATCTTCCTGTCGCGTACCCATCCGCAGTTCATGGCCAAGCTCTTCGGCCAGGAAGTGCCGGAAATCTATGACGGCATCGTCGAGGTGAAGGCCGTCGCCCGTGATCCGGGCTCGCGCGCCAAGATCGCCGTCATCAGCCGCGATTCTTCGATCGACCCCGTCGTGCAGGCCGTCGTCGGCGAGCTGCAGGGCGAGAAGATCGACATCATCCCGTGGTCGCCGGACGTCGCGACCTTCGTCGTCAACGCGCTGCAGCCGGCGGAAGTCGCCAAGGTCGTGCTCGACGAGGAAGCCGACAAGATCGAGGTCGTGGTGCCGGACGAGCAGCTCTCGCTCGCCATCGGCCGTCGCGGCCAGAACGTCCGCCTCGCCTCGCAGCTCACCGGCTGGGACATCGACATCCTCACCGAGCAGGAGGAATCGGAGCGCCGCCAGAAGGAGTTCGTGCAGCGCACCGACCTGTTCATGAACGCGCTGAACGTCGACGAGACGGTCGGCCAGCTGCTCGCCTCGGAAGGCTTCCGCAATGTCGAGGAGGTCGCCTATGTCGACCTCTCCGAGCTGGCCTCGATCGAGGGTTTCGACGAGGACACGGCGACCGAGATCCAGAACCGCGCGCAGGAATACCTGGCCGCGGTCGAGGCCGAGCTCGACGAGAAGCGCCGGGCGCTCGGCGTCGAGGACGCCTTGCGCGAGGTCGAGGGCGTCACCACCTCCATGATGGTCGCGCTGGGCGAGAACGACGTGAAGAGCGTCGAGGACCTCGCCGGCTGCGCCACCGACGACCTGATCGGCTGGACCGAGCGCAAGGACGGCGAGGCCACCCGCCACGCCGGCTACCTCGACGGCTTCGATCTCTCGCGCCAGGATGCCGAGGCCCTGATCATGTCGGCCCGTATCCATGCGGGCTGGATCGAGGCGCCGGCCGAGGAGCCTGAGGCGGAGGCCGGCGAGGAGGCCGAGGCCTGAGCGGAGCACCGGCTGTGAAGGCAGCGCGGCAGGACGGGCCGGAACGCAGTTGCGTCGTCACCCGCACGGTGAAGGCGCCCGACGATCTGATCCGCTTCGTCGCCGGCCCGGACGGCACGCTGGTGCCGGACCTGCGCCGGAAGCTGCCGGGAAGGGGCGTCTGGGCGAGCCTCAGCCGCAAGACGGTGGCCGAGGCGATCCGGCGCAAGGCCTTCGAGCGCTCGCTCAAGGCGAAGGTTGCGGTTCCGCCGGACCTTCCCGAGGTGATCGATGCGCTGATGCTGCGCGATGCGCTGCAGGCGCTCTCGATGGCGAACAAGGCCGGTCTCGTGACCGCCGGCTTCGCCAAGGTCGAGGCCTTGATCGAGTCCGGGCGCTGTCGTGCCGTCATCGCGGCGAGCGACGGCGCCGAGGACGGCAGGCGCAAGATCGGCCAGGCCATCAGGCGGATCGGCGTGGCGCGTGAAGCCGAAGGGCTCAAGGCCCGCGAACTGCCCGTCGTCGCTATTTTCACGGCGGCGGATTTGGAATTGGCGTTGGGGCGGGCACATGTGATACATGCCGCGCTTGCTCCGGGACCGGCGGCTGAGGGTGTGCTCTCCCGCTGGCGTCGGCTCGTCCGTTACCGGACGGACGATACCGCCGCATCCGACCAGAACGAACCCGAAGACACGACCGAACCGGCAGGACCGAACGCGGAATGACCGATACCAAGACCCCGGGCGACAAGACTCTGACCGTCAACCCGCCCAAGACCCTGTCGCTGAAGCGGCCTGTCGAGCAGAGCACTGTTCGCCAGAGCTTCTCGCATGGGCGCTCGAAGCAGGTGGTCGTGGAGGTCAAGCGCCGCGTCCCCGGACATGACGTCAAGGAGCCGGTCGCGCCGCGCGCGCCGCAGGCCCCGTCCCAGCCGGCGCCCCGGCCCGCCCCGCAGGCGGCCCCGCCGCAGCGCCCGGCCGGCGGCATGCTGCTGCGCACCCTCTCCGATGAGGAGAAGGACGCCCGTCAGCGCGCCCTCGCCGAGGCTCGCAGCACCGAGGCCGAGGCGCGTCGCGCCGCGGAGGACGAGGCTCGCCAGCGTGCGCTGGCGGCCGAACGTGAACGCCAGGAGCGTGAGGCCGCCGCGGCCCGCCAGCGCCAGGAGGAAGAGCGTCGCCGTCAGGAGGACGATCAGAAGCGCCGTGCCGAAAGCGCGCTCCGCCAGCGCGAGGAGCAGGCCGTGCGCCCGGCCGCGCCCGCACCGGCTCAGCCGCGCGAGACCGCCCCGCCGCCGGCCCAGGCGCCTGCGCCGCAGCCCACCCAGTATTATGGCCGCCCGGCGCCGTCCGGCCCGCGTGAGTACGCGTCCCGTGGTCCGGGCGCCGGCCGCGATCCCGGCTCGCGTCCGCCGCGCCTGGATTCCCGTCCGCCGCGCTCGGATTCGCCGCGTCCGCCCCGCATGGATGCCTCGGCCCCGGCCGAGCCCGCCATCGCACGCCCGACCCGCCAGGCGCCGCCGTCTTCCGGCGCGCCGCGCAGCCGTTCCGACGGTGACGTCGATGTCCGGGCGGCCTTCCGCCGCGCCGGCGTGGGTGCCGGCGCCGGCCGGGGGCCTGCTCCGGCGGCGCCCAAGACGCCGAAGAGCACCAATGACCGCCCGCGCGGCCGCCTGACGCTCGCCACCGCCACCGGCGGCGACGACGAGCGGACACGCTCGGTCGCCTCGTTCCGCCGGCGCGTGCAGCGCATGACCGGCCACCGCGCCTCGGACGCTCAGAAGGAGCGCGTGATGCGCGAGGTGATCATCCCCGAGACGATCACCATCCAGGAACTCGCGAACCGCATGACGGAGCGCGGCGTCGACGTCATCCGCCTGCTGATGAAGCAGGGCGCGATGCACAAGATCACCGACGTGATCGACGCCGACACCGCCCAGCTCATCGCCGAGGAAATGGGCCACACCGTCAAGCGCGTCGCCGAATCCGACGTCGAGGAAGGCCTGTTCGACACGCCGGACACCGACGAGACCCTGGAGGCGCGGCCGTCGGTCGTGACCATCATGGGCCATGTCGACCACGGCAAGACCTCGCTGCTCGACGCGATCCGCAAGACCAAGGTCGTCACCGGCGAGGCCGGCGGCATCACCCAGCATATCGGCGCCTATCAGGTGACGACGCCGCTGGGCTCGAAGGTGACCTTCATCGATACGCCCGGCCACGCCGCCTTCACGGCGATGCGCGCCCGCGGTGCCAAGGTGACGGATATCGTCGTGCTGGTCGTGGCGGCCGATGACGGCGTCATGCCGCAGACCGCCGAGGCCATCAACCACGCCAAGGCGGCCGGCGTGCCGCTGATCGTCGCGATCAACAAGGTCGACAAGGCCGACGCCAACCCCGACCGTGTCCGCGCCGAACTGCTCCAGTACGAGATCCAGGTCGAGACCCTGGGCGGCGAGACGCTCGAGGTCGAAGTCTCCGCCAAGACCGGCCACAACCTCGACAAGCTGCTCGAGGCGATCTCGCTGCAGGCCGAGCTGCTCGACCTCAAGGCCAACCCGCATCGCCCGGCCGAAGGCACGGTCATCGAGGCCAAGCTCGATCGCGGCCGTGGCCCGGTCGCCACCGTCCTCGTCCAGCGCGGCACGCTGCGCACCGGTGACATCATCGTGGCGGGCGCCCTGATCGCCGATACCGGCGCGCAGGTGAAGGAGGCTCCGCCCTCCATGCCGGTCGAGGTTCTCGGCTTCAACGGCACGCCCGAGGCCGGCGATCGCGTCGCGGTGGTCGAGTCCGAGGCCCGCGCCCGCGAGATCACCGATTACCGCGAGCGTCAGCGCCGCGACCGCCTCGCCGCCCGCGGCGCGGCCTCGGGCGCCGGCCGCTCGCTGGCCGAGATGATGCGCGAGCTCAAGGAAGGTGCCGGCCGCAAGGAATTCCCGCTCGTCGTCAAGGGCGACGTGCAGGGCTCGGTCGAGGCCATCGTCGGCGCGCTTGAAAAAGTCGGCAACGACGAGGTGCGGGCCCGCGTCCTCTCCTCGGGCGTTGGCGCGATCACCGAATCGGATATCACGCTCGCCCAGGCTTCGGGCGCGGTCGTGGTCGGCTTCAACGTCCGCGCGCACAAGGAAGCGCGCGAGGCGGCTGAGCGGGCTGGCGTCGAGATCCGCTACTACAACATCATCTACAACCTCATGGATGACGTTAAGGACGCGATGTCGGGCCTGCTGGCGCCGACCCTGCGCGAAACCATGCTCGGCAATGCGACGATCCTCGAGATCTTCAACGTCTCGAAGGTCGGCAAGATCGCCGGCTGCCGCGTCACCGACGGCACGATCGAGCGCGGCGCCCATGTCCGCCTGATCCGCGACAACGTCGTGGTCCACGAGGGCAAGCTCGGCCAGCTCAAGCGCTTCAAGGACGACGCCAAGGAAGTCGTCGCCGGCCAGGAATGCGGCATGGCGTTCGAGAGCTACCAGGACATGCGCGTCGGCGACGTGATCGAGTGCTATCGCGTCGAGGAGATCAAGCGCAGCCTCTGAGCGGCTGCGCTTTCCAACCAGCACGTCATGGCCGGGCCTGCCCGGCCATCTCGGCCAAGAAGAGCGCGTCCGGCGCCTCGTGCTTGAAGAGATGGACGGGCTCGTCCCGACCATGACGTTTGATCCGGTCCGATCCCGGAGAAACGAGAGATATGGCCAAGCCTGCGAAACCTTCCGGCCCGTCCCAGCGGCAGTTGCGCGTCGGCGAGCTCATCCGGCACGCGCTCGCCGAGATGCTGGCGCGCGGGGACATCCATGACGATGTGCTGGCCAAGCATGTCGTGACCGTGCCGGAGGTGCGCCTTTCGCCGGATCTCAAGCTCGCGACCGCCTACATCATGCCGCTCGGCGGGCAGGACATCGCGCCGGTCCTCAAGGCCCTTGAGGCCAACAAGCGCTACATCCGCGGCGAGATCGCCCATCGCGTGAACCTGAAATACGCGCCGGACATCCGCTTCCGTGCCGATGAGAGCTTCGCCGAGGCCGAGCGCATCGACGCGTTGCTCGACACCGAGGCGGTGCGCCGCGACACCCAGGTCCAGCGCCTGAAGATCGACCAGGACCACGAAGGCCAGCCGGCTGAAGACGACGACCGTGATGATGACCGCTGAGAACCCGTCCCAAACCGTCCGTGACCAGGACGCCGCGCCGACACCGCGTCCGAAGAAGCGCGACGTCCACGGCTGGGTCGTGCTCGACAAGCCGATCGGCATGACCTCGACGCACGCGGTCAGCGTCGTCAAGCGGGCCTTCTCGGCGAAAAAGGCCGGCCATGCCGGCACGCTCGACCCGCTGGCGTCGGGCCTGCTGCCGATCGCGCTCGGCGAAGCGACGAAGACCGTCCCCTTCGTCATGGACGGCCGCAAGGCCTATCAGTTCACCGTCGCCTGGGGCACGCAGACCGATACGGACGATACCGAGGGTCGCATCATCGCGACCTCCGACAAGCGCCCGGACGAGGCCGCCATCTCGGCCCTGCTGCCGCGCTTCACCGGCACCATCCTGCAGACGCCGCCGAAATTCTCGGCGATCAAGATCGCCGGCGAACGCGCCTACGACCTCGCCCGCGACGGCGAGGAGGTCGCGCTCGAAGCGCGGCCGGTCGAGATCGACGCGCTTTCCATCGTCAGCCATGACGGCGCCACCACCACTTTCGAAGCCGAATGCGGCAAGGGTACCTATGTCCGGGCCATCGCCCGCGATCTCGGCCTCGCGCTCGGCTGCCTCGGCCATGTCGCGCATCTGCGCCGCACCCGCGTCGGTCCCTTCGCGGTGACGGAGGCTGCGAGCGTCGAGACCCTGCGCGAGAGCCCGGAGAGTGCGCTGACGGCCCTGCAGCCGGTGAAGGCGGCATTGATCCTCATTCCCGAGGTCGTGATCCATCGCGACGCGGCGAACCGTCTCAAGCGCGGCCAGAGTGCGCTGCTGCGCGGCGCGGGAGCCCCGATCGAACTGGCGGCCGCCTATGCGACCTGCGCCGGCACGCTGATCGCCACCGGCTCGGTCGAGAACGGCGAGTTCGTCCCGCACCGCGTCTTCAATCTCTGAGGGCGGCGTCGCGGCGGAATGGGCGAAGGCCGCAGGAGAGCCGAGCCCTGGAGGCTGAGGGTCGAGCGAGCCCGGCAGGGCAGGCTCCTCTTCTGGCGGGTCGGCTGCATCTTCGGCATCGTCGCGGTCGTCCTCGCGACGGCCTGCTTCTTCAGCTATCGACAGAACCGCAAGCTGCAGGCCCGCGCGGATCACGCGGCGGGCACCGTCGTCGAGTTGCGGCGCGGTGGTGATTCGACCTACCGCCCGGTCATGAGCTTCCGCACCGCCCAGGGCCAGTCCGTCACCTTCGCTACGTCCTGGGCCACGAATCCGCCCGCCTACCGCGTCGGCGACCCCGTGAGCGTGATCTACGACGCCGCGGCGCCCGATCAGGCCCGGATAGACGGCTTCCTTGCGTTCTGGGCGGGGACCCTGATCCTGGGCTTCGTCGCCGGCGTCTTCGGTCTCTTATGCGCGATCCTGATGATCGTCGCGAAGAGAGGGTGAGCGGGCGCGAGCGGCATCAGGCCGCCCGCTTCAAGCCGTCCCGCGCCCAGATCTGGCCGAGCGCCGCGACCAGCCGGTCGATATCGGCGTCCGAATGGAAGGGCGAGGGCGTGATCCTCAGCCGCTCGGTGCCGCGCGGCACGGTCGGGTAGTTGATCGGCTGGACGTAGATGTCGAAGCGATCGAGCAATTCGTCGCTGATCGCCTTGCAGGCCTTCGCCTCGCCGACCATCACCGGCACGATATGACTGGGGTTGGGCAGATGTGGGATGCCGGCCGCGTCGAGCTTGCGCCGCAGCGCCTGCACCCGGTCCTGCTGGCGCTCCCGCTCGGCGGAGCTCTCCTTGAGATGCCGGATCGCCGCGATGGCGCCCGCCGCGACGGCCGGTGGCAGCGAACTCGAGAAGATGAAGCCGGAGGCGAAGCTGCGGACGAAGTCGCACAGCGCCGCGGAGCCCGCGATATAGCCGCCGATCACGCCGTAGGACTTCGCCAGCGTGCCCTGGATCAGCGTCAGCCGGTGGCTCAGCCCATCGCGTTCCGACACGCCCCCGCCGCGGGGCCCGTAGAGCCCGACCGCATGGACCTCGTCGCAATAGGTCATCGCGCCGAATTCCTCGGCAATGTCGCAGAACTCGGCGATGGGCGCGATGTCGCCATCCATCGAATAGACGGATTCGAAGGCGACCAGCTTCGGCCTGCCCGGAGCGAGCGCGGCGAGCTTGCGGCGCAGATCGGCCGGGTCGTTATGGGCGAAAATGTGCTTCTCGACGCGCGAATGCCGGATGCCCTCGATCATCGAGGCGTGGTTGAGCGCGTCGGTGAGGATGACGCAGCCCGGGATGCGCGCGGCAAGCGTGGAGAGCGAGGCCCAGTTCGCCATATAGCCGGAGTTGAAGATCAGTGCCGCTTCCTTGCCGTGCAGATCGGCAAGCTCGCGCTCCAGCAGGACATGGTAGTGGTTGGTGCCGCCGATATTGCGCGTGCCGCCCGCCCCTGCCCCCGAACCGTCGAGCGCCTGATGCATCGCCGCGAGCACCTTGGGATGCTGGCCCATGCCGAGATAGTCGTTCGAGCACCAGACGGTGACGTCGCGCGGGCCGCCCTCGCCGTGATAGGTGGCGGTCGGAAAGCGGCCGACCTGACGCTCCAGATCGGCAAAGACCCGGTAGCGGCCCTCACGGCGCAAGCCGTCCAGCTCGTCACGGAAGAAAGTCTCGAAATCCATCGCCAGCCTCCTGCGGCCCGCATCTCCTAGCCCTTCCGGGGCTCTTGCGGAATGGTGCGCGGTGTCGCGGCTGGAATCGTTCTACTGTGTGCGCTCCGCCAGTGCCAAGAGCGTTTCCAGCAGGACCTTGATGGCGATGCCGGCATCGGCCTCGGTCATGGCCTC
>Ga0209952_1002591_pt1 | contig 13359 bp, 16 predicted proteins | sample ThiBiot_750_biof_2_FD_183951 | JGI IMG/M metagenome (GOLD analysis project Ga0209952, IMG submission 183951) | Wastewater bioreactor microbial communities from Cape Town, South Africa - Thiocy_cont_750_biof (SPAdes) | ecosystem: Engineered > Bioreactor > Thiocyanate-remediating >...
CAGGATCGGCGTCTATGATCGAGCGGGCCGGGCTGCCGAAAGCGGCGCAGCCATGGAGTAGAATGCGGCAAACAAACGACGGCACATCGGCTATTTTCGGCGGCAATGGCGGAAGGGGTGGGATTCGTCGCCAGATTCCGCGTAACTATTTGTTTTTGCGTCACAAAGATCAGATTTGATTTCCGATTCTGTTACAGTCCGATGTCCCATTTTCGGGGGGCGGATGTCAACAATTCTGACACGGAATCAGGCCGGGGTTGACGTCGGAAACGCGCGCATAAGCTCTGCCCTGCGTCAGGCCCCGTAGGGCCTGACCGCAGCGCCTCTTGGCGCGAACGAAGGGCCGAGCGCGCGTTGCCGATGTCACCGCCGTGCGGGGCCCCGGTTCTATTCGGGAGGACGGTGGGCGCACTGCGCCCAGGCGCGGGACCCGTGGCCCGTGCCGGCCGTCCGAAGAATCGAACTGGGGAGAGCGGCGGAGCACCCAGGTCGACACCCATTCCGGACATCGCCCGTTTCCGGAAGAAGGAGAATATATTCCATAAATAGGAAAATATGTGATGGCTGCGCAGCCAAAAATGAGCATTAATTCCTAGTGAAAATGGTGCTGAATTACCGTTTAACGAGCGGGCCGGCTATGCCGCAGCCATTTCCCCGAATAGCGATAGCGGTATTTAGATACTTTTTTCAGGCTTATTGGGCAAGGTGTCCCAAAATTGTACAGGTTTAAACGCGATTCTAGAGGGGGGTTTAGGGTTGCCGTGGATGATTGCCCACGAAGAAAAAGCCCCCACCAGATCATCGCGGGAGCATGGAGCGTTGGCCTTCCCCGCGCTTCGCGGGCCACCCATCAAGCGGCCCCGGTGTGTCCGGAAGGGGCGCAGTCGTTTCCGGCGTGACGGCTGCCATGATGCGACGGCCGGCTGCCTGCCACTCGCGAAGGCAACGGGCGGGATGCTCCCGTGCGACGGCTACCAACCGAGACCATCCGTCTTCGGGATCGATCGTCATGAAATACAATTGCAGGGGAAGGTCGTCTTGAACATCGGTGCGATGTCCCAACACCTCGCACCATGGAAGCCCCTCCATGCGGATGCGCTGATGATGCTCGTGCCGGCGAGCGCTCATCTCGTCCGTGCGCACCCATGCGCCGATGTCCGGGGCGTAGAAAGCCCACTCATGGCGCGGCGTTTTTCCGGAAGCTCGCTCGATGACGTAACGACGTAGGACGTGCGGGGCGACTGTCATCGCATTTCCAATCGGTTTTCCTCGCCGCGCTTTTCGCTCTCTGGTGCCGCTGGTTTGAATTTCCGGCCGGTCTTCTGCTCCCATGCCTCAAGCTCGGCGGCGCCGAGATCACGAAACCTCGCAAGTTGAGGGATGACGTCGGCAACGGATTGCGCCGCGAGGTGTCGGCGCTGTTCGTCGTCCAGATAGATCGCGACAAATGCTTGAAGCGGTCCCGGCAATCGGATGACCGAATTTTTGTCGCCGTGGGCGGCGGCAATGAGGTCTTGAGCGTCAATCATTTCGGATCTGACGCTGGAAATTGTCCTGACGCTCTTTGCCGCTGAATCTTGCTCGCGGCGCCATGCAGTCTGGATCATCTGCGACGGCCGGCAATTCTCAACCGTGATTCCTTGCCGCTGCGCGGCGATCCAGAGCCGATCTTGCTCCGCTTGGGTCCAGTGACCATCTAGCGTAATGTTGCCCTTCCAGGCGTCACGGGCTTTCAACAGTATCGCGTTGACGGCTTCGTCGGTCACACCGCCATGAATTTCCAGTTCGGCACCGGTATCAAGAATGCGAGCGTTCCCAACGTCGACCCAGCACCCGTCTGGTCCGGCAATGCCAACGTATCCGCGGGCGGACCACCACATCGCCAAAGCTTTGATCTTGTCTTCGGAGAGTTTCGTGACCTTAAGAGCATCTGCGGCGTCGGCGCCAACAGCGGCCGTTTTCATCAGGTGCTCGACCTCGACGCCCATAAGGGAGGCAATTGCGCCGGCGAGAACTTGAGCGCGTCCGGTCGGCCCCCACGTCCTGACAATCCGGCGCGTTGCGTCGATCTCAATCCATCCGCCATCATTCATCGTGATCCGCGCCGCGGGGCGTCCGGGCGTCGGCATCTTGACCATGCGAAGGTCGTTCGCGAACGAATGCGCGTTGAATCCGGTAGGCGCGATCTTGGCGAGCAAATCGGCTTTGAAATTTTGCGTTCGGATTACTTTCATGACCGCTCCTTTCGCTCGATTTATGTCTTGAAGATCGAGGCTTCCTATTTGTTTGACGGTGTCGTCGTCGCGCAGGCGCTTTCGAGCCGCGCGAGCGTCTGCGTGTGATGGCCCAGGATTTCCACGATCGCGGATAGAAGGGCTTTCAGTTCGTCGATTGGACTCGTCTCGCCTTCCGGCTCCTTGAGAAGGTCCAGGAGGGGCAACAGTTGCTCCGAGTTCTGTCGGGCGCCCGTTGCTTCCTTGAGGATTTCTTCGCTCTGCACGACCATTCTTAACCTCCCCAACCGATGGAAACTCGATGCCTGCAAGACGTCGTCTGACGGCTGCGGCGGTGACCTTCTCGCCGCCTGCGGCGCGAGCGGCCGCGGCGATGGTGCGTGTCAAAGCATGTGCGCCGGCGGACTGATCGACAAGCACGAGTCCGCTTTCGCCATTCGCGACGTCAAAACCTGAAGCATGAAGGGCCGCAACGAATGATCTGGCGTCGTCACTGGTCGTCCACGCGGCAAAGGCCGCGTTCCGGACGTCATCAAGCGGAACGGACGTCCGCTCGGCTTGCGCCCTTTGGCGAGGTGTCGAATGAGCGACAGGGCGACGTCCTGCGAGCAAGCCGGCCGCTTCCATCGCGGCGGCGACGTCTTCGCGTCCCTGTTTCCGGAGCGCCTGTGCAACGGCTCGGTTGTGCTTGCCTTTCACCATCGGCAAGCCGCACTCAAATTCCGTTATTCGAGAGACTTTTTCCCGGCGCGCGTATTCATGGCGAAGGTCAGCAACGCGGCCGGCATCGTTGACCAAGGAGTAAACGACGTGTGCGTGGCGGCGGCCGTCTTTCAAGTGGAAGACGCCACATCGCTGTGCGTCCTGAAGGCCGAACTCGGCTTCGTAGTGACGCAAGAAAACGCCTATGATCTCATTCGAGTTTGCAGCCTCAGGTGGCGGGTCAACATGGACATGATGAACAGGCCGATCCGTCCGGCCATGTGCAGCATCCGCGACCATCTCCGCGATTTGGCTTTTCAAGTCCTCGGCGGCAAGGCCGCGAGATGGCATCACAAGGACACGCTGGCCGTCTTTCGTAGCCAGCAAATGGCGTGAAAGGGCGACACCGCCTGCGCCTCTGGTGGCTCCGGCAATCATCTGGCCGCATCGGCTGCGCGCAACCGTTGCACGATGGCGACAATCTCGGCTTTCGCTCTCCGTAGGTCGTGGATGACGGATTCCGTCGCACCATGTTCCGGAACATGGCCAGCCTCACGAAAGGTTCGTGCAAGCTGGATCGTCGCCCCTGTAAGGCGTCCGATCTGTCCGCCAAGGGCGGCAATGACGGCAAGGTCTTCGGCAGGGACAACGGAAGGCCGTGGCGGCGGCGATGGCGGCAAGGTCGGAAGTGCTGCGCCTTTCGGAAGGGCCTTCACAATTGCGTCGCGGGCGAAACCTGAAACAGACATCTCGGCCGATGCAGCTGCGGCAGTGAGTGCTGCGCCGACGTCACCAGGGAGACGCAAGGTGAGGAATTTCGGATTCCTCATTGCACTTCCTTCGGAACGAAATCGAATTCGATGCCGCCGACGAAGTCATAAACAAGCTGGACACGCTCAAGAAACAACTCGTCGTCCCAGCCCTTAAAACTGCCGCCGTTAAGAGGCGTTGCGGTCTGATTCATGTTCGACCAGAGGTCGTCGCGGGTATAGAGCTTGGCCTCCCAAAACGTACCATCCGCGTAACGGGTGACAGTCAGTGTCGACGACAAGTCTTCACCGCGGTAATGCACGATGACAGGTAGTGAATACTTGATATCGGGCTCGAATTGCTCGACCGGTTTCATTGCGATGGCCTCCTGTTTTTGGTGGACGTCGCAATGATGATGAGATTGCCGGCGGGAAATCGACAAGTCGACAAGCCGTGGCGTGTCACCGTGGTCGGTGATCGACAAGCCATGGCGTGTGACGCCGCGAAGGCGTAATCAGGAGGATGACTGCTCTTGGAGGGGGTTGAGGGGGAGGCTTTGCCTCCCGCCTCACCAGCATGGAGTGACCGCGAAGCGTGTCACGCCACGGCTGGCTACCTTCGATTTCGCGAATTCGTCGGGGGATTGCACGTCAAACGATCGCGAAGGCGACCAGAATGCCCGACATTTTGTCAACAATGGGGGATTTAGGCTGCCGCAGTGATCTCCCCGGCGTCGCGACGTCGGGAACGCAAGACGTCTCAGGCGTCCGATTCCTCTTCGGCAAGCATGGACCTCTCGATCGCCTCGACCGTGTGAACGCCACCCCAAAGAAGTTGCACGGCGCGGTTGGCCTGTTCGGTCTGGTCAATGAGATCGTCGAGATACGGGTGTCCGGCGCAACTGAGTTTGTCGAATGCATCTGCGGCCTCTGCCAATTCCGCGAGCAGGCGCCGATACCGGTCGAGGTTGAAAGGGTGCTTCTCTGTTGGCGTTTCGCAAAGCGGGATGTAACTCATCACGCGGTCTCCTTCTTGACCTTTTTGCCGCTCGCAAGATCGATGATAAAGCCGCTGTCGAGACGTACGCCGACAGTCACGTCGTCCAATCGGTACCTGTTGCTATTGCCACGAATGCAATAGCCTTCGACGTCATCAACAACGCGGACGTCGAACCATGCGCCAGGTTGAGTCTGGCCAGAATATTTGCTGGTGCGCTTGATGCGCGCTACGAGATGGTCCATTACGCGATCTCCTTTTCGAACACTGTTACGCAACATCTTCCAGCCTCGATCGCATCCGCTCTAATGCGAACGGTTCCGGATCGCTGTAGTCGTTGTCTTCCGCGATCAAGAACCTTTCGTATAGAATGCCTTCATAAGATTCTGCCGCGAGCGCTTCCGTGAGCGGAATCCGTTGCGCATTTTGGAGTCGATGGATCGTTGCCCGGGAAACGCCGATCACCTGCGCGGCCCTCGCGGCAGTGAGCTTGCAACGCCAGCGCCAATCCTTGAAGTCGTCGCCGGTGATGATGGCTTTCGGTGGTAACATCTCGAAACTCGTGTACTCGATAAAGTCTCATGCTGAGAGAGTTTGTCGCTATGTGCAACACCCTGTCGCAGCGTGAGACATTCTCGATTCGATATTTCTCAGACAAACGCTGGCAGCTTTCGACGTAAAAATATTTTCAGCGGTGACTTGATGTCATCCGATCAATCTGGTGGCGGTCGCAACGAGAACAGATTTCGCTTCCCGAAGCGTTCTGACATCTCCGGAATAAATGACGGCGTCTGATGCGGTGACAACCTCGAAGGACCATCGCCGGCCATCTCTCTCAACGCAAAGGCCGATAACTTTTTTGCCTCGATCCGCTTCCGCGTAGTACGTGCCAGGGCGTCCACCCCATGACGAAAAAGTGGGTTGCTGCCGAAGATGTTGAACGTTCGTCATCGTGAGTTTCCTATTTTTCGCTTGCGATGACGATGACAAAAAACGACGCGCAGCCACTTGTCCAGGCTTTCCCGAAAACGCTGAAAACACCTTAAAATAAGGGGAAAGGACTCGTTCGGCGTCGGCAAGGAGTCGATCCTTCGACGTCAAGGACTCGACAAAACCGCAAGCAATTAATCCGCGGGGATTTGTCGCAGGCGGTTAGGCTGCCTCCTTTATGCGGATGCGTTTCACACTCGGCAATTTCGCAAGAATCCGGATGACGGTTGGCATCGATAAGGGACGATCCGGCTTTTCCTCGTATTTCGATTTCGTCCGGTACCACTCCGGAATTTGCTCATCGATCCAATCCGATTCTGATAGCTGGCGTTTGGCCTTCCGTGCCTTTTCCTGCTCGGCCCTAAACGCGGCTTGTCGCTCGGATTCCGCGTCGTACAGCTTCGCGGCGTCGGCAACGTCCGGTGACCATTGATGACAACGGGACGGCAAAAGCGTTTGCAGGCGGGTTTTGAGAGCCTGATTGAAAAACTCGAATGGAGTATCGGGCGGAAGGTGAAGCCGCTCAAAGAGCCGTTTACGGGCTTTCTCCGGAATGCGGGGAAGAGCGAAATGAACGAGTGGGGGAATTATCGTAAGAGTGTTGAAGATAGAGGCCGATGACCCCGCACGTTCCACGACGTCACGAGAAACAGCTTTCTGAGCAAGCAAATTGAGGTAGTGAACCCGGCGACTGTCCAGGGCCTCCAAGCCGCGGCGTCCGTTCTCTGTCGTTGGCTCGGGTGTGTAGTTGCGGACTACGACATAGGTTTCCGCCAACACGTTTGAGCGAGCCTGTGGGAGCGTCGTGCAGAGAATTTGGTTTTCAATCGGATCTGACGTCTGATCGGACTCGTCATCCCGGATGCGGCCTTCGCGGCGCGCCTCGGCGCGTTCGTCGTCGCGGTTCGTATTCTCAATGTCGTTCCAGATTTCCCGGATCGAGCGGCGGACGCGAACGATCTTTCTGACTTCGCGGTCATACCTGACCTTGTGGCCGGATTCGTGCAGCGCCTTGCGCCAGGATGCGAAACCACCGACCGGTCGCACTAACTGCTTGTTATGCAAAGTCACCGCGAGAAACGCCGTCTGGTCGCTCGTTAGCGAGAGGATTTCGCCGGGCTTGCAGACGTATTTGATGATTTCCGCGGGGTCCTTTACGCGGCCGGCATCGTGAAAAAATGAGGTGTCGAACCGCTTGCGGCCGAACGCCAAGAACTCACGCCATTTCTTCGCTCCGAACGCCTTCTTCGGCTCATAAACGACGTTGGCATGTAGATTTACGGTCCCTTCTTTGTCGAAAGTCATCTCGATCGTCACAAGATGAATGTCGACCGGAAATTTGTCGGCGTCCTTCGCTTTTTCAAGGAAACGGCTAATCTTCGCGCTGAACGCTTTGTATTTTTCTGAAAGCTCAGCGAGCGGGAAGCGCCGGCCGGATGACACGACAAGGTATCGAGAATAACGGCGCGCATTCCGGTTTTCCGACAAGAACAGGCGGAATTCGGAAAGCAACTCGGCGCGGTTTCTCTTCGCGACGGATGGGATGATGTTGCAATTCCGCCATTTGCTCTCGGCTTCTCGAACAGCCCCCGTCACTGTGCCGATAAGGACGACGTTGTTTTCGCCTTTCTGATATGGATTCCAGCCGACGGATTCGAGCTTTTGAGCGATGATGCGGCTTTGCTGATTGATCTCGCCTTCGGTGAGCAAACCTTCGATAAAAGCCATGGGCGACGTGACGAATCCGGCGTTTCCGGAAAGCAAGGCATCGTGCGTCTTGATGTCGTCGTTTGCGGCCGGTGCTGGCGTTGCAACGTCAGAACCAGCACGAACGATGTCCGTTCGGCAGGGACTGTTGACACATGTAGCGTTGGAAGCGACCATTTCCCTGTCCTCGATGACCCCTCCACGAGTGCCTGCAAGCACGATGACTGGAGGGGTTTGTCATTCAAGGCTCGGAGCAATTTCCGCACGGGTCAAATGCGCGGCAAGACGTCAGCGGATGAACATGCAAAATCGCCGATAGGATCAGGGAAATAGGAATTCCGGGAAACGGCCGCAGGCCATGACGTCCGCCGACAGAGCGTGTTCGCGAGGTTCTCAGACCGATTGGATCTGTCAATCACGATGGCCAGTCGTTACGCTATGCGTGATTCGGGACAGGGCATCATGGCAGGCGATAAGGATCGCTACGGCGTCGGCGAGTGGTTCGGGCATATCGTGTCCGTCACGCCGGGAAAGATACTAAACGAGCTTGCCGCGAAGGCCACATTGGGTTTCAAGCAAGCAGACATGCCCTGCCCATTCCGGGAGACCGTCGAGCCCGGCGCCAAGTGCAACAAAAAGGGCGGTGTATGCTCTCTACAGATACACCGCCAGAACGACGGTGGTGCCGTCGCCGCCGTGGGCTCCTTCATCACCATGTGCCCATCGCGCTTTTGGCAGGACGCGAGCGTATTCCGCTGGATCGGCCAAGAAATTATCGGGACGTCCAAGCCGGTGCTGATCAAGGAGGTAGATTTCCTTGAAAGCGTGATCGCTCCGGACACACCTGACGACGATAGCGAGGAAGCTAAGGAGCGAGATGCCGTCGGACGTATCGACACCGTGCTAGTTCATCCGGAGAAACCAAACGAGTGGTGCGCTCTTGAGCTGCAGGCCGTTTATTTCTCTGGCGCTGGCATGGGATCGCACCTCGCACAATATAAGGCCGCCACTGGTCTCGTCTTTCCGGATAAACAGCGGCGCCCTGACTTCAGGTCCTCGGGACCAAAGCGATTGATGCCGCAACTGCAAACGAAGGTGCCGACATTGCGGCGGTGGGGACGCAAGATGGCAGTCGTCGTCGACGTGCCATTCTACAAGAGCCTAGGGTCGATGATCGAGGTGCCGCACCTAAGCAACAGCGACATCGCTTGGTTCGTGATCGACTACGATCCTGCCGACGGTGCCATCAAGCTGCATAAAAAGGTCTTCACGACGCTCGAAAGCTCTGTCGAGGCACTGACCGCTGGTATCCCAAAGTCACGTGAAGCTTTCGAGGACAAGCTGTCGTCACTCCAAACGGCGACGACAAAAGCGGCAAAAAAGAAGATTATCCGTCTGAGTTGATCACTCAGCAGCGGCCAAGAAAGCCAAATCGCGGGGATTTTCGACCACGTCACGGATCGCCATCGCTATCTTCTTGCCGAGCATCGGAGGCACGGCATTGCCGACCTGAACGTATTGGTCGGTCTTCGAGCCCTGAAACACGAACCAATCTGGGAAGGACTGGAATCGCGCGGCTTCGCGCACTGTGATCGCTCGGTCTTGATCCGGATGAAAGTAGGCTCCCCAATGCGGATCGCACTTGGTCATAATGGTCGATGCCAAGCCGTCCCATCTCAGGCGGCCATAGCGCTTTGTATGATCGGACCGTTTTGCCCGCTTCATGCCTTCAGGAAGTAGCTTGTAGGGGATATCACGCCATGAACCACCGGGCGGGATATGCTTCAACCGCTCGACGTTGATGCTGGCAAGGCGCGCCGCCGTGTGGTTGGCGGCGACACGCGAGCCCACGCGCAGCGCCCGCTGATAGGCGCCCTGAGCCTTCATGGCGTACGGTCGGTTGTCTTGATCCGTGCCATTGGCCAGCACGGGCAAGTCGGCGATGGCATCGAACACCGTCGTGAACGGCTTAAGACCTGGCCCGTGGGTCGGCGTGGGATAGATAATGGGAGCACCAACGCGGTTGCCGATAAATACGAGCCGACGCCGTTCCTGCGGGATGCCGTAATCCTCGGCCCGCATCACGCGATGTGCAACCGCGTATCCGAGTTCTTTGAGGCCTTTAAGGATTCCGCCGACAGCTTCACCGCCATTGACCGAGGTCATCCCGGTGACGTTCTCCATCACCACCCACTTCGGTAGGAGGCCCTCAACGATGCGCAGGTATTCGAGATACAGCGACGAACGCTCGTCGTGCATACCGCGCTGATGGTTGTAGACCGAAAACCCTTGGCATGGCGGACCACCGACTAGGACGTCGAGTTCCTTGCGACGCAAGCCGGCCGCTTTCAAAAAAGACTTGGTCGGGATGTTCTGAATTGGGCCTCCAAGGAAGCTGGCTTCCTTGTGAGTCGAAGCGAAGGTCGCACCCGCAACCTCGTTATAATCGGAACCGACAAGCACCTCATACCCTGCCTGCCGGAACCCCTCACTGAGGCCGCCAGCGCCGCAAAAAAGGTCAATCGCAGTAAGATTGGCCACAGCGTCACCTTTTGCCGGGTGCCCTGTGGATAACGAGGACACCGAAACCCGCCCGTTCTGCGGTAGGACTACCGCGATCCTTATTGATTCGCTGAAAAGAATTCGTCAACGGTTTTGGCGGATTCATCCAAGGCTATAGTTTCCCGCACTCAATGGTTGCGGGTCTTTCCGAGAAATCGGGTCAAACGGGCCTTTAGCCTGCGCGTCGCCCTGGCCTCGCACTCCCATATGGTCAATACCTTCCAACCGTCGGCCTTGAGTTGCCGTAGGTGTCTGGCATCGCGGTCCCGGTTGCCCTGTATTTTCGGACCCCAGTAATGCTGATTGCTCTTGGCGCCGGTCCCGCCGGTTTTGCAGCCGTGTCCGTGCCAGTAACAGCCGTGCACGAAAATGATCTTTCGCCGCGGACCGAAAACCAGGTCTGGCTTTCCGGGGAGATCGCGACGGTGTAGGCGGAACCTGAATCCCATGGCATGCACTAAGCGCCGCACCATCATCTCCGGCGCAGTATCTTTGTGTTTGATGGCCCGCATGTTGGCAGACCGTTGCTCGGATGTGATCCGGTCCGGCATAGGCGCGTCCGAAGTTCACCAAAATCTGGATGTTTTCCTCGGAGCTGTCTGCGGCCAACGGGTGGAGCGGAATGTATTGATGCATTCTCGCAGCACCGTTTTTCCGGGCAATGCGACGGTCGGGTTCTGGCGTCTGATTGCGGCCTCAAGCTGTAACAGCTTCATCGAGGAGAAGGTCTGCGCGCCCACTTCGGCGAGCATCTTGTCAAGTAGAGCATTGATCTGGCCACGATCGATTTTACCGGACACTGGGGTGCTCACATGGTTTTCGCTGGAGGAATGTGCCTCTGATATCACGCGTTCGGATTGGGCGACAAGTTGACCGGAGTGTTCGACCGCGTGGTACGGTGGCTCTTTAGCGAGCGTAATGGCGAACTTGCCTGCCGGAAACTCCGCAATCATCAGCAATGAACCGCCCATTGCCTCGACGTAGCTCTTTACCGTCGAAACATGTAGATCCGTGCGATTTTCGACTCGCGAGACGTTGCCTTGGGTGCTCCGAAGCGATTGAGCTATCTGGTCTTGAGTAAACTCCAGGCGCTCTCGTATTTCCTTGAGTGGCATCTGGGGAATGCTGTTTCCGTTTGATCCGCGCATGACATAGGCCAGAATGATGTCCTCGCGACATTATGGACTGAAAACGTCGGGTTGCATCTAGCGTTCCGGAGTGCCGAACGCGGTTTCCCGCGCCTTACCCATGAACGATTCTTCGCGGCTTTCGGCCGGGCCACGGGTCCCGGCCTTCATGCGCCGTGCCGGCGCACCGCCGCTCCCGAATAGTTCATGGGTCCCGACGGCGCGGTGACTGGTCGGTCGGGCCGCTCGCCCCGCGCAAAGCGCGCGCCAAAGAGGCGCTGCCGTCGAGCCCCTTGGGGCTCGACGCAGGGACGAGCTTACGCGGCCCTCGCGACCGTCAACCGCGTTCTGGTTTCAAATGATCAGCGTTTTCGCGGAAGATACGGAGTGATGTCGACTCCCGGAAACGAGACATCCTCAATGACGGCGGTTTCGACGTCTTCGAGCTTCGCGTTGCCGTAATGACCTTGGGCGCCGATGATGAGATGACCCATGATCCTGTCTTTCGTGCGTTCTGGAGCTTTTGCGCGTACCAGCGCCGCCGCAAAGTTGTGGCGGAAGCTATAAAACGAGGTGTCTTCCGCTTTCGCGCCGGCACGTCCGATATCGAGATTCAATCGCTTGCCGACTGCGGCCCAATAATATCCGTACCTGTCAGGTTTCAACGCGGGAAACAGGCGCGTGTATTTGGGATGATCCCGGCGCTGATCGACGAAATCGATAAAGCCGATTTTGATAAGATCGTCGTGAATTGGAATCTGGCGTCGCGCCGATGCCGTCTTCAATTGCAATTTTACGGCGGCCTTTTCCTCTTTCGGCAAACCTTTAAGGGCGTGCTCAATTTCGTTTTGGTCGTAGATCGTCAGCAAATCGATATGCCAGCGGTCGTTATGTATGATGATCCGACGCGGCTCGATCTGGCAAAGTTCATTAGGCCGTGCGCCCGTGTACAAAGCCAAAATCGGAAGCCAAAAATCTTCGGTCGCACGAGACCTGTTCGCGACGATGTAACGGAAATAAGTGTTGATCTGATCCGGAGCGAATGGACGCCGGGCTTCGTCCGGACGTTGGGTCCGCCGTTTTTCTCGAGTCCGTGACGAAACGATGCCGACAGCAGGGTTGGCAGGTATCAAATTGTGACGAACGAGGTAGCTGAAAAACGACTTAACGTGAAACAGGTAGCCGTCATCGATCGTGACACTGTCGAGGATTTCAAACGGTTGCAAACGTTTCTCATTGCGGTCGGCCGCGATGCTTAGATCATGGGTCTTGAAGCGGGCAAAGGATCGCTTTGGCGTCCGATCCAAGATGTCGCGGTATCGCTCGAAATCCTGTCGCGTATAATCGCGCATCGGCTTGTCTCCGATGGTCTCGATAAAATTCCGAATGCGCGGCCCCGCTGAATCAACGTGCTTGTTGTCCTTGTCGTTTGTCCGAAGATCTTTATCTTTCGCGGCGACGAATGCGTCGATCTTGGTCGATAGAAGATCGCCAGACCACTGGTTTTTGTACACATTCGCGATGTCAGCTTTGACCTCTGTTTTGAACGCCGCGAGTTCGTTTAAGAGGTCCGCGCGTAGATCGACCATGGCGCTGGCAGAAACTTTCCCCGTAGCAGCGGTAGCCTTCAAGGCATCTGCGCGGGCCTTAATCTCGCCGAGACGCTCTCCGATGATCGGGAGGCGTTTTCGGAGTTCTGATTGCGCTTTGTACTCGTTGATGGCGGCCCGCATGGCGTCGGCCTGCCGCCGCAATTCCCCAGCTTTACGCTCGTTGGCAGCGAGTTCCATGGCCTCATCGAACATCCGTAGAAGTAATGCGCGGTCGGGTCGTTCCGGATCGTCCTCTTGCGCCTTCCGGATCGCCTCCGACCACTCGTCCATTGCCACCGCCAACCTCATCGCACGTTTTCGAGCCTGCTTGCGGTCCCCAGTGCGGAGACTCACAGCGACGTCATTCGAACCAACGCGAGCTTTGAAATCCAGCGGAATTGCACGGCGAAACCAGTAAACATCGCCTCGCTTCCATAGGTACATTTGGGCCTCGAAACGGTTACATTTGACTGTAACAGAATCGAGTCTTCAAACCGCATCTTATGTAAGCAAAATCAACAACTTAAGGTTGGCGGAAGGGGTGGGATTCGAACCCACGGTACCCTTGCGGGCACGCCGGTTTTCAAGACCGGTGCCTTAAACCACTCGGCCACCCTTCCAGTCGTCGGCGTAGCCCTTATAGCGCTTTCGAGCGAAGTGGATACCGCTTCGCATCAAGAAAACGCGTCAAGACGAGAT
>Ga0209952_1002595_pt1 | contig 13352 bp, 17 predicted proteins | sample ThiBiot_750_biof_2_FD_183951 | JGI IMG/M metagenome (GOLD analysis project Ga0209952, IMG submission 183951) | Wastewater bioreactor microbial communities from Cape Town, South Africa - Thiocy_cont_750_biof (SPAdes) | ecosystem: Engineered > Bioreactor > Thiocyanate-remediating >...
AAAGTCAGAAAAAAAAAGAAATCTCTTGCCTATATAATCGGTTTAGTGCATTGCATGCATTCTATTTCATTGAAAGACAGAGAGAAAAAGTCGGTTCTACCCACAAAGCAATCATCCTTTTTTTTTTATCGTCGCTGTTGTTGTTTTGTTGCCGTCGTTGTTTCTCTTCTTTCGTCGAGGAAAAAAAACTGAAGGAAAGACAAGTAAGTCATGGAAAAGAATAAATTATATGTTAGGCGTGGTCGTAGTAATCGCAATGTTCTCTCGTATTCTTTTTTTTCTTCTTCTTCTAGTGCACACACACACACACATTGATGTTTTCTTTTTCTTCTAGTATTTACAGTATACTCGCTGTTGTTGTTCAATTCACTCTATTCTCATGTTAATTTTGTTCAAAATTCAATGTCAGGCAAAACAAAGTCAATTTCAATGGTCTACAAGTATGTCGAGTTTATTTATCTATTGATAAATGAGATGAAAATTTAGAAATCTGGGACGTAATGGTCTACGTGTCTCGCAATTAGGTCTCGGCACTTGGGTAACATTTGGCGGACAAATATCCGATGATGTTGCCGAAGAATTAATTACAATTGCGTATGAAAACGGAATTAATTTATTCGATACAGCTGAAGTCTATGCAGCTGGAAAGTGAGAGAGAGCGTTCGATTAATACATTTTGAAATTGTTGTTTGTTAAGAGCGGAAATGACATTAGGAAGAATTTTGAAAAAAAAGAAATGGAAACGATCGAGTTATATCGTTTCGACGAAATTATACTGGGGTGGCAAGTACGAATTCGATTTCGAAAGAAAATGATTCGAGTTTTGTTTGGTTAGAGCTGAAACGGAAAAAGGCCTTTCGAGAAAGCATATTATTGAAGGTTTACGAGCGAGTCTCGATCGTTTGCAATTGCAATACGTGGATATTGTCTTTGCAAATAAACCTGATAGTTCAGTGCCGATGGAAGGTAAAATCTTGAATAATGACTAAATTTTTCTGTTATTTTTTTGTGTCAAGAAATTGTTCGATCATTTACGCAAGTTATTAATGATAATCTTTGTTTTTATTGGGGAACTTCACGATGGTCACCCATGGAAATTATGGTTAGCAAAAAACGAAGAAAAAAAGATGAATTTGTATTTCGTTGGAATTTTAGGAAGCATATTCTGTGGCTCGACAATTTAATTTAATTCCTCCGATTTGTGAACAACCGGAATATAATCTATTTCAACGTGAAAAAATCGAAGCACTTCTGCCCGATGTTATTCAAAAAATTGGTTTGAGAAAAAAAACAACAATTTCAACAACGAATTTTTCTATTTGTTTTGTTAGGCATTGGCACCATGACATGGTCGCCATTAGCATGCGGTATTCTCAGTGGAAAATACGAGGATGGAGTACCATTGCATTCAAGAGCAACACTCAAAGTTCGAACTGTGATAATATCTTATCCATAAACTTAACTTGATTATTCATTAGGGATACGGTTGGTTGAAAGAAAAAGTGCTGAATGAAGAAGGTCGCAAGCAACAGAGTAAACTTCGCGAATTAACACTGATAGCAACCTCATTCGATTGTACAATCGCCCAATTAGCAATTGGTAAATGTCGTTTGTTGTTTGTACTTTTCATCATCTCGATTTGTTAGCTTGGTGTATTAAAAGTGAGAATGTTCATTGTGTTCTACTCGGTGCATCGACAGCTGAGCAACTATATGAAAATTTGAATTCATTACATGTAAAGTTATTTTTCGATGTTTTTTTTTCCTTTATTTATTTTTTGAATAGGTTGTTTCAAAATTAACCCCGGCAATCATGGCTGATATCGATCGAATACTAGGCAATAAGCCTACTATTCGTCATTCAACAAAAACAAATATAAATCGACGATAATCTAGTTTTTTTTTCTATTTTCTATTCCATTGATTGATCTTTTCTTTTAATAATAAATCTTTCGTACCAGCCTTTAAAAACAAAAAGAGAGTGTTTAAGTTTGTCGAAAGGAAACTAATTACTGCTAATTGATTGGCTTTGGATTTCTTCGGAAGCGTTAATATCGGTGGTTCATGAACGATTTCACCGAATTTTGGTTTATCTAAATAAATCAATTAGGAATGAATTTCGAAGGAAATCGAATTTAACCTTGAAACAATCGAAATTCGTCGTTTTTGATTTTCTTTTCCTCTTTCTTCAATTTGGTTTCGTCTTTTTTCGTTTGTAATCGTTTCAATCGTTTTTCAGCTCGTTGACTTTTCTCTTTTTTGACTTCGAACTGATGACGATCGTCTTTCTTCGTATTCACAAGTTTCACATCGTATTTCGACTCGTATTTCGCACGATCAATCGCAAATTTAGCTTCCTAAAAAAAGCTCAATCATCGATCGAAAGAGAAGAAGAACGAATTTGTTCCTACTTGTTGCAATCGTTGAAGATATTTTCTGTCCGATTCATTTGCCTTTTGTTCCAATTCCGGATCGTCTTCATTCGCATCGATCTGTGCTTGACCACCTTTGTTTTTCTGCTGTTTACTATCGAGAAATTGTTGAAAACGATGTGAAACTTTGTGCTGATCGGATTTCTTTGGCGCTTGATTAGCTTGAACTGATTTTCTAATTAAAATAGTGTGAAAAGAAAGTCGAACGCGGTCAATCGAACGAACTTGTCGACGAGGAGTTTTCTCGGTCCGGAGTAGAACGGATCGATAGCTTTGAGTTTTTTATGTCGTCGACCGCCTCGACGCTTTCGAACGAGAACCATGTTTTGTTTATGATTAAATCAAAACAACGAATCGATTGGTTACGATCAACTAGCGACCTCTTTTTTCGACGAATTTGTATATTTCAGATAGATCTTCGTCTTCTTTATTTGTAAATGGGTCGAAAGAAAAGCAAACGAAAGCCGATGAAATCATCGAAACGTCTCGAAACGCTTCGGACACTGTTCGAATGTCCATTTTGCAATCACGAGAGTTCGTGCGATGTTAAATTCGACCGGAAAAAGCAACGAGCTCAAGTCAATTGTCGAATCTGCTCGGAAACCTACGAAACCAATGTGAACTATCTCAGCGAAGCAATCGACGTCTACAATTCATGGATCGATGCTTGTGAAGAAGCGAATAAGATTTAAATTTCAGATATTTTTTTTTGTTTGTTTATTTATTTTGATGAAATACACACGTTATCAGTTGATATAAAAATCTCTTAGTTTAACGAAAAAGAGAGAGAGAAAAAAATGCGTTTTTTGTTGTTGTTATTGTTGATTGTTGAATGGGTACGATCGGATGATCCGTGTTTGTATGTTTCGAAATATGGAATTATCGATTTGACAAAGATCGGACGGAGCGATGGGAGACCGTACTTTCAAAATGTCGTGCCGACCTCGGGCTCGAGCTACCGTATGCATTGAGAAACTCGGAAGACGAAATCTATCGTTTGGATTTTAGAGTACAGTTACAATCCGTGTAAACCGTTTACGCAAGGACGTTCCTGTCAGAATGTTTCGGTTTGTCAAAGTAGAGTTTGAGTTTTTGCTTTTTTTGTTTATCAAATTTCGAAATTCAGCGTCACTTGATGGGCAAATTCAGTTCGTTCTCGGGACTCAAGATTCGGTTAAATGGGACGATGGAACACGCGAGGGTGTAGCGCCTTCGGTGAGTTATAAAGCCGGTGAAAGACAGGTGCATATTGCGTTGGTTTGTACGGAATCACCGGATGGTGATCTGTTTCCGTTCGGCGAAGAAACACCGAACACATTTACGTTTATTCTTCGACATCATTGTGCTTGTTGGAACGGATGTAGTTGTAAGTTCGATGGGAAATATTTGTTTTTTCTTTTGTTTCGAATTACTCATTTAGATGTACCACCGATAACAACGACGACGATATCGACAACTACGCATATGAATACAACGGAAAAACCAACAACAACAACAACAACGGAGAAAAAAACGACAACAACAACCACCACAACAACGTTAGTAACAACAACTTTACCACTCGATACAGCGCACAGTTCAATGCATGCACACATTTGTTTGATAATTGTTTCGATTGTAGTTGCTTTTTGTTTTTAAATAAAAAAATTTGTTTTTTAAGATTTAAGTTTATTTCATTATTCGATCACTCTTTTCTCTCGTTACACATTTGAACATAAATCCGATTATCCTATTCGATCGAAATTTGTATCCATACATTAAGGAATTTTTGAGAATACCGAATGGATGATCTGACAATCCTGATTCAATTACTCATGAAAAGAGAAAACAAGAAGATTTATCTAGATAAATAAATGATAAAAAAAATGTCAGTTAATTTTGTATTTTATATCTTCATTTGAAGATTTTTCTTATGTCATGATGAAACTTGTTATTTGTGTTTGGTTAAATCAGCTGAAGATCCGTGTCGATATGAAAGTTTGGACGGTGTTATTGAAGGATATCCCTTCAATTCAAACATCTGGATATAGTTTGTTATTTATTGAGGCCATGGAAAATTCGAATGTCTTCGTTTAGAATATAGTTAACAGGTGACAAAATTCTTCAAGTTGTACTTGAACATTTCAAAGGTCAACCAGCTGAGTTCGAAGTTACAGACGAAGATTCAGAAAATAATTCTAAATTTCGTCTAAAACGTGATTGTGCTTGTTGGAATGAATGTAGTTGTAAGTTCGATGAAAAATGTCTATTTTTTTGCTTCGAATTACGCATTTAGATGTACCATCGAACACGACGACGATGCTAACATCAGCAAACACAACTTTACCACTTGATACAACGCACAGTTCAATGCATGCATAGATTTGTTTCGATTATAATTTCTTTTTTGTTTTTAAATAAAAAAAATCCTTTCATTCAAGGAGTTGATTTTACAGAAAATGTAGCTCGATAGTAAAGAAACGAGTTCGAATTTGATCGACTTTTTCTTTTATTTATCGAGTCAACTATTCATCAAGATAAAACGAGACGATTCATCTAAATAAATAAATGATAGCGAAGATATTTAACTGATTATGTATTCTATATATTCATTTCAAGATTTTTCTCTTCTTCTTAGTTAATGATGAAAGGACAACTAACGAAATTTGTTATTTCTTTGGCGTATTTGTGTTTGATTAGATCAGCTGAAAATCCATGTCGACTTGAATATTCTCGTGGTGTTATTGATCTAACATCACTTGCAAATACAGATTTCACACCGTTCTTTAAGGATATTCCTTCAGCTCTACCATCTGGATATAGTTTGTTATTTGTTGAGCATGAGACAATTTCAAATGCTTTCGTTTAGAATATAGTTACAATCCATGCAGACCTTTTAATCAAGGAGCCGGTTGTACAAATGTAGCTGCCTGTCAAAATAGAATGAAAACTGAAAAAAAAACTTAATAATACATTGAAATTTTATTGAATTTAGTTTCAAATGATGAAAGCGCTCGATTTTCATTAGGATCACAAGAGTCAGTACAATCCCTAGTCGAACTTTTTTTTGTCTTTCTTGACCTGCACAGGCCTCAAGATGTGTCCATAGCGCTTGACTTTCTTGCTCAAGAAGCTCAAGTTTCTCATGCGCATGCCCAAAGAAGTTCGACTAGGGATGGATCAATTTACTAGGCGGACATGTGGCGTTACAATATCGATCAGATGACAAACTTCTTCAAGTTTTACTTGAGTGTGCCGAAGGTCAAGTACTTGAATTCGAAGTTATTGGTGAAGATCCGCAAAATGAATATAAATTTCGTCTAAAACACGATTGTGCTTGTTGGAATGGGTGTGGACATTCCACTTTTTCCTCCGTTTATGCATTGAATTACTTGCCATTAGAAAAGAAGACGGCTTATCGAAATAAATAAATGATAACGAAGATGCTTGTTGATTTTGTATTTTATATCCGTATTTCAAGATTTTGCTCATTTCACGCTGAAATAATGTAGCTGGATGTGAAAGAAAAACAAAAAGTGAGAAATTTAATATGTGCTTGTTTGAATGGATGCAATGGTTGACGATTTATCTTATAATATACTGGATCATTCGATTTTTTCTCAAGATTTCTTAATATTCTTTGGAATCTCTGTTTTGAGGGTTTATAATTTAAATGTAGATACAGTTTTCTATCGAATAATCCAAGGATTTTATTCGAAATTTATTTTTTGTACGGAAAAGACTGCTGAAAATTATCGAAATCCCATAGATATTGATTTCATACAAGTTGAGTTACAAATTTTATGATTTTGTTTTAACTCAGACAGATAGCTTCAAATGAAAAGTTCGTAGGAAAACAACGATTTCATCGTGAACTGCAATATTCTCTTTCCTTTATGCATTCAAATACTCAACAAGAGAAAATAAAACAATTTATCTAAATAAATAAATGATAAGAAAGATGTTAGGTAATTTTGTCTTATTATATATTCACTTCAAGATTTTTCTTGTGTCATGATGAAGATTACTTTTTTTTTTGACTTATTTCTATTTGACTTTCAATTAAGCAGTCGAGAAAATTCTTCGAGTTGCACTTTATTGTGCCGAAGATTCACAAAATAATTACAAATTTCATCTAACATATAAGTGCATTTGTTGAAATCGATGTGAAAATGGACGATTGATCTTTTCTTTATGCATTCAATTAGTCATGAAACGAGAAAAGAAAATAATTTATCTAAATAAATAGATGATAACAAAATTGTTAGTCGACTTTGTATTTTTACGTATTCATTTCAAGATTTTTCTTCTGTCATGATGAAAGGACAACTAACGAAATTTGTTTTTTATTTGGCTTATTTTTGTTTGGTTATATCAGCTGATGATTCATGTCGATTTGAACATTCTCGTGGTGTTATTGATCTAACATCAGTTGGAAAGAAAGATAACACACCGATATTTTCGAATATTATACCTTCACTTCAACCATCTGACTATAGTTAGTTATTTCTTGACGATAAGCAAAATTTCGAACGTTTTTGCTTAGAATATAGTTACAATCCATGCAAATCGTTTACTCAAGGAGCCGATTGTACCAATGTAGCCGGCTGTCAAAGTAAAAGAAAAAACAACTTAATAGTACATTGAAATTTTATTGAATTTAGTTTCAAAGGATGAAAATGTTCGACATTCAATAGGAACACAAAACTCAGTAAAATGGACTGTTTTACTAGACGGACATGTGGTGTTACAATATCAAGCCGGTGAAAAAATCCTTCACGTTGCACTTGAATGTGCTGAAGGTGCACCAAGTGAATTCGAAGCTGTTGGCGAAGAATCGGAAAACCATTATAAATTTCGTCTAAAACACGAGTGTGCTTGTTGGGATGCATGCGCTGGTAGGAGATTCTTATTTTTTCGAAAGACAACATACTAAATTCAGTATTTTCTTAGCTGGACCACCACCAGAAACCACGACACGTGGAGGTGGTGGTTCTGGAAGTTCTGTTGGTGGAGCAATATTTCTTGGCCTATTATTTGGATTATTAGTTGTATACTTTGTTGGTTTTGCTCTCTACAATCGTGTTCAACATCAACGCGCCGGTCTTGAACTTATTCCTCATCGAACATTTTGGTTTGGTTTAGCTAGTTATGTGCTGGAAGGCTTTCGTTTTACTTATCACAAAATAACAGGCAAAGGTCCATATCAATCAGTTTAAAAAAACAAACTCTATATATGTTTTTGAGGGTAATCTTTACTATGAAAGATATTCGAGAGGGACATTATTTGTGGTTGCTTTGGAAATGTAAGCTGATTGAAGGTCTCATTTTCATAGATATGTCTATACACATGTACAAGATAGTTATTGAAAAGTCTTTCGAAAATCTACGCGAAATAGCCGATTAAGGCAAAGACTTTTGCACTCCACTGTATCTTATAAAATACTGGATCATCTGATTTTTTTCTCAAGATTTCTTAATATTTTTTGAAATCTCTGTTCTGAGAATTAATAATTTAAATAGGATAATCCATGGATTTGATTGGAAATGATTTTTGTACTGAAAAGGCTGCGGAAAATTATTGAAATCGCACATAGAAACTGAATTACAAATTTAATGATTTTGGTTTAACTTAGGAAAAACTATTGATAAACATAGCTTCGAGCGAAAAATTTGTATGAAAACAACGATTCCATCGTAAACTGTAATATTCTCTTTCCTTAAATAAATAAATGATAAGAAAGATGTTAGGTAATTTTGTCTTTTTATATACTCATTTCAAGATTTTTCTTCTGTCATGATGAAAGTTATTCGTTTTTTTGACTTATTTCTATTTGACTATATCAGCTCAAAGTCCATGTAGACCTTTCAATTAAACAATCGAGAAAACTCTTCGAGTGCCGAAGATTCGCAAAATAATTACAAATTTCGTCTAATACATAAGTGCACTTGTTGGAATCGACGATCTATCTTTCCTTTATGCATTCAATTAGTCATCAAAAGAGAAAAGAAAACAATTTATCTAAATAAATAAATGATAACGAAGTAGTTAGTTGACTTTGTATTTTTACGTATTCACTTCAAGATTTTTCTTCTGTCATGATGAAAGGACAACTAACGAAATTCGTTATTTGTTTGGCTTATTTCTGTTTGGTTATATCAGCTCAAAATCCATGTCGATATGAAACTCCTCATGGTGTTATTGATCTAACATCAATTGGAAGACAAGATAACGTACCGGCATTTCAGAATATCCCTTCAGTTCAACCATCTGACTATAGTTAGTTATTTCTTGACGATAAGCAAAATGTCGAACGTTTTTGCTTAGAATATAGTTACAATCCATGCAAATCGTTTACTCAAGGAGCCGATTGTACCAATGTAGCCGGCTGTCAAAGTAAAAGAAAATCTAATACTACATTTAAACTTTATTGAATTTAGTTGCAAACAATGAGGGTGTTCGATTTCCATTAGGATCACAGGAGTCAGCGCAATGGGTCGATTTACTAGGTGGACATGTGATGTTACAATATAAATCAGGTGACAAAATTCTTCAAGTTGCACTTGAGTGTGACGAAGGTCAACCAGCTGAATTCGAAGTTATTGGTGAAGATCCGATGAATAATTATAAATTTCGTCTAAAACATAAATGTGCTTGTTGGAATGGATGCGGTGGTAGGAGATTCTTATTTTTTGCGAAAAACAATGTACTAAATTCAGGATTTTCTTAGGTGGACCAGGACCAACACCAGGAACCACAACACGCGGAGGTGGAGGAGGCGGTGGTGGTGGTGATGGTGGTTCTGGAAGTTCTGTTGGTGGAGCAGTATTTCTTGGTCTATTTTTTGGATTATTAGTTGTATACTTTGTTGGTTTTGCTCTCTACAATCGTGTTCAACTGAACAAATCCGGTCTTGAAGTTATTCCTCATCGAGGATTTTGGTCTGGTTTCGGTGGTTATGTAGCAGAAGGATTCCGTTTTACTTTTCACAAAATAACAGGCAAAGGTCAATATCAATCAGTTTAAAAAAAACAAACTCTATATATGTTTTTTCGTTCTGTATTTGTGTGTTTTTAATCGAGTGTGTCCGGCGCATTAACTACATAAGTTTGTGCGCCAATATTTCCCTTTAGTTGACGATTTACATAAATTATTTCTTCGAGATATCTTCCGACATTTGAATCGACATGTCCAACGACAAATGACGCATAATCCGTAACGAATTTAACATTGACTAAAAACTGATTGAAACCAATTCGAATAAACGGATCGAAACACGATTGAGGAGCAAAGACATTGTACAAAATTTCACGTTTATGCAAATGTTCACGAGCATAAGACTCGTCTTTCTTTGAACTTGTTAAACCTTCACGTGCATATTCTTGAATCGAACTCATTACTGAAGCATCATCAGTAACGACAAAGACTGACGAATATTTCTTTTGCTGAACTTTTTCTTGATCGACTAATCCTTTGACATACATGGAAATATTTCTCCATCGTTTATGTTTTTGCCAAAAGGAATCTTCAGGCATTTTATCACCTCGACGGATGAAAATCACTCCGAGATCTTTTAAAGCTTCGTCATACGGTCGATTGTATTTATCAGCTAAATATTCCGACCAATGCTGTGCTAATAATTTCGATGTGACTTGAATTCGAGGAGCTAATTGAGAGAAGAATAAAATAAACATATAACGAATAAATGATGAAAATATTCGATCGGTTATGGTTTGACTAACTGATGTACCTAAACCAGGAAAACAAAATATTCAACATGGATGTCACAGGAATACTTCAAATTCAGTACAATTTAAAATTCTGTTAGCGTTTCTAGATGATTGTATTCTACAGTAGTTAAGGCGGCTGACTGCAGTTTATTGTAGCAAGACGACTTATTGCTTTTAACTTGCTTAGTTGCCTAGCAAAATTCTCCTTCTTCCTACGGACGCATGAGTCATATTTCGAGTCAATAAAAGTTCTAAGTAACTGTCCATTATTTCGAAGAAAAAAAAAGTTAGTTGGAATCCTTAGAATCTGACGAGTTCACATCTGAAATCTGTTTTTCGAAATTCAAGGTCGTTCGGGAAATATAAGATATACAAAATGACTAATTAACATATTATAGTTTCGCCTTATATGGTCATATATGACTCATTTTTAATTGATCATTGATACGTCACATGCTTAATACATACATGATTTAATTAAATTTGTTGAAATTCAAGTTTATTTACTGTAGAGTCTTTCAGAAAAAGAGAGATCTTTTGTAAAATTTATTCTTCAAATGGTCGACACGATTAGAAAAAAAGCACAACTTATGTCTTTGACTGATATTCTAACTCTATTTGTCTGTAACTTATACATTAGGGAAGTTTACTAATCAATACATTTTTTCAATAGAAACAAAGCAAATTTCTATTGTATTTATTGAAATACGATTCTATTTTATTGGATAACCCAGTCATTTTCCTGTAACCCAACCCGCAAGCTCTTGCAGTCAGCCGCCTTATCTACTCGGCTTTGTCTCGAGTGGAATTCTAGTTTCTTTTTCTGTTCTTCATTGATTTGTATCAATAAAATCCTATATTAGCCGATGGTAAGACCATTTATATTTCTTTTACGTGAGATCTCGATAGTTTAGAGACGATTCCCATAGCGGTTGCCTACTGTAGACGTTTTTCCTGATATTAGAGTCTGACAAATTCCAATTTATTGGAGAGGAAAATTTTAAATTCTACTGAATTTGAAGTCATTCTGTGAGATTGAGTTCAAACAAACCCGGTAGGACATGTTTCGGTGGTCCTTGAGGAGAATTTCTCGGATTCCAAGTAGTTAAATTGAGTTTTGAATTCGTTGGATAGTAGATATGTTCATTCGAATGATCGATGAGCATTTCAATCGGTGATGTGTAAGTTAATTTCGTTTTTAATTCCTCTCGATTTTTATCGAATAACCATCGTCGATGTGGTACATGATCATAACCAAATATCCAAATCTCTCGACTGTATTTAAATCGAAAGTTCTTCTCATCATCAGCGAGTAAATCCGTCATACTTCGAACATTTTTTGTATTCGCTGAACCTGAATTTATCGATGGTAATTGATCATGAAGAGTTTTCAATTGCGGATGATTGATATACGACGAGCAGAGAGAAAACGATTGATAATATCGAAGAATACCTTCGTTACGAAAATCTTCATTCGATGAATGAGACACTGCAAAACGTCGTGGTGATAAAAGCACCATCGATGGTGAATATAAAGTCTGTCCGAATTGCTCAATAAAACAATGATACCGACTGAAAAAACCCATCGGCCATTGGTCAACAATAAACAATTGTCGAGTCAAACAAGTTGAAATATCATCTTGAGGAAACTGTTTTTCTAAGAGATAGTTCAGCATTTCATTTTGTGCCGGTTGATTCCAATGAACATCACCGGATTCATCAAGCCAAATGATTGGATATGATCCTGAATGATATTCTCCATTTAGTGAGAATACTTGATCGATTTGTAATCGTTGATATTCGATAAATGAACGTGAATCTGGATAAGAATGAAAATCAAATGTGCGAATCGATGGATTAGTGGAATTAGAAGTATTCCAATGGGTTAGAATAAAAAAAACGAATACGATTACGAGTATATTAGTAAACTTCCAACGCAATAAATACTTGAATTTATTTATCAAGGTCATATGTAATCTACTGGCGAGAAGGAAAAAAAAGAAATGATCGATTACAACTGAAAGTAAAGAACGATAAAAATCAGAATTTGTTGTATCAATAAACACAGGAGAAACATGAGTATTCACAGTTCACGTCTGATTTTGCGTGTCGAAAAAGACTTGTTTGGATTAGTTTAATCTGTCATTCAACACGCAAAACGACTATTTAACTTACATATTCAGTACGAGACACAAAACAGTTCGATATCATCTTTGCCAAATTCAAATATTGTGTTTTCTTCTCTTCTGATTTTCTTTCGTTCTTAATGTTAAGAAAGATAATTGTCTATCTTTTTCTGTTCTCTCTCTCTCTCTTGTGCAATCATATATAAAGTGAATGAACATGATTTGGAGTATAGATGAAGAAAAGAATAAAACAACAACAACAACTGCCGAATTACAACGACATCACCTGAGTATAAGAATCAAAACCAATAGACAAATAGTAATCTAAAATCTTACATGGACATAAGACGTGACGTCATGGCTCCAACTGTTATTCTCTTTTCGTCGGCTTTTATTCGACAGTTCATGAGTATCAGTCCTTTTTATCCTGTTTTAACTTTTCCTTTTTCTTCTTCAGTTCTTTTCTCTCTCCGTAAACTCGTGCACATGAAATGTTGATTATACAAATAAAAGCTTTGCTACCAAAAAAAAATATATACCGAGAGTGGCGGTACGCTACTTCTCCATTTCATCTTTTAAAATTCGTTACAACATTATCGAAACTTGACAATACATAACATTACCTTTATACGAACACAAATCAGGAGGACATGACTTGAACATTAGATGTATGATTTTACTTTACAACCAATCGTATTCAAATACTCAATATCTTTCATACTCAGTACTTTCTTTTCTTCGACACCATAAAAATGCATTTTTATGACCTCGTCCTCGTGATGAAACTGATTTCATCGCTTTTTTTTATCTTTTGAATGATAACAAAGAATTTTTAATCGAGTGTGTCCGGCGCATTGACCACATAAGTTTGCGTGCTAATATCTTCTTTTAATTGACGATTAACGTAAATTATTTTTTCGAGATGTCTGCCAACAACAAATGACGCATAATCCGTAACGAATTTAACATTGACTAAGAATTGGTCAAAACCAATTCGAATAAACGGATCGAAACACGATTGAGGAGCAAAGACATTGTACAAAATTTCACGTTTATGCAAATGTTCACGAGCATAAGACTCGTCT
>Ga0209952_1002602_pt1 | contig 13313 bp, 17 predicted proteins | sample ThiBiot_750_biof_2_FD_183951 | JGI IMG/M metagenome (GOLD analysis project Ga0209952, IMG submission 183951) | Wastewater bioreactor microbial communities from Cape Town, South Africa - Thiocy_cont_750_biof (SPAdes) | ecosystem: Engineered > Bioreactor > Thiocyanate-remediating >...
CAAGGCGTAGCCGATGGGGATTCGTGCAACCGTGGCGGGATGGTTCGGCAGTAAAGCCGAGCCGGTCCCGCAACAGTCGGCGCTAGACGTGAAGCCTGCACCGTCAGCCGATCAATCGGCGCAGATGGGAATTATGGACGGCGCGGACGGCAGGCGGGCGATGGCCTGGACCAATACCCACTACAACGGGTGGGGGCATGGGTATCCCGGCTATCGGTTTGGCGGCGCGCCCGGTTCGGAGATCGCCCGCGAGCGGTCAACTGCCAGCGCGCTTTCGTCCGAAATGGTAACGACGAATAGCGTCATTGCGACGTTGGTCGAAAACTTGGGAACGCAAGCGGTAGGCAATGGGCTAACCCTGTCAGCGAAACCCGATCACGTCGCATTGCGTATCAGCCCGGAAGAGGCGCGCAAACTCTCAGACGTGATCGAACGCAAATGGCGGCGATGGAGCTCGAACCCGCTGGAATGTGATGCGAGCGGACGCCATACGCTGCATCAACTCGCAACCGCGTCGTTCAAATCGTATCTGCTAACGGGCGAGTCCGTCGTGGCAATCGACTGGCGGCCCGTCAAAGGCGCGACGACCCGGACCAAGATCAAGTTGCTTGATAGTCGTCAAATCGATCAGAGCAAGACGCAAGTAAATGCGTCAGGCAGCGTCGTTCAGGGCGTGGCGTTCGATAAGGGCGGACGGGTTACCGGCTACTACATTCTGCCCTATGAGCTTGGCGCGCTGAGCTATACGCCGATAACGAAATACGTTCCGGCGCATACCAGTTGGGGCAGGCCGCGCATCCTGCACTTGTTCGATCCTATCGTACCGGGGCAGTTGCGCGGATTGTCACCACTGGCGGCGACGTTGACGCCCGCGCAAACCAAGGGCGTGTTGCGGGAATACACGGTCGCGGCGGCGTTCGTGCAAACCATGTTCGCGGCATCGGTCGAATCCGATTTGCCGGATGCGCTGAAAGGCTTGAATGCGAACAAAGGACACGATGCACCGTTGGGCGGGTGGTCCGGTTCACCGGAGCCGCAGACAACGGGGCCGAACGATTGGCTTGCAGCGCACGCCGCGTACTACGGGACCGACAACAAAGTGTCGCTCAATCCGGGCGTCGTCAATCACATGTATAAGGGCGACTCGCTGAAAATTCACCGCAGCGAAGCGCCTAATACGACCTACGACTCCTTCGACAAGTCGCTGTTGCGTGAAGGCGCAAAGGCCGCAGGCGCGAGCTTCGAAGACACAAGCGGGGACTACAGCCAAACGTCGTTCAGCGCATCGCGTTTGGCGTTAGACCTACCGGGCCGGATTAACGACCGACGCCGTGAGGCAATCGTCGTTCGCTTCTACAAGGCCGTATATCGTTCTTGGCTCGAAGAAGTGCTCGAAACAGGCGCAATCGTCTTGCCGAAGGGCGCGCCAGCGTTTTGGGAAGCCGTCGACGCGTACACCGAGTCGAAATGGCGCGGCAGAGGAAAAGCTGTTGCCGACCCGTTAAAGCAAACCCAAGCTGAAGTGCTCGCAATCGCGGAAGGTATCCGCACGTATGACGACGTTTTGGGCGAGTATGGCACGGACCTTGAAGAGGTGATCGAGCAGCGCGCGGCAGAGAAACGAATGATTGAAAACGCTGGGCTTCAATATCCGGTCCCGAAGAGCCGAGAGAACTTCACGCCCGAAGAGGATGCGGCTGCCAGGCCGTAAGAAACTGACATGACGAACAACACCACGCCGCAGCCGTTTGCGGCGACTGACGACCCGCGCGAACGCTTGCGGGTTTTGCGCGCCGCCCTTGATCAAATCTTGTGCGGACAACAGCGTGCCCAAATTCGGTACGGGGATCAGTGGCTCAGTTTTCATAGGGCCGACATGCGGGCGCTGCAAGACGAAGTCCGCCGTCTCGAATTTATCTGTTCCAATCGCCCGCGCGCCGTGCGCGTCGGCAACTACTAAGGTTTACGAAATTGACGATTGTTTACGATCACCCGGAATCCCGGCACGAAGTTATCACTGCGGCCGGGCAGACGATGAGCCGGAAAGACGCAACGGCTAAGGGCTTCACGATTGCGCCTTATGCCGATCTTGTCCCGGCCGCCGCGCGCGTCGCTGTAGCGCACCCGCACCATAACGACCTTGTGAGCTTGCCGCCGTTCAATCTGCCGGTCATGCGGTCGACGGCGCAAGAGTTGGGATTCACCGTGTCGACGGCCGCCGCGAACAGCCCGGCCGCGACTACGTCTCATGTCGACCCGAACAAGGCGTGGCGCGCTGCGATCTATCGTATGCCGGAAGCCAATGCCCGACCGGCCGCAGCCGCCGAGATCGTGAAGAACTATTCGCCTGCTACCATGTCCATTGATCAGGTGCAGGCGATTCTTCGCGGACTTCCGGTTGAGGCCGCGCCGACGAAGGCCGTTACGCCTGCACCCGTCGACGCCAAGGCTGCACGCCTTGCCGAGATCGGTGATTCAATGCGGGCGTTCAATAAGGCGAACGGCCACGCCGTAGGACACAAGGCCGCGCCGTCGCTGTCGAACATTCCGCCCGACAAGCTGGAACGCCTTGCGGAAATCCAGCTTGCCGCGTTGACCGTGCGCGTGGGGCAGGGCGACCGCGCCGCAGCGGCCGAACGTTCGAAATTGCAACACGCCTTGAAGATGAAGGCGACCGCAGGGACGCCGCTTGTGCAGGCGTTGGTGCAGATGGGCGTCAACACCGCAGCAATCGTGCGAGGCGCATAACCATGCAGATCAGTGACGACGAAGCGAAGCGCGCATATGCGGCGCTGGGCGATCTTGCTGAAGCATTGGCTATCGGCGTTGAGGCGATGACCCGAGTCGCAATTGCGATCAACCCGCAGCCGACCACGCCGGACATCCTTTTGAGGAACCCGATCACTTGCGCGGCGACTGTTCGCGCAAACGAGGACTGACATGACGACCGAAACCTTCAAACTCTCCCGCCCGCTAAAGACGCATAACGGTGAGGTGACCGAGCTAACCTTGGTTGAGCCGAGCGCCCGCAGTTTCATCGAACACGGCGAACCGTTCACGCTAAAGCCGCGAATGAACGCCAGCGGCGAACCGGACGGCGTTATCATCGACTACACGAACAACAAGGCGATGATGGGATTCATCGGCGACATGGTTCAGCCGCGCGTCGACGACATCCTTCTGTCGGGTGTGAGCGCGAGCGACTATCAGCGGCTACGCGCCCTTTGCGCGAATATCATCCTGGCCGGGGTGCAAGACAAAAACCCTACCGAACCGCCCGCCGCGTGATCGCGTTACTTGTGCAGGACTTCCACGTTAGCGTGTCTGACGTGGAGTCTATGCGGCTGCGGCGGTTGATGACCTATCTCGACATCTTCGCGGACTTGGCAAAAGTCCGCCAGAACGGTTCCACGAAATGAGCAATCCTAGCGTTACCGCAGTTATCAGCGTAAACGACAAAGCGTCGCCGCGCTTGCGGGAATTGATGGAGCTTTCGCAAAAGCTGAACCGCGTTGCGAAAGACCTGAACAACCAAGGCGGCGACCGCTACGCCAATAGCCTGCGGCACGCAACGGCCGCAGCGCGCGAACATATTTCCACGATGGAACGCCTGCATAAGGTGCAACACGCCGTCATGGGCACCGTTGCGGGCGTCGCGACCTTCAAGGCGTTGCAGATCGCGAAACATGCGGTTGCCGACTACATCCCGTATGAACGCGATGTTCGCTATCAGCGCGCCATTCAAGGCTTTAGCAATGCCGATATGGCATTGCTGGAAAAGCAACGAGTCGACGCGGCTGCAATCTATGGCCTGAAGCCGGAAGACACGTTGCACGCGCAACAGGCGTTTGTGACTCGTAACTTTAACGCCGCGATCACGGAAGCCGGGACTAAGCAGGCGATTATCCTTTCGAAGGCGCTCAACGTTTCGGCCGAACAGTCCGCAAAGATCGTTGAGGGCTTGACGTTCGGGCAGGGCATCCATCTGCACAGCCCTGACGACGCGCGACGCGAGATCGCCAAGTCAACCGACGTTGCGGCACTTGCCGCAAAGGCCGGTGCCATGTCGCCGGACGATCTGACGTTGTTCAGCAAGTACGGGATTGGCATGGCGAGCGCCGCCAAGATCAGCCCGGAACAGGCGTTCGCAATCGGCATGACGCTGAAACGCGCGAACGTGGGGGGTGATGAGTCGGGCGTCTTCATGCGGCAAATGTCCGCGAGACTTCTAGCGCCGACGAAACAGGCGTTCGAAGCGTTCGCGCATATGGGGATCGACTACAACCAGTATGCGACCCAGGGCAACGTGTCGCCCGATGCTATCGATGCATCATTGCGTCGCCGCTACGGCAAGGGTTTGTCGGACGAGGGCAAGGCGTCGCTGGGCAAGGCATTCGAAGATGGGGACGCTCTCGCAACGCGGGAGGCGTTTACCGGCGCGATCACGACGGCAATCGAGGCCGCAGGCGAAAAGCTGTCCCGCACCGACCAAAAGCACCTGATCGACACGGCGTTGCGCCAGTACGATCTTGCCAAGGGCGGATTGCGCGGCGGCGATTTGCTTAACGACATTCTCTCAAAGGCCACGCCACGCGACCTACAGGCGCTTGTCGGTGATAAGCAAGGCGGCCGTGCTGTCATGTTGCTCAATGCCGTTGAGCAATATCGCGAGTATGTCGACAAACTCTCCCATGCCGAAGGCTACGCCAGCAAGATCGCGAACGAACGCCTTGAAGGCTTAGCGGCCGCGACCGACCGCCTTATGGCGTCATTCGACATGGCGTCAAAGCAACTCGTTAAGGCGAATGAGGGTTGGCTAACGCCCGCTGCGGAGGTAGCCGCGAAGGCCGCTGGCTTGGTAGCGAGCCTGGACTCGTCGTCACGCGTCGCGCTGTCGGCCAGCGTCGGGCTTGGTTCGCTCGCCGGGCTGAGCGCGGCCGGTGCGACGGTCGCGTCGATGATTGCGAGTTTTGGCGGGTTGACGGCAAGCGCGAACCTTGCGGCGTCGTCGCTTGCGCGCATCGCAGCGGGCGGAGCGGCAGGAACGGCAGCCGGTGCCGCAGGCGCGGGCGTGGGAGCCGCTACGGCGGGCGCGGCGGGATTTACCGCTTCACGCGTTGCGGCTGGCCTAGCAATCGCGTCCCGCTTCGCAGGCTGGGCAGGCGTTGCGGTGTTGGGCTATCAGGCCATGAACGCTGTCAGCGGTGCCGAGCCGAACCCGGAAGCGGACTCGAACTACGCGAGATGGAAATGGGACAACGCGCTTCATGCGGACGAACGCCGTTCGCGTCAGAACGCAATGTCGAGTTTCATTTCCGGCTATACGTCCTTGCCGGTGCAGCCGTCCGAACAGCGCCTGTCGACCTTGAAGGCTTTAGGGCTGTCAGACGATCAAGTGACCGACAACAGCAACCCGGCGCTAGCGTCGGGGCGTGTCAGCGTGAAGGGCGGCGGCGCAGCCTTTGGCGACGTGAACGTGTCCGGCACGGTAACGGGCATAGCAGAGCTTCACCAAAATTTGCAGATCGAAGTCAAGCCGAGCCGGTATTTCGAAAGCCTAGTGCAGCGTGCAGAGGCCATAAGCGGAATGGCACTGAATGGGTATCTTGGCACGGAAGGCCACGGGCCGGGTGATAACAGCATTAAGACGCCGACGCCGTTGGGGATTCAATAATGATGGGATCATACTGGCGTGACGCCATGCAGGAAGTTGCGGCCGTGATCGATGAGACGATGGGCGAGCCGGTAACGGTTACGCCCGTCGACTTTGCCAATACGAAGGTGAACTTCCCGAAGGTGATGCTGCCGGGACAGGCGGTCACAGTAACAGCGGTGTTCACGTCGCCAGCGCGCACGCTCGATATGACGCCCAAGGGGAAGGGGCAGAGCTTCCAGACGGGGCAGCATATAACGACGGACAAACCGTCGTTTGGCTTTCGAAACGGAATGCTCCCATTCGAGGCGCATCAAGGAATGCAGATAGCGGTTTGCCGGACGGGCGAAATCTTCGAGGTAACGAACGTGTTGCCCGACGCCGTTAGCCGTATCGTCTGCGAGGTTGTGCAAAAGGGCCGCCGCAGCGGTGCGCGCGACAATGCTTGAAATGCGATTGCACCGTACCCCGCGTGTCGCAACGCTGGAACGCGACCCGCCTGACATCGTCGTGCCTGCACTGGCAGAGCTTCGCGCCTGCCAGTGTCCGCTAGACGTGTTGCGGCATTGCGCGGAGATATGGCCGAATCCGATAATCCCCGCGCTTGCGTGGGAGGGCTCGCGCAAGCCGTTCATTGAACGGTGGGCCGTGCATGTCGTCGTCAAATACTGCGGCAACGGGCTGTTGAGGCAGGCGCTTGGCAACCGGAAAACGGCGCAATTGCTGGCGCGCTTTCCGCTCAACGATCCGGTGCGGCGTCTCGACTTGTCGCCCGTTTGTTAGTTTCATCTAACAACCGTCTAACAAGAAACCGCTGGGAGACAGCGGTTTCTTTCATTTAGACTATTGCTTTCCTGTTCGATTCATGAGACCGTGAACCTATCGAAAGGGTCATGTCCCCGTCAGTTAGCTTGCGCCAACGGGCTTACTGATATAAAGGGTTCCTCATGAATACGGCTTTAGATAGCGTCCGCACTGTTCTGACCGCCCGCCACGTCGGCGCGGCCGTGCGCGTTTACACGCATCGTCTGCCACCATTTTTCCCACCACGATAATCGTTAGCCGCTGAGACGTTCAGCCTGAAAGGCTGTCAGTGCTTTGCGCTGTCGCGCCGTTGCGCGTGATCGTTCGCGGCTAATCGGAATCATCAACGCTTGGAATCCGGCTTGCGGGGATCATGTCCCACGCCCTGCGGTCGCGTGTCCAAAGGTGGGCAAAGATGGAGAACTTCTATGGCTAAGAAACAATTGACCCGCAAAACCGAACCGCGCGAAATCGTCGGCATGTACGAACTGCTCGACGCCGTTGCGGCAGCTATCGAAGCGGCACCGGTCGAGAAACGTAAGGCGCTTTCCGACGTATTAAACGCCTACGCTGACGACTTCCCGGAAGAGTTCTTTTGGGCGACCGGGCCGCAAGCCCCCACACTGTTGCACCATTTGATGCAGGCAATCGACTGCGAACCGGCACTTTGTTCGGAATGCGCGGACAAGATGCTGAACGTAACGACACAGACGGCGGGCGAGGCATAGAAAATGATGAATAGCGTTTCATCTGTCCGACAACTCAATCGCATGTCCGAAATGAATCGTAGTGCGGATATTGAAGCTACCGCGCTCAATCTATCGGACGAACGGGAGATGTTGTTGTCGCGCGATATAAGGCCGAGTGGCAACACGCGAAGACGATTGCTCGAAAATAACCGTCGCGCGTTCAAGCGATTGCTAAAGAATGCGTCGCATTTCGATCTGTCGCATGTCGTGCTCAACGTCAAAGCCAAGCGGTCGAATGTCTGAGCGTCTAACAATGACCATGTCCGACCGCAGGGTCGGACGTGGTCGCAACGGGGCACAACAATGCAAGACTTCACAATCGCAATCCGCCACTACGGCGACATCGATCGCATCACCCGCGAACCGTATCCGCTGCAAGATCGCGTAGTTCGCAAAGCAGATGGGACATTCTCTCTTTTCGTTGCGGGCGAGCTTCCAGGCGATTCGCCGACTGAACAGCCTATGACGCTGGCAGACGTGTTCGCGTGGTATCAGGACTGCCCGTTTCAGATTGAACGCGCAGTTATTGGGTGAAGGCTTAACAGCTATAAAAGCTTTCCGCTGGCAACACCAATGAATAGAGCGGTGATTTGCTTTAAGTATTCGAATGAATCCGATCGCACCTTTTTGTCCTTAGCAAAAATCATCGCAATGAAGCTTCCGATGTAGCCGACTGCTAGCAACGCGTAGATGCCATAAATGATAACTGGCAAGATCGAAGATGTTGCATCATTCGTACTAAGGGAGGTCGCCGCATATGCGGGCGTAGAGATGCCGCTCGAAAATATCCCCCTAAGCGAATGCATAAAGAGCCTTATCGATTCAGCAAATTTCTCGTAACCAGAAACTAATGTGAAGCTTACTGATGCCAGACCCAGGCCGACAATCAGCGCTTGGTACAATCTAAGTCGATGACGGAAGGCGTTCTCGCGTTCACGTATGAGTTCAATCGCGGAATCAATGCGCGGGTTTAACTTATCAAGCCGCTGTGCAATGACATCCGTACGTTGAGCGATAAACTGCGAAAACGTCTTTGCGGTTATTAGAATCGCCTCTTGAACGCTTGAATCGTCAGTGTCGACATGTTCGTTTTCAAGAGCGATTTTGAGATTCGGAAATTCTTTGAATAAGCTTGCTAGCGCGCCGCTATCTTGTTCGCCATTCGGCATTTTTTCCCCCGTAGATATAGCCCGTGGTGAAGGTGCTACGGGTTGCGTCCGAAGGCAAGGGTTGCTCGATGGCTGCAATAGTATCGAATGCAAATGTCGTTGCTAGGAATCTAAGCGTCCTCGTTGTCGCAAATATCCGGCCGAAACTTTCGTTTCCAACTCCCACTGCAAAAACTCATTCGCCAAGATCAACGCGCGGATAGCTGAACGCATATCGCCGTCGCACGCTAAAATTGCTTGTTCGGTCGCGGCTTCGAGCCGGGCGTTTTCATCTTGTGGGTTCTCATCGGGTAGGGCGGACATCGGCGCAGTTCCAGCTTGACGGGGTGGGATAATGTTCCCATTTTGTTCTCATGTCGTCAACCCACCAAACGAGACGTTTTCCACCGCCTTGGCGGGCGGTCGCGACCGAACACGGCTACGTCGTGAAGGACGCAAACGGCATGACGTTGGTTACGATCTATTGCCGGGACGACATCCACTCGGCGGGCTGGTCCTTCGCACCGGAGCACCTGACGGCCGACGAAGCAAGGCGTATCGCCAAAGGCGTTGCGCGCCTGCCTGAATTTCTAAACCGCTATCCGGGCTTCTATTCGCGAGGCGGCGGCGATCACCGCTGGCGTAGGTCGCACCCGTACCACGTCGCCTTGCCGGACATGTACGTTCGCGAGAATTGGGACGGCATCAATGCGATTTGCCAACTCAACAACATGCCGTTCGATCCGACCGGGCAGCGCATGACGCAAGGCGGCGTGCTGTACGTCGTCTATGAGTTCGCGCTACAGCTTCACGCGATTCAGTTTTGGGATAGGTTCGATGGGCGCTGGATGCGCCACGGCGATTTTCTGTATCCTGACAGTCCTACAGACTTGCCGAAGTTACGCGAGCCGCCTGACCCGTATAAGTTCAGCCGACGCCCGAGCCCGAGATGATACGCCGAGCCTTATTCGCCGCTCTGTTGAGCCTGCCTGCACTGACAAACCCATTGCACGCTCAAACCCTGACCGGGCAGGCGAGCGTGATCGACGGAGACACAATCGAGATTCACCGGCAACGCATTCGCCTGTCCGGTATCGATGCGCCCGAGTCCGATCAGCTTTGCCGTGGTGACGATAGCTTGCAGTATCGTTGCGGTGCGAAGGCTGCGAACGAATTAGATCGCTTCATCGCTGGTAGGCCGGTTAGCTGCGAGCAAGTCGACGTTGACCGTTACAAGCGCGTCGTCGCGCTCTGTTCGGTTGCTGGCGTCGACCTGGGGGAGTGGCTAGTCCGGCAAGGACTCGCGTTCGATTGGCCTAGATACTCGCGCGGCAAGTACGCGGCGGCGCAAGGCGCTGCGAAGCAAGCGGAGCGGGGCGTCTGGCAGGGTAGCTACGTGCAGCCGTGGGACTATCGGGCTTGCAGGCGTGAAGGCGGACGGCCGGAAGGTTGTTCAGATGACGTTATGCGCTAAAGGCGTTTCGACAATGCGGCTTGTATCTTTGTTGGGAGCATTCACAGTGTTTCTGTTCGGGAGCTATCCCGGCGTCGCGGCGGACGCTTATTCCTGCGAGGTAACCGCGACGTACTACCTGAGCGATGACGGCGCAATCCGACCTAGCAACACGCATCAAAAATCCCGCTTCATGATCGACAGGAACAACGGGAACGCCGTGGGGACGTTCTTTAATAAATACGTCGAGGGCTGGAAACTGGTTCAGCGGGGATCGCGGGCAACGTCGCTTGTGAGCGAAGGCGTCTTTATGGGGAAACCGATCTACCGCATTGTCGTCTACAGTTTCAACGATACGCGGCAAAAGCCGTTTGTCGTGGAAGATCACGTAAACGCGGGCTTTATTCAGATTTTCAGCGGGCTTTGCGACTAGACGGCGGCAGAAGACCGCCCGAGCCCGAGAAAAGATCGATAACGGCCGCGCTCCTTTTCCCCGAAGATCACAGAAACAGTCGTTGCGCTTCCGGACAGCCGGGACAAAAATGAGTTGGGTCCGAGGGCTTGCGCCCCCGGACCCCGCACTCCTGCCAGTCGGTAGGATAGAGAGGCCGGAGCCGCTAACTCCGGCCTCTTGTCGTTTCCACCGACGAATCAAATCCTACAACCATCGGCGAGCCCATCGCAGAAGAGAGTCGGGGCAGACCGATCTATCCCGACTATTCACAGGCAGGGGCGCGGGCGGGAGCTAGTCCTTTCGCCCCGCCGTCGGATCGCGACCAATCCCGAAGCGGTTGCCAGCCATTGCCCCGAGGCCGCCTAGAACAAGGCTCGCAGGCAGGCCGACCGCCGTGCCGAGTCCAGATACCCCAATGCCACCGATGAGCAACCCGCCGAGGAATCCGGCTGCCGCCCCGTAGAGCGTCCAACGAATCTCATTCGGTCGGCTTGCAATCCAGCGACGGGGCCACATCGGGGCTTGTCCTTCTTTGTCGCAAAACACCCCATGAATACGGGCTTGTATGATCGCGCCGTTTCCCCTGTGTTTCCCGAACATGAAAACAGGATTTAAGCACCTGATATTTTCTGAAAAAAATACTGCAATATCAGCTAGTTAGTTGGTGAGCGCGGAGGGACTCGAACCCTCGACCCCATGATTAAAAGTCACGTGCTCTACCGACTGAGCTACGCGCTCACGCGTGGGCTGTGTAGGGGAATGGACCCGCACGGGTCAATAGCCGTACAGGGAATGTTTCCACCTCGTCGGAGAAATTAGATTTCTTTGAATTCGTTTGCTCTTAGAGAGCACTTTTCACTAGAAACGTCAGCGACATCCCGGAAACCGATGTGTACTGACTCACTAGTGCAGTGTCGAGGTGTCGGAGGGCACTTGTTGCCGCGGGGCGAGCATCGGCATTGGCGCCGGGCGTAGGCCGATCAACTCAGCCGAACGAGTCCAGGTGTAGCGCCAGAATGCGAACGAATTGATCCGTGACAATTCCAGCGTCGCCAGCGCCACCGCCGAGAGGAAAGGCAGGCTCTGCAACACCAGAACGCCGGCGAAGATATAGATTTCGGTGATCTGCCGGAAGCTGTTGGATGCCACGAGAACCACCGCGCCGATCAACAGCAGCGCACCGATCACCGCTTCCCAGAACGCCTGAAATTCGATCGACATCCGCGACAGGCCGCCTTTCGAGGTGCGTGCGAAGGGCAGATGTTCGGTGATCAAGCCGTTTGCGACAGCGCGCGACACGGTCCATTGCACCGACATAGCCGCGATCATTGCCCCCAGCATCTGGCCGCGCTTGAGCGTGACGCGCAGTTTGTAGAGCGACAGGAAGTGCGCCATCGAAACGATGAAGGCGGCGATGATCGGCAGCGTCAGAATCTTGTCCGGAATGGCGATGTCCGCGAAGGCGACGATCGGCACCCACACCAGATTGAGCAGGGCGACCAGTACGCCGAGGCTTTCGGCGCCGAGCCAATTCAGCCAGCCGAGAGCGAATTCGCGCTTCTGGTCCGGGCTCAGCCGGCTCGCGCCGGGCAGGAAGCGCCGCCAGTGCTTCTTGACGATCTGGAAGCCGCCATAGGCCCAGCGGTGCCGCTGTTTCTTGAACGCTTCGTAGGTGTCCGGCAGCAGTCCGTGGCCGTAGCGCTTGTTGGTATAGTGCGTCAGCCAGCCGTGTTCGATGATAGCGAGGCCGAGGTCGGTGTCCTCGCAGATGGTGTCGCCGGCCCAGCCACCGGCCTTGTCCATCGCCTCGCGGCGGATCAGGCACATGGTGCCGTGGACGATGATGGAATTGGTTTCGTTGCGCTGGACCATGCCGATGTCGAAGAAGCCGGCATATTCGCCGTTCATGGCGTAATGCATCAGCGACAGGTCTTCGTCGCGATGGTCCTGTGGCGCTTGCACCAGGCCGACACGGGGATCGTCGAAAGCCGGGACGAGGTCCTTGAGCCAGTCGGGCTGAACGACATAGTCGGCGTCGATGATGCCGATGATCTCGGCGTCCGCAGCGGTGCGGTCCATGGCGATACGCAAGGCGCCCGCCTTGAAGCCCTTCACTTTCTCGGCGTTGATGAACTTGAAGCGCTCGCCAAGCATCCGGCAATGATCCTGGATCGGTTGCCAGAATGCAGGATCGGGCGTGTTGTTGATGATCACCACGCATTCGAAGTTCGGATAGTCGAGCCGTGCCACGGCGTCGAGCGTCTGCTTCAGCATCTCCGGCGGTTCGAAATAGGCCGGGACGTGGATCGACACCATTGGGTGCTTGCGGTCTGGAGCTGACGCAGCGGCTGCCGTCTTCTCGGGCGAGAGCAGCCGGGCCGGGCGGTGGCCGAACGCGATGGTCGCGATCTCCTCGATGCGCGCCATCGCGATCAGGATCAGCGGCACCAGCAGGATCAGGCCCAGTGTCATGGCGAAGGCCGAACCCCAGACGAAATAGTGGCCGTTCCAATAGGCGAACACGGTCGCGACCCAGGCGCCGACGCCGTTAGCAGCGACCGATAACATCCCGGCCTGCAACACCGTCGGCTTGTAGAGGCGGAAGATCGGAAGTGACAGCAGCACACCGATCAACAGCGCGATGCCGGCCTGCTTCCAATAGGCCTGGTCGACAACAGGCCCGGTCCAGTTGAATTTCGGTTCGCGGCTGGCGTTCAGGATGCCCCAGTAAGGACCAACACCACCCTCAAAGTACTTCCACGGCTGATCGATCGCTTCGACGATGTTGTATTCCATCCCGATCGACTGGGCGCGGGTGACGAAGTTGCGCAGCACCACGGCCTGCTCAAAGGAGCCGGGCACGGCGTTCTTTAGATTGTAGCCGGCTGATGGCCAGCCGAATTCAGCAATGACGATGCGCTTGCCCGGAAATGCCTCGCGAAGCTTCTGATAGATGATCAGGGCCTGCTCAACCGCCTGCTTGTCGGAGAAGCCTTCCCAGTACGGCAGGATATGCGCTGCGATGAAGTCGACCGACGACGCAAGCTCGGGA